>Ga0265336_10000057_pt1 | contig 105485 bp, 60 predicted proteins | sample 42119metaG_FD_193583 | JGI IMG/M metagenome (GOLD analysis project Ga0265336, IMG submission 193583) | Rhizosphere microbial communities from Carex aquatilis grown in University of Washington, Seatle, WA, United States - 4-21-19 metaG | ecosystem: Host-associated > Plants > Roots > Rhizosphere... | reverse complement strand
CCGGCAGCTTCATGTCGGCCGCGACGATCGAGTCGACGATCTCCTCGGAGTTCTGCTTGATCTTCTGCGCGGACTGCAAGGCCGCGCGCTGGCCGGTCACGACGATGACCACCGGATCGTCCTTGGCCGCGGGCTTGGCGCCGGTGGGCGCGGAGGCGGCCGCCTCGGGTGCCGGCGGCGTCTGCGCCAGCGCGATCCCACTCCACAGCAGCGCGACTTGTGCCGCCGCCACTGACAACGCTGTCCTCTGAAATTGTCTCATGTTGTGTGCTTTTTTAGGGTTTCAGGACTCGCCCCAGGGCATGGGACGACACGCGCGAACGGCTGGGCCGACGCGGCTACGGAATCGCGTGATCCTTGCGGACATGGATGCAACACGCGATGTTCGGGATCGGAGGCGACGGTCCGGGTGCCTCCGCGCGATGGGTTGCCACGAACGTCCCGGCGCCGTCCGCGCGGTGGGCGCGGACGGCGAAGGCGGAGCGCTCGATGCGGTTCATTTCAGCCGGCGCAGAAGCGGTTGACCATGTTCTCCAGCAATTCCTGGCGACCCGAGACCGGCAGCACGTCGACGTTGGTGGCCAGCACGTGGTTGGCCAGGTCGTCGAGGGCCACGCGGCCTTCGAGGATATCGCGTGCGCCCGCCGTGTTCCAGCCGGAATAGCGCGCGTCGACGGCGGCTTTCAGGCGCCCGTCGAGGATCATCTGTTCAGCCATCAGCAGGGCGCGGGCGCAGACGTCCATGCCGCCGATGTGGCCGTGGAACAGGTCCACCGGGTCGATGGACTGGCGCCGCACCTTGGAGTCGAAGTTCATGCCGCCCGTGCCCAGGCCGCCGGCCTGCAGCATGTGGTAGATCGCGACCGCCGTCTCGGGGACGTTGTTCGGGAACTGGTCGGTGTCCCAGCCCAGTTGCGGATCGCCGCGGTTCATGTCGAGGCTGCCCAGGATGCCGAGCGCGCCGGCGGTGGCGATCTCGTGCTCGAAGCTGTGGCCCGACAGCGTGGCGTGGTTGGCCTCGATGTTGACCTTGACCTCCTTGTCCAGGCCGTAGCGCACGAGGAAGCCATAGACGGTAGCCACGTCGAAGTCGTACTGGTGCTTGGTCGGCTCGCGCGGCTTCGGCTCGATCAGGATCGTGCCCTTGAAACCGATCTTGTGCTTGTAGTCCACGGCCATCGACAGGAAGCGGCCCATCTGGTCCAGCTCCTGGCCGATGCGCGTGTTCAGCAGCGTCTCGTAGCCTTCGCGCCCGCCCCACAGGACGTAGTTCTCGCCACCCAGCCGCAGGGTGGCGTCCATCGCGTCGCGCACCTGCAGCGCGGCCATCGCGAACTGGGCCGGATCGGGATTGGTGGCCGCGCCCGACATGAAGCGGCGATGGCTGAACAGGTTGGCCGTGCCCCACAGCAGCTTCATGCCGGTGCGTTGCTGGTGCTCGCCCAGCACGTCGACCATGCGCAGGAAGTTCTCGTGGCTCTCGCGCGGGCTGGCGCCCTCGGGCGCGACGTCGCGGTCGTGGAAGCAGTAGTACGGCGCACCGAGCTTGGCGAAGAAGTCGAACGCCGACTCTGCCTTGCGCACGGCCTGGTCCATGGGCGTGCCACCCTCGAACCAGGGACGCAGGAAGGTGCCGCCGCCGAACGGGTCGAGCCCGTTCCAGCAGAAGGTGTGCCAGTAGCACGCGGCGAAGCGCAGATGGTCCTCCATGCGCTTGCCCAGGACGACGCGGTTCTTGTCGTAGTGGCGAAACGACAGCGGGTCGTCGCTGTCCGGGCCGCGGAATTCGATCGGTGCAAGTTCTTGGAAGTAGCTGGTCATGACAGGGTCCCTGGAGAAGGTCGTTGGTTGGTTCATCGTTGGCTGCGAGCGAGCCGTTGATAGAGGTCGCGGAATCTGGCCAGCCGCACTTGCAGGCTGGCGTGGCGTGTCGCGTCGGGCAGGTAGCGGGCGGTGATCTCGGGCTTGCGGCAGACATCGGCCAGCTGGCCGCCATCGGCCAGCCAGCCCAGGCGCGCGGCGCCGAGTGCGCCGCCAGCTTCGCCGCCCGAATGGGTCCATATCTCCACGTCCAGCGCGTCGGCGATCAGCTGGGCCCAGAGCGTGCTGCGCGCGCCGCCCCCCACCAGCGACAGTGCGGACACCCGGGTGCCGGAAGCCTGCAGCGCGGCCAGGCCATCGGCCAGGCCGAATGCCACGCCTTCGAGCACTGCGTAGGTGCCCGACGCGCGCGTGCCTGCGTGCGTGAGGCCGAAGAACGCGCCTTGTGCGAACGGGTCGTTGTGCGGCGTTCGTTCACCGGCGAGATAGGGCAGGAACAACGGCGCGTCGTGCAGCCGTTCGGCCGGCAGCGCGGCCACCTCGGCCAGCAATTCGGCTTCGTCGGCGGCACCGCTGAATTGCACGAACCACGCCAGGCAACTGGCGGCAGAGAGCATGACGCTCATCTGGTGCCAGCGCTGCGGCAGCGCGTGGCAGAAGGCGTGCACGGCCGACGCCGGGTTCGGCCGGTAGAACTCGTCGACCACGAAGAGGACGCCCGATGTGCCCAGCGATATGAAGCCGTCGCCAGGCTGTGTCGCGCCAATGCCGATGGCGCTGGCGGCGTTGTCCCCGGCACCGCCTGCGATCACGACCTCGGGGCCGAGGCCCCAGGCGCGGGCGATCTCAGGCCGCAGGCAGCCCGACGGGGCGTTGCTCTCGACGAGGCGCGGCATCTGGCTGCGACTGAGCTCGCAGGCGGCCAGCAGCTCGTCGGACCAGTCGCGTGCGGCGACATCCAGCCACAGCGTTCCCGCAGCATCGGAGGGATCGGAAACCTTGTCGCCGCTCAGGCGCATGCGCAGGTAGTCCTTGGGCAGCAGAACGCACTGCACCTGCGCGAAGACCTCGGGCTCGTGCTTGCGAACCCATAGGAGCTTCGGCGCCGTGAACCCGGGCATCGCCAGGTTGCCGGCCACCGCATGCAACATGGGCGCGCGTGCGGTCAACTCCGCGCACTCGGCGTGGCTGCGACCGTCATTCCAAAGGATCGCGGGACGCAGCACACGGTCCTGCGCATCCAGCAGGACGGCGCCATGCATCTGGCCCGAGAGGCCGATCGCGCGCACCTGCGCGAATTGCGCCGGGTGGGCGGCGCGCAGCGAGGCGACGGCGCTTTCGGTGGCCCGCCACCAGTCTTCGGGCTGCTGCTCCGACCACAGCGGCTGCGGGCGCGACAGCGCCAGCGCCGTGCCGGCCAGTCCGACGATATGCCCCGTGGCGTCAAGCAACAGCAGCTTTACTTCGGATGTGCCCACGTCGATGCCGAGATACATCAGTCGATCTCCTGGGCGACGAGGCTGAGGGCGGCGGGCGCGGGCGCGGCCGCGGTGATCGGCGGCTTGGCGAACTTGCGCGCCGGGCGATCGGCGGTCGCCGCGCTGCCGGACTCCGGTGCGATGAGCGGACGCGTCAGGCGGTAGCGGGCGAGCGCGGCGGCGCCGATGGCCACCGCGTCGGCGCCGAAGCGCGAGATGCGTACCGTGGGCAGCGCGAGGTTGGCTGCGCTCGCGTATCGATTGAGCGTTTCCAGCGCCGGGCGTACGAAGGCCTCGCCGAGTTCGACTGCCGATCCGCCGAGAACGATGCACGCCGGGTCGTAGGCCGCGGTCAGATTCTGCAACAGCAGGCCCAGGTGGCCACCGGCCTTCGCCACGGCAGCGGCCGTGGCCGGGTCGCCCTCGGCAAGCAGGAGGGCGATCTTGCGCAGCGGCGAGTCCGACGACTGCGGCGCGGGTGCCGGCAGCATCGCGCGAAAGCCGATCAAGGCCTCTGCGCAGCCCCGACGTCCGCACGAACACAACGGGCCTTTGCGATTCAGGATGGTATGGCCGACTTCCCCGGCGAAGCCGCGCACGCCGGTGAGCAGCCGGTCGCCGACGACGACTCCGGCGCCCACCCCCTGGTTGACACTGACATACAGCAGCGGATCCGGCGCCGCCGCCGGGTTGAATTCGATCTCGCCCAGCGCGGCGACGTCGGCCTCGTTCTGCACGAACAGCGGAGCGCCGGCCAACGGGGAACCGCTCAGCTGTGCGCCCAGCAGGGCAGCGAACGGCACGTCGCGCCAGCCGAGGTTGGGTGCGAAATGCAGGAAGCCGCTCTCTTCGTCCACGCCGCCGGGCAGGCCGACTCCGATGCCGATGACCTGGCGGCTCGCCGGGTCCAGTTGCTGGTGCAGCTTGATGAATGCGGAGGCCAGCGTGGCGACGCAGGACTGGGCGCTCTTGTTCGATCCCAGCGCGACGTCGGCCTTGGCGAGGATGTCGCCGGTCAGCGAGGTGGCCATCACGCGCAGCGACTCGATGCCCACTTCCGCGCCGAGCAGTTGCAGCCGCGTCGGATCGATCGACAGTGGCGTGGGACGGCGCCCGAGGTCGCCCGTAGGCACCACCTCGCGCTCGGTGAGCCATCCTTCCAGGGCCAGTTCCCTCACCAGCGTGCTGACCGTGGACTTCGTCAATTGGACCGCGTTGGCCAGGTCGGCGCGCGACATGCCCGGGTTGGCGAACAATTGCCGCACCAGCGCCATCCTGTTGATGCGCTTGAACAGCTGCTGGTGCTTGGCGCCGCCGGCGAGATCGATTGTCAACGTGTGATCCTGGCGAAAGTCGGCGGGTGGGTGCGATGACGAGAAGGGCGCTGTTGACGGTGCATGATTGGCGGACGCTTGAGAGCGATTGGTGTTCCAGGCACTGAACTTGAATTCGAGCCGTCAAAATGGCTCATTTATCCTTAAATCACTGTGAGGCCCGGCACGGCTGCAGGTGTTCTGGCAAGACGCGGACAGCCCCGCGCGCTGCCCGGTTCTGCCGTCGCAAGCTCACGATTGGCAAATGGTAGTTCGGGCGACGAACTAAATAAAGTCGGGGAAAGCCCCTAGCCGGTTCGGTCCGGGTCGGCGGGGGTGTCGCCATGACGGTAGGTAGTTGTCCCACGTACATTAGTTTTATGCTCGAACTATACTGATCTGATTTTCTCGCATCCGAACCATGGAGAGCAGCTTGCTGATCGATCGTGCTGAACCTGCTGCTTGCCGGCAATCCCCGGCCCCCTTTCATTGGCGCCTGCCGCTGCGATCGACGCGCCGGTCGATGCCTCCTGCGCAAGACCCGCGGGAGAGCCTGTGACCTACCTGGGCATCGATCTCGGGACATCGGAAGTCAAGGTACTCCTGCTTGACGCTGGCGGGACGGTGCTGGGCATCGCCACGGCGCCGCTCGAGGTGTCGCGTCCGCAGGCGTTGTGGGCGGAGCAGGATCCACACAGTTGGTGGTCGGCGACCCAGGCGGCGATCGCGCGCCTGCGCCATGTCCATCCGGGCGAGTTCTCCCAGGTGCAGGCAATCGGGCTTTCAGGCCAGATGCATGGTGCGGTACTGCTCGACGAGCACGATCGTGTGTTGCGCCCGGCCATCCTGTGGAACGACGGTCGCAGCCATGCCGAGTGCGAGGAGCTGACCCGCCTCGCGCCGGAGCTGCATGCGATTGCCGGCAACCTCGCGATGCCGGGATTCACGGCGCCCAAGCTGCTATGGGTGAAGCGCCACGAGCCCGAGCTGTTCGCCCGGGTGCGCAGCGTGCTGTTGCCCAAGGACTGGCTGCGACTGCAGCTTTCCGGCGAGAAGATTTCAGATCCCTCGGATGCGGCGGGCACGCTCTGGCTCGACGTGGCCCGGCGGGACTGGTCCGACGAACTGCTGGCCGCCACCGGCCTGTGCCGGGACCAGATGCCCCGGCTGGTCGAAAGCTGCGCACCGGGGGGGCAGTTGACGCCTGAGGTCGCAGGCGCATGGGGCCTTCCCCCTGGCGTGGTGATCGCCGGTGGGGCCGGCGACAACGCGGCCAGTGCGATCGGCATCGGTGCCGTCGAACCGGGCGATGGATTCATCTCGCTGGGCACCTCGGGCGTGCTGTTCGTCGTCAACGAGCGATTTCTCCCGAATCCCGCCTCGGCCGTGCACGCGTTCTGCCATGCCTTGCCGCGCCGCTGGCACCAGATGAGCGTGATGCTGTCGGCAGCGGCCTGCCTGAAGTGGTACGCCCAGGTCAGCGGCGCCGCCGACGAAGCTGTCTTGGTCGACGAAGCCGCGGCGCTGTCGGAGGCGGCGTGCGCCGCGGCTCCCATCTTCCTGCCGTACCTGGCCGGCGAGCGCACGCCGCACAACTCACCTTTCGCGAGCGGCGCGTTCCACGGATTGCGCCTCGACACCACGCGCGGCGCCTGCGCGTATGCGGTACTCGAGGGTGTGGCCTTCGGAATGGCCGACGGACTCTTCGCGCTCTGTGAGGCCGGTGCCGAGGTCCGGCGTCTGTCGCTTGTCGGCGGCGGGGCGCGCAGCAGCCTTTGGGCTCAATTGATGGCCGATGTCCTCGGCGTGGAGATTGTCGTCCATGCCGGCTCGCCGACCGGCGCCGCGCTAGGCGCCGCTCGCCTGGCCTGGATGGCCGTCGGTGGCTCCCCGGAACAAGTCTGCATTCGTCCGCCCGTGGCCGCGAGCTTCTTCCCGCAAGAGGCGCGGCGGGCGACGCTGCAGTCCCGCCTGCGTCGATATCGCCGGCTCTATCGATGCGTCCAACCCCTGGAGACCGACACCGACTGAAGACGCGCGGCGCTCGGCCCCGGGCCGCCGCCAGACCCTCAGCGCGACCCACTTCGCGCTGCCAACCAAAAAAATAACGGAAACGACATGAGACAAGTCACAAGAGGCCGATCCAGCGCCGAGCATTGCCGCGCGCAATGCAAGTCCGCGCGTGACGAACGCGCAGCAAGTCGTGACGCTGCGCCTCCGGCCCCGCGGCCGTCGCGCCGCAGCGCGCACCATTGCCCGAAAGCCTGCGCGTCATGATTCCCGTCGAATCCGTTGCCGCTGCGGCCGACATCTCCGACCGCGTTCCAATGCGCCAGAAGGTCGGCTACGGGCTGGGTTCCTTCCTGGACATGTGGGGCCACTGGCTCTATCCCTCGCTGGCCTTCCAGGTCTTCAACCTCGGCCTGCACGTGGCGCCGGGGCTGATCTCCACGGCGCTGGCGTTGAAGACCTTCATCGATGCGGCTTCCGATGCGCTGTTCGGCTGGCTGTCGGACAACGCCCGGACGCGCTTCGGGCGGCGCCGGCCCTTCATGCTGGTGGGCGGCGTCCTGGCGGGCGTGGGCTTGCCACTGATGTTCGCGGTCGGACGCGGCTGGTCCGATACGCAGTACTTCGTGTTCATGCTGGTCTCCCTGCTGCTCTACGTGCCGGTGATGAGCTGCTTCAACATGCCGTGGGTGAGCCTGGGCTCGGAGATGACGCCCGATTACCACGAGCGCACCGCCGTCATGCAGATCAAGAACGCCATCCAGAACATCCCGGTTCTGGGCATGTTCGTGGCGGCCCAGTTCACCACGCTGGCGATCTTCCGCGGTGCCGACGGCAAGCCGGACATCCTGCGCGGTGCGCAGACCTATACCCTCATCCTGGGGGCGATCATGGTGGCACTCGCCATCGCCAGCTTCCTGCTGGTCAGGGAGCGCTACTACGAGAAGGTGGTGGTCAAGCGCAGCGCCCGCGTGCCGTTCAAGGATACCCTTTACCGTACTCTCCAGGACAAGCCGTTCCGCATCCTGCTCGGGGCGATGATGGCCTACGGCGTGGCGACCTCCATGGTCTCCGTGCTGGGCTACTACACCACCGTCTTCTACGTGTGCGGCGGCGATGTCGCGAAGGCCGCCCAGTGGAACTCCGCCATGGGCGTGGCAGGGCTGGTGTTCGGCCTGGCCGGCAACGGTGCTTTCGGCGCCATCGCCCGGCGTTGGGGCAAGCGAAACGCCCTGGCCACGGTGCTGGCGATGGCGCTCGCCGCCTTCATCGCCGACTGGTTCCTCTACGATCCTGCGCATCCGGCCCTGCAGTTGCTCGCCTGCGGCTTCGTCGCCTTCACCGGCGCCGGGTTCTGGATCTTGTCCAGCTCGCTCCTGGCGGACGTCATCGACCACGACGAACTGCGCACCGGCCAACGTCGCGAAGGCTCCTTCTCGGCCTGCCAGTCGTGGATATTGAAAGTCGGCGGCGCCATCGGCATCGGCGCGTCCGGCTGGATCCTGCAGTTCACCGGCTTCGATGCGAACCTGCATGTGCAGAGCGAGCACGCGATCCTGGTCGTTCGAGCGCTGCTCTCGGGCATCCCGGCGATCGGCCTGGCGCTGGCCCTGCTGGCCGTGTTCAGGTTTCCGCTCGACGGACCGCGCATGACCGAGATCCGCCTGGCGCTGGAAGGGCGCCGCGGCCAGGTCTGACTGCACGGAAAGAGCCCATGAAAGACATCCCCACCTCGCGCCGGCAGTTCGTGGCCTCGGCGATCGCGGCCTCAGCGGCCGCCGCGAGCCGGCCAGCCACCGCTGCGGCGCCGCCGCCTGTGCCCAGGGCGCTCTACGGCGCCGGCCCGGACGGCCAGCGCGTCGCCGACCTCGGCGACGGTACCTACCGCAATCCGGTCCTGGCCGGCGACCATGCGGACCCGACCATCCTGAAAGACGGTGCCGACTACTACCTGACGTGCTCGTCGTTCAACCTGTCGCCCGGCGCATTGATCTGGCACTCGACGGACCTCGTCAACTGGTCGCCCCTCGTCGCCGCCCTGACCAAGCCGCTCGGCACGGTCTGGGCCATGGACCTCGTCAAGCATGCGGGACGCTACTTCATCTACATTCCCGTGCTGCAGCCCAGCAGGGTGGCGGTCTACGTGATCCATGCGGACGACATCCGCGGCCCGTGGAGCGAGCCGATCGACCTGGGCCTGGACGGCTGCATCGATCCCGGCCATGCCGTGGGCGAGGACGGGCGCAGGCACCTGTTCTTCAACGGCATCCGTCGCATCGGATTGACCGACGACGGCCTGGCCACGGTGGGCAAGCTGGAGCACGCGCATACCCCCTGGCGGTACCCAGAAGGCTGGGTGGTGGAGATGTTCGCGCCCGAAGGGCCCAAGATCCTGCGCCGCGGCGAGTACTTCTACATGATCGCCGCCGTGGGCGGAACCAGCGGACCGCCGACGAGCCACATGGTCACCGTGGCGCGGTCGCGCTCGATCTACGGCCCGTGGGAGGACTGCCCGGCCAACCCCGTCGTGCACACGGCCAGCCGGGCGGAGCCCTGGTGGTCGCGCGGCCACGCCAGTGTGGTGCAGGGCCCGGGCGGCGACTGGTGGATGGCCTACCACGGCTATGAGAACGGCTATCGAACGCTCGGCCGCCAGTTGTTGCTCGAGCCGATCGAATGGACGCATGACGGCTGGCTGAAGGCCAAGGGCGGCACGCTGGATCGTCCGCTCGCGAAGCCGCGAGGCGGCCGCCCTAGCGCCGGACCGCCCGCGCTTTCGGATGATTTCACGCAGGATCGACTGGGGCTCCAATGGTGCTTCTTCGACCCCGCGGCGAGCGAGCCGCCGCGGCTCCGCCACGAAGCAGGCCAACTGGTCCTCGCGGCGCGCGGCAAGCAGTTGGCAGACAGCTCGCCCCTGCTCTGCACGGCCGGCGACCACAGCTACCAGGCCGAGGTGGAGCTGGAGATCTCTCCGGGCGCAAAGGGCGGCCTGGCACTGTTCTACGACGCCCACGCCCACGTGGGAGTGGGCATGGGCGGCGGCAAGCTGCTCACATTTCACAACGGCGACGAGCCGGCATGGCTCACCCAGCCGCTGGACGGCGGTCGCTTCCGGCTGCGCGTGACCAACCGCGAGCACGACGTCACCTTCCACTATGCCGCCGACGACGGCCCGTGGCTGCAGCACAGCTGGCAACGCGAAGTCTCGGGCTTCCATCACAACGTCTTCAACGGCTTTCTCGCCTTGCGCGTGGCGATCTTCGCCGCCGGCACGGGAGAGGTCCGCTTCCGCAACTTCCGCTACCGCAGCCTGGCATGAGATGGCCGGTGCCACGCTGACCGCATACGCGCGGCCGCGCCCACCTGATCGAGACAAACACCCCATGAACATGAACCGTCCCTGCAAGGCCTTCGCGGCCGCCTGTTGGCTCGCCTCTTCCCTCGCCGCTGCCGCTCCGGCGGCGGAACCAGTGCAGGCGCGCCTGGTCGTCGAGTCACAGACGGCCGGTCCTCGCATCGACCCCGACATCTACGGCCAGTTCGCGGAACAGCTCGGTGCGGGCATCTACGGGGGAATCTGGGTCGGTCCCGAATCCCCGATCCCCAACACGCGCGGCTGGCGCAAGGATGTCGTCCAGGCGCTGCGCCACCTGGAGGTGCCGGTCGTGCGCTGGCCGGGAGGCTGCTTCGCCGACGACTACGACTGGCGCGACGGCATCGGCGACCCGGCCAAGCGCCCGGTGCGCCTGAATCGCTGGTGGGGCGGCGTGCCCGAATCCAATCGCGTGGGCACGCACGAATTCATGGACCTGGCCGAGCAGATCGGCGCCGAGGTCGTCATCGCCGGCAACATGGGCTCGGGCACGCCGCGGGAAATGAGCCAGTGGCTGGAGTACATGACGGCCACGGGTCCGTCCGCACTGACGGACGAGCGCCGGCGCAACGGCCGCGACAAGCCGTGGAAGGTGAAGTACCTCGGGGTCGGCAACGAGAGCTGGGGCTGCGGCGGCAACATGCGGCCCGAGTACCAGAGCGACCTGCACAATCGCTACGCCACGTTCACCAGCGGTGGCGTGCAGCGCGTCGCCTCGGGCGACGGCACGGGCAACGACCACCTGATCGAGACGCTCATGCAGCGCTCCCTCGACCACATGGACGCGCTGACGCTGCATTACTACACGATGACGGGCGACTGGTCGAAGAAGGGCCCGGCCCTCGGCTTCGCCGCGTCCGAGTGGGGACGCTCGCTCAGGACGGCGCGCGCCATCGAGCCGCGCATCGTCGCCATCGAGACCATCATGGACAAGTACGATCCCAAGCGCCGGGTCGGCCTGTATGTCGACGAGTGGGGCACCTGGTACGACTCCGAACCGGGCACCAACCCCGGATTTCTCTACCAGCAGAACACCCTGCGCGACGCGCTGGTGGCGGCGCTGACGCTGGACGTGTTCCAGCGCCACACCGACCGGGTGCGCATGACCAGCATCGCGCAGATGGTCAACGTGCTGCAATCCATGGTGCTCGCCGACGGGCCGCGCATGCTGCTGACGCCGACATACCACGTGTTCGACATGTACCGGCCCTTCAAGGGCGCGACGCCGTTGAAGGCCACCTTGACGACGCCCCAGTGGGGTCAAGGCGAAGACGAGCTGCCCGCCGTGGAGGCCAGCGTGGCGCGCGGCGCCGACGGCCGGACGGTGCTTTCTCTGGTGAACTTGGACCCGGACCGCGCGGCGCGTGTCCGCACGAACCTGAAGGGCGAGTTCCGGGGTCGCATCCTGACGTCGACGACGATGGACGCCCACAACACCTTCGACCGTCCCCACGCGATCGAGCCGGCCCCCTACGCCGCTCGCAGCGACGCCGAAGGCCTGACGATCGACCTGCCGGCGAAGTCGGTGGTGGTGCTCGGCGCGGCCGCGCAGCCCTGACCCCGATGGCACGGAAGACGACCATGAACGCGCACCCCTCGCAGCGCGCGCGCCTTGCCGCGCTGGCCTGTGCAGCTGCCTCCTGCCTCGCCGCCTGCGCCGTCGCGCCCGAGGCCGCGCGCCCCGCAGCCACCGCCGCCACCGCCGCCACCGCTGATCGCGAACCGGCCAACGTCATCGACCTGAGCAGACTGATGACACCGGGCATCAACATCGGCAACACCATGGAGGCGCTGCCCAACGAGACCGCCTGGGGCAACCCGGCGCCCTCCCAGGCCTTGATGGACGCCTACAGGGCCGCCGGCTTCCGCAGCGTGCGCATTCCGCTGTCCTGGCGGCCATACGAAGACGCGCAGCACCATATCGACCCGAAATGGATGGCGCACGTGAAGGACGTGGTCGACGAGGCGCGGCGGGCGAACCTCTACGTGATGATCAATACGCACTGGGACGGCGGCTGGATGAACCATCCCTCGCGCGACCACCAGGCCGCCATCGAGGCGCAGCTGAACGCCTACTGGACGCAGATCGCGACGGCCTTCAAGGACTACGACGAGCACCTGCTGTTCGCCGGCAGCAACGAGGTCGGCCTGGAGAACACCGTCGCCCCGCCGACCCCCGAGCAGGCCGCGGTGCAGAACAGCTTCAACCAGACCTTCGTCGACGCGGTGCGCGCCACCGGAGGCCGCAACGCGACGCGCTACCTCGTCGTGCAGAGCTTCACGACCAACATCGACAGTGCGGTCAACTTCGCGAAGATTCCGCGCGATACGGCCGCTGGTCGCCTCCTGATGGAGGTGCACTACTACGACCCGTACAACTTCACCATCAACGGCGACAGCAAGGTCTGGCAGTGGGGCAAGCGGGCGACGGATCGCTCGGCCAGCGACCCCTGGGCCGACGAGCCGTGGGTCGACAAGCAGTTCGGATCGATGAAGAGCCACTTCGTCGACCACGGCGTGGGCGTGATCGTCGGCGAATACGGTGCCTATGCCAAGCCTGACCATCCGGGAGCCCGGTCCTACGTCGACGACTGGGCGCGGTACGTGACCCACGCGATCGCCAGCAACGGCCTGGTGCCGATGTGGTGGGATACCGGCGCGCTGATCGACCGTGCGACCGGTGCCCCGAAGCAACCCGAACTGATCAAGGCGATCGTCGACGCGGCGCGTTGAACCGATCGACCGCCCACCACTGGAACTGAACTGCCATGAACCGTCCACTTGCCGCGATCGTCCTCGGCCTCACCCTCGGGCTTGGCCTGGCTGCCGGCGCGACGCCGCCTGCTGCCGAGGCCATCCCTTATGCCACCGAGCAGCTTGTCGACGAACACGACTCGCCCGCCACCGTCGCCGAGAAGGCCGCCAAGGTGCTGCCGCGCGCCAACCAGAGCGCGTGGATGCGGCTGGAGCGCACGTTCTTCCTGCACTTCGGTGTGAACACCTTCAACCAGGTGGAGTGGGGCAGCGGCCACGAGGACCCCGCCATCTTCAACCCGACAAGCCTGGACGCGAAGCAGTGGCTGGGCGCGGTCAAGCAGTTCGACGGCAAGATGCTCGTGCTGGTGGCCAAGCACCATGACGGCTTCGCCATGTGGCCGACCCGCTACACGCCGCACTCGGTCGTCGCCAGTCCGTGGCGCGGCGGCAAGGGCGACCTTGTCCAGGAGGTGTCGCAGGCCGCGCGGCAGGCCGGTGTCAAGCTGGGCATCTACCTGTCGCCGGCCGACCTGTACCAGCTCAAGACGAACCGCTCCAATCCGGCCGGCTACTACGGCAACGGCAGCGCGAAGCTGAAGTCCACCATCCCCACCGATCCCGCGAGTTTCAGCAGCGATCCGTCCCGGGGACGCGCACCGACCGCCGGGTTCAAGTCCTTCACCTACGTGGTGGACGACTACAACCGCTACTTCCTGAACCAGCTCTACGAACTCCTGACGCAGTACGGTCCCGTCGAGGAGGTCTGGTTCGACGGTGCCAACCCTGACCCGAGCGTCTCCGAGACCTACGACTATGCGGCGTGGTACGACCTCATACGCCAGCTCCAGCCCCAGGCCGTCATCATGGGCAAGGGCCCGGACGTGCGCTGGGTCGGCTCGGAAAGCGGCTATGGCCGCACCACCGAATGGAGCGTCATCCCGCTGCCGGAATCGCCGCAGGGCTTCCGCTGGCCCGACATGCAGGGCGGCGACCTGGGCGGCCGCGCGCAGCTCAAGCCCGGCTCGCACCTGTGGTGGTATCCGGCCGAGACCAACGTCACCATCCTCGGCAACGGCCAATGGTTCTGGGCCGCCGACAAGCACCCGCGTGCCGTCACGCAACTGGTGGACGTCTACTACTCGTCGATCGGCCGCAATTCCAACCTCATCCTCAACCTCTCGCCCGACAATCGCGGCCTGATTCCCGACGACGAGCTGCTGGCCATGCGCCAGGTCTCCGACATCGTGCGCGAGACCTTCGCGCAGGACCTCGCCCGCGGCGGCCGGCTCGACGCCGACGGCGCCGCGACCGGCCACCGTGCCGCGGCGGCGCTGGACGGCAGGCTCGACACCTGGTGGGAGGCCCCTGCAGGCCGCGACACGGGCACGCTGACACTGACCTTGCCCGCGCCGCGCACGTTCGATGTCGTCTCGCTGCAGGAGGCGGTGGACCGGCGCGGCCAGCGCATCGAGGCGTTTGCGCTCGAGGCCTGGGACGGCGGCGCCTGGGTTGCGCTGCCCAAGATCGACTCCGACGAACTGACCACCGTCGGCCATCGCCGACTCATCCGCCTCAAGCATCCGGTCACGGCGACGAAGCTGCGCGTGCGCATCACGGCGGCGCGCTTCGCGCCCACGCTCGCCGAGATCGGGCTGTTCCGGCAGGCCCCCGATTCGCTGCCGCCGGTCATCTCCGACCGCCAGGCCGATGGCACGCTGAGCCTCAGCCATCCGTCCGGCGGCCGCATCGTCTACACAACGGACGGCAGCACGCCCACGCCGAGCTCGCCGACCTTTGCCGGCAGCCTCAAGCTGCCGGCCGCGGGCGTGGTCAAGGCCGCGCGCGTCATGCCCGACGGACGTGTGGGCGTCGTGGGAACGCGCACCTTCGCCGGCCTCGTGCCCAGCGGCTGGAAGGTGGTGGCGGTCGACAGCGAGGAAGTCACGGAGGGCCACAACCCCGCGGCCTTCGCCATCGACGGCGATTCGTCCACCTTCTGGCATACCCGCTGGCGCGGCGACCTCAAGCTGCCCCACGCGATCACCGTGGACATGGGCAAGGTGCACCGCATCGCCGGCTTCACCTATCTGCCGCGCCAGGACAACCAGCTCAACGGCACGGTCGTGAACTTCCGCTTCGAGACCAGCGTCGACGGCGTCGAATGGAAGACCCGGATCGACAACGGGACCTTCTCCAATGTTCGCAACAACCCGGACCTGCAGATCCAGCACTTCGCTGCTGCGGACGCGCGCTTCTTCCGCTTCACCGCGCTCGGCGAGGTCTGGGGCAATGGCTGGACGAGCGCCGCGGAGGTGTCGGTCATTCCGGCCGATGCCGAATGAGTCGCTTTCACGCATCGGGTCGCAGACCGATGCGGGGCCGACTTGCCCGCTCGCGCCCTCCGTGGATACCCCATGTTAATTAGGGCGATGGGCGAACGAAAATGCCCACGTACCAATGGGCCATGGCGCAGGCAGGTTGCCCATGGAACCTCCGGATGTTCTCCCGACTCCATCGATCACTGATCATCATGCGACCTGTATTCAAAGACCTGGCTCTCGCCGCGATGCTCACGTTGGCAGCAGCCCTTTGCGGCCTGGCGATCGGCACGGGCACTGCCCACGCCGAGCCGGCGGACGCGCACCCCGAATGGCCGGGTGCCGGCCAATTGTTCGTCGGCACCAACTACCAATCCTTCGATCGCAGCCGCGACCAGGTGCTCCAGGATATCGCGCGCATGAAGTCCGCCGGCTTCAAGATCGTGCGGATGGGCGACCTGTCGTGGGATTCCTTCGAGCCGTCGGAAGGGCGCTTCGAGTTCCGCAAGTTCGACTGGATCATGGACCAGATGCAGGCCGCCGGCCTGAAGGTGATCCTCGACATCCCGGGGCAACCGGCGCCCCTTTGGCTGCACCACAAGTATCCCGGGGTCGACCTCGTCAACCAGAACGGCGCGCGCCTCGATCCGGCCGAGCGCTACATGGACGACGTCAGCGACCCGGACTACCGCCGCCTGGTGGTACGCCTGGCCGACACGCTGACCCGCCGCTATGCCAGGCATCCGGCGCTGTTCGCGATCGGCTACGACAACGAGAGCGGCAACGGCATGGTCTCGTACTCCGCGGCCGATCGCCTGCGCTTCATCGCATGGCTGAAGAAGAAGTACGGGACGCTGGAAGCGCTGAACCAGGCCTGGGCCACGCAGAACTGGTCGCGCCACGTCGGCGATTGGGACGAGATCCGCCTGCCCTACATGGACGGCCCTGGCCTGTACGAGGCCTACCTCGACATGCGGCGCTTCTGGTCCGACCAGACGATCGCCGTTCTGGAGTCGCTGGAGGCCGTGCGTCGCAGGAACGTCCCTGACAAGCCGGCGATCTCCAACCTCTGGGACAGCGCCTGGCGCAAGGGCTTCGACTACCTGTCGACCTATCGCGACTACGTCAGCTACGGCGCGATGGGCTTCTACCCCGGCGATCCGCTCGGCGGCGCCTTCGAGGCCACCATGATGCGCGGCGGCCTGCGTGCGCCGATCTGGTTCAACGAATTCACCGCGGGCGGGCCGGGGTACTACGGCACGCCGGGCCGCTCGCGCATGTGGGCGCATTTCGGCCTCCTGCTCGGGGCGCAGGCGGTCCTGCCCTGGACCTGGCACAGCCATCGCGGGGGCGAGGAGCAGGCGTTGTTCGGATTGATCGACCACGACGACCGGCCGTCGTGGAAGCTCGACGAATTCGCGGGCATCGCGCGCGATTTCGCTAAGCTCGAGAAGCTCGGGTTCCCGCGGCTGCAACAGCCGCAGGTGGCCATCGCCTACTCGTTCGACAACCTGATCGCCACCAATCCGCCCAAGGGCCTGTCCAACACGGTCGGCCCCTATATCCGGATGCCTTACATGGAGCAGGCGCACAACGCCTACCAGCCGCTGTTCAGGGACAACATCGACGTGGCCGTCATCAACGTCGGCCATGAAGACCTGGAGCGCTACAAGCTGGTGATCGTTCCCGGCATGTACCTCCTGGACGGCGCGGCCGCCGAACGACTGCGCAAGTTCGTGGCCGGCGGAGGCACCGTCATCATGACGGCCCAGTCGGACAAGGTCGATGAGCACAATCAGTGGTACGACACGCCGTTGCCCGGGCGGCTGAGCGACGTGTTCGGCATGCGCACGAGCGAGTTCTACGATACGAGCCCGGTCCGGATGCGGATCGGGGGCGACGAGGTGCAGGGCGACAAGGGTTTCGTGGAGCTGCTCGAGCCGGGCACGGCGCAGGTGCTGGCCCGCTTCACGCATCTGCCTGCAGGAAGTCCGGCCATCACCGTCAACCAATATGGGAAGGGCCGGGCCATCTATGTCGGGACGCTGGCGCAGCCGGCCATCCTGGGGCCGCTCTACCGCCAGCTCTACGCCAGCCTGGGCATCGAATCCGGCCCGGTGACGCCGGAGGGCGTTTTCGCCCGCAAGGTGGCGGGTCGGCTCTACTACGTCAACACCACGGGCGAGCCCAAGGACGTGGCCATCACCGGCTCGATGAACGGGTTGTTGAGCGGCAAGCGTTGGACCGGTACCGTGCGGATCGAGCCGATGGGCGCCGATCTGCTTGAATGAACCGGCCGTCATGAGGCTCACCGAGGCCGTGACGGGGTTTGCAGGGCGGCGCATGCTGGGCGCTGGCGCAGCGATGTTGCTGGCCAGTGCGCTCGCCATGCCGGCCCGCAGCGAAGCCGCCACGGACGCCACGACGCTGCGCGCACGCGACACCGCTTCACTGCTGCTCGCCCTCGAACGTGCGAAGGCCGACAAGCGCGTCCGCCGGATCGAGCTGTCCGCAGGCCGCTACGAGCTGCAGGCGCCGCTGCTGATCGACGACGCCCTGTCGGGATCGGCGGACGCCCCCCTTGTCATCGCCGGGGCGCCGGGCATGCGCTCCGTGCTCTCGGGCGCCGTCGAACTGCCCCCGCTGGCGTGGCAGGCCTGGAAGGACGGCATCTGGCGCGCCCCCTTGTCCGGCCGTTCGTTCCAGCGCTTGTGGCTCGGCCCGCGCCTGCTCGTGCGCGCGCGCTACCCGAATGCGGGACACGATGGCGCGACCGGCGACACGACGGTCGATGCGATCGCCCCCGGGCGCGTGCGAGGCTGGCACGACCCGTCGGGTGCCGTGCTGCATGCACTGCACGGCAACGCCTGGGGCGGTGTGGAGGTACCCATCCTGGGCAAGAACGACGACGGCAGCCTGGTGTTCGGCCCGCAGGTCGGCAACAACCGGGCGATGCCGCCCAGCGAGCGCGGGCGGTTCGTCGAGAACGTCCTGGAGGAACTCGACGTCCCCGACGAGTGGTACCTCGACACCAGGCAAGGTTGGCTCTACTACAAGCCGCACGGCGACAGGCGGCCACCGGCGCGAGGCTTTCGTGCCGGGTCCACCGACGAACTGCTGCGGATCGAGGGCCGTCGCGTCGACGTGCACGACGTGAGGATCGAGCACCTGCTGTTCGAGGACACCGAACCCAGCTTCCTGAAGGCCACCGAGCCGCTGCTTCGATCGGACTGGAAATTCGCCCGCGTCGCCGCGATCGACGTGGAGAACGCGCGCGACGTCCGCATCGAGTCTTCCGAGTTCCGGGATCTCGGCGGCCAGGCCGTCCTGGTCAGCGGCCGGAACGAAGGCATCCAGGTGGTCGCCAACCACATCCACGACATCGGCGGCACGGCGATCGCCTTTGTCGGGCGTCCGTCCGCGGTGCGATCGCCCCTGTTCGAGTACTACGAGCAATTGGCCGTGGCGGACATCGACCCGATCCCCGGGCCGCGCAGCGACGACTATCCCAAGGATTCCGGCGCGGTCGACAACCTGATCCACGACATCGGCCAGATCGACAAGCAGGCCGCGGGCATCGAGATCTCGATGGCGGCCCGCATCGACGTCGACCACAATACCCTGTACCGCATGCCGCGCGCGGCGATCAACGTCGGGGACGGCACCTGGGGCGGCCATCGCATCACCTACAACGACGCCTGGGACACCGTGCTGGAGACGGGCGACCATGGTGCGTTCAACAGCTGGGGCCGCGATCGCTGGTGGCATCCGGATCGCGCGGAGATGGACCGCCGCGTCGCCTCCCATCGCTTCCTCGTGACCCTGGACGCCATCGCGCCGGTGCTGATTCGCCGCAACCGGCTGCGTTGCGATCGCGGCTGGGACATCGACCTCGACGACGGCGCATCCAACTACATCATCGAAGAGAACGTCCTGCTGGCCGGCGGCCTGAAGCTGCGCGAAGGGTTCTCGCGCCTCGTGCGCAACAACGTGCTGGTCAACGGCAGCTTCCATCCGCACGTGTGGTTCGACGACAGTGGCGACGTGTTCGAGTCCAACATCGTGGCAGCGGATCACCAGCCGGTCGGAATGCGTGCCTGGGGGCGCAGCGTGGACCGCAACGCCTTCGCCCGGGCCGAGGACCTCCGGCGCGCGCAGGCCCGTGGGACGGATGCGCACTCGGTGGCTGGCGATCCCGCCTTCGTGGACGCTGCGCGGGGCGACTTCACGGTCACGAACACGGAACTGGCCGCGGCAATCGGCTTCGCCAACTTCCCGATGGACGCTTTCGGCGTACGCCCGCCGGCCCTGCGCAGCTTGGCCGAAGCTCCCCGCCTGCCGGCGACGCTTGCACCCGCGGGCGCGCCGGTGGTGGGCGAAGCGCCGCTGGCCTGGCGTGGCCTGCGCTTCAAGTCGATCGAGACGCTGGGCGAGCAGTCGGCGGCGGGACTGGCGTCGATAGCCGGCGTGCGCGTGTTGGCGGTCGAGGCGGGTAGTCCCGGCGAGGCGGCGGGACTGCGACCGGGCGACGTCATCGTCGGCCGCATCGCGGCGCCGTCGGGCCGTGTCGAGCCGCTGGCCCGCGCCGCACAATTGGGCGCAGCGCTGGACGCGCAGCCGCCTGCAGGCCTGGAGCTGGTGATCGTGAGAAACCAGAAGCGGATGCAACTGCGTCTGCCAACACAATGAGGAGACGACAGGCATGACCGATATCGCGCGCAGGGAGTTGTTGGTGGGCGGCCTGGCGCTGGCCGGGGGCTTCGCCTGGCCGGGCATGGCCGGTGCTGCGGCGGCCGCCCCGGCGGCCCGCGAGCGCCTGCTGTTCGACTTCGGATGGAAGTTCCGCCTGGGCCACGGCAGCGATCCGGCGCAGGACCTGGGCTTCGGCCTGGGCCAGGGCGATTTCAGCAAGACGGGCGAGTTCGGCTTCGCCCACGTCGGCTTCAACGACGCCGACTGGCGCACGCTGGACCTGCCGCACGACTGGGCCGTCGAGCTGCCCTTTGTCCGCGACGACACCGCCAAGGGGGAAAGCCAAACGCGCTCGCACGGCTACAAGCCGCTGGGCCGCAGCTATCCGACCACCAGCGTCGGCTGGTACCGGCGCGAGTTCGACCTGCCCAAGAGCGACGCCGGGCGCCGCATCTGGGTCGAATTCGACGGCGCGATGCGCGACGTGCTGGTTTTCGTCAACGGCTGCTTCGTCGGCCGCAGCGACAACGGCTACGCGCCGTTCCGGCTCGACCTGACCGACGTCCTGGACTACGGTGCGCGCAACGCGATCGTGCTGCGCGTGGACGCGAGCGCCGGCGACGGCTGGTTCTACGAGGGGGCCGGGGTCTATCGGCACGTCTGGCTGCTCAAGACCGCCCCTCTGCACCTCGGGCGCTGGGACACCGTCGTGCGGACCACGGTGGAGGCGGACACCGCGCGGGTCGTGTTGGCGGCGCTGGTGCGCAACGAGGGCCACGCGGACGAACGCGCACGCGTGGTGTGGCGCGTGCTCGATGCCGACGGCCGCGAGGTGGCCAGCGCCGCATCGGCCGAGCAAGTGGTCGCCGCGGAGGCCGGCGTGCCGTTCGAGGTGAAGCTCGATTGGCGCCAGCCTCGGCTGTGGGACCTCGAGACCCCGCATCGATACACCGCGCAGGTGGCGCTGGAAGTCGCCGGCATCGCGCGCGACGCCGACCAGGTCACCTTCGGCGTGCGCACCATGGCCTTCGACGCCGATCGCGGCTTCTTCCTCAATGGCCGATCGGTGAAGATCCAGGGGGTGTGCAACCACCAGGACCACGCCGGCGTGGGTGCGGCGGTGCCCGATGCGTTGCAGGCGTTCCGCGTGCAGGTGATGCAGGATATGGGCTGCAACGCCATCCGGACCTCGCACAACATGCCGGCGCCCGAGCTCGTGGAGGCTTGCGACCGGATGGGCGTGCTGCTGCTCTGCGAGAACCGCCAGCTCGCCTCCAGTACCGAGGGCCTGCAGCAGCTCGAGACCATGGTCACGCGCTACCGCAACTCGCCGTCGGTGATGCTGTGGTCGATCGGCAACGAGGAGGGCCAGTTGCAAAAGCCCATGGCTGCCCAGGGCGCCCGCATCGCCGAGACCATGGTGCGGCGCTGCCACCAGCTCGATCCGACGCGGCTGGTCACGGTGGCCGTCAACAGCGACAACGAACAGGGCGTGTCCGACGCCATGGACGTGGTGGGTTTCAACTACAACCAGTGGGAGCCCGATGGCTTCCATGCCAGGCACCCGAAGCGTCCGGTGCTGGGCACCGAGACCTCGAGCGCCGTCTCCACCCGCGGCGAATACTTCACCGACGCCGGCCGCAACCTCGTGAACAGCTATGACGGCAAGGTCCCCTGGGGATCCACGCCGGAGGAGTGGTGGAAGTTCCATGCCGAGCGCCCCTGGCTCGCCGGCGGCTTTGCCTGGACCGGTTTCGACTATCGGGGCGAACCCACGCCCTACGGGTGGCCTTCGATCAGCTCCCAGTTCGGCATCGTCGACACCTGCGGCTACCCCAAGGACTACTTCCACTACTACAAGGCCTGGTGGCGCAAGCAAGCTGCGCTGCACCTGTTCCCGCACTGGAACTGGCAGGGCCAGGAAGGCCGCGAGATCCCGGTCTGGGTCTATGCCAACGTCGACGAGGTGGAACTGCTGGTCAACGGCCGCAGCCTCGGGCGCCAGAGCATGCCGCGCCTTGGCCACCTCGCCTGGAAGGTGGCCTACGCGCCGGGAGCGATCGAGGCCCGCGGCTACAGGGCGGGCAAGCTGGTGTTGACCGAACGGCGGGAGACGACCGGGCCGGCCACGGCGCTGCGGCTGGTACCCGACCGGCCGGCGATCGCCGCCGACGGCGAGGACGTGGCCATCGTCCGGGTCGAGGCGGTCGATGCGCTGGGGCGCACCGTTCCGACCGCGAACCACGGTATCGCCTTCCGCGTGACCGGCGCCGGTCGTCTCATCGGGGTGGGCAACGGCGACCCGAACTGCCTGGAGAGCGACCAGGCGCCGCGCCGCTCGCTGTTCAACGGCCTGGCGCAGGTGATCGTGCGGGCGGGCAAGGACGCGGGCGAGATCACGATCGTGGCGTCCGGCGAGGGTACGGCCGCCGGGCTCGCACCGGCCCGGTTGACGGTACCGGCGCGGGCGGCGAAGAAGCGCCCCGCCGTTTCGTGAGCCGGCCGGCGTCCTTCCCCTGGCAGACATGCGCACCCGGGCTCTTTCGCTGGCCTTCATCGCCGCCGCGATCCTGTTCGCCGCGCCGTGCCGGGCGGCACGCCCGCGTGACGCGAGCGAAGTCACCGTCACGGAACTGACCACCAACGCCCGCACGAACCCGCTGGGGGTCGACACCGACGACGTGTCGTTTGGATGGACGATGCGCGCCCGCGTTCGCGACGCCCGCCCGTCGGCCTACCAGGTGCGGGTCGGTACGGCACCGGGAAGCGCGCAGACATGGGCGTCCGCCAGGATCGCCTCCGACCGGCAGACCGACATTCGCCTGCCGCCGGACATTCGGCTGGACCCCGCCACGCGCTACCACTGGCAGGTCCGGGTCTGGGATCGCCATGGGCGTGCCAGCCGTTGGAGCAGGCCCGCATGGTTCGAGACCGGCCTCGTCTCGGCCGACGATTGGCGCGGCGCCGAGTGGATTGGCGGCGCCGTGGATGCCGCCGACCAGCCGCGCCCGTTGCTGCGCGACGTGCTGCAGCTGGACAAACCCGTGCGCCAGGCCCGCCTCTACGCGACCGCCCGCGGCGTGTACCAACTGTGGGTCAACGGCAAGCCGGTGGGCGACCAGTACCTGGCGCCCGGCTGGACGGACTACAACCAGCGATTGCAGGTGCAGACTTATGACGTCACCGCCCTGTTGCGAGATGGGCGCAACGCCATCGGTGCAGCCCTCGCGGACGGCTGGTTCCGCGGCAAGGTCGGCATGGGTTGGCGCACCGTCTACGGCCAGCAGCTCGCCCTCAAGGCCAAGCTGCGCGTCACCTACGCGGATGGAAGCACCCAGGACTTCGCGACCGATGCGCGGTGGCGCAGCATCCCCGGGCCGTATGTGCAGGCGGACCTGCAGGACGGGGAGCGGTACGACCCGGCCCGCTTGCCGAAGGCATGGAACGAGCCCGGTTTCGACGCCGCCGCCTGGGCGCCGGTCGTGCCGCGTCCAGACACCGCGGCCAAGCTCGTGCCCCAGCCCGACGAGCCCGTGCGCGCGACCGAAGTCCGCGCGGCCCGGGCGCGGCTGCCGGTACCTGGCGACGCGTTCGTCTACGACGTGGGGCAGAACATCGTCGGGGTCGCGCGTGTCCGGGTTCGCGGACGTGCCGGCCAGACCCTGCGCCTGCGCTACGCCGAGGAGCTCTATCGCCGGGGCGCGCGCCAGGGGGAGCTCTACACCGACAACCTGCGCACCGCCGGCGCCACCGACACCTACACGTTCGCGCGCGACGAGACCGTGGTCTACCAGCCCCGTTTCACGCCGCATGGCTTCCGCTATATCGAGATCTCGGGTGTCGACAGCGCACCGGACGTCGGCGAGGTCCAGGCGGTGGTGCTCGGTTCGGACCTTCCGGCGATCGGCGACCTGCGCCTGTCGAATCCGATGCTCGACCAACTCGTTCGCAACATCCGCTGGGGGCAGCGCGGCAATTTCCTCTCCATTCCCACCGACACGCCGGCGCGCGACGAGCGCCTGGGCTGGACCGGCGACATCAGCGTCTTCGCGCCGACGGCCAGTCGCCTGCAGGACACGCGCGCCTTCCTCTCCAAGTGGATGGACGATATGCGCGACGTCCAGCGCCCCGACGGCAACATCCCCGCCATCGTGCCGCAGCCGGGCAAGGCCTTCGACGAAACGGGCGTCGGCTGGTCGGACGCATTCGTCACGGTGCCGTACGCGGTCTGGCACGCGAGCGGGGACACCCGCATCCTGCGGCGCAACTGGGCGGCGATGCTGCGCTTCTACGATTTCGTCAAGACCAGCGCCACGGCCGACGGCAACCTGCTCGAGGAAGGCCGGGCGTCATTCTTCTCGGGCGACTGGCTGAACCTGGAAGGGGTGGACCGGCTGCACGAACATCGGCTGATCGCGACCGCCTACTTCGCCGAGGACACGCGGATGATGGCCGAGATGGCCGCTGCCTTGGGCGATGCCGAACAGGCGCAGGCGTGGCAGATGCTCGCCCGGCGCATCCGCGAGGCGTTCGTGCTGGCCTATCGACAAGCGGACGGGCGCATCGAGCTGGGCACGCAGACTGTCTATGCCATGGCGCTGGGCATGGGCCTGGTCAGCTTCCCCGGGGACCGGGACGGCACGGCGGCTCGTTTCGTCGACAAGCTGGCGGTGGACAACGACCACCTGAAGACCGGCTTCCTGGGCACGCCGTGGCTGCTGCCTGCGCTCTCGAGCATCGGACGCGACGACCTGGCGATGAAGTTGCTGCTCAACGACGACTATCCTTCCTGGGGCTTCGAAATCCGCATGGGTGCCACGACCATGTGGGAGCGCTGGGACGGCATCCGCCCCGACGGGGAGTTCGGGCCGGTGGAAATGAACTCCTTCAACCACTACGCCTACGGCGCTGTCGGCGACTGGATGTTCGACCGCCTCGGCGGCCTGCACATGCTGGAAGCCGGCTACAAGCGCGCCCGCATTGCGCCGCTGATGTGCCATCCGGCGTTGAGCGAGGCCAGGGCACGCATCCGGACCCCCTACGGAGTGCTGGCCAGCGAGTGGCGTCGCACGCCCGGCGGCCTGCGCCTGAGTGTCGACGTGCCGGTCAATACCGAAGCCGAGGTCCTGCTGCCGGCGCCGGATGCATCGACCGTGCGGGAAGGGCGCTGGCACGTGGCCTCACGTGCGCCTGGAGTGCGGGACGCCCGCTGGGCTGGCGGTGTCGTGCACCTGCAGGTGGGTTCTGGCCATTACGAGTTCGGCGCGCCGCCTTGCCCTTCTTGGGGTGCAGGAGGACGAGTGGCGCCCCCCGCCACCTACGAAAGCGGAGCCCAGCCCTGAACCCGTGCCGCCCGTCCCACCATGACATGGGGCCGCGCACTTCCGGCTTTGCCGCGGGACGCGCGGCCTTGTTCGCCCTCGGATGGCTCGGGTACGCAGCCCTGAATTGGCGCGGGTCGTAACAGCGGTCAGCACGCGCTCGTCCCTGTTTCCCAGGAGTGGCTGGATGAGAACCAATGGCAGGTTGCCTATCGGCCCGCGATCGTGCTCGCCGATTCAGTTGTGTGGGAAGACGTTGCCCACCCGGCGAGTGCTTACAGATGGCTACGAAGCGTTGTGTGCTTGCCGGTTCCAAGCCACGCCGGGTCGCTACAGTCTCGCCCCAACAACCTCAAGAACATCGGGTCATGACCTCTCCCCTGACACGTCCCGCCGTCCTGGCACTGCTTTCCCTTCTGGCGGCCTGCGGCGGCGGCGAATCGAGCCCCGCCCCTGCGGTCGGGGGTTCGCCCGCACCCGCACCCGCACCTGCACCTGCACCTGCACCTGCACCTGCACCTGCACCTGCACCTGCGCCTGCGCCCGCGCCCGCGCCCGCGCCCGCGCCCGCGCCCGCGCCCGCGCCCGCGCCCGCACCCGCACCCGCACCTGCACCTGCACCTGCACCTGCACCTGCACCTGCACCTGCACCTGCACCTGCACCTGCACCTGCACCTGCGCCCGCGCCCGCCACCGGCATCCAGTGGCGCGGGGTCAGCCTCGCCGGAGCAGATTTCGGGCCGGGCAACTTGCCGGGGACCTACAACATCGACTACACCTACCCCACGGTTGCGAGCGTCGGCTACTTCAAAGGCAAGGGGATGGACACGGTGCGCCTGCCGTTCCTCTGGGAGCGCCTGCAGCCTTCGCTGAACCAGGGCTTCGACGCGGCTGAACTGGCGCGGCTGACGGGCTTCGTCGAGCAGGTCACGGCCACCGGCGTCACTGTGATCCTCGACCCGCACAACTATGCACGCTATCGCGGCAACCTGATCGGTTCGGGCGCGGTGCCGAACACCGCCTTCGCAGATTTCTGGTCACGCCTGGCGACGCAGTTCAAGGGCAACGGCAAGGTGGTGTTCGGCCTGATGAACGAGCCACACGACATGCCGACCGAGCAGTGGCTCGCGGCCGCCAATGCGGCGCTCGTGGCGATACGCGCTGCCGGCGCAGGCAACGCAGTCACGGTGCCCGGCAATGCCTGGACCGGAGCCCACAGCTGGCAGGAGACCTGGTACGGCCAGGCCAACGGCACCGTGATGAAGGGCATCGTCGACCCGGGCAGGAACATGGTGTTCGAAGTGCACCAGTACCTCGACGGCGACTCGTCGGGCACGAGCAGCACCTGCGTCAGCACCACCATCGGCTCCGAGCGGCTGCAGGACTTCACGCTCTGGCTGCGGGCCAACGGCTACCGCGCCTTTCTCGGCGAGCTGGGTGCTGCCGCCAACGACACCTGCAACAAGGCTGTCGCCAACATGCTCGACCACGTGCAGGCCAACAGCGATGTGTGGGCCGGTTGGACGTGGTGGGCGGCCGGTCCGTGGTGGGGCAACTACATGTACTCCATCGAACCGACCGGCACGACGGACAAGCCGCAGATGGCGGTGCTGCAGCCCTACCTCGTCAAGTGAACGCCCGAGCGACCAGGTCGACGACCAAGCACCGAGTCGACAACATGAACCAAGACGTCAAAGGGGACCGCGGATCGCAGGCGATGATCGCGTGCGCCATGCTTTTCTCACTGGTGTTGTCCGCCTGTGGCGGAGGCAGCAGCAATTCCGCGGCCCCGCCGGTTGGCGCCACGCCCGCGCCGGCACCATCGCCGGCTCCTGCCCCAGGCCCGGCGCCAGCGCCGAGCCCTGCACCTGCACCTGCACCATCGCCATCGCCATCGCCGGATCTGATCACCACCGGCAACCCGTTCTCGAACGCGCTGACCTACCTCGACCCTGACTACGGCGCCAAGGTGGCGCAATCGCTGAGTCGCGTTTCCATGTCGTCGAGCGATGCCACGTTGATCAACGCGGCGGCCAAATTTCCGACCGCGGTCTGGCTGGATCGCATCGCCACCATCGACGGCAACAAGGCAGCCGGCGGCGCGATGGGCCTGGTCGATCACCTCGACGCCGCCGTGGCCCAGCAAAAGGCGCAGAGCGGCGGCACGCTCAAGCCGATGACCGTGCTGATCGTCGTCTACGACCTGCCCGATCGCGACTGCGCGGCGCTCGCCTCCAACGGCGAACTGAGCTCGGCCAACAACGGCTTGGCGACGTACAAGACCCAGTACATCGACCGCATCGCCGAGATCTTCGCCCGCCCGGCGTACGCCGGGCTGCGCATCGTCGCGGTGATCGAGCCCGACTCGTTCCCCAACATGCTGACCAACGTCAACATGGGCAAGCCGGTGTGCGATGCCGTGGATCAGAAGAAGGTCTACGTCCAGGGCATCCAGTACACCCTCAACAAGCTCGCCGGCCAGAAGAACGTGTACATGTATCTCGACATCGCCCACTCCGGCTGGCTCGGCTGGGACAACAACCGGGCCAAGGCCATCGCCGGCTACAAGGACCTGGTGCAGGGCGCGACCCCGAGCGGCAACCTGGGCGTCATCCGCGGCTTTGCCACCAACACAGCCAACTACACGCCGCTGCACGAGCCGTTCTTCGAAGGCACCGACGCCAATGTCAGCACCGGCGGCACGACCCAGTTCTACGAGTGGAACCACATGATCGACGAGGTGAGCTATGTCGACAAGCTGCGCAGCGAGTTCGTCGCGGCAGGCTTTCCGAGCACGCTGGCCTTCGTGATCGACACCTCGCGCAACGGCTGGGGCGGTGCCAATCGGCCCACGGCCCCGGCACCCGATGTGGACGACATGCGCATCGACCGGCGCGCCGCGCGCGGCAACTGGTGCAACGTGAAGAACACCGGCGTCGGCGAACGGCCCAGGGCCACCCCGGATGCCGCGCGTTCCTACGTGGACGCGTACGTGTTCGTGAAGCCTCCGGGCGACTCCGACGGCACCAGCGACAGCACGGCCACCACGCCCGACGCCGAAGGCAAACGCTTCGACCCGATGTGCGGCCCGGGCAACACCGACGCACTGAGCGGCGCGCCCCACGCCGGTCAGTGGTTCCACGAGCAGTTCCTGATGCTGTTGCGCAATGCCTACCCGCCGCTGCAGTGAGCCCGCGGCCGGGCGCGTTCCCATCACGTGGCAAGTGGTCGCGGGTGACGTGCAGGGGCCGATCGCGTTCCGCTTCAAGGAAGGCAGCAGCCGCTACCGGACTGCGATCCAGGTGCGCAACCATCGATTGCCGATCACCGGCCTGGCGATCGATCCCGCAGGCAGCGCCACGTGGATCGACGTGGAGCGGCTCGACTGCAACTACTTCGTGTACCCGCTCGAGATCGCCTCCGGTGCCTTGCAGGTGCCCGTCACGGCGCTCGGCGGCGCCACGCTGGTGAGCAGCGTGCCCGAGCCCGTGGGCGGCGTGGGGGTGCAGGGCGATGGACAGTTTCCCTGACGGGCGTGGTCCATTCGGCGCGCCCTGCACCACGCCAGGTCAGGCCGCCCTTCGGACTTGCTGCTCCACGCGGGCGACAGGCCGACCCCCGATGATCATCCCGAGGACCTCGTCCTCGGTGACATCGGCCGTGCGGTAGGTGCCCACCACCCGGCCGTTCTTCATCACCGCCAGCCGGTCGGACAGGCCGAACACGTCGGGCATGTCGTGCGTGATCAGGAAGATGGCCACGCCCCGCGCCTTCAGGCGCATGACCAGCTCGTGCACCATCCGCGTCTCTTCCGGGCCGAGCGCAGCGCAGGGTTCGTCCATGATGAGTACCCTGGCGTTGAAGTGCAGGGCCCGCGAGATGGCGACGACCTGGCGCTGGCCGCCCGACAGGGCGTGCACCGGGACGCGGATGTTGGAGAAGTTGGGATTCAGCTGCGCGAACACCTTGCGCGCCGCCGCCTCCATGGCGTAATCGTCCAGGGTCCGCCAGCGCGTCATGAGTTCGCGCCCCAGGAAGAGGTTCTGGACCGCGTCGAGGTTGTCTGCCAGCGCGAGCGTCTGGTGGATCGTCTCGATGCCGAGGGCCTGCGACTGCGCCGGGCTCGCGATCTCGACCACGGCGCCGGCCATGCGGACTTCACCCTGGTCGATGGGATAGGCTCCCGCAAGCATCTTCATCAGCGTCGACTTGCCTGCCCCGTTGTGGCCCAGAACCGCGACGACCTCCCCGGCGTCGAGATTCAGGCTCACGTCGCTGACTGCCTTGACACCGCCGAAGGACTTGTGGATGCCATCGATCTCGATGAGCGACGAATTCATGCCAGTCGCTCCCCGCTCCATCGACGATAGAGCACGTCGAACGCCACTGCGACGATCAGGACCTGGCCGATGATGACCATGCGCTGACCGATCCCGACGTCCATCAGCAGCAGACCGCTGTCGAGGAACTGGATGATGAGCGCGCCCAGCACCGAGCCGAGGACCGATCCGCTCCCTCCCGCCAGGCTCACCCCGCCGATGACCGCGGCCGCGATGACGTACAACTCCATGCCGGTGCCCAGCGAGTTGGTGCCGGCATTCAGGCGCGCGACCGCGACGATCGCGGCAATCGTGATCGTCACCGACAGCAGGATGAACAGCTGCAACGTGACCAGGCGCACCGGAATGCCCACCAGGCGTGCCGCCTCGGGGTTGCCGCCGATCGCGAAGACGTAGCGCCCGAACCGTGTCCGGCGCACGATGAAGCTGACGATCGCCACCACGGCGCCCCAGATGACGACCGGGACGGGAATTCCCTGGCCCTGCGATTTGCCGGGGATCTGGTAAGCGCACATGGCACCCGTCAAGGCGATGGCCAGGCCGACCAGGCCCAGCGTGAAGACGACATCCGCAAGCAGTGGCCGCGACGGGAAGCCGTGGCGCGCGCGCGCGCGCCGCGACGACGTGACGCGCCAGGCGAGCAGCACGAGCAGGGCGGCAGCCAGAGTCCAGCTGCCGGTGATGCCGAGCGCGCCGTTCAGGCCGCCGCCGAACCGCAGGAAGGTCTCGTCCATGATCGGTTGGGTCTTGCCGTTGCCGACGAGGAATGCCGCGCCGCGGAACGACATCAGGCCGCCCAGCGTGACGACGAACGAGGGGACGCCCAGGTAGGCGGTGAGGCCGCCCTGATAGATGCCGACGAGGAGCGCCGCAAGAAGGCCAGCCGCGCTGGCGGCGAGCCAGTGCCAGCCCAGCGTGTATTGCAGCCAGGCAATGAGCACGCCGACGAAGCCCATGACCGAGCCGACGGACAGGTCGATATGACGGGCGACGATCACCAGGGAAATCCCGGTGGCGACGATGCCCACCACCGCGGTCTGTTGGGCGATGTTGTAGAGGTTTTCCGGCGTCAGGAAGTTGCCGGTGGCCAGGTGGAAGAAGACGGCCATCGTCGCCAGTACGGCGGCCATCAGCGCGAGGCGCACGTCGAGTGCGCTGAGTTGCAGGGATTTCATGAGAGATGCTCCGGCGCCGCCCCCGGAATTTCCCGGGTGCAGCGCCTGGGGGAGACGACTACTTGCAGGCCGCCGGAGCCTTGTCGGCGGTCACGCCCTTGCACAAGGCGTCCTTCGTGATCCAGCCCGCCTTGACCACGACGTCCAGGTTGGCCCGCGTGATCGGCACCGGCTTCAGGAACTTCGACTGCATCGCCACCTTGTGCTCGCCACCGCTCCAGGTCACGGTGTCCGGCACCTTCTTGCCCTTGGCGAGGTCGACCGCGGCCTCGGCGGCCTCCTTGCCGAGAAGCCGCGCGTCCTTCCAGACCGACACCGTCTGGGTGCCGAGCGCGATCCGGTTCAGCGCCGCCTGGTCGCCGTCCTGTCCGGACACCGGCACCCGGGAGATGCCCCGGGCCGACAGCGCCGCCACGACGCCGCCCGCGGTGCCGTCGTTGGAGGCCACCACCGCGTCCACCTTGTTGCTGTTGCGCGTGAGGATCTGCTCCATGTTCTTCTGGGCCACCTCGGGCTTCCAGCCATCGGTGTATTCCTCGCCCACGATCTTGATGGCGCCGCTCTTGATCGCCTGGGCGAGCACTTCCTGCTGGCCCTCGCGCAGGAAGTCGGCGTTGGGGTCGGTGGGCGACCCCTTGATCATCACGTAGTTGCCGGTCGGCTTGACCGAGAAGACGCCGCGGGCCTGCATGCGACCGACTTCCTTGTTGTCGAAGGTGATGTAGTAGACGCCGGGTTGCTCGATCAACCGGTCGTAGGCGATGACCGGGATGTTGCGTTGCTTGGCATTGGCAAGCGCCGGCACGATCGCGTCCTTGTCCATGGCCAGCACGATCAGTGCCTTGGCGCCCTTGGCGATCAAGCCATCGACATCGGCGAGCTGCTTCTCGGGCGAGCCGCCGGCATCGGCACTCACGTAGGTCGCGCCTTGCTTGGCCAGTTCGGCCTTGATCGCGGCCTCGTCGGTCTTCCAGCGCTCTTCCTGGAAGTTCGACCAGCTGACGCCGACCACGATCCCTTGGGCATGGGCCGAGAACGCCGCGAGCAACGCCGCGGCCAGGAGGGGGTGTCTGAGGTTCATCGCGTGTCTCCGAAGGTTGTAGTGATCCCGGGCGCCGCTCTTGGCGGTGCCTCCCCGCAGAATACTTGGTGCGACGCCCGAACTAAATAGCACTTTCCCGTATCATCGACTTCTGATTCAACTCGGCCGTATCAGTGCGTCCCGGCGGCCTGCTGCGAGGCGCCGGCCGAGCCGGCCAGGCGCCAGCAGCCGCGTCCTGCGATTTTCGCCTCGTAGAGTGCCAGGTCGGCAGCCTTGTACAGCGCGTCCGGTGTTGCGGCGTCGCGCGGCGCCCACGCGGCGCCGATGCTGGCGCCCACCTGCAGTGTCGCCTGGCCGTGGACGATCGGCTGGCTGACCGACTCGCAGATGCGCGCGCAGACCTCCGCGAGGCTGGCCGCGTCGACCAGGTCAGGCAGCAGGATGGCGAACTCGTCGCCGCCCAGGCGGGCGACGCGGTCCGTCTCGCGCACCGCCTCGACCAGGCGGCGGGCGACTGCGACCAGCACCGCGTCGCCGGCGTCGTGCCCCTGCGTATCGTTGATCTGCTTGAAGCGGTCGAGATCGATCACCAGCAGGGCGAAAGCGGTGCCGCGGCGTGCGAGGTGGGCGAACTGGCCGCGCAGTTCGTCGTTGAACAGGCGCCGGTTCGCGAGGCCGCAGAGGCCGTCATAGTAGGCGAGCTGCTCGAGCTGCTTCTGGCTTTCCTGCAACTGGAGCGTGCGCTCGGCGACCAGGCCTTCGAGCACGCGCTGGCGCCGGCGCAGCAGGGCCAGCCGGCCCCGCACTGCAACCGCCAGCACGCCGGCCGCGACCAGGGCGAGCACGGCGCGCACCCACGGGATCTCGTGCCAGCGTGGCGCGACATGCAGCGGCAGGCGCACCGCCGGCGACCACCCGCCGTCGACCGGCGCCGTGCGCAGTTCCAACAGGTGGTCGCCGGGCGGCAGGTTGGTATAGCTGGCGATGCGGCGCGCCGCGTCGGCGTCGACCCAGCCCGCGTCGACTCCGCTCATGCGGTATTGGTAGCGGCGCGCCTGGGGCGTGATGAAGTCGAGCGCCGCGAACTCCACCAGCAGGCTGCGCCGGCCTGGTTGGACGACCAGCATCGGGGTGCCAGGGCCCAGCGGATAGCTATGCACGGGCGGCGCGTCGCCCAGCCGGACCTCGGTCACCGCGAGCTCGACGGGAGAGTCGACGCTGACGGCTTGGTTCGGGTCCACGATCGTGAGACCGCCCGATCCGCCAAACAGCACATGCCCATCCGGCGTGAGGGCACCCGCGCCCGTCCAGTAGGTGCGGATGCCGACGCCTTGCGCGGCGCCGAAGGCTTGTACGGCCAGGGTGTCCGGCGCAACGCGTGCGATGCCGTGGTCGGTGCTCGCCCAGACCGCGCCGTGATCATCGAGCACGAGCGCGTTGACACTGTTCTCAGGCAGGCCTTCGGCGGTCGTGACGCGCCGCACCTGCTGCCCGTGCTGCCCGTTCGGCCATTCGAGCAACCGGATGCCGGCACCGAATATGGCCACCCAGATCCGGCCGGCGCTGTCGCGCACGATGGACGAGACGTAGCCTGCCGGCACCCCGACCTGGCCGGGCGCCTCCTTCGGCACGCGCGAGACCGTCATCGTGGCCGGATCGAGCCGCGCGAGACCTGCGAAGGTGCCGACCCACAACGTCCCGTCGGGCGCGGGCAGCAGCGCTGCCAGCCGTTGGTCCCCCAGCCGGGCGCCGTCCTCGCGCGCCACGACGCGCAGCCGGCCATCGGCCGCGGGCTCCAGGCCCCAGAGGCCGTCGAAGCCGCCGAGCCAGAGGCGGCTGCCTTGCCAGGCCATCGTCCAGGTGGATGCGGTCGGCGCCCGCCCTTCGATCGTGACGTGTCGCAGGTGGCCGCCCTGCGCGTCCGCCAGGTACAAGCCGCGCTGTGTCCCGACGTAGACGCCGCCGTCGGGTGCCGGCACCATGCTGAGTACGCGTCCCTTGGGCAGGGCGGTGCGCGGTTCCGACGGATCCGGCCGCAACTGCGCGACCCGGCCCCGTTCCCGATCGACGATGTCGATGCCGCCGTCGCCCAGGCCCAGCCAGACGCGTCCGTCGGGGCGCGCCAGCACGGACGCGACGTTCGGATGGCTGATGGCCTGGGCTGACCCGCTGCTGAACCAGGTCGCGAACCCATGCGAACGGGTCGCGTGGAAACTGACGGCGGTGTCGGTCGCCACCCAGACCAGGCCGCGCCCGTCGATGTGGAGGGTGCCTACGTCGTCGTCCGCCAGGCTGCCACCGCCGTGCATTTCGTGGCGCTCGCGGCGCGCCTGCCAGCGCCGGGTGTCGACGCGCAGGATGCCTTCGCCGCTGAACCCGATCCACATTTCGCCGTCGTCGGCTGCCGCGAGGCCGGTGACCGTCTCGGTGCCCGTTCCGCCTTGGGCACCCGTGAGCGCGCGCAGCGGCCGGGCGGTCGACTCCCCCGGCTCGGCGATGAACACGCCATGGACATGCGTGCCGATCCAGATTCGACCGCTGTCGTCTCGTGCCAGCCGGCGCACGATCGGCGTATCGCCGTCGGCGCTGGGCAACGCGACGGCGACGAAGCGGGAGGCGCCAGGGTCGAGCCGGTAGAGCCCGTGCTCGGTGCCGGCCCACAAGGTGTCGTCGGGCGCGCGCAACAGAGCCCGCACGCCACCGTCGGGCAAGCTGCGTGCGAGCGCCGATGCGGCGCGCGGCTGCACGCGGCCGCTTGCAATGTCGAGGCGGTCGAGGCCGCCGCCGGTGCCGATCCACAGTCCGCCCCGGCCGTCTTCCGCCAGCGCCTGGACGCTGTTGCGGCTGAGGGCCTGGCCAGGCGCCAACGCGGGATCGAACCGGTCGTGAGCCGGGTCGTAGCGCACGAGTCCGGCGGCATTGGTGCCGATCCAGAGCCGGCCGCGGCTGTCGGCCAGCACGCTCAGGAGGTAGCTGTCGGGCAACGCGCCGCGCACCGCGAGGTCGCCGAGGTACTTGCGCACGCGGTAGCCGTCCCAGCGCAGGAGACCGCTCTGCGTCGCCACCCACAGGAAGCCGGTGGCGTCCTGGGCGATGTCCATCGTGCCGGGCTCCGACGCAAAGGCATGATCGAACGCCGCGTCCGAACTGCGTTCCCACGCGTCGGCCGGCGTGGCATGCGCTGTTGCTCCGAGCAGCCCTGCCAGCATGGCGGCCGCTGCGGCCCGCGGCCAGGAGCAGACGCGGCGGGACAGGAAACTGGACAGGAGACGGAGCATGGCGGACGCGGCGAGGTGCGCATCCGCTCTTTCGGAACCCCGTGCCGGAACTTGAGCCATCGGCGGCCGGGCGCGCGACAAACCGGTCAAAGGTCGCGCAAGTGTCGAGAATCCCCTGCCTCCCGGGCGCCGCGCGGCCCGGCCGAAAGCCCCAGGGGCCCCGGCAGCAAACGATGCGAGGCGGCAATCAGCGGAAGATGCGCTGGGCGAACTGGTAGAAGTTGGTGGCCCAACTTTCGCGATCATGACCATGGCCGTCGACGTTCCAGGTGTGGCGAACGTCGGACTGCCGCAAGTAGCTGTGCAGCCCCTGCGAGATGTTGATCAGCCCGTCGAGGCGCCCGGCCGACAGGTACAGCAAGGAGAGCTCGTCGCGCGCGGCGGCGGGATCGGGGAGCAGGCGTTCCGGTGGCAGCGTGTTGGGCGCGGACGAGAAGCCACCGATCCAGGCGAAGGTCTCGAGGTGTCCCAGTCCGATGTTGAGCGACTGCCCGCCCCCCATGGACAGGCCGGCGATGGCACGGTGCCGGCGATCGGCCAGCGTCGGGTATTTCGCGTCGACTGCCGGAATCAGGAACCGCAGCAGGTCCTTCTCGAAGGCTTCGAAACCTGCCGCGTTCCCGGGGGTGAATACCTTGTCCGAAGGAGGGGGACGGTCGTCGCGAAGCGCCCGGCCATTGGGCATCACGACGATCATCGGCACGGCCTTGTCGTCGGCGAGCAGGTTGTCGAGGATCGCATCGGCATGCACGTAGCCGCGCCACTCATCCTGGTTGCCGGCAATGCCGTGCAACAGGTACAGCACCGGATATCGACGATTCGGTGAATAGCCGGCGGGCAGGTAGACGTTCGCGGTGCGCGGCGCGCCGGTGACGCCCGAGTCGTAATGGAAGGCTTCCACGCGCCCCGGCGCGACGCCGGGCCGGAGGCGGTCGAATCCGGCGGGCGGTTCGGCAAACACCTGGACGTCGTCCGGGCCGAGCACCACCGGGCGCGCGAAATTCGCGCGCGCCTGCTCGGGACTGACGCTGCCGCCGTCCTGGGCCGGCGACGCCGCGGGGATGAGGGCGAGCGCGAGCAAGGCGGGCAGGCCGGGGATTCGGAAGCGCATCATGGAGAGGGGGGCCAGGGCGGTCCGCGCCGGACCGCCCCCGCGGGCGTCAGCGACGGACCGGCTCCAGCGTGACCAGCGCGATGTCGTTGCGGCGCATCGGCAGCTTCCACGACAGCTTGCCGTCGTGGCCCACGTGCACCGTCCGGCTCGCCTCCGGCTTGTCGGCGGTGAGGCCCTGCAGCGTCGCCAACTGCTCCGCACTCAGCGTCTTGGGGGCGCCCATCTCGAGCCAGGCCGTATGGGCGTCATTGGCCTTGTAGCCAGTGCGTTGCACCAGCACGCGGTAGTCGCCCGGCTTCAGGCCGCGGACGCTCAGTTCAACCGAGCCCGCAGCGCCGGCCGGGATCGGCTTGCCGTAGTACACGCCGTTGCTGGTGGGCTGTTCCGTGTTCTTCCAGTCCCAGACGAGCACGGTGGTGCGGTCGCCCTCGGTGGCGGCGAGCACCTTCTCGTCGTTGCTGGGAATCTCGTTGCCGCGCAGCGCACCGAGGTACTTGTAGGCGAACCACGCGGGCTTGCGCACGCCGTCGCGCGTCATCAGGCCGAAGCCGCCGTGGAAGGCCGCGTCGGGGGGGCCGGGTTCCTCGAACAGGTCGCTGTACGTCCAGTAGCTCATGGCCTGCGCGTAGCCGCGCGTGCCGCGCAGCTTGGTGAGGATCCAGGGCGCGCTGACGTAGCTGTCATGCACCTTGTCGCGCGGGTTGTAGCTGGTGCTCCACTCGGTGATATAGAGCGGCAGGCCGGGGTAGGCCGAGGCCTCGATCTCCTGGCGCACGCGCCGCACGTCGCCGATGATCGAATCGGGATTGGGCGAAAGCTTGCGGTCGGACTTGCCGAACTCGTCCAGGAAGCCTTCCTCCACGCCGTAGGTGTGGGTGGTGACGAAGTCCACCGGCAGTTCGTTGGCCTTGGCGTAGGCCAGAAGTTCGGGCACCCAGGCCGCGCCGGCGGTGGCGGGGCCGCCCACCTTGAGCGCCGGATCCACCTTCTTCATCGTGCGAACGGTGTTCGCGTACAGCTCGAAATAGGCCTTCTGGTCGGCATGCTCCCAGAAGCCATCGAGGTTGGGTTCGTTCCATACCTCGAACAGCCACTGGTGCACCTCCTGGGCGCCGTAACGCTGGATCAGGTGGCGCGTGAAGGCATCGATCAGGTCGGCCCAGGGGCCGGGCTGGGGATGCGAGGTGTTGCCCTTCCAGTAGAAGATCGTGAGCTTGGAAGTGGTCATCGCGTCCGGCGTGAAGCCGATCTCGACGAAGGGCTTGATGCCGCGCGCCAGCAGCGCGTCGTAGAGCTTGTCGATGCCGCTGAAGTCGTAGACGAAGCGGTCGTCGACCTTGCGCACCGTACCGTACACGTCGTGGAAGATGTCGTGGAAGCGCACGTAGCGGAAGCCCAGTTCATCGACTGCGGTCTTGATCTGCGCCAGGTTCTCCGGGCGGCCGGTGGTGCCGGGATAGTCCGCACCGACGGCCAGGTCGAAGAAGCGGTCGACGGGCGCGGAGGCGTGCGAGCGGTCCAGCTCGACATGGCGCACGGCCGGCCCGGCCGCGCCGGCGGTGCCCGCCGCCGTGATGGACAGGGCCAGCGCCGCGGCGCCGATCGGTTTGAGGGGCTTGATCATCTGGATGTCTCCGTGCTTGGAATTCGTTCGTTCAGGAAGGGTCGGGGAGCGGGGTCAAGACCTGCAGCGCCGCCGAGACGTACACCAACGGAGCGTTCCAGTTGATGGCGATCTCGTTGGTCGTGAAGCTGCAGAACGCATCGAGGTAGTCCTTGGCGGGAGCCTCGGACGGATAGGGCTGTTTGCAATCGCCGCCCCGGCCGGGATGCGGGCCGCCGACGAGCAGGCCCGGCACCGGTGGGAGGTTCGGCCTCGCGCCGGACGGGCGGTGATGGGGATGAAGCGGTGAGCGCAGGCCGAAACCAGTGACCATCGAATACCCGGTTGGGTTTCTGCCGAGCACGTAGTCCAGCGCGGACTGCGCGGCGTCGAGCTCGCGCCGGTCGCCGCTGAGGCGGTAGCCCTGGATCAACACCAGAGCCTGGTTGAGCGCGTTGGAATTGCTGCCCCAGTTGAAGTCCTCCACCTGCATGGCGACGCGGGCGGGCGAGGCCTGCCACTGCTGCCGGAGGCGGCTGGCGAGGCCTCCGAGCTGGCGTTCGATCAGCGCCTGGTCGGCCGCCGGCGTGAGCTGGGCGCGGTGCTGCGCGAGGCTGATCCAGGCCAGCGTGCCGACGCTGCCCCACCCCGGAACCTCCGCCTGCAGCGGTGGCTGGGGCATGGCGCGCCAGAAGGCGTCGTCACGGGTGCTGATGTAGAGCTCGGCGGCGGCCCAGGAAAACTCGTCGTCGAGATGGTCGTCGTCGTAGCCCCCGGTGTGGATGTCGGCCGGCTGGCGGTAGACCACCGCGGGGTGGGCCTGCGCCCACTGCCAGGCGCGGCGAGCGGCCGCCAGCGTGCGCGCCGACAGTCCGGGCCGTCGCGATTCGAAGGCCGCGAAGACGCGGCTCGCCTGGGCCATCACGGCGGCGAAGTCCAGCGCGGCGGCGGTCGTCTTCTGCACCACGTAGCGCTCGCTGGTGGCCTCGTGGGGAAGCACGACGCCGTCGAAGGACTGGTTGGTGAGCTTGTGGTAGACGCCGCCGTCGGCCGGATCCTGCATGGCGAGCATCCAGTCGAGGTTCCAGAGCACCTCGCCGAGGAGGTCGGGCACGCCGTTGCCGGACTCGGGGATGTCGAGCCGCTGGGCCTGGAAGAATGCCGGGAATTGCTCGTAGGCCGCCAGCAGCGTGTAGACGGTGATGCCGGAGTTGACGACGTACTTGTTGTAGTCGCCGGCGTCGTACCAGCCCTTGGGCGCAGCGATGATCGTGCCCTCCGGACGGCCGGGGCCGGCGGCGGAGGCGTGCACCCGCACGCGGTCGTCGGGGTGGCCCGCGGGCCGTGCCCACGCGCCGGCGTGGACCGCGTCCAGCGCGATGCCGGCGCGGTTGTAGTAGTAGGCCTTGATCGCGGCGGCGTCGAGCGCCGCATACGCGTCGCCGGCGATCGCGAAGGACGCTGACGGTGGCTGGCCGTCGACCTCGAGGTGGTAGCGCCCGGGCCGCCGCAGTCCCGAGAACTCCGCCAGGCGCAGCGGCTCCCGGGCCGGCTCCCAGCGCTGCGGCGGGCTCAGCGGGCCATGCCAGGCCGCGACGCCCGTGGCCTCGTCGATGACGGCGAAGGTGGAGGCGGTGGCGTCGCGCACCGCGGCCCACTTGGCGCCGCCGGGCAGGTAGCCGACCTGGTCGACCTCGATGGCCACCGGGTCCGCGGCGGACGCGCCGGTGCCTGGAGCGCTGGCGCAAGCAGTGAGGAACGCGGAAAACGCCGCCGCGAGGGCGGCGCAACGGCGGATGTGAACCGCCATCTCAGCCTGCAGTCCACGCGAGCGTGTCGCCGCCCGCCTGCAGTGGGCTGAACGAACCGTCCACGTCCAGCCGCCAGTCGTGCAACGCGCCCTCGTCCAGCGTTGCCGTGTAGGTGTGGCCTGCGCGGCGCACCGTGCCGCGCGCCGCGATGGCGCCGGCCGGCGTGGGCACCACGAACGCGGCAGCGGCACCGTCGGCCAGCTCGAACACGCGCAGCGTCACGCCGCGGGCGTAGTCGTAGTCGGGTCGCCTGGTCTCGGCGCCCCACGGCAGCACGGTGCCGGGCGCGACGTACAGCGGCAGGCTCATGAAGTCGTGCGTCTCGCTGTACCAGTGGCCGCCCGCCTTCTTCTCTCCGTTCTGAAGGTGAGTCCACGCGCCGTTTTCGTTTCGTGGCAGGTAGAAGTCGACCTCGCCGCTCTCGGCGAAGACCGGAGCGACGAGCAACGCATCGCCGAGGTGATATTGGCGGTCGAGCGTGACGCAGGCCGGGTCGCCCGAATGCTCCATCACCATCGACCGCATGACGGGCACCCCCGTCTGCGTCGCATCGATCGCCACGCCGTACAGGTAAGGCATGAGTCGGTGCTTCAGGTGCGTGAACACGCGCAGCACGTCGCAGCTCTCCTCGTCGATCAGCCAGGGCGCGCGGTACGAGCTGCTGCCATGCAGGCGGCTGTGCGAGGACAGCAGGCCGAACTGGAGCCAGCGCTTGTAGACGGCGGGCGGCGGGTTGCCCTCGAAGCCGCCGATGTCGTGGCTCCAGAAGGCGAAGCCGCAACTGGTCAGCGAGAGGCCTCCGCGCAGGCTCTCGGCCATCGACTCGAAGTTGGACCAGCAGTCGCCGCCCCAATGCACCGGATAGCGCTGGCCCGAGGCATAGGTGGAGCGCGCAAACAGCAGCGCTTCGTCTTCGCCGCGCACGTCCTCGAGGAGACGGTACACCGCCTCGTTGTACTGCAGCGCGTACAGGTTGTGCATCTCGACCGGATCGCTGCCATCGTGATAGACGACGTCTTCGGTGGGAATGCGCTCGCCGAAGTCGGTCTTGAAGCAGTCCACGCCCATCGCCAGCAGGCGCCGCAGATGGCCCTGGTACCAGGCCGTTGCCGCCGGGTTGGTGAAGTCGACGATGGCCATGCCGGGCTGCCAGAGGTCGGTCTGCCAGACCAGTCCGTTCGTGCGCTTGATGAAGTAGCCCTCGCGTGCGCCCTCGGCGAACAGCGCCGACTTCTGGGCGACGTACGGGTTGATCCAGAGGCTGATCTTCAGCCCCTTGGCCTTGAGGCGGGCGAGCATGCCCTGCGGATCGGGGAAGCCGCGCGGATCCCACTGGAAGTTGACCCACTCGAACTCGCGCATCCAGAAGCAGTCGAAATGGAACACCGCCAGCGGCAGTTCGCGGCGCTTCATCTCGTCGATGAAATGGGTCGCGGTCGCCTCGTCGTATTGGGTCGTGAACGACGTCGTCATCCACAGGCCGAAGCTCCAGGCCGGCGGCAGCGGCGCGCGCCCCGTGAGCGCGGTCAGGCGTCGCAGCACGTCCTTCTGCGTCGGGCCGGCGACGACGCAGTAGTCCAGGCTCTCGCCTTCGCGGCTGAACTGGACGCGCGTGGTCTTCTCGGAGGCCACCTCGAACGAGACCGGGCCAGCCTCGTTGACGAGAACGCCGTAGCCGCGGTTGGTGAGGTAGAAGGGAACGCTCTTGTACGCCTGCTCGCAGGCGGTGCCGCCGTCCTTGTTCGTGTTCTCGACCACCTGGCCGTTCTTCACCCAGGGCGTGAAGCGCTCGCCCAGCCCGTAGACGGATTCGCCGACCTGCAGCGTCAACTGTTCGTGCAGGAAGTTGCCCTGGCCGGCGTACTGGACGTAGGCGAGGCTGCGCCAGTCGCTGCGAGTCAGCACGCGATCGCCCTCGCGGAAGGTGAGCTGCCAGCCTTCGCCCTTGCGAACGTCGACGGACAGCGCGCCGCTGGTCAGCGTGACGCGCTCATCGGTCTCCTCGATGCGCACCGCGGGATTCGTCGTCCCGGGCATGGGCACGTGCAGCCGCGGCGGGCACGACGCGCTGTAGTGCTCCACGCTGACGCGCACGACGCCTTCGAGCGGCGAGCGGATGGTGAGGGTGAGCACCGGACCGGCCAGGGTGTCGCCGCGATGCTTGATCGGACGGGTGGTCGCCAGCACCACGAGGCGATCTGGATACGCGGCGACTTCATAGGCCTGCGCCGCGTAGTGCGCCGTCACGCCGGGCTGCATGAGCCATTGTCCGTCAGTGAACTTCACGATAGTTTTCCATGGAGAGATAGTCGAAAGGGCTCAGCGACCGCTGTGCTCGACGAGGACGCGGTCCAGGATGCCCGAAGGCTGCCCGGGGGTGGACTGCACCATGAGCGTGACCTGTCGGTGCGTGGCGCCGCGTGGCAACGGAACCGACAACGGGCCCGGTTCGGGATTCTGCTTGTCGCCGAGCTTCGCGCCGTCGACCCAGACCTCGGCGCTGCCCGCGACCTTGCGGAAGGTCAGCAGTGCGTGCCCGTCGTTGGCGTCTGCGCGCACGTTCACTTCCGAGCGGTAGAGGCGATAGGCCTGGGCTTCGGGCTCCTGCCGCATCGGCGGTTCGCCCCAGCCCCAGCTGTTCATGTCGTTGCCGGCGACGACGACCTTGGGATCGGCGCGCGTCGCCTGGGGCGGCGAGATGCGCCAGACCAGCATGTACGTGGTCGGCTCGGCGGAGGGCGCGGACGCCACGGCCGGGGCGGCCTGCAGCGTCAGCTCGGCATGGGCCTCCTGCAGTCCCGCGGCGGACGCACGCAAGCTGAGCGCACCGGTGCCGCCGCGACGCGACTGCACGATCAGCTGGGCAAGGCCGTTGTAGAGGCTGCGCTCGCTGGCCTTGTCCGCCTCGTGCGAGTTGGGGTCGCCGTTGCCGACGCCGATGAGGCTGCCCTCGCCTTCGACGTCGAATCGAACCAGCGCATTGGCGAGCGGCACGGGCCGGCCTTGCGCGTCGACCGCGCTCACCGTCACCGGCACCGCGTCCAGGCCGTCGTTGGCGAGCGCGCGACGATCCGGGGTGAGCACCAGCCGTGCCGGCGGCCCGCTCGTCTCGACCTTGTCGCGCGCAAGCTCGACGCCGCCCCGCAATGCCACCGCTTCGAGGACTCCCGCGGTGTAGGGCACGTTGAAGCTTGCCATGTCGATCGGGTCGACGTCCCCTTCCGCGACGACCTGGCCATTCAACAGCAGCCGCACGCGCGGCGCGTTGCTTGCCACCATCACCTTGACCGGCTGGCCTTCGCGGCCGGGCCAGTTCCAGTGGGGCAGGATCTTGACGACTGGCCTGTCCTTCACCCAGTGGGCCTGGTGGATGTAGAACGCCGCCTTCGGAAAGCCGGCCAGGTCGATGGCGCCGAAGAACGAGCTCGCGCTGGGCCATTCGTAGGGCGTGGGCTCGCCGCGGTAATCGATGCCGCTCCACAGGAACGACCCGGCGATGAAGGGGCGAGCCGCGATCGCGCGCCAGCCTTCGCGGTGCGTGGTGCCCCAGGACGAGGGTTGGTCGTCGTAGCTGTCCATCACGTGCGCCGCCGGGTCGTTGCGGAACTCGCCACGAGACATGTACGCCGAGGTGTCTTCCGTGCTCGTCATCGGCCGCGTCGGGTGCTCCTTGTGGTAGCGGTCGTAGGCCCACGATTGGTAGTTCAACCCAACGACGTCCAACGCCTGCGCGGCGTTGACCGGGGTGAACAGGCCTGCATGCATCGCCGCCGTGACCGGGCGCGTCGCGTCGAGCACCTTGACCGCGGAGACCATGCGCCGGGCCATCTCGTAGCCGACTTCGGTGCCCTGGAGCGGCTCCTCGTTGAAGATCGACCATATCATCACGCTCGGGTGGTTGCGGTCCCGGCGCACCATCCACGTGAGCTGCTGCAGGTAGTCGGGCGAGGGGTTGAAGTGACGGTTCTCGTCCAGCACCAGCAGGCCGAGGCGGTCGGTCATCGCCAGGACTTCAGCTGCCGGCGCGTTGTGCGCGAAGCGGATGGCGTTGACGCCCATTTCCTTCAGGCGCCGCAGCCGGAATTCCCAGATCGACTCGGGCACCGCGACGCCCACGCCCGCGTGATCCTGGTGAATGCAGACGCCCTGGATCTTCGTCGACGCGCCGTTGAGGAACAGGCCCTTGTCGGGATCGAAGCGGATCGTCCTGAATCCGGTCTGCACCTCGGTGCGATCCAGTGGACGGCCGCCTTCGCGCAGCACGGCGCGCACCCGATACAGATTCGGATCGGACAGCGTCCACAGGCGCGGCGCCCGCAGCTCGAGGTGCAGGCTGGCGTCGGACGTGGCCAGGGGTTGCACGGTGGCGCGGACACTGCCGTGGCTCACCTCCACCCCGGCGGGGTCGATCAGGCTCACGTCGACGCTCACCGGGTGGGCGGTGGCCGCGCTGCTCTCGAGGGTGACGGCGACCGGCAGCGTCCAGCCTTTGCCGCTCCTGACCGGATCCGCATGCAGTCCGTCGGTCGCGATGTGGACCGCGTCACGCTTGACCAGCCAGGTGTGGCGATAGATGCCGGCACCCTCGTACCACCAGCCCTCCATGGCGTCCGCATCGACGCGCACCGCGATCGTGTTGATGTCGTCGCCGTAGCGAAGATAGGGCGTGACGTCGAGGTTGCGGCCGTTGTAGCCGGACCAGTTGCGGTTGACCACGATGCCGTTGATCCACACCGTGCTGTTGGTCGCGACAGCGTCGAATTGCAGCTCGATGTGTCGGCCGCGGTCGGAATTGGGAAGCTGCAGATAGCGCCGGTACCAGCCGATGCCACGGTGCCGGTAGCCCTGCGAAGGATTCTCCTTGGCGTCGAAGGGGCCTTCTACCGCCCAGTCATGCGGCAGATCCAGCCGCCGCCAGCCGGAGTCGTCGAAGTCGGCGGCGGCGGCTCCCCAGGCACCGTCGGCCTTGCCGTTGTAGTAGCTGGATCCGTGGTCCCGGATGGGGAAGGTCGGCACGTCGCCGAGGTGGAAGAGCCAGCCCTGGTCGAGTGACAGCCGCTCGCGCTCCGCTGCGGACGCCGGAGCACAGCACGTCGCGAGCGCCCACAGCAGGCAGAGGACTTCTATCGTTCGGATCTTCATGTGGTTCGACCAGGTGGCCGCTGGGTGGCCGGGCTGGCGCAGGAGCAGGGAGCAGGGAGCAGGGAGCAGGGAGCAGGGAGCAGGGAGCAGGTGGACGGACAACGCGATCCTGGCCGCCGGGGTGATCCGTGGAAGGCGGCGTGGCTCCGGGGTGCCTCATGCCCGGTGCTGGCCAGGGCCCATATGTTAGTTCGACGATCGTACAAAGTAGTTGGTGGAAACACTGAATCGGCTGCGGAAGTTGGGCTGCAGCACCTGCAGCGGCACGCGCTGCAGCCCAGGCACGGGCAACTCTAGGTGTTTACCTCACCATGATTCGTTCGGCGGTCGAACTAAAATGAGCGGTCAACGAGGATCCGATTTTCTCAATTTGTTTGCCATACCAACTTAACATCGCGGTTTTCACAAGTTCATGCACCAAGGAAAGGGCAAACCGTGACTGTTGACGCAACCGGCAACCAGCAACTGCTCAAAGACATCAATCGCATGGCGCTCGTGCGCCACCTGTTCGCCCATCCGGGCTTGTCGCGCGCCGACCTGGCCACTGCGATCGGCCTGACGAAGTCGACGGTGAGCCTGATCGTGCGCGAGTTGCTCGAGGAGGGTTGGCTGGTGGAGCGCGAAATCGTCGCCACCGGCGACCTGGGTCGGCGGCCGACGCCGCTGTTCATCGACCAGGGCCGGCTGATGCTGCTCGGTGCCGAAGTCGGCATCGAATCCGCACGCGTGGTCGCCACGTCCTTGACCGGCGAAGTGTGCGCAACCGCCGTGGCGAACTACGGCGCCAGCAAGAGCGCCAAGGCCTGCGTCGCGGCCCTGGCGACGGCCATGCTGAAGGTGCTCGCCCACCTGGACACCGACAAGCAGCGTGTCATCGGCCTGGGCGTGGGCCTTCCCGGCGGAGTGGACGAGGCGACCGGCTTCCTGCATTTCGCGCCGAACCTGGGTTGGCGCGACGTCCCGTTCGGCGCGATGCTGCGGCAGAAGATCGTCGGCACCGCGCTCGCGGATGTGCCGATCTACCTGCAGAACGAAGCCGATGTCGCGGCGTTGGGCGAGATGGAATTCAATCACTCGGCCGCCGCGGATCCGCTCCTGTACCTGAGCATGAACCAGGGCGTGGGCGCCGGCGTGATCTTCAACGACCGCCTGCTCACCGGCAATCGTGGCTTCGCAGGCGAAGTCGGGCACATGGTGCTGCAGATCAACGGGCCCGTCTGCTCGTGTGGCCGCCGCGGCTGCGCCGAAGCCATGATCGGCTCGCGCTCCATCCTCGGTACCTCCGAGGAGCATCCGCGAGCGCTCGACGAGATCCGGCGCCTGGTGAAGGACAAGGACCCGGAGACCCTGCGTGCCGTCAAGAAGGCCGGCGGCTACCTGGGCGTCCTGCTGCAGAACCTCGCGGCGGCCTACGACCCGGGCTGCATCGTGATCGGCGGCCAGATGGCCGACCTGGGCGATGTCTTCCTGCAGCCCGCGCTGCGTACGCTCAACGAGTATGCCCAAGCCGCCAACCTCACGCCGCCGAATGTCCGCACGTCCCGCTTCGGCCAGGATGCCGTCGCAGTGGGCGCGGCCGCGCTCGCCCGCTACCGCCTGACGCGCCCGCTGATGGCGGACCTCAGCGTGGACGTGCCCATCGAGCACGCCGCCTGATGAACCCGCCTACCCCCCAGTACGTTCCATGCGGTCGACGCGCCGGCGGAACGCTCATGAAATGAAGAATGACTGATACCAAACGCCTCTTCCGTCCCGTTGCGGCCGCCTTGCTGCTGTCCGCGGCGGGCGCCTGTGTCCATGCCGCCGAGCCGACGCCAGAGGGGCCGCGGGTCGTCGAGCACGAGGGTCGCCATGCGCTGATGGTCGATGGTGCGCCGTTCACGATCCTGGGGGCCCAGGTCCACAACTCGAGCAACTACCCGAAAGCCCTGGAACAGGTCTGGCCGGCGATCCACGACCTGCACGCCAACACCGTGGAGACACCGGTGGCGTGGGAGCAGGTCGAGCCGGTCGAAGGGAAGTTCGATTTCAGCTTCGTGGACACCTTGATCGCGCAGGCCCGCGCGCACCAGGTGCACCTGGTGCTGCTGTGGTTCGGGACCTGGAAGAACACCAGCCCGCAGTACACGCCGGAGTGGGTGAAGTTCGACAACCGGCGCTTCCCCCGCATGGTGGGCAAGGACGGCAAGCTCAGCTACTGCCTCTCGCCTTTCGGCGAGGAGACGCTGCGCGCGGACAAGCGCGCCTTCGTCGCGCTGATGCAGCACCTCAAGAACGTGGACGGGGCGCGGCACACCGTCCTCATGGTGCAGGTCGAGAACGAGATCGGCACGTACGGACAGGCAAGGGATTTCGGCGCGCGCGCCCAGGCCGCCTTCGAACAGGACGTGCCGGCCGCCGTGCTGCAGCGCAAGAAATCCCCCGTTCCCGGCGCGACGCACGGCAACTGGGCTGCCGTGTACGGCGCCTATGCCGACCAGTATTTCCACGCCTGGGCCGTCGCGCGCTACATCGAGGAGATCGCGCGCGCGGGGCGCGCGGTGTACGACCTGCCGATGTACCTGAACAACGCCTTGCGCGACTCCGTCGTGCCGACGGCGCCCTGGAACAACGACTTCGCCAGCGGCGGGCCCACCTACGACGTGATCGACATCTTCAAGGCGGCGGCGCCGCACGTCGACATCGTTGCGCCCGACCTCTACCGACCGGAGTCGGCGCAGGTCCAGGGCGCGATCGACAAGTTCCAGCGTCCCGACAATGCGCTGTGGGTGCCGGAGATGGGCAACGCGGAGGTGTATCCGCGCTATGTCTACCAGGTGCTGGGCCGTGGCTCGATCGGCGTGAGCCCGTTCGGGATCGACTACGCCGACTATGCCAACTTCCCGTTGGGCTCCAAGTTCGCCGACCACCGGATGGTGGATCCGTTCGCGAAGATCTACGCCGCCTTCGCGCCCATGCAACGCCAATGGGCCCGCTGGGCGTTCGAGGGGCGCACCCAGGGCATTGCCGAAAGGGAGGATCACGCCGACCAGATCCTCGTCCTGAAGGGCTGGAAGGCCACCGTCTCGTTCGGGCAGTGGCAATTCGGCGAGAAGACCTTCGAGGGCAATGCGAAGGAGCCGCCGCCGCACGCCAGCCAGCTCCTGGGCGGCCTGGCGGTGGCCCAGATCTCGGACGACGAATTCATCCTCGTCGGCCAGTACGCACGCGTGCGGCTCGACGGCGAGCCGGCGGGCGATGGGCACGGTTCCATGATCGCGCGCGCCGAAGAGGGCAGCTTCGACGCCGCGGGCCATTGGGTGATGGAGCGAAACTGGAATGGCGACCAGACCGACTGGGGGCTGAATTTCACCGGCAGGCCCACCGTACTCAAGGTCCGGATGGGCCGGTATTGAGCCATGAGGATGCAGCGAAGGAATCTGCGACGGGGCCTGCTGGCGCTGTCCGCGTGGTCGATGATGGCGGGGTGCGCGGCGCGGGCGCCTGCCGCTCCCCAGGCATTGACGCTCTACGACGGTCAGCCGCATGCCGGGCTGCGGGTGCAGATCGCAGCGGCTGACGGCGAACAGGACATGAAGGGCGGTTCGGCGGAGATCCTGCCGAAGTCGCCAGCGACCAGGAGCCAGGCGTCCGTGCACGTCTCGGCCAGGGAGAGCGGCGCCGACGCCCTCACGCTGCACTGGGAGGACACCTGGTTCGCCAGCCTGCGTCTCGTGGCCGACAAGCCCATGGACCTGCGCGCCTACCTGCCCGGCGGCGCGATCGAGTTCGACCTCGAGGTGCTGGACATGGCCAAGGCCGGCCTGACCTTCGCGATGGGCTGCGGCAAGGACTGCGGCAGCAAGGTCCGCTACGTCCTGCCCTCCCGGGCCTTGCAGGGCACGGGCTGGACGCATCTGTCGATTCCGCTGCGCTGCTTCGCGCGCGACCGCAACGATTTCAGCGCGGTGAACCAGCCCTTCGCGATTGAGAGCGGCAACGTCGGACAGGTAGCGCTCGCCAATGTGCGGATCGTGCCCGATGGCCAGCCCAACGTCGCGTGCACCGACTTTCTCGTGGCGTCGGTCACGCCCGAGCCGCTGACCGAGTCCTGGGCGCTGGATTGGTGGATGCCGCGCCATGAGGAGAAGCTGCAGGAGCGACGAACGCTCATGGCGGCGGGTCGACAGCCGCAGGTCGTCTTCGTTGGCGATTCCATCACGCAGGGCTGGGAAACTGCGGGTCGTCCGGTCTGGGACGAGTACTACAAGCCCTATCACGCCCTCGATCTGGGCTTCGGCGGCGACCGCACCGAGAACGTCCTCTGGCGCCTGCAGCACGGCGAGGTGGACGGCCTCTCGCCCAAGGTGGTGGTGCTGATGATCGGCACCAACAACACGGGCCATCGCCAGGAAGACCCGGCCACCACCGCCGCAGGCATTGCGCGCCTGGTCGAGGAACTGCGCCAACGCATGCCCGGCGCCAGCGTGCTGCTGCTGGCGGTCTTTCCGCGCGAGGAGCGTCCCGACGCCCCTCTGAGGCGGATCAACGACCAGGTCAATGCGCGCATCGCTGCACTGGCCGACGGTCGCCACGTGTTCTTCCTCGACATCGGCAAGGACATGACCGGGCCCGACGGCTCGCTGTCCAGGTCCTTCATGCCCGACCTGCTCCACCCGAACGAAGCCGGCTACCGAATCTGGGCGCGCAGCATGCAGCCCACCTTGCAGAAACTGATGAACCCATGAACACGATCCATCCAGGAAATCTCTTTCCATCCACATTCGTCTTCGGCGTCGCCGCGGCGTCGGCGCAGATCGAAGGCGCCGCGTTCAAGGACGGCAAGGGCGAATCGATCTGGGACCGCTTCGCCCGCGTGCCGGGCAAGGTCGCCGGCGGCCACAACCTCGACATCGCGTGCGACCACTATCACCGATTCGACGAGGACTTCGCGCTGATGAAGTCGCTGGGCGTGGAACACTACCGATTGTCGATCGCGTGGCCGCGTATCTATCCGCAGGGCGACGGCGAGCTCAACCAGGCCGGCCTCGATTTCTACCACCGCCTCCTGGCCAGCATGACGCGCCACGGCATCAAGCCCTGGGTCACGTTGTTCCACTGGGACCTTCCGCAGGCGCTGGAAGACCGCGGCGGATGGACCTCGCGCGTCACCGTCGAGGCGTTCGCGCGCTACGCCGAGACCGTCGTCAAGGAGTTCGGTGCCATCGTCACGGACTGGATCACGCTCAACGAGATCCGCTGCTTCACGGCGCTCGCCTATGGCACCGGCAGCAAGGCGCCCGGCCGCCGGGAAAGCCCCGCCGTCGTGAACCAGACCTATCACCATGCCTTGCTGTGCCACGGCCACGCCGTGCGCGCGGTGCGCGAGCATGGCGGGCCGGGCGCACGCGTCGGGCTGACCGACAACTGCGACGTCAGCGTCCCGGTGATGGAGATCCCCGCCGACATCGCCGCCGCCAAGGCATGGTTCCTCGACAAGAATGTCCACCTCCTCGGCGCCATGCACGCGGGCGGCTACTCCGAAGCCTACCTGCAGCGCGCGGGCGCCGACGCACCTGTCGTCGAGCCGGGCGACTTCGACCTGATCAGCCTGCCCACCGACTTCCTGGGCCTCAACATCTACACGGCCACCTACGTGCGCGCGGGCCGCGACGGCCAGCCTTGGGAGACCTTGGCGCTCCCGGCGTCCTATCCGCGCGCCGACAGCCCGTGGCTGAACATCGTGCCCCAGGCCGTCTACTGGGCCACGCGCATGTGCCACGAGCTCTACGGCCACAAGTCGATCTACATCACCGAGAACGGCTGCGGCTATGACGAGGAGCCGGTCATCAACGCCGAGGTGATCGACCTGCACCGGCGCGACTACCTGCGCAGCCACCTGCGCGAGGTGCAGCGGGCCATTGCCGACGGGGTGCCCGTCGACGGCTATTTCCTCTGGTCCTTCATCGACAACTTCGAATGGGAAGACGGATACCAACGCCGCTTCGGCATCGTGCACTGCGACTACGAGTCACTCCGCCGCACCCCCAAGCTCTCGGCGCGCTACTACGCCGAAGTCATCCGTACGCGCGGCATCGTCTAGGCGCGACGCGCATGACGGAGGCGGCATGACTCGAGCAGCCTGGCGGTCGGTGCAACGATGACTGCCTGCTTGCTGGCGCTGGCTTCGCCCGGCTGGACGTCGGGTGCGCGGCTGCGCGCGAAGCCCGACGTCGCGACGCGCGCGGACACGCCGGCGCAGCCCGCGGTCGGCTTCTTTGCGCCCTCCGAGGTGAACCTGCTCGCGGGCCCGTTCGAGTCCGCCCGCACCGCAGGCAGCCGCCAGCTGTTGGCACTGGACGTGGAGCGCCTGCTGCACGACTTCCGTGTCGAGGCCGGCCTGCCACCACGGTATTGCAGCGATGCCCGAACGCTTCCGTGCGAGCCGCCGACGGACGCGACATGCGCCGGCGACGTGCTGGGCCGGTACCTGAGCGCATGCTCGCTGACCTGGGCCGCCACGCACGAGGCACCACTGAGGGAACGCGCGGACCGGGTGGTCAACGAGCTGCGTGCCTGTCAGCATGCCGCGGGCGGCGTCTGGGCAGGAGCGTTCTCCGGCATCGTGCCGGAGGCGAACCAGGCCTCGCGGCACGGGCTGCAGGATCTCCTGGCCGGGCTGCGCGACGCGCACCTGCATGCGCGCCTGCCGCGTGCGTTGCCGGTATTCGCTCGCCTCGTCGATGGAATCGAGGAGGCCGTCCAGGCATGCGGCGACAGCCGGCTACAGCCGCGGCTGCCTCAGGCGAACGGCGGCATGAGCGAAGTGCTGGCTGACCTGTTCACGCTGACCGGGCAGCGGCGCTACCTGCGGCTGGCCGAGCGTTTCAGCGATCGTGCATCGCTCGATGCGCTGGCCCAGGGGCGCGGCCTGCCGGCCGGTGCGCATACTGCGGCGCGGATCATCGAACTCGTCGGGCTCGCGCGCCTGCACGGGCTCCAGTGCCGGGAAGATGGTCTCCTTGCCGCGCAGCCGTTCTGGCGCGACGGAACGGTGTCCGGTCCCGTCGCCTGCGAAGACCTGGCTGACGACTGCCTCGCGGCCGGCCATGCGCCCGGTCGTCCAGCCCCGGGGCAGGGCGGGCAGGCCAGGCACGTGGACGATCTGCTGCGGCTCACGCGCCTGCTCTTCGCAGCCAGCCCCCTGGCGGGCTACGCCGACTGCCAGGAGCGCATCCTGTTCAACACGCCCCTGGCGTTCCCTGATGCGAGCCTGAGCGCGGCCGATGCGATCTATGCCCAGCGCGGCGACGTGCTGTACGTCAGCCAATTCATCGCGTCGCGGCTGGACTGGTGCGACAAGCGCCTGCAGCTGAGGCAGCACACCAACTTTCCAGACGAAGCCGCCACCCGGATCTCGATCTCCTGCGCGCGTCGCGTCCGATTCGCGATGCGCCTGCGGCATCCGGCCTGGTGTCGACGGCTCGCCGTGGCGATCAACGGCCGCACGTTCACGGTGAGCGAGGTGCCCGGGCGTTTCGTCGAGATCGACCGCCACTGGTGCGACGGCGACGTCGTCGACGTGCGCTTGCCAATGCACCCGTACACGCGGCCGATCTGCGCAGCCCCCGGCACTCTCGCGCGCATGGTCGGTCCCGTCGTGCTCGCCGCTTGCGCGGCTTCCAGCATCGCTGGCCCGCCGCTCGAGCGGCGCTGCCGTTCCATCGCTTCTGCCGAGTAGACCCCATGAAGATTTCCAGACGTTCCCTTCTCGGATCCGCCAGCGCCGTGGCCTCGCTGCGGATCGCCGCCGCGCAGGCCACCCCGGTGCCTGCGCGTTTCCAGCCGACCTGGCCCTCGCTGGTCGACGGCTACCAGACACCCGATTGGTTCCGCGACGCGAAGTTCGGCATCTGGGCGCATTGGAGCGCGCAGTGCGTGCCGGAAGTCGGCGACTGGTATGCGCGCAACATGTACATCCAGGGCCATTGGCAGTACGAGCATCACGTGCGGACCTACGGGCATCCGACGCGCTCCGGCTTCATGGAGATGCAGAACCGCTGGAAGGCGGAGAGGTGGGATCCGGAGGCGCTGATGGATCTCTATGCCAAGGCCGGGGCGCGCTACTTCGTGGCCCTGGCCAACCACCATGACAACTTCGACGCGTACGACTCGAAGTACCACCCGTGGAATTCGGTACGTGTCGGGCCCAGGCGCGACATCGTCGGTACCTGGGCCCGTGTCGCCCGGGCGCGCGGCCTGCGCTTCGGCGTCAGCAACCATTCGGCCCACGCCTGGCATTGGTTGCAGACGGCCTATGGCTACGATCCCGAGGGGCCGCTCGCCGGCCAGCGCTACGACGGCTTCCGCCTGAGCAAGGAAGACGGGCGTGGCAAGTGGTGGGACGGCCTGGATCCGCAGGATCTCTACACCGGCCGCAACATCGTGATGCCCGAGGGCATCGCCACGACCCGCACCGCGCAGGAATGGCACGACCAGAACACGGGCAACTGGGACGAAAAGCCGCCCGCCGGCAATCCGGCGTTCACGCGCTCCTGGTTTCTGCGGGCCCGCGATCTCATCGACAGCTACCGGCCCGACCTCGTCTACTTCGACAACGCCGGACTGCCGCTGGGACAGGCCGGCCTGGACATCGCGGCCCACTACTACAACGCGAGCCTGGATTGGCACGACGGCCGCCTGGATGCGGTGATCAATGCCAAGGGTCTTCCGCCGGAGCGGCGGGCCGCGCTGGTCGAGGACGTCGAGCGGGGGTTCCGCGAAGGCATCGAGCCGCTGCCGTGGCAGACCGACACCTGCATCGGCGACTGGCACTACAACCGGGGCCGGTTCAACGACCACAGCTACAAGTCGGCCCAGTCGGTGATCCATCGCCTGTGCGACACGGTCTCGAAGAACGGCAACCTGCTGCTGTCCGTCCCGGTGCGGGGCGACGGCAGCATCGACGACGACGAGCACAAGATCCTGGCGGCGCTGGCCGAGTGGATGGCGCGCAACGGCGAGGCCATCCACGGCACGCGCCCCTGGCGCAGCTTCGGTGAAGGCCCGACGCGCGTGGCCGGCGGCATGATGAGCGAAGGGCAGGCGTCGTCCTTCACCGCGGAAGACATCCGCTTCACCACCAAGGGCGACGCCCTGTACGCCATCGCGCTCGGATGGCCGCGCTCCGGCACGTTGCGCATCGGGTCGCTCGCGCAGGATTCGGCCCTCGCGCCGGGGGCGATCGGCAGCGTCGAGGTGCTGGGGGCGGGCGCGGCGGCATTCACGCGCAGCCGCAAGGGACTCGAGGTGCGCCTGCCCGAGGGGCTGGCCGGCGCGAGCGCGATCGTGCTGAAGATGCGCGGGCCCGGCCTCGCCTGACGCGCGCGCCGCGTGCGGCAGCGGCGAACGCCTCGCTGCATGACAACGACGACACCGAGACAAGACATGCAAATCATCCGACTCGCCCTGGGGGCGTGGACATCGATCTTCCTGGCTGCCGCAGGCGCCGCCCCGACCACCGAGCCGATGCCGGCCATCGAGGTCGCGTCGCCCGACGGCCTCGTCGCCTTGCGCATTCGCGCCGATGCCCAGCGGTTCTCGATCGCTCGACGGGGAGAACCCGTCGTCGCGGAGTCGGCGCTCGGGCTGGATCTCTCCGACCACCCGCTGGGCAACGTCGCCCTCGAGGCCCGTAGCGACATCCTGGTTGACGAGTCCATCCCGCTGGTCGCGACCAAGGCCTCCCGCGCGAGGAACCACTATCGCGGCGCCACGCTGGTCTTTCGCGAGACGAGCGGGGAGGGCCGCCGCTTGCTGGTGGACGTCCGCGCCTACGACGATGGGGTGGCCTTCCGCTATCGGCTGGACGGACCGGCGCCCGTGAGCGTGCTCGGCGAACGCACGACCTTCGTCCCTGCTGGCGACGCGCCATGCCTCGTGGCGCCTGCAAACGGTGCCCATGAGACCAGCTTCGAACACCTCAGGTTCTCGCAGATGCGCGCCGGCATCGCCTATGACCTGCCCGTCGTCTGCGCCACGCCCTCGGGCCGCACCCACTACGCACTGCTTCAGGCCGACCTGGAGGGCTATGCGGGTGCTTCGCTCTGGCGCGAGGGCGATGCCCTGCGGGTGAAGCTGTCGGGCGTGCCGGGACGCGCCGGCGCCGCGGTCGTCTCACCTTCCGGCCTGAGCACGGCCTGGCGGGTCGTCATGATGGGCGACCGCGCGGGCGACCTGATTTCCTCGGAGCTGATCGGCAATCTCAATCCGCCGCCGCGCGGCGATTTCAGCTGGGTGCAACCGGGCAAGGCCGCATGGGACTGGTGGTCCGGTCCGCTGGAAGGCATGAAGCCGGACATTCAGGCCTATCGCCGCTTCATCGATTTCGCCGCGGCAGCGGGCTTGCGCTACTACCTGATCGATGCGGGCTGGGCGCACGGCACGGGGCCGGGCTGCTGCGATGCCCTGCCCACGACCGACATCACGCAGGCGGCCGAGGGCATCGACATGCCCGGGCTCGTGCGCTATGCGCAAGACAAGGGGGTGGGCCTGATCCTCTGGGCCCACTGGGACCACGTGGCGCCACGCATGGAGCAGGTGCTGGACACCTACGTCCGCTGGGGCATCCAGGGCGTCAAGGTCGACTTCATGAACCGCGATGACCAGGACGTCGTCGCCTTCTACCAGCGCATTGCGGCAGAGACGGCCAAGCGCCATCTGCTGCTCGATCTGCACGGCGCCTATGTGCCGGCCGGGCTGGAACGGACGTTTCCGAACTTCATCACCCAGGAGGGCGTGCTGGGTGCAGAGTGGAACAAGATGAACAGGAACGTCACGCCGCGCCACAACCTCATGCTGCCGTATACGCGCATGCTGGCCGGCCCGATGGACTACACGCCGGGGGGCTTTCGCAACGGCACGCCGGCGACCTTCGACGTCCGCGCGCTGATGCCGATGACCCAGACCACCCGCGGACAGGCGCTGGCGATGTACGTGGTCTACGACAGCCCGTTGCAGATGGTGTCCGACGATCCGCAGGCCTACCGCGACGCCGACGGCTTCGACTTCATCCGCAGCGTGCCGACGGCGTGGGACGAAACGCGCTTCATCGCCGGCGAGCCCGGCCGGGACATCGTGCTGGCGCGGCGCGCCGGCAAGTCGTGGTACCTTGGCGCGATGACCTCGGACGAGGCGAGAACGGAGCGCGTGACGCTGAAGTTCCTGCCTGCAGGGCGCTACCGCGCGACGTCATGGGTGGACGGCAAGACGCCCAACGAGGTCCGGCGCATCCAGCGCACCGTCTCGTCCACCGATGTCCTGGAACTGCCGCTCGCGGCCGCGGGCGGCGCTGCGGTGGTACTCGAGCCGCTGGCGGGCCGCTAGACCGGCTCCGAGGGCCCGCTGAGGGCCTTCCAGCGGGGTGGGCCAGGCCCATCCCCGTTCCTGGCATCGCCGAAGCCGCGCGGGGAACTCGTCCCAGGGGCCTACTCCGGGAGCCTGGTTTCGGTCTTGATGGCGTAGGTGGCATTCAGCGCCGCGACACCCGTGCCGGGTTGCCCACCGCCCACGGAAAGCTCGTAGCGGCCCGGCAGCAGCCGACGCTCCCCCGCGGCAGTCACGAAGCTCAGGTCCCTGGGCGACAAGTCGAATGTCAGCCGGGCCGATTGGCCGGGCTCCAGGCTGACGCGCTGGACGCCGCGCAGCGCAAGTCGCGGCATGCCGGGGGCGGCCGGTGGGGTGATGTAGAGCTGCGCGACCTCGTCTCCCCTGCGGGTGCCGGCGTTGCGCACGGTGGCGGTGACGCGCAGTCCGCTTTCGGGCGCTCCGCTGACTGGCACGACACGCAAGCCGCCGTAGCTGAACCGGGTGTAGCTCAGCCCGTGGCCGAAGGGGTAGACCGGCTTGCCGCCGAAGTAGCGATACGTGCGCCCCTGCATCGCATAGTCGTCGAAGGGCGGCAGGTCGGCGACGCTGCGGTAGAAGGTGACCGGCAGGCGGCCTCCCGGGTCGGCCTGGCCCGTCAACACGTCGGCGATCGCCCGGCCGCCGGCCTGACCCGGGTACCAGGCCTCCAGGATCGCCGCGGCGTTGTCCTTGGCCCAATCCAGGCCGAGCGCGCCTCCGTTCATCAGCACGACGATCACGGGCTTGCCCAAGGCCTTGGCGGCTTCCAGCAGGTGGCGCTGGTCGGGCGGCAGGTCGAGCGAGGTGCGATCGCCGCCGGCGAAGCCGTCGATGGCGATGGGCATCTCCTCGCCTTCGATGTCCGAGGTCAGGCCCAGGGCAGCGACCACCACGTCGGCCTTGGCGACTGCGGCCTTGAGTTCGCCGTCCAGGTCGTTCGTGACCCGCTTCCAGAGCAGGCTCGAGGACGGTCCGACGCCCGGCTCGCTCTCCAGCCGCACGGCGTAGCGGTGGCCCTTTTCCAGGACCACATCGGTGAGCTTGGGCGGTTCGCCCCAGCTCGGATAGGCCTCGGCATGGACGCCGGCCCCGCCGGTGGCCACGTCGCCCTTGATGCCGGCCATGCCGATGCGGTAGCTGCCGCTGGCCGGCGGCACCAGGAAGCCGGTCCAGACCACCTTGTAGCGGCCGCCGACTTCGGGGTGTTGCGCGGCGTTGGACACCACGTGCGGTTCGACCTGGGTGAGGATCGCCTGGGCTTCGTAGCCGCCGTCGGCAGCGGCCTTGTGGTACTCGGCGCGCAGGCCGGGTTGGCCGTCGGGCGTGACGAAGGCCGAACCGGGCACCGGATCGCCATCGGTGATGGACGCCGTGAATGGCACCAGGCTGATGCTCGCCTGCGGCAGCGCCTGCCGCAGGCCATCCTGGATGGACACGGCGGCCCCGGTACGCTCGGACGAGTAGTTGCCGCGCAGCACGCGCGTGGCATCGGCGAGCGGGCCGACGAGCGCGATGCGCACGCCGGGCTTCAAGGGCAGAACGCCGTCGTTCTTCAGCAGCACCAGGCTTTCGGTGGCGCTCCTGAGCGCGAGCGCCTGGTGCGCGGGGCTGTCGATCGCCGACGCCGCAACCGCGGTACGGGCCGGCCCGGGCAGGTCGCCCGTGCGCAGCCGCGCCGAGAACAGCCGCACCAGCGCGCGGTCGATGTCGGCGGCGGTGATCAGGCCTCGGGCAAGGGCGTCCTTGTAGCGCTGCAGCAGCTGCGGCCGCCTGGACCACACGCTGGTCTGGCATTCGTTGTCGACGCCGGCCTTGAGCGCCGCCGCGACGGCAGCAGCACCGTCGGGCGCGTATTTGTGCCCGCCATCGATGTCCGTGACCGCATCGCAGTCCGACACGACGTAGCCCTTGAAGCCCCAGGCACCGCGCAGCCGGTCCTTCAGCAGCGGGCCGCTGGCGCAGGCGGGCTGACCGTCGACGCGGTTGTAGGCACACATCACCGAGCCCGCCTTGGCGTCGACGATGGCGGCGCGGAAGGCCGGCAGGTAGGTGTCTTCGAGGTCGTGCGGGCTGGCGAAGACGTTGGCCGAGTGGCGCGTCGATTCCGGCCCGCTGTGCACCGCGAAGTGCTTGGGCGTGGCGATCACGTCGGGCAGTTCGGGGTTCTGCCCCTGCATTCCGGTGACGTAGGCGACACCCAGGGTCGCCGTCAGGTAGGGATCTTCGCCATAGGTTTCCTGCCCGCGCCCCCATCGCGGGTCGCGAAAGATGTTGATGTTGGGGGCCCAGGTGTCGAGCCCGCCACCGCTCAGCTTGTGCAGCGCGCGGACTTCGAGGCTGATGGCCCCAGCCACTTCCCGGACCAGCGGCGCATCGAAGGTCGCCGCCAACCCGATCGGCTCGGGGAAATTGGTGGTGGGCACCGGACCGATCGCCCCGTGCAGCGACTCGGTCCACCAGCCGTAGCCCGGCACGCCCAGGCGCGGGATGGCGGGGGCGACGTTCAGGAGCTGGTCGATCTTCTCGTCCAGCGTCATCTTGGCTACCAGTTCGGCGGCCATGGTGTCGGCTTTTGCGCGTGGACTCGTCGCGACGGCCTGCGGGCCTTGTGCCAGCGCACCAGTGGCAACGCTGAGTGCCAGTGCCAGTTTGAGAAGTCGAGGCCTGGGGTACTTCTTGTTCTTCATGGACGCATCCTCACTTCGCGGCATCGATGATCACCTTGATCACGGCGGGTTCCTTCTGTGCACCGGTCACCCGGTCAATCAGTTCACCGGTGTCCCACCACATCGGCACCAGGCCGTTCTGGACGATGGAGTGCGTGACGTACTTGGCCCAGACCTTGCGGTACTCGGCCATGCCCGGGTATTTGGGTTTCACGTAGGCACCGTACTCGCCCACGATCACGGCCACGCCCTGGTCGACGAAGCGCGTCTTCATGCTCCTGAACATCTTGTCGAAGTAGGCTTCGTTGGCCCAGGTCTCGGTGGCCGCCGCATCGGTGGCGCCGGCACCCCATTGCCAGATCTTGCTGTCGCCGTTGAGGCTGAAGTTGTAGGGGTCGTAGTTGTGCACCTCCATGAACAGGCGGTTGGGCACGGTGTCGGTGGGCATGGTGTTGATCGACACCGCATGCTCTATGCTCGTCCAATAGGCCTGCACCACCAGGTGGCGCCGGGCGTTGTTGCCGCCCGTGGCACGCACCGCGTCGACAAACGCCTGGTTGAAGCCGTTCTGTACCTTGGCCCACTCCGGCGCGATCGGCGTCCCCCAGGGTGCCTGCATGCCCACTTCATTGGTGCCGGCGAACAGCAGGTGGTCGTCGTAGTTCTTGAAGTTGGTCGCGATCTGGGTCCACAGCTTGGTCAACCTGGCGTTGATGCCCGCCTGCTCGGCGTAGGTGGGATGGTCCATCCAGCCACCGTCCCAGTGAACGTTGATGACAGCGTAAAGGCCGGCCTTGCGGGCGTAGTCCACCACCTGGGTCACGCGGGCCATCCAGGCCGGTCTGATGGTGTAGTTGGCGTCGGCGTACTGGCTCCAGGCCACCGGGATGCGCACGCTCTTGAAGCCCGCCGCCTTGTAGCCATCCATGGTGGCCTGCGTCGTCAGCGGCGCACCCCAGGATGTCTCGGCAGGAAGGGCTTCAAGCGTGTTGCCCAGGTTGATGCCGGGCACCATCTCGCGCGACAACTGCACGCTGGTCAGATCGCGCATGTCCGCAGCGCTGGCGTTGTATGCGAATGATGCGCTGAGCGTCAGGGACGCCAAGCTCATCGCGAAGAACTTGAAGGTCTTGTTCATGATGAAGTCATTGATATTGCCGCGTGAATTGGCTTGCCGGCGTGGAGGGGGGCGCATCAGTCGTGCGAGAAGAGTTTCACCTTCACCACCCGAGGGCCGGTGGCGGCGTCGAAGTTGTCCCAACGCCAGAAGGGAATTTGAACCGCGCTGCCTTGGTTGGTCTGGTCTCCGTTCAGGCGTCGCCCGTTGACCCACTGGCCCTTGCTGTAGACCTGCTCCCAGACCTCGGCGATGCCGACTTCGCGCTGCGTCGCAGAAGAGAAGTACACGGCCAGGCCGTCACCTGCGATCAGGAATTCATCCGGCGCGGTGTTGACGATGAGTCCGTAGGCGCGGTCGTCCGGGGACGTCGTGCTGTAGATGACGTGCGCCACGTAGCCACCCAGCGTGACGTCGCGGCTGGACGGCGCACCGGTCGCTTCCTTGACCCCTTCCAGTTGCGGGGCTGCGCTCCTGGGCTCTTCGGCCTGCAGGATGCCCTCCATCCGGCCCGTTCCCTGGAACTGGAGGATCAGGGGGCTGAGTTCGCCCACGAGCTTGAGGCTCTTCGCAATGGGGCCGTCCACTGCCTGGCCCTCCAGGCCGAAAGGCGAAAAGCCGATCGCGTCGTGATGGGATACCGCCCAGAACACATTGCGCGCGGCCTGGTTCAGGTCGACGGCGGACGGCTTGTACCAGACGTCGGCGTGGGTCTCGGGGATGAATAGCGGATTGTCGGCCCGGTGGTAGCTGGCGGTGACTTCCTTGAAATTGTTGGCGTAGATATCCGGCGCGCAAATGGCGATCGCTGGCGCAGCGGCCTTCCACACATCGATGACCCGGTGGACGGGGCCGCCGGAAGGGAACCCGCCGGGTTGGTCGTTGCCCGCCAGCCAGGCATTCACGTAGAGCGGGAGATCGTAGGCGGCTTTGCCGGAGGCAGCGATGTCGCCAAGGTAGGACGCGTAGCGCCAGGCCATGAAGACCTCGTCGCCGTCCTTGGTGTTGCCGAAGACTTCGCCCCAGGTGCCGCGCTCCTTGCGCCCGTTGTGTTCCCAGAGCGCCTCGAGATGCGGCGCGAGACGGCCCTTGTTGGCGACCAGGTGGTCGATCAGTGGCTGGGGAACCTGAGCCGCCAATGCGCCGTCGGCTTCGGGGCGGTGGTCGCGCGATTCAAACAGGCCGGTCTCGTTCTCGACCTGCACCATGATGACCGTGCTGTCCTTCGCGTCGATCTGGCGCAGGTGTTTCATCATCGCGGTGAAGGCGGCCTTGTCCGCATCGCGGGACGCCTGACCGAAGGTGGAAAGCGCGGACATGGGGTGCCCGTTCGCATCGAGCGCACGCGGGAAGCGAACGGTGTCTCGACGCACCCAGGCCGGCGCGTATTGGGACACGCCATTCTTCCAGCTGCCAAACCACAGCAGAACCAGCTTCACATGGTGCTGGCGTGCCGTGTGGACCATGGCTTCGAGCTGCCCGAAGTCGTAGCGGCCCTCGCTGGGCTCGAGCAGTTCCCAGGTGACTGGCGCAAACACCGTGTTGGCGTGCATCTGAACCAGCTTGCTCACCGTGCGGTCGAAGTACTCGGGGTTGCCCGAGGACGAGTTGTGCACCTGCCCCCCGACGATGAGATAGGGCTTTTCGTTGACGATCAATTGCGTCGCGCTGCCATGCGCCCTGAGGTAGGGTGGCTTCGCATCGGCCAGATTGCATGCGCAAAGGACGATGCCGATCACCAGAATGTTGATGAGGCGGCGATACGTCGGCCTGTTGATGGAAAGGCAGCCACCCCTCACTTGGCGGCCTCGACGATCTGCTTCACCAGTTCAGGCTCTTTCCGGGCCCCGCTCACGCGGTCGATCAGCCCGCCCGTGTCCCACCACATCGGCACCAGGCCATGCTGCACCATCGAGTGCGTGAGGTAGTCGGCCCAGCGATTGCGGTAAGCGACCATGCCCGGATAGTTCGGCTTCAGATAGACGCCGTACTCGCCGACGATCACGGCCACGCCGCGGTCGACGAAGTGCGTCTTCATCTTCTGGAACAGGGCGTCGATGTAGGCCTCGTTGGCCCAGGTCTCGGTGGCCGCCGGGTCGGTCGCGGTCGCGCCCCATTGCCAGATCTTGCTCTCGCCGTTGATCGTGAAGTTGGACGGGTCGTAGTTGTGCACCTCCATGAACAGGCGCTTGGCCACGGTGTCGGTGGGCACCGTGTTGATGGTCACCGCGTTGTCTATGCTCGTGAAGTAGGCCTGCACGACCAGATGACGCCTGGCGTTGTTGCCGCCGGTGGCACGCACGGCATCGACGAAGACCTGGTTGTAGCCGTTCTGGACGGCTGCCCATTCGGCGGTGATGGGCGTGCCCCAGGGCTGCCCGTCCATGCCCACCTCGTTCATGGCGGCGAACAACAGGGTGTCGTCGTAGTCCTTGAAGGTATTGGCGATCTGCGTCCAGAACTTGACCAGCTTGGCGTTGGTCGCAGCCTGGGTGGCGTAGGTGGGCTTGTTCAGCCAGCCGCCGTCCCAATGAATGTTGATGACGACGTACAGGCCGTCCTTGCGGGCGTAGTCCACCACCTGCTTGACGCGCGCCATCCACTTCGGGCTGATGTTGTTGCTGGCATCGGCGTACTGGCTCCACGCTACCGGGATACGCAAACTCTTGAAACCAGCGGCCTTGTAGCCATCCATCGTCGCCTGGGTCGTCAGCGGGTTTCCCCAGGCCGTTTCGCCGCCGATGGCATCGAGCGTGTTGCCCAGGTTGATGCCCGGGGACATCAGCCGCGACAGTTGAACGCTCGTGAGCTCGCGCATGGTGCCCGGGGCGGTGTCGCCGGCCGCGGCGGGCAGAGCCGCAGCAGCAGCAGCCGTTGCCGTGCACGCGAGCGCGAGGACGAACCAGCGCGTGGCCACGAGGCTGATGGAATGGAATACGTTCTTCATGAGTTTTCTGCAGGACAGGAGTTCAGCCGCATCGACGTCGAACCCCGGAAACGCCTGCGGCTATTGGGCTGTCCAGTCGATCGAATCGATGTAGAGCGTGCCTGTCCAGGCCGCTCCCGTCGCGAATTTCAAGCCAAGCCGCTTCAAGGGTGCGATCGTCGGCTGGGTCACGCCGTTGCCGTCCACATATGTCAGCGGCACCTGGATGGTGAGCGTGTTCCATGCGCCAGCTTGCAGATTGCCATACCAGATGGTGGTATAGGCCTGCCAGTTGAAGTCCTGAAGGTAGGGCTGGATATTGGAGACCTGATGGCCGACAGGAACCCAGACATGGAAGGTCACGATGGCACCGGGGGGCACGACCACGTCGCCCAGGTCCAGCGACGATGTGCCTGCGCTCGTGCCGTTGAAGTTCACGGCCAGCGACTGCTTACCCGCAAAGTGTTGCGTGCCTGAGGTGGCGATTGCGGCGATTTGAGCGCCGCTCGGCGACCAGCCCTGGACATCGGTTTCGAAGTTGAACTTCGTCGGGTCCGGGTTGACGCCGGGTGTGGTCGCTTGAGCCTCGGGCGAGAAACCGGACGGTCCCGAACTGTTCACGGCAACCACCTGGTAGTAGTAGGTCGTGCCGTCGTTGAGGCCGGTATCGGTGTAGGACGTGCCAGTGAGGCCGCGGACGGACGGCGCGGCGGGTTCGTAGCCGGATTCCGCCGTGCGGTAGATGTTGTAGCTGGTCGCTCCAGCGACGGAATTCCAGGACAGCGACACCTGGCCCGCGCCAGATTTCGCGACCAGCCCGGTTGCCGCGTAAGGCGCACCGTTCGGAGGCGGCGGCGCGGCCCCACCGGTCAACACCGTGACGGCGTCCTGGCTGGTGATCGCACCCGTGGCGTAGTCGAACAAGGCGCCCGGTGTGCTCCAGTTGAAGGGGCTCAGGCCGTGGCCCTGGGCAGAGTCGGCCACGTACTTCATCCAATAGAGCGAAGACGCCTGGCTGTAGCTTGCAGCAACGCCGGTGGTCGGTTTGCTCGTTACCCCGAACTCGCCGATCATCACGGGAATGTCCTTGGCGACATATTGATCAGCGAGCTGCTGGAAACCCGAATCGATGGCGCCCTCTTCCGGCGAGCTGGCGTTGCGAGTCGGGTCGGCTGGGTTATGGTAGGCCGCGCCCCAGTAGTAGATCGCCGTGCCCCACGACTGGTCGGTATTGAAGACCGTGAACAGTGAAGGCGTGTAGTTGTGATATTCGACCATCAGGCGACCGGCGGTCGGGTCGACAGGCATGGTCTTGAGCCACGAGGTATCCCCACCCCCTTGCAGCACCAGCCAGCGGTTGGTGTTATTGCCACCGGCACCGCGCACCGCATTGACAAACGTCTGGTAATAAGCCATCAGCGTGGTCATCGCGGCCGGGCTGCTCACATTGGGCTCATTGGCCGCAGCAAGAAGCAAATGATTGTCGTAGCCGGCAAACGTGGTGGCGATCTGGGTCCAGTAGGAGTTCATCTTCGCGTTGATGACTGGATCCACCGTGGTCCCGATGTGGTTTTCCAGCCAGCCGTCATCCCAGTGATCGTTGATGACGACATAGAGTCCCGCAGCGATGCTCCAATCCACCGCCTGCTTGACCGAAGCCATGTAGGCCGCATTGATCTTGTGGGTGACCGGATCGGAATTGAAATCCCAGGCGCAGGGAATGCGCACGGCATTGAACCCGGCCTTGGCGGCGGTGGTGTACACCGCATGGACAGGCGTCGGGTAGCCCCAGGTGGCTTCGAAGGTGTTGCCCAGGTTGAAGCCGTAGGTGGGCGTGGGCAGCGGCGTCGCGACCAGCACCGTGGTCGAATTGCTGTACAGCGTCGTGCCGCCCGACTGGTCCTTGACCGTGATGGACTTGGTGCCGGCCGTGCTGCCCGGCAGGCATTGGAAGTGCGCCTCGGTCGCGCTGGTGGAGACCGTGCTGATGTTGGCGCAGTCCGTCACGCTCAATTCCAGGGTGCTGGGCAAGTTGCTGCCGGTGACCTGGAAATAGGCCAGCAGATTCGTCTGTGGCGCAGTCGACGCCTTGAAACTCGAATCGGTGGAATTCACGGCACTGACACTGGGGGTACCACCGCCACCGCCACCACCACCACCACCACCACCGCCACCGCCACCGCCACCGCCACCGCCACCGCCACCGCCACCGCCACCGCCACCGCCACCGCCACCGCCGCATCCTGCCAACGAAGCAGCAGCGATGACGGCAACCAAGACTACGTTCCAGTTCATATGTATGGTCTTATCGTGAGAGGGGCTGGCGTAAGGATGGATCCTCGATTCGCGGCCAACCCTGGGAAACAAAACCACCCGCAGTGGGTGCGGGTGGTCTCTTCACAGCAATGCGGTTCCTTTTCGATGCGCCGAAGTGTTAGAAATCATGGCGCGTCGCCGCAAATGGCGCCGACTATTGGAGACTCCAGTTGATCGAATCGATATAGACGGTTCCAGTCCAGGCTGCGCCGAGAGAAAATTGCAGACCCAGTTGCTTCAACGGCGTCGTGCGGCCAGTCGGCACCTTGATCGTGAGCGTATTCCAGGCACCAGCCGTCAGACTTCCATACCAACTGGAATCCCAACCATAGCTGAAGTCCTCGCTGTAGGGCTGGATGTTCGTGATCTGATGACCAGCCGGAATCCATACATGGAAGGTCACCGTCGCACCAGCAGGCAGGGCCACACCACTCAAATATGCCGACGCAGATTGGTTGGCCGTCGTGCCGTCAAAGTTGAAGTTCACGGCCAGCGACTGCTTGCCCGCGAAGTGTTGTGCGCTCGACGTGGCAACTCCGGAGATCGCCTTGCCGCTCGACGACCAGCCCTGGAGATCGGTCTCGAAGTTGAATTTCGTCGGGTCCGGGTTGGTGCCGGGTGTCGACGCGTGAGCTTCGGTGGAGAAGCCCGACAACCCGGAGCTGTTGACGGCGACGACCTGGTAGTAGTAGACCGTACCGTCGTTCAGGCCGGCATCCGCATAGGACGTGCCGGTGATGCCGGTGACGACCGGGGTAATGGCGCTCTCGCCGCCGGATTCCGCTGCCCTGTAGAGGTTGTAGCTGGTGGCTCCGGCGACGGCATTCCACGACAGGCTGACCTGGCCAGTTCCCGCGTTCGTTGCGGTAAGACCGGTCACGGCGTAGGGGGCGCCGTTCGGGGGCGGCGGTGCGGCTCCGCCGGTCAATGCGTCAAGAATATCCTGGCCGCTGGCCACACCGGTTGTGTAGTCGAACGGGCTGCTGGGAGTGCTCCAATAGAAGGGGCTCAGGCCGTGGGCATTGGCCGAATCGACCAGATACTTGTTCCAGTAGAGTGCGGAAGCACGGTTATAGGCTGCAGCCGTTCCGGTAAGACTGCCCTTGCCTGCGGCCTGGAACTCGCCCACGATCACCGGGATGCCCTTGCTGACATACATGTCTTCGAGGGTCTGGAATCCCGAATCCGTGGCGCCCTCTTCTGGCGAGCTGACGTTGTGCGCAGCGTCACCGGAATAGTGGTAGGCCGGCCCCCAATAATTGAGCATGGGGCCCCACGACGCATCACCTTGCAATTGCGTGAACTGGAAAGGCGTGTAGTTGTGGTACTCGACTGCCAGGCGCCCTGGAGTGGGGTCGGAAGGCAGGGTGGTGAACCACGAGGTATCGCCTCCGCCTTGAAGCACCAGCCAGCGGTTGGTGTTGTTGCCACCAGCGGCACGAACCGTGTTGACGAAGGTCTGGTAATACGCCATCAGCGTGGCCATCCCCGCCGGGCTTTTCACATCGGGTTCGTTGGCTGCGGCAAAGAGCAGGTGGTTGTCATAACCCGAGAACTCCGTGGCGATCTGGGTCCAGTAGGACTTGATCTTTGCGTCGACGGCCGGGTCCACGCTGTTGCCGATGTGGCTGTCGAGCCACCCGCCATCCCAGTGGACGTTGATGAATACATACAAGCCCTCCGCGATCGCGTCGTCAACCGCCTGCTTGACATGGGCCATGTAGACCGGATTGATGGTGTGGGTGACCTGGTCGGCGTTGGAGTCCCAGGCGCACGGAATGCGAACGGCGTTGAAGCCGGCCTTGGCCGCCGTGGTGAACACCGCCCGACTTGGATACGAATAGCCCCAGATGGCCTCCAGCGAGTTGCCCAGGTTGAAGCCGAAGGTGGGCGTGGGCAGCGGCGACGTGCCATTCGGTGGTGCGACTGCGGCCAGCGCAGTGACCGAACTGGTGTAGAGCGTCGTGCCGCCTGACTGGGCCTTGACCGTGATGGACTTCGTGCCGGCCGTGCCAGTGGGCATGCACTGGAAGTGAACCTCGGTCGCACTGGTGGAGACCGTGCTCACGTTGGCACAGTCCGTCACCGTCAATTCCAGGCTGCTGGTCAGGTTGCTGCCGATGACCTGGAAATTGGCTTGCTGACTCACCCGCGGCGCGTGCGACGCCATGAAGCTCGAATCCGTCGAGTAAACACCACTGACAGTGGGTGGGTTCGACGAACCACCGCCACCGCCACCGCCACCGCCACCGCCACCGCCACCGCCGCTGCCGCCACCACCACCACCGCCGCTGCCGCCACCACCCCCACCACCACCCCCACCACCGCAGGCGGCCAATGAAGCAGCAGCCATGAAGGCAGCCAGAACCACATTCCAATTCTTACGCATGGACTTCTTCTGAAAAGTTCAGCGCCCGGCCCGCAGGGCGGGCGCCGATGGTTTGGTGCAAGGGCCCGCAATCAGCCGACGCCGTGCAGGCGAACGGGGCTATTTCACGAAGCGGGCCAGCAGGCGGATGTAGGCCACCTGGTACCCGTTGGAGGGCTCGCTGATCGACCACGAATTCAGCGGCCAGCCGCTGTTGAAGTCGAGGTAGGACTTCTGCCCGGGTTGGCCGTACGGCGGCGTCGGCCGGGTCGAGCCGCATTGCGGGGAAACGCTCGGACAGCCACCGTCCCAGTCCCACTGGCTGCCGGCCGGGCCGCCCACCAGGTATCCCGGAGCCGGGCCGTAGAGCGAATTCCTGGCGTCATCCCATTTGGTGCCGTCGAAGAACCAGGTGTGCCAGAGCTGGTTGACCGAATTCTCGGCGCCGAAGCTGTTCATGTTGCTCAGGTAGACCTTGCCCAGCGGGTTCACGCCGTGCAAATAGTGCAGGTAGTCGACCGCGGCGTTGGCTACCTGGTCGGCCGTATGGGTGCTGATGCCGTAGTAGCCCTCTTCCGCGAACAGCGTGCCGGCGTTGGCCTTGGTGCTGTTGCTGGCCCAGGTGTAGGCGCCGACCTGGGCGCGGTACGGATCCCTCTGCGCCTCGATGGCACCCCAATTGTCGTAGTCGGAGCGGTTCATCAGGTCGCGGTATCGCGTGCGGATGTCGCTGGCCACGCTGGCGGTGGCACCCGGCAGCGAGGCGTAGTACAGCAGGGGGCGTGCATCGCCGGCGCTGAACCCCGACAGGGACCAGTTCTTGAACATCTGCGACGTGGTGTAGTGCGCATCGACATAGTCGCGGTAGGTGGAATCACCTGTGGCCGCGAACAGCTTGATCGCGGCATCCATGCGCAGCGTGATGCGCCCGTTGTCGTCGGTTTCCTGTTGGCCGACGCCGAGGCCGGCGGTCCCGTGCGAGGAATCGTTGTTGTAGAAGAGGACGTTGGGGTTGGCCACCGCCCAGTTGTAGGCGTTCCTTGCACGCGTCAACAGGTCCGCCGCATAGCTGTTCAGCGACGAGTTCTTCAGGCTGCCCAGGACCTTGGCGCCCTCCGCGAAGGCCGCAGCCGCCGCCAGCGTGGCCGAGGTGCTGGCGTCGCCGTAGTAGCTGGGTCCGGTGTCGGCCGACGGCGGGCTGGCGCCGCCGACACCGACGATGGACAGCACCGAGCCGTCGCCGTTCTGCAGGCGCTTCAGGTAGTCCAGGCCCCACTTCGCTTCGTCGAGGATGTCCGGAATGCCGTTGTACGACTCGGGGATGTTGAAGTCATCGGTGAAGACCGTGGGGTTCTGGACGTAGGCATCCATCAGCTCCTGGGCGTAGCCGGCCTCCCAGCTGGTGTACTTGTTGAAGTCACCGGCGTCGGCCCAGCCGCCGCGCACGTCGCGCGCGGTGGCGGCGTTGTTCTTGTCGAGGAAGCGGCGTGCCTGCGGGTCCTGTCCTGTGCCCAGGTTGCTGGCGCCGTCGGCCCAGTTCGCACCAGCATTGGAAGCGCTCTTGGCCTGGCCGAGGCGTTGGTAGTAGAACATCCGCACGGCCTGGATCAGCACGTTGCGGTAGACGTTGTCGCCGATCTCGAAGCGTGCCGATCGCTGGCCGCCGCTGTCGACGATCTCATAGGTGCCCGGCGCCGTGACGCTGCTGAAGTCGAAGTACCACACCTGGTCGCCGGAAGAGGCGTCAGTGGCCCGGCTGTTCCATTCCGTGGGCCAGAAGCTGTACACGGTGGCGCCCGTGGCCGAGTTCACCACGCTGAGCTGTTGCGGCCAGAAGGTTTGCCCGCCAGCATCGAAACCGACATGGGGCGTGCGAAGCACGGCGACCTTGCGCGCGTTGGTCTGGTAGCCGAACTGGTCGACCATGATGAACTTGCCGGCATTGGCGGCCATGGCCGGCCAGACGGTGAACTTGTACTGCTGGACCGACTTGGCGCCGCAGCTGTTGGTGTAGGTGGCGACGGCCGTGCAAGTGGCGGTGAGCTTGAGGGTTTGCTCGCGCGACGTGCCCGAGGCGCCGCAGCCGCTCCAGGACCAGTTGCCGGATGTCGGCTGCGGTCCGAGCACGACGGTGGAGCCCGTGTTCAGCGACGCCGAAGCTTGCGCGGCCCACGACGTGGTGCCGTTGATGTTGAGGTAGGGCGTGACGCCAGTGGGCGTACACGTTTGCGTCCAGGCCGGCGCGCTCAATGCCGCCAGTGAAAGCAGCAGGCTCTTCTTCATGTTCACGGTTGTCTCCGTTTCTGTGTTCTGCAGTGACCAGGCTGGACGATTTCACGAACCCCAACGGTTCGCCTTGAGCCGCGACGTCAACGGCCAGCCGTCGTCGACGTCGGATGCGATGCAGTTCATTGCGTCGGCTCGAGCCTGCCGTCAAGGTGGGCGACGCCGCCGGGAGCGAGGTTCAATGCCACGCTGTGGTCGCCGTAGCGCAAGGTGCCGCCGCGTCCGCCCTGGAGCGCATGCACCGTGGCGCGGGTGAGGCGGCCGCCCGCCCAGGCCAGGTCGACTTCGAAATCACCGCGAGCCCGCAGCCCTTGCACGCTGCCGTCCTTCCACGCCGAGGGCAGCGCGGGCAGCACCTGGATGTCGCCATCCTGCGACTGCAGCAGCATTTCGGCGATGGCGGCCGTGGCGCCGAAGTTGCCGTCGATCTGGAAGGGCGGATGCGCGTCGAACAGATTGGGATAGGTGCCTCCGGCGTTCATCGTCTCGCTGCCGGCGCCTGCCTGCTGCGCCGCCCGCGCACCGGGCTGGGCCAGCAAGCCGCGCAGCATGAGGTAGGCATGGTCGCCATCCAGGAGGCGGGCCCAATAGGCCATCTTCCAGGCCATGGACCAACCGGTGCCTGCGTCGCCCCGCGCCTGCAAGGTCCTGCGCGCGGCGGCCGCCAGCGCGGGCGTGCGCGCCGGCGAGATCTGGTGCCCGGGATACAGCCCGAACAGGTGCGAGACGTGGCGATGGGTGTCGCGGGGCGTGTCGAGCGCCGCGTCCTGAGGATCCTTGATCTCGTCCAGCCATTCCAGCAGCTGGCCCCAGCTGCCTGCGCGTGGCGCAGCCAGGCGGTCGCGCATCGAGGCCACGGTGTCGCGGAACTGGCGGTCGCTGCCCAGCGCGTCGGCAGCCTGGACCGTGTTGTCGAACAGGTCCCAGATGATTTCCTGGTCGTAGGTCACGCCGTCCTGCTGCGGCCCGTGCTCGGGCGACCAGCCCTGCGGGGCGACGAGGCGGCCCTTCATCGGTCCGTCCGGCAAGACCTTCAACTGGTCCTGCCAGAACTGGCACACCTCCTTCATCACCGGGTAGGCGACATCGCGCAGATAGGCCTTGTCCTGGGTGTAGGCGTAGTGCTCCCAGAAATGGCGTGCGTACCAGGCGTTGCCGGTCTTGTTCCAGCGCCACCCGGTGGCACCAAAGGGGTTGGACTCGGTGCGGACTGTCCAACCGCGCACCGGCTTGCCTTCCGGCGTCTTGAATTCTTCTGCCGTGGATCGCCGATACACCGGCAGCAGGCTCTGCACGAAATTCAGGAAGGGCAGGTGCAATTCCGACAGATTGGCGACCTCTGCCGGCCAGTAGTTCATCTGGACGTTGATGTTGGTGTGGTAATCGCTGTTCCACGGCGGCGTCAGGCTGTTGTTCCACAAGCCTTGCAGGTTGGCGGGCAGCGAGTCGCGCGAACTGGAGATCAACAGATAGCGGCCGAACTGGAAGTACAAGGCCTCGAGTTCGGGGTCGCGACCATCTGCCGTGTACGCCACGATGCGCTGGTCGGTGGGCAGGGCGGAACGGGCCGGTGCGGATGTGCCCAGGTCGATGTGCACGCGATCGAACAGCGCACGGTAGTCGCGCAGGTGCTCGGACCGCAACTCGGCGTAGGGACGGGCGGCAGCCGCCGACACCTGGCCTGTCACACGCGTCAAGGGGTGTTCGCCCTGGAAGTGGCGCGCGGCATCGGGCACGTAGCTGGTGCCGCCGCCCAAGATGAGCGTCAATGCGTCGCAACCGGCGAACACGAGCGTCGTGCCTTCCCGCCTGATGCTGCCGCCTTCGTGCAACACCTGCACCTGGGCCGCGTAGCTCATCAGGTTGGCGGACGGCGCATCGCCGGGCGAGGTCCATCCAGCCATCGAACCCGTTGCATACAAGCGTCCGCCCGTTGTGTCGGTGTCGGCCCCGATGTGGGCGTCGTGCATGTCGCTGAGTTTCACGCTGCCGCTGTACTGGCCTGGGCGGTCGGCCGTGAATCGGAGCACGATCACCTGCGCGGGGTGGCTGGCGAAGGCTTCGCGCCGGAAAGTCACGCCGTCCTGTGTGTAGTGCACCTCATGCAGGGCCTGGCCCAGGTCCAGTTCGCGGCCGTAGCCTTGAGCGCCGGCCTTGCCGGCAAGGTCGACACGGACATCGCCGAAGGGCTGATAGGTGCCTGTGCGGCGCTCGTCGCCGCTCCACAAGGTGATGTCGTTGAACTGGATGTGCTCGCCAGCGATTCCGCCGAACAGCATCGCGCCCAGCCGGCCGTTGCCTATGGGCAGCGCCTGTTGCTCCCAACCCTGCCCGGTATCGGCGGCGGGCTGGGCGTAGTGCAGCACCGGCTCGGCAGCGCCCACGCCGGCGCTGGCGGCCGCGCCCAGGCACCACACTGCGATCCACCGCAGGCAGTTGAACATTCGGCTCATGCGCGAGGGCTCCCCACGATCACACCGCGTCCCCTCGGTGCCAGATAGACCGTGCCGTGTTCCAACGGGTCCGCCGCCAGGGCCTGCAGGGTGCCGAAGCGATGACTCGCGTCGTCGATCCGGAGGAAGCTCGCGCCCGCATCGTCGGAGCGGAACAGTCCCTGCTGGTGTTCGGCGGTACCGATGCCGACGTTGCCCCAGACGTAGACGCTGTGATACGTCGCCCCCGGCGCGGCCTTGCCCAACGCGATGAACCCGGCCCAGCTCACATGTCGAATGGTGGTTGCACGCTCTTCGAGCCCGGGGACGTGGACCAGGCCGTCCGGCATCGCGATCCAGAGATCGCGTACCTTGCCCGGTGCGGCCACCAGCTGCGCGCTCTGCCAGCTCGGGTTCAGCGCGGGCAGGCCGGTCATGCTGGTCGCGAAGCTCTCTCCACCATCGACGCTGACCAGGATGCTTCCGGCCGCGACATCGTGAACATAGAACAGACCTTCCACGGTCTTGTCGGCCACCGGCACGAACTCGGCATCGCGGGCTTTGGGCCAGCCCTTGCAGACGCTCCAGGTGCGACCGCGGTCGCGTGAGTACAGCGCTGGCTGCCTGGGCGGCGCCCACACCAAGAAGCCGCCCTTTGCCGAGACGGCGACGTGGCCGCCGCGTGCGTCCTTGGCGTCCGGCACCTGCCCGAAGGGGCGCCAGGTGGCGCCACCATCCGTGGACACATGGCCTCCCGTGCCGGCCTCGACCGTACGGGCCACCACGCGCGGTGCCAGCCATGCAGCATCGACGCTGCGTGTGGTCTCGCGGCGCGGCAGGAACAGGCCCGCCGCGGGCGCACGGGCGGCGTCGTCCCAGGCGGCTCCGGACAGTTCATCTCCCATGGCTGCGAACAGCAGGACGCCGCCCGAAGGGCTGAGCAGCGACAAGGCCGTGGACTGCTCCAGGTTGGCGACGGCGAAGTCCCATTGCACCGTACCGGCCGGCTCCAGTGCGGCCCCCGCATTGGCGGTGGCCCAGGCGCCGTATTCGGTGCCGTAGATCAAGTGCTGTGGATCGAAGGGATCGAACTTCGCGTCCGCCACGCCGTGACCCATCGCCTGGGGCGTCGGCACATGGCCGGCGAGCCAGGGATAGGCCTTGGTGTCGTGCTGCGAGCGAGCGGAAATCGCCGTCCAGTGAGCGCCCCCGTCGTTGGACAGGAACAGCTCGTCACCTGCGCCGTCCCAGTGCTCCAGCAGCATGGAGGTGACGATGCGACCTTCGCGATCCACGTCCAGGGCACCATAGCCATGGCCTCGGCCGGCGGGCTTCTGCGGCGTGATGTCGCTCCACTGCCCGGCCGGCGAACGCTTCCAGACGCTGCCTTCGCGCAGGTTGCCAGGGTTGGGCGCCTGGTCGCCGGGGCTTGCGGCAAAGCTCACGTAGAGCGTGCCGTCCGGCCCGAAGGCGGCGCGCTGCGGCACTTGCGCGGGGGTGCCGGGTTCGCGCGCGAAAGTCTGTCCGCCGTCGCGGGTGGCATGGAGCCCGGGCTTGTCCTGGCACCCGATGTAGAAGGCCTTGCAGGCGGTGCCGGACGGCGCGCCGCGGTCCGGGGCGAACAGCACCAGCGAAATCTGCTTGCCCGGAAAGTTCAGGGACGAGAAGGTCAGCCCGCGGTCAGTGCTGCGCAGCAGCCCGTCGCGCGTGGTGCCCAGCAACAGCACGTCGCCCTGCAGCGGGTCCACCTGCAAGCGCTCGCCGCTGCCTCTCCCGTCTTCGCAGCCGGCCAGGCGCAAGGCCAGTTCGTGCAGCTGCCAGGTCGCGCCTTGATCGGTGGAAACCAACAATGCGCCTTTGCGCGACCAATCGCCGGTGCCCCGGCCGCAGGCGAGGTACACCCGCTGTGCATCGTTCGGGTCCAGCGCGACGCTGAGCACCGCCATCAGATCGGCGTCGCTCGCGCCCAGGTGATCGAGCAGCGGCGTCCAGGACTTCGCGATCGCATTCCACCGATAGGCGCCCCCGCTGTCGGTGCGCGCATAGAGCAGCCCGCGCTCCTTGGGGTGGAACGCAAGACCGTCCACCCGACCGCCGCCCCCGAAAGGCAGGTTGCGCCATTGGTAAGGCAGGGAGTCACCGCCGGCCACCGCCGGGACAGCGCGGGTGCCCAGCAGAACACAGGCGCCTGCGGCTTGCATGAGGTGACGACGACGCATCATTGGGTACTGTCCGATGGCAGGCGGCGTGGAGTCGATGCCGGGGCGCTTGCGGTACCCCGGCTCAGACAGCCGCCCAACAGGGCCCAAGCGGCCGCCTGCGGGCGGGCGGGCTTGAGAACTTGGGGTGAAGGAATTGCGGCCATGCCGACTGGCGTCGGCATGGCCGCCTTCGGCGCTAGGCCAAGGTCAGAACCAGTAGTTCCCCGACAGGCTGTAGCTGCGACCGGACGAGTCTGCGGACTTGAAGGTGTAGCCCGGCGTCTGCTGGTAGTACGACTTGAACACCGTGTTGCCCAAGTTCGAGACGCTGAAGCTGACCGACATGTTGGAGGTCACGTTGTAGGAGAACCCCCCGTCCAGCTGACCACGGGCCGAGTCCCAGACCGGCAGGCCGAAACCCACGTCCGTCGGAATCGGCAGGCCCTGGGCTTGGGCTTGGGCGATGCGCGTCGGATCGGCGGTGGTGGCATTGCCGCCGCCGGTGCCGTAGGCATTGGTAGCCACCAGGGCGCGGGCGCGCCAGTTGTAGGCCAGGCGCGCCGAGATCGGTCCGTGGTCGTACAGGAGCGCCATGTTGTAGGAGAACTTGGACCAATAAGGGACCGGCAAGTTCTTGAAGGGCATGCCGTTGGTATCACAACCGTACAGGTTCAAGGCAGCGCCGCCAGAGCCATTGGCAGGACAATACGTGCCGTTGTACGGGTGGTACAGAGTCTGCTTGCCGTACAGGATGCTGGCATTCGAGGAAATGCCGAAGCCCTTGGCCCAGTCGGGCAGCGCAGTGTCCAGGACCGGCAGCTTGTCCAGATAGGTCATGCCGCTGACCTCGAAGCCGGCCTGCCACAGCTTGGCCGCATTGGCCGGCCCGGTGACCGTGAAGTCCTGCGTGTTGCCAGCCAGATCCGTGAGGGTTCTGGTGTAGGTGTCGGACATGATGATGTCCTTGACCTGCTTGCCGAACAAGGCGGCCGTCACCGACTGGCCATTCTTCGGGTACCACTCCAGTGTCAGGTCCAGGTTGTCCGCTTTCACCGGCTTGAGCTTGGCGTTGCCGGAGTTGGAACCGGTGTAGGTCACCTGCGCAACTTGGGAGGTGTCATTGCCCTGGGCATCCTTGACGTAGGTAACGTTCTGGTTGTAGGTGATGTATTCCTGGAGCTGGTTGAAGCCCGGGCGGTAGATGCCCTTGGACATCGCCACACGCCCCTGCAGCGTGGGCGAGAACGCCGCCTTCAGGTTCAGGCTGGGGATGGCGTCAACCCGGGTGCCCACGACGTCGATCGGCGTGACCGTGGTCAGGTCGAACTTGGGAACCGCCGGGTTGCCGTCCGCCTTGAGGCCACTTCCCCACTGTGCGAAGCCATGGGCAATCGCCCTGGTACGGACAACCCGCAGACCGGCGAAGCCTTCCACCGGGATCTTCCACTGATCGAAGGCAAAGCGCAGCGAGCCGTAAAGAGCCTGCGTGCCTTCACTGTGCTTGTCGGTGGTTGCCTGAGACGTGTTGCTGGGGTCGGTGATGGTGGATTCGTCGTAGGTCTGCGGGGTGAAGTCCGTACCCTGCCCATCACAACCACGGTCGCCAGGCTGGTTCGGGTCGCCATGCAGCTTGGTATTGAGCCTCGCGGGATCGCCTGCAAACTTGACGTTCGCTGCGTCATAGCACAAGGTCTTGCGGAACATCGCCATCTGCTTGTAGGCATTCGGGTAGTCCTTGAGGAGCGCCACCGACGGCACCACGACACTGGGCATCCCGGAGTTGCTGCCGCCGAACGAATTCACCGAGACACCGCCGTTGGTGCCTGGCAGCGCGTAGCGCGGGTCATTCATGTAGGGGGAATTCAGGTTCTTCCAGTCGTTGCTGAAGTCGAACTGGCTTTGAACCGGAAGCGTGCCCGGGACCAACGTCTGCATCACCGCCCAATCCTGGCCGACGCCGTACCAACCCGAACCGCCGGGGTTCTGGTGGATTGCCTTGCGGGTCGTCAGGCGCATGCCGAAGCGGAAATCGCGCAGCACGTCGCTGTCGAACATGAACTTGCCATCGGTCTTCAAGGCCACCAGGTCGGCACTGGCCCTGTTCATGTTGGGTTGAATGAAGTTCAGGTAGTAGTTATTGGGATTGGCCAGGAACGCGGTGGTCGTCGAGTCGAAGCTGGCGACGGGCGTGCCCTTGCTCAGGTCCAGGTTCATGCCGGGCACAAAGGTGCTCAGGCCGATCTGGGCGCCCTTGGTGCTGTTGGTGGCGTGTTCCCACTGCAGATCGTTCTGCATGGACCAGCGGTCGTTGATCACCCACTTGAAGTTCCACGCCAGCTCGCGCGTTCGACTCATCGTGTTGCTGTAACCCTGGAACGAATTGGCATGCAGGCCGCCCGTCACAAATTCGTTGAGACCAATGCCTCCCGGGTAGGAAAGGTTGCCTGACTGGAAGACGCCGTGGGCATCGTATTTGCCGTTGGTGATCACGGTCTGGTAAGGGTCGTCTGCGCCGACACCCATGCCGAATTGAACGTCAGAGCTACGACGGTTTGAATCGAAGTAGGTTACCGAAGACTGCTTGTCGCCCTTCTTCCACTGGAAGGCGGCGTAGAGACTGCCGCGCTCATTGGTGCCCTTGTCCTGGTTCCAGCTGTAGGAAGACGGCACCCACGCCGTCTGGCCGGGCACGGTGGTGTGGATTTTCGAGTTCGGGTAGAAATATCCAAACCCCGTGTTCTCGTTGCGGTAGTTGTTCTTCTCGTAGCCCATGTCCACGATCCAGCCCAGTTCCCCCACCGGGCTGTCCCAACGGCGGGAGTACATCCCGGAGACCTTGGGCGTGATGCCGCTCTTGCTGCTGCTGATGCCGGTGGAGAAGGCGGCGGTCTTGTCCTTGGAGTCGAAGGGCAATTTGGTCCGCATGTCGATCGAGCCGCTGATGCCCCCCTCGATCACTTCTGCCGACGGGTTCTTGTAGACGTCCACGCCTTGCATGATTTCCGACGGCACTTCGTCCCAACTGATTTCGCGGCCCGGCCAACCGGCCGAGAAGCTTTCGTGCCCGTTCACGGTGGTGTTGCCCCAGGACAGACCACGCGTTTGAATGCCAGCGCCTTCAGGATTGAACTTGAACTGTTCATCGATGGCACCGGTCATCTTGGCGCGGGTGTGGTCCATGGTCATGCCGACGACGCGCTGCAGCACCTCGGTGATGGACTTGTCGGGCAGCTTGCCGGCTTCGTCGGCCGTCACCGAGTCGATGATTTCCTCGGCGTTTCGCTTGCGCTCGATCGCAGTCTCCAGCGCCTTGCGCTGGCCCGTCACGACGACCTTCTGCGTGCCCTCGACCTTGGCATCTGCAGGTTTGGCGCTTGCGCCAGCCGGCGCGGAAGCCGCGCCTGCAGGTGCCGCAGCAGCCTCGGCCGGTGCCGATGTTGCTTCCGCTGCGGAGGCTGCCGCCTGCGGCGAGGCTGCTGTTTGCGCCAGTGCCATGCCGCACCACGCCAGGGCCACCTGTGCGGCCGCCAACGATACTGCTGTCCTTCGAACTTGTCTCATGGGATATGCTTTCTTCTCAGTGGGTTCTGGACTCGTCCCTCCGCGGGACCACGTGCTCGTGCGGACGCTGCCGCCAACGCCAGGCAATCACTCCATCCGCGCGCTCGAGCTTGGTTGCGCGCCGATGGAGTTCCAGGTTCAACAGAATCGGTTGACCAGGTTTTCGAGGTACTCCTGCCGACCGGACACAGGTGAAGGATCCTTGTTCTTCTCGAGCACCTGATCGGCCAGTTGGTCGAGCGAGACCTGGCCTGCCAGAATGGCCCGCCCTTGCGGGGCGGCCCATCCGGCGTAGCGGGCGTCCAGCTCGCGCTGGAGCTGGCCGTCCTGGATCATCTTCTCGGCGATCAGCAGGGCGCGGGCGCAGAGGTCCATGCCGCCGATGTGGCCGTGGAACAGATCGACGGCGTCGATGGACTGGCGACGCACCTTCGCGTCGAAGTTCATGCCACCGCTGCCCAGGCCGCCGGCCTGCAGGATGTGGTACAGCGCCAGCGCGGTCTCGGGCACGCTGTTCGGGAACTGGTCGGTGTCCCAGCCCAGCTGCGCGTCGCCGCGGTTCATGTCGATGCTGCCCAGGATGCCCAGCGCCGCGGCGGTGGCGATCTCGTGCTCGAAGCTGTGGCCCGACAGCGTGGCGTGGTTGGCCTCGATGTTGACCTTGACCTCCTTCTCCAGGCCGTAGCGCGCCAGGAAGCCGTAGACGGTGGCGGTGTCGAAGTCGTACTGGTGCTTGGAGGGCTCGCGCGGCTTGGGCTCGATGAGGATGGCGCCCTTGAAGCCGATCTTGTGCTTGTACTCCACGACCATGTTCAGGAAGCGGCCCAGTTGGTCCAGCTCCTGCCCGAGCTTGGTGTTGAGCAGGGTTTCATAGCCTTCGCGACCGCCCCACAGCACATAGTTCTCGCCGCCCAGCTTGAGGGTGGCGTCCATCGCGTCGCGCACTTGCAGCGCGGCCATGGCGAAGATCTCCGGATCCGGGTTGCTGGCCGCGCCGGACATGAAGCGGCGGTGGCTGAACAGGTTGGCCGTGCCCCACAGCAGCTTCATGCCCGTGGCCTGCTGCTTCTCGCCCAGCAGTTCGACGATGCGCTTGAAGTTGTCCTGGCTCTCGCGCGGCGTGGCGCCTTCGGGGGCCACGTCGCGGTCGTGGAAGCAGTAGTAGGGCGCGCCCAGCTTGCTGAAGAAGTCGAAGGCCGCGTCGGCCTTGAGCCTGGCCAGCTCCATGGGCGAGCCGCCCTGGAACCAGGGCCGTTCGAAGGTCGCTCCGCCGAACGGGTCCAGCCCCGTCCAGACGAAGTTGTGCCAGTAGCAAACGGCAAAGCGCAGGTGATCCTCCATGCGCTTGCCAAGGACCAGGCGGTCCTTGTCGTAGTGGTGGAAAGACAGCGGGTTGGTGCTGTCGGGGCCGCCGTAGGAAACAGGTGCGATGGCGTTGAAGTAGCCAGTCATGAAGGAGCTTTCAATGGGGAACTCAAAAGTCAAATGAGGCGATGCCGCAGCCAATGCGTGTCCCGGTCAGCACTGCATGGAGCCTTGCACCGGGAAGAACGCATGTGCACAGCCAGCCACTCAAGCGCGGGGAAACTTGCAAGGGGGCGCTCCGGGCACAGGCTGAGCGAGGCCCCCAGCGCCTTCAAGACGCCAGGAGCCGCAACCTCGTCTTAGTGGATGGTGACCGGTCCCAGGGTCACAAAGGTGGAATAGTTCGTATCGCCGTTGGTGTCGGGCAGCCTGACGTTGATGTTGCCGGCGGTCGAAATTTCCATTTCGACGATTGGCGAGCCCTGCAACAGGCCGGGGACATCAGCATTTGTCAACGTCTGTCCACACGATTCGCTGACCGTCAGGTCCGCCAGGTTCAGCGTGTAGTCGGTGGCCGCCGCCACAGTGGGCACGACCACCCCGCGGAGTTTCACATTGCAGGTGCTGCCGTCTGCCTTGGTGATGAGTTTGCCGAGGTAGAGGTCAACGTTGACGGTGTTGTCGCCGGTGGCAACCCATTCGGCGTTCTGGGCCATGTTGAATGTCAATTGCGTCTGGAGCCCGACCTGCAGACCAGCCGTGTCGCCATCGGTCTTCAAGGAATCCAAGCCCGGAGCCAACACGCCAACCGTCATGGAACCTGACTTTTCCCAGCCTTGCGTGATCGCATCCAGCGTCGACTGCGCGACCACGAAAGAGGAAATGAAGTTGCCGTTGGCCACGCTGTAGTTCACTTGGCCGTTCTTGCCCCAACCCCAGCCGGCCAGATAGCCATTGGCGCCTTGCGTGACGGCGCCGCCTTCGATCGTGGTATTGGTGATTGCAAACGTGGGCTGCCAGCTGTTCACGGCATTTCCGCCAGGGACATAGCCAGACGCCAAGGTCAAGACCGGCGGCGGGGCATTCCCGACCACGGCTTGGCCACTCACCGAAGCCGCCGCCGAATATTGGTCATTGCCAGCCTGGTTTGCAATGATGTCGCAATGACCATTGGCAAGCCCGATCACCTGAGTCCCACTGACCGTACACACATCGGGGGTGTCCGTGGTGAACGTCACCGGCAGGCCGGAAGTGGCGGTCGCCGTCAAGGTCACCGGCGTGCCATCGGGCGGCACGAAGAGCGGCAACACGAGGGGAGCGACAATCTTCTGCGCAGTCTGGCGGACGATGAACAACTGGCTCACGGATACCGGCTCGTAACCGGAACCGCCCGCCTGGCTGGCAGTAATCTTGCACTCGCCCTGCGTCAGCATCGAGAGCTTGGCGTCAGTGACCGTGCAGATCGCCGGCGTTTGGGATGAGAAGGTGACAGGCAGCCCGGAACTGGCGGTGGCCGTCAGCGTGGGCGTGGTGGCCAAGGTGGGGGTGCTCGGAAAATCGAAACTGATGGTCTGCACGGCGCCCCCTCCGCTGCCGCCACCCCCCCCGCCACAAGCGGAGATCAGGGCACAGCAGGCCAGCACGACGGCTGGAGCTCCAAGGGTGTGGGTGACTTGTCTCATGTCAATTTCCTTTTTTTGGTCTGATGCCGACGACGCGCATTGGCGGTATCGGCGTTGGCGCTGGCTTGTGGTTACGGGAGCTGATCGGTGCCCACGGGTGCGGGCTGTATGCGACTGCGGTCGCCCGAGGACACACCGCGGGCGTGAGCGACTGATGCATGGGTTCGCAGCATCAAGGTCGGGGCAGCCGCGGAGGTTCCGGACAGGGTCGATGCGGAGCGCTCAGGGGCGAAGCCCCGACGGCGGCAATCCAGGCGCAGCGTTGGTCGTGGGGCCGGCACGCTTCGGTGCCGCGTCTGGGCTCGGCGAGCCACCGCCGGTTTCGGCAGTGGCGCAAGCCTGGGTGCAAATCGAGATCTCCGTGGTACGGGATCCGTTGGAATCGTTCGCCATGGCGTCACGTCCTCCGTTGTAGTGGTGTTCCTGTCTCCGTCAAGTCAATACTAGTTCGGGCACCAAACGAATGAATGAGTAAAAACACCAATCGGCTGTCAAATATTTGAACTTTCTTGCCACACAGGCGTCGCGCGCCTTCGCGGTGCTTCGAGTTGGTGCGCAAGCGCGCCCATCGGTACGACTCGGACGAGTTGCGCTCTCGTGAGCGGAGTGCGGCGAATCCGGCAGGAGGCGTGATGCCGGACGAGGCCGCTGGCGTCTGCAGCCATGGGTGGAACCCCTGGATTGCGATGCACTCCGGCCAAATGCCCATGGCGTGCCACAGCGGCCGACTGATACGATCGTGCGGTGTCCCAACTAAACCTTGTCCGGTCGCTTGCCTGCGTGGCCGTGTCGCTCGTGCTGCTGTCCGCCTGCGTCGACCTGGCGCCGGCGTACCGGCGTCCCGATGCGCCCGTGGCATCCTCCTGGCCCGCATCGCCCGCGCCGGCGTCCACGCAGTTGCCCCTGCGTGACGCTGTCGACATCGGCTGGCGCGACTTCATCCTCGACGACCGCCTGCGCCGCGTCGTTGACCTGGCCCTCGCCAACAACCGCGACCTGCGCGTGGCGGTGCTCAATGTGGAGCAGTCGCGTGCCCAGTACCGCGTGCAGGACGCCTCCAGCGAGCCGAATGTCACCGGCGCGGGGAACTTCACGCGGTCGTATGCAGGCGGCTCCGTCGGCAATCGCACGAGCCTGAGCGTCGCGCTCTCCGGCTACGAGATCGACTTGTTCGGCCACGTGAAGAACGCCAGCGCCGCAGCGTTGCAGGCCTGGCTGGCCAGCACCGAAGGCGCGCGTTCGGCGCGCATCAGCCTGGTGGCGGAGGTTGCGACGCAATGGTTGGCACTCGCGGCCGATGCCGAGACGCAACGGCTGAACGAACGCCTGCTGGCGCTGGACGATCGCAGCCTGGACCTCAATCGTCGCATGCATGAACTGGGTGCGATCAAGGGCCTGCCAGTGGTGCAGGCGCAGGCGGCGTTCGAGGCGGCGCGGGGTGCGGTTGCGGCCGGGAAGTCGCAGCTGGAGCTCGATCGGAACGCATTGCGCCTGCTGGTGGGACAAGACGTGCCGGACGACCTGTTGCCGATGCAGGCATTGCCGGTGCAGTCGGCCACGTTGCTCGACGTGCCGGGTGGATTGCCATCGCGGGTGCTGCAGCAACGGCCCGACGTGCTCGCCGCGGAACATTCGCTGCAGCAGGCGCAGCTGGAGATCGGCGTTGCGCGGGCAGCGTTCTTTCCGACGATCACGCTGACCGGCGGCGGCGGCACGAGCAGCGCCGAACTGTCGGGGCTGTTCAGGAGCGGCAGCGCCACGTGGAACTTCGGGCCCGCCATCACGGTTCCGATATTCAACGGCGGGGCGTTGCAAGCCGGGCTCGATTCGGCCAGGACGGGACGCGAGATCGCGCTGGCGAACTATGACAAGGCGCTGCAGGCGGCATTCCGCGAAGTGGCAGACGCGCTCGCCGTGCGCGGCACGCTCGCGGAGCGAATCGCGGCACAACGGGCGCAGACGCGCGCGAGCGAGACCGCGTTGCGCGATGCCGACGCGCTGTTTCGCAATGGCAGCGTCAGCTACCTCGAGGTGCTCGCGGCGCAGCGTGGTCTCTACGGCTCGCAGCAGGCCGAGATCGCGCTGACCCTGACCGAACAGGACAACCGCATCGCGCTCTACAAGGCGCTGGGCGGCGGCTGGAAGGAATCGAATTGAAGCTCAGGCAATGGTTGACTCCCTGGCGCGTCGTCGTCGCCGGCGTGGTGGTGCTGGTGGCGACGCTGATGATCCGCAGCCACTTCAAGCCGCCCGAGCCGCCGGCAATCACGACGACCGCGGTCGCGCGCGGCGACGTCGAGATGAACGTGCTGGCCACCGGAACCATCGAGGCGGCCAGGCTGGTGAGCGTCGGGGCGCAGGCCACCGGCCAGATCAAGCATCTCTACGTCGCGCTCGGTGACAAGGTCGAGAAGGGCGACCAGATCGCCGAGATCGATTCGAAGCAGCAGCAAAACGACTTGCTGAAGGCCAGCGCGGCGCTGCAGAGCGCGCGGGCCGACCTGAGCGCGCGCAAGGCGGCGCTGAAGCAGGCGGAGCTTGCAGTGACGCGGCTGCGCGCGCTGGTGGCGATCGACGCCGGCTCGCACGTCGACCTCGAGGCGGCCGAGGCGACCGTGGACAGCGCGCGGGCCGCCGTCACGGTCGCCGATGCGGCCATCGCGCAGGCCGTGCTGGCCGAGGACACGGCGCGCGTCAACGTGGGCTACACGCACGTGGTCGCGCCGATGGACGGCACCGTGGTGGCCATCGTCACCGAGCAGGGGCAGACCGTGAACTCGGTGCAGATGTCGCCCACCATCATCAAGCTGGCGCGGCTGGACACGATGACCATCAAGGCGCAGATCTCCGAGGCCGACGTGCCGCGCGTGAAGGCGGGCATGCCCGTGTACTTCACGTTGCTGGGCGACCCCGACACGCGCTTCGACACCAAGCTGCGCGCGGTCGAGCCCGGCCCGACGACGCTGGCCAGCGACACCACCAGCACCGGCACCACCAGCAGTGCCACCGCCACGGCCATCTACTACAACGGCATCTTCGACGTGCCCAACCCGCAAGGCAAGCTGCGCATCGCGATGACTGCCCAGGCCACCATCGTGCTGGACAAGGTCCGCGACCAGCTCCTGATTCCCAGCGCAGCGCTGGGCGCCAGGGGCAAGGACGGGCGCTACACGGTGCGCGTGGTCTCGCAGGCCGCGGCGAGCGCCGGCAGGGGCGTGCCGCAGGACCGCCTGGTGCGCATCGGCCTGAACAATCGCGTTCAGGCGCAGGTGCTCGACGGCCTGCAGGCGGGCGAGCGCGTCGTCACCAGCGAGGCGCCGACGCCGGGTGCTGCGGCCAGCGCGGCCAGCGGCGCAAGCGGCGGCGACGGGAAGTGAGCGGTCCGCCCCTCGTCGAGATGCGCGGCCTGGGCCGCGACTACCCGTCGGGCGACGGCGCGATCTCGGCGCTGCGCGACGTGGACCTTGCGATCGACGTTGGAGAGATGGTGGCCATCATGGGGCCGTCGGGCTCGGGCAAGTCCACGCTGATGAACATCCTGGGTTGCCTCGATCGGCCCACGCACGGCACCTACGCGGTGGCGGGCCAGCAGGTCGGCGCGATGACGCCGGACGAACTGGCCAGCCTGCGCCGCGAGCACTTCGGATTCGTGTTCCAGCGCTATCAGCTGCTGGGCGCGGCGAGCGCCGTCGGCAACGTGGAGATCCCGGCGATCTATGCGGGCGTGCCGGCGGCCGCGCGCCACGCGCGGGCGCGCGAGCTGCTGCAGCGCCTGGGCCTGGGCGACCGGCTGGGGCACAAGCCCGGGCAGTTGTCGGGCGGGCAGCAGCAACGCGTGAGCATCGCGCGGGCGTTGATGAACGGCGGCGACGTGATCCTGGCCGACGAGCCCACCGGCGCGCTGGACCGCGCGAGCGGACAGGAGGTGATGGCGATCCTCAAGGAGCTGCACGCCCAGGGCCACACCATCATCCTGGTGACGCACGACGCGCAGGTGGCCGCCAACGCCGACCGCGTCATCGAGCTGTCCGACGGCCGCGTCGTGCGCGACGAACGCACCGCGGAGCGCGGGGCGCCGGCCGCGCTCGCGCCCAGGCAACGCCATCGTGCCGGCGTCCTGCGCGACCTGGGCGCCCGTGTCGCCGAGGCCACGCACATGGCCGTACGCGCGATGACCAGCCACCGGTTGCGCACGCTGCTCACCATGCTGGGCATCATCATCGGCATCTCCTCGGTGGTGGCCATCGTCGCGTTGGGCGAGGGCTCGCGCGAGCGGCTTCAGGCCGAGCTCAAGGGGCTCGGCACCAACACCATCGAGCTGTTCCCCGGCGAAGGATTCGGCGACCGCCAGGCGTGGCGCGTGCGCACGATGAACATCGGCGACGCCGAGGCGCTGGAGCATCTCGACTACGTCGACGCGGTGACGCCGGGATACAACGCCAGCGTCACGCTGCGCCGCGGCAACGTCGACGTCACGGGGTCGGTGGGTGGCGTGGGCGACAAGTACTTTCGCGTCCACGGCAGCAAGTTCGCGGCGGGACGTGCATTCGATGCCGACGCGATCCGCCAGCAGTCGCAGGTGGCCGTGATCGACGACAACGCGCGCAAGGCCTTGTTCAAGGACGGCAGCGATCCGATGGGCCAGGTTCTCCTCCTGGGCAGCGTGCCGGTGCGCATCATCGGCGTCACGGCCAAGGAGGAGGGGCTGTTCAGCGGCGGCGAGAGCCTGCAGGTTTGGATTCCCTACACCACCGCCACCACGCGCTTGCTCGGCCAGGAGGGGCTGCGCGACATCAACGTGCGGGTCAGCGACACCGCGCCGATGGAGGCGGCCGAGGAGGGCATCACGCGCCTGCTGATGCAGCGTCACGGCAAGAAGGACTTCTTCGTCTGGCGCACCGATTCGATCCGCAAGCAGCTCGACTCGACCACGGCGACGATCACCTTGCTGATCTCGTCGATCGCGCTGATCGCGCTGCTGGTGGGCGGCATCGGCGTGATGAACATCATGCTGGTATCGGTCACCGAGCGCACGCAGGAGATCGGGGTTCGCATGGCGGTGGGCGCACGCCAGGCCGACATCCTGCGCCAATTCCTGATCGAGGCCGTGCTGGTATGCCTGATCGGCGGTGCGATGGGCGTTGGCCTGGCGCTGCTGGGCGGTGCGGTGTTCAACAGCCTGCACGTGGGCATCGACATGATCTTCTCGTCGGCCTCGATCGTCGGCGCGTTCCTGGTCTCGTCGACGATCGGCGTCGTGTTTGGCTACGTGCCGGCGCGCAACGCGGCGCGCCTGGATCCCGTCAACGCCCTGGCGCGTGAGTAGTGCAGGGCGCGCCGGATCGACGCATCGTGCGCGCCGCGTTGGGCGCCTGCGACGTCAAGGGCGGCACGCGTCCATCATGACCGACAAGGGTGACCCGGTGTATTCGACGGGTGCGGACTCGCGGCCGACCGCGCAGACGATCCGCATCGCCTTGCTCCGGGCCATGCCGGGGAAGTTCCCTTCGCGCGCACCGATGTTCAACGTGCGGCGCGCGTCGTCCCATGCCAATCGGATCGTGGCGCGTGCGCCGTGTTCGTACGCGTTGCCGTCGCCTTCGTCGTCGTAGAGCTCGAAGCTGCCGTCGCGCCCCGGATAGACGCGCAGTTCGAGAGGGGTGGCGCTCTGCTGATCCGCGTAGGAGAGCTGCGGGCCCAGAGGGAGGATCGTGCCCGCCCGGACATGGACAGGAATGGTGTCGATGCCGGCCTTGGCCGCGATGAACTTCCCGCCGATGATCTTCGTGCCGGTCCAGAAGTCATACCAGGTGCCTTGCGGCAGGTATACCGTGCGAACGTCGGCATGCTGCTGCACCACCGGACTGACCAGCAACGCGCGGCCGAACATGTATTGATCGCGAATCGCCAGGGCGACCGGATCCAGGCGGAAATCCATGACCAGCGGGCGCATCATCGTTCCGGCGCGACTCGTGACCTCCCACGACGTCGAGTAGATGTAGGGCAGGAGGCGATAGCGCAGCGTCGCATAGTCCTTCAACCGAGTGCGCGTCGCGAGGTCGAACGCCCAGGGCTCCTTGCCCGCGCCGGTGCCATGAACGCGGAACATCGGATTGAAGACCGCGAACTGGTACCAGCGAGTGAACAGTTCGGCGTACTCCGGGTCTTTCGGATCGCCACCGAAGAAGCCGCCGATGTCCGCGGACCAATACGGGATGCCGCTGATCGAGAAGTTCAATGCCGCCGGGACTTGCCTGGCGAAGGCGTCCCAGGTCCCGGCCACGTCGCCCGACCAGGTGATCGCGCTGTTGCGTTGCTGTCCGGCATAGGCCGAACGCGTCAGGATGAAGACGCGCTTGTTCGGCATGTCGCGACGCATGCCGTCGTGAACTGCCGTCGTGTGCATCAGCGGATAGGCGTTGAACACCGATGCGCCAGGGCCGGCGGCCGTGGAGACTTCCGCCATCTGCCCTGGCTGGCCGCCAAGCTCCGCTTCGGAGCCGTCGAGCCACCAGCCATCGAAATCGAACCGTCCCAGCCGATCCATGATCTGCTGCCAGTAGATCTGTCGGCCAGCAGGCGACCATGCGTCGTACCAGCGCCCTTCGCCCGCGGGGTACACGTTGGGGAACACGCGGTTGAACAGTGCGCCGGCCTTCTTGAGCTCGTCATGGTTCGCCGTGCCCAGGTCAAATCGCGGCCAGACGGAGATGATCACGTGCGCATGCTGCCGATGGATGGCCTTCACCATGGCTGCCGGATCGGGGAATCTTGCCCGATCGAATTCGTGGCTTCCCCAGCCGCCTGGCGCCCAATACTGCCAATCCTGGACCACGGCGTCGAGCGGCATGCGAGCATCCCGGTAGCCCTGCACGACCGCGAGCAGGTCGTCCTGGGTCGCATATCGCTCACGCGATTGCCAGAGGCCCCAGGTCCAGCGCGCCATCATGGGCGCCTGCCCGGTCAATTGGCGATATCCGGCGACGACGTCGTCGATCTCGGGGCCGTAGATGAAGTGGTAGTCGATGCCGGTGCCTGCCTCGGATTGCAGGCGCAGGCGATTGGCGTTCCGGGGCGATGCGACGTCCACGCGCGTTGACGCCGCGTTGTTCCAGAGGACGCCATAGCCTTTCGACGAGACGAGCATCGGGACAGCGACGTCGGTATTGATCTGCTGCAGGAGGACGCTGGAGCCGCGATAGTCGAGGGCACCCGTCTGGTGCTGGCCGAGGCCGTAGATCGATTCTTGCGGGTCGAGGTCGAAGTTCTGCGACACGCCGACGCCTGGCACGCCGCGGCCGCCTTCGGGTTCGGCCAGGACGGCTCGGCCGTCCCGGTCCAGGAAGGCGAGGGACCCCGTGGCCTTGTCGACACGCACCTTCAATGCCGCGGTGGAAAGGATCAGCGCGGCCGCTGATTGCTCGATGCGCCACGCCACCGGGGAGGGCCGCGCGACGATCGCCGGACTTTCATCGCCGGGTCTGTCGGCCGACGGACCGAACCGCACGCGGACGACGCGGTCGGACCACGGCTCGATCCGCAGCAGGCCTGATTCAGTTCGCACCTCGACTCCGGATGCCAGGGTGCGGACCGTCTGGACGGGCTCGGAACGCGCACCTTCCGGCCAGAGAAGACATGCGATGAGGAGTGCGATGCAAGCGGCAGATGCTTTTCGCACTGAATGACAGGTCTTCATGATGGTTTGGGGGTAGCTGGCGGTTCCAGCGCGACGCAGGCGCCCTTGGTCGCCGAAGGCGGTCTCGGCGCGCGCGCCGCCCGACTGTTCGTCGGCTGCGCGGCCGTTGCCAGCGATCCCGGCGGACACCGTGAATACCATGAGATCGCGCCCGGCAGACCTTCTATAAAGTTCGTATGACGCGCGAATTAAAGCATATTGCATGTTCGGCGCATACATCGGATTGCGTCGCATCCGCACCTCTGTGCGGCGCGATCGCGCATTTCAAATCAAGACAACGGAGACAGCATGCGGAAGTTCATCAAGTCCGGAATCGGGGCCACGCTCCTGGCCGCGGCGCATCTGGCCAGCGCCGGCAGCGCCGAGGTGCAGCTCAGCAACTTCACCCTGTCGGTCAGCGGTGGCGAGTGGTGGTACTGGCTGCCGTCCAACGTGGACTGGCTGACGCCGACCGCGGGCGCGTCCGCCGCGCTCATCAACCCCGCCGTTGCGGACGGCAGCACGGGCTGGCACGGCAACGCGTTCGGCGCCGCGGTGTCCGACGGCGGTTCGTCCGCCACGGCCACGCTCGGCGCGGCCACGGCAGGAGACTTCAACGGCGTCTCGGCCTCGGCAGGCGTCGTCGCCAACGACGGGCAGATGGGCTGGGCGTTCGCGAAGGTGTTCGACGGCCAGATCATGGTGGGCGGCCACGCCACCATCACCGTGAGCGCCACGGTCGACACCATCAGCGCCAGCGGGACGACGGCCCAGGCCGATAGCTACATCCAGCTTTGCAGCACCGACGGGACGACCGAGTCGTGCGACTTCGCAAACTTTGCCGAAGCCTTCGTCGACGCGGGTTCCGGAGGCTACAGCGGCCCCTCGATCATCTCGGCCAGCTGGACGAATCCGGGCGACACGACGTGGGCCATGATGCACATCGGCCTGACGGCATCGGCCGAGAGCGACGTGACGGCCGTGCCGGAACCCGGCACATGGGCCCTGATGCTGACCGGCCTCGCGGGCTTCGGCGCGCTGCGCCGCCGCCGCAACTGAGCCCTCTGGACCGTCTGCGTCACGCGCTCCATGGTGCAGCACGGCGCGGTGCCCGTGTGGTGGGACACCGGTGAGCTGGTCGACTGTGTGAGCGGCGCGCAGAAAGTGCCCGACGTGATCAGCACCATCGTCAACGCTGCCAGGTAAGGGCCAGTTGATGCAGCCAGGAGGCCGCTTGCGGCCTCCTGGCTGCCTTCTGTCCGCCGTCGTGCTGGTCAGGCTGCTACAGGAACGGCCGGCGTTCCGGCGGCTGGATGGGCCATGGGCCCGCCCGGTGGCGCACGCCACCGGGGAGGCGAAGCGCGTCCGTCAGAAGGAGTAGCGCATCTGCAAGGTGTATCGCTTGCCGGTATAGAACGACGCATGCTCCTTCAGCCCGATCCCCTGCTGCATGTACTGCTTGTAGAGGGCATTGTTGAGGTTCTGCCCTTCGAAGGCCAGGGTCAGGTCCTCGCTGATCTTGTATTGCACGCCCATGTCGAGCTGACCGTAGGCCCCGCCCCAGGTCGGCAACGCATAGTTCACCGAGTAGGAGTTGCCCCGGTTCGGGCTGTCCGGGTTCTGGTCGATGCCGTCGTTGCTGGCTGTGCCGTACGCGTTGACCGCCTGAAGGTACCTCGATCTCCAGCTGTAGGCCAGGCGGGCCGACAACGGGCCACGGTCGTACAGCAAGGCCAGGTTGTAGGCGTTCTTCGACAAGCCGGTCATGGGCTGGTGGCCCAGGATGTGGCCATTCGTGTCGCAGCCGTTCGCGTCGCGCGCGAGGTTCGCGTCGACCGTATCCTTGGGCGTGCACCACTCGCGATCGGACTGCGAGTACATGGTCATGTGGCTGTCCAGGTAGGTGTAGTTGGCCGACACCCCGAAGCCCGACAACAAGCCCGGCAGCTTGTCGAAGTACTGCTGGTAGCCCACTTCCATGCCCCTGGCCCGACCCTTGGCGCCGTTGATGGGCGAGGTGACGGAGAAGTCGTGCGTCTGGCCCGCAGTATCGGTGAGCGTGTAGGCCGTCGTCTTGCCGATGACGATACCTTGCAGTTCCTTGCCGAACACGGCCACCGTGAACGAACTGCTCTTGCCGAAGTACCACTCGCCGGTCAGGTCGACGTTGTCGGAGGTGGTCGGCTTGAGCAGCGGATTGCCCGCGGCCGAGCCGGTGTAGTTGATGGTGTCCAGCACCGTCTGTCCATTGGCATCCTGATGCGTGACCGGCGTCTGGCTCAGGGTCGTGTAGGCCTGCATCTGATAGAAGTCGGGACGCGTCATCCCCTTCGAGGCGGCGAAACGGAACTGCAGGTCGTCGCGGGCCTTCATGCGCACGTTCAGGCTCGGCAACACATTCGTATAGCTGTTCTTGAAGTCCTGCTGCGCCGACTGCTCCGGGATGGCGGGCACGCCGGCCGGGGCATTCGACGGCGGCGCGAACAGCGTGTAGCCGCGGGCGGTCGACCCCGTGTGCACCACGCGAACGCCGGCGTTGCCATCGATGGGCCACGCGAAGTCGTCGAGGGCGAAGCGGAGCTGCGAATAGACCGCCTGCGTGTGCTCCTGCTGCACGTTCAGCCCCTGGGCGTCGCCGTATTTGGCGGGCGTCCACGTCGTCGTGCAGGGTGATGCGCAGACCTCCTGGGTATAGTCGTGCAGCTTGACGAAGCCGTTCGCGTTGACCGTGGAGAGGTCGGGAACGATCACCGCTGCAGGCATCGGCACCTTGCCGTTGAAGAAGTTCTTGTAGCTGTGCAGGTGGTTGTCGGCGGCGAAGCGCGGGTCGCCCAGCCATGCCAATTGGGTGAGCGGCTGCCACGAGTCGGGCTGGCCCGCCGGCTTGACGGCCCACGCTTGCGAAATCTGGGCCCAGTCCGAATCGTGCGTCGACTGCGTCGCTGCGTCACGCTTGGTCAGGCGCACGCCGAAGCGCAGGTCGCTGAGGAACGGATTGTTCTCGAACGTGTACTTGGCGTCGCCGCGCCACGACCTCTCGGAGGCGGTCGCGTGGTCACGGTGCTCCTGGGCGAAGCCCCAGTAGTAGTGGGACGGGTCGGCCAGGTAGGCCCGGTCCGCGTCGTCGAAGACGACGCTTGCTGGCGACGCGCCCAGGTTCACCGTCTCCTTCGGTGTCCAGCCGCCCAGACCCACGGTGTAGTCGGAGCCGTCCGAGACGGCCGCGACGTACTGGAGGTCCGATCGGAACGTCCATTGGGGCGACGCGTTCCAGTCGAAGTTCCAGGAAATGTCGCGTGTGTTCGCCGTCCGGCTGGCCACGCGCGAGTCGCTGCCGAAGCCGATGCCGTGGACATCGGACTTGTCGGGCGGGCCGTCCTGCGGCGCACGCAGGGTTCCGGTCAGCAGCGCACCTTTGGCATCGAAGGTGGCGCCGGAGTCGACCGTGAGCTTGCTCGGTCGGTGCCCAGGAAGAAGGCGTTCTCGGTCGTCAGCATCTTGTACTTCGACTGGAAGTACGTCAACGACGAGGACACGTTCCCCTTTTGCCACTGCAAGGCGCCGTAGATGCCGTCGCGCGTGCGATCGAAGTCGTTTCCGGTCCACGAGACACCGGGACTGATCCAGCGCTGCTGGCCGCTGGTATCGCCCACCACCGCGTTGGTGCGCGGAATGTAGGGTGAGATCGACAAGCCGTCGCTGTGGGTCGCGATCTTCGAACGCGCGAGATCGACCAGCGCGCCGAACTTGCCGAGATCCGTCTCCCAGGTGCTGGACAGCAGGCCGGAGAGAGAGGGCGCGTTCTTGGCCCGGATGACGGAGCGCGAGTCCTCCACCGAGAGTGCGCCTTTCGTTCCCTTGAAGTCGAACGGCATCGCCGTGCGCAGGTTCACCAGCCCCCCGATTGCGCCCTCGGTCTGTTCTGCGGAAGGATTCTTGTAGACGTCGATCCCGGCCATCAGTTCGGGCGGGACGTCCTCGAAGCTGAGCGAGCGACCGCCATTGGCCGAGAACGAGTCGCGGCCGTTCAACTCCGACCGGACGTAGCTCATGCCGCGGATCGACACGCCCGTGCCTTCGGCGGCGAAGTGGTTGATGCCGTCGCCCACCCCTTGGTGAGGGTCGCTCCGGTTCAATGTGCGGTCGATCGACACGCCCGGCATGCGCTGCAGCACTTCCGTCACCGACTTGTCCGGTAGCTTGCCGATGTCGTCGGCGACGATCGAGTCGACGATCTCGTCAGCGTTCTGCTTGATGCTCTGCGCGGTCTCCAGCGCCTTGCGCTGGCCGGTCACGACCACCGTCTGCGCCGGGTCCTTGTTGCTGGCCGCTGACGCTGCAGCGGCCGGCGCCGAAGCTGCGGCAGCGGGCGCGTTCTGCGCAAGCGCCGTGCCGCTCCACATCAAGACCGCTTGCGCCGCCGCCATCGATAGCGCCGTCTTCCTGAATCTGACTTGTCTCCGCATGGGTATCACCTTTTTTTTCGATTTGATTTGGAGGGGCCGCCCTGAGGGACAGGCCGTGCAGCTGCGGCGTTGGCCGCGGCATGCCGACCCTCCGCTCCGCGGCAGCCGAAGCGTGGATGCGCGACTCGCATGCGCTTGCTTCAAGGGCTCGGCTCCGGGTCGGAACGCGTTGTCGCGTCGTCCCCGGGGCACCGCCTGCGTGGCCTTCGGTGTGACCTGCCAGGACGCTACACTCGAGTGAGCCTTCCACCCTGATGGGGCGATGCGTCTCGCGAGCGATGCCACCTTAGTTGGGGCGCTGCACTAATGAAATGCACGTAAATACCTAAACGCAATTGCGCGCGAAAGCGGCAGACTTGGCGTCCTTTACACCGTGAAACACAAGCCCATACGCAAGATCGTCATCGTCGGCGGGGGCACTGCCGGCTGGATGGCGGCCGCTCCCCTGGCGCAGATGCTGCTCGGCCACGAACACCGCCCGTGCGAGCTGGTCGTGGTGGAATCGCCGGAGATCGGCACGGTGGGCGTGGGCGAGGCCACGCTGCCCCCGATCCGGTTCTACAACGAGACCCTGGGCATCGACGCCGCGGACTTCATGAAGAAGACGCAGGCGACGTTCAAGCTCGGCATCGAATTCCGGGACTGGGGCAGGCAGGGACACCGCTTCTTCCATGGCTTCGGTGGCTTCGGCCCGCCGATCCGCAACCGGTCGTCCTTCATGTACTGGCTTCGGCTGGCGCGCGGCGCCGGCATGCCGCCGTACGAGGATTGGTCCACCGCCACCGTCATGGCGCGCGCTCATCGGTTCGCGCCGCCTGCGGGCGACACCGCGTCCGCGGCGAACGCCTTCTCCTTCGCATTCCACTTCGACGCGGGCTTGTACGCCGCGTATCTGCGCGACTACGCGATCCAGCGAGGCGCCCGTCACGTGCAGGGTACCGTCGTCGACGTCGAGGTGCGGCCGGAGGATGGCTTCGTCGCCGCGCTGACGCTGCGCGACGGCAGGCGCGTCGAGGGCGATCTCTTCATCGACTGCTCCGGCTTCCGCGCGCTCCTGATCGGCGGTGCGATGCAATCTCCCTACGAGGACTGGAGCAGATGGCTGCCGTGCGACAGCGCCCTCGCGGTGCCGTGTGCGCGCCAGCAGAGGCTCGCGCCGTTCACGACCTCGACGGCGCGGTCGGCCGGGTGGCAGTGGCGGATACCGCTGCAGCACCGGACGGGCAATGGTCACGTCTACTGCAGCGGACACACCAGCGACGAGGAGGCGGCGCGCGTGCTGATGGGCAGCCTCGACGGACCTGCCCTGGACACGCCGCGGCAACTGCGCTTCACCACCGGGCTGAGGCGCGCCGCCTGGGTCAGGAACGTCGTGGCGATCGGCTTGTCCTCGGGTTTCCTCGAGCCGCTGGAATCCACAAGCCTCCAACTCATCATGGATGGGGTCGGTCGACTCGTGGAGCTGATGCCCGACCTCGACTTCCATCCGGGCCTCGCCGCGGAATTCAATCGCCGAATGGCGAGGCAGTATGAATCGATCCGCGACTTCATCGTTCTGCACTACAAGCTGACGCAGCGCACCGACTCCGAGTTCTGGCGCTCCTGCGCATCCATGCCCATTCCGGATTCACTCGCGCATCAGATCGAGCTGTTCCGGGAGAGCGGACGCGTGGTGATCCTCGATTCCGAGAGCTTCGCCGAACCGTCCTGGATCTCGATGATGTATGGCCTCGGCCTGGAGCCGCGGTCCCTCGATCCGTTCACCGAACTTGTCGACGAGCAGACGTTGCGGGCGCACTTCATGCGACTGCGGCAGGCGATCGCCGGCACCGTGGACGCCATGCCGGACCATGGCGACTTCATCGAGCGCCATGTGAAGGCAAGCCCCGCCTGACGTCCGGGCGCACGCTGCGAAATCGCCGGCCGCCGCGGCGGCATGCGGGCGGGACGCGAGTGCGCCCGCGGCAGGCGAATGTCGAATCACGACGGAGGACGAGCCATGAACCAGAAATTTGACCGCATCGTTGTTGTCGGCGGTGGCAGCGCGGGCTGGATGTCCGCCGTGGCGCTGGTCACCGGCCTGCGCGGACGCAGCCAGGTCGAACTCGTCGAGTCCGAAGAGATCGGCATCGTCGGCGTCGGCGAAGCCACGTTCCCCTCGATCCGGCACTACAACCGCATTGTCGGCATCGACGAAGGCGCGTTCCTGCGTGCCACGCAGGGCACGTTCAAGCTGGGCATCGAGTTCCGCGACTGGCACCGGCTGGGAGAAGGCTATTTCCACACCTTCGGCAACATGGGCGAGCTGACCGGGGCACAAGCCCTGTGGGGCCAGCACCGGCGCCTGCGCGACTCTTCGTTGGGCTCGCTCGATGAACAGTGCCTGCCCAGCGTCATGGCCATGCAGTCGCGCTTCGTCGCGCCCGGCGAGGAGGGCGGGCTGTACCAGTACGCCTATCACTTCGACGCCGGCCTCTACGCGGCTTTCCTGCGGAACCTGGCGCTGCAGCGCGGTGCGCGGCGTACCGAGGGACGCATCGTCGACATCGCGCGCCATGAGGACGGGCGCGTCCGCAGCCTGAGACTGGCCGACGGTCGCGAGGTGCACGGCGACCTCTTCATCGACTGCTCCGGTTTCGGTTCGTTGCTGCTGGGCCGCGCGCTGGGCGAACCTTTCGTCGACTTCGGTCACTGGCTGCCCGTGGACAGCGCGTGGGCCTGCCCCTGCGAACGCACCGGCGCCGAGATCGCCCCCTATACGCGCGCGACCGCGCTCGAGGGCGGCTGGGCCTGGCGGATCCCGCTGCAGAGCCGCACCGGGCATGGCCACGTCTTCTCCAGCCGATTCATCGACGCGGATCTCGCGCGCGAGCAACTGTTGGAACGTCTCGAGGGGCCTGCCCTGGCAGAGCCGCGCCTGATCCGCTTCCGCACTGGACACCGTGAGCGCTCATGGGTGCACAACGTCCTCGCCGTCGGCCTGTCGTCGGGTTTCCTGGAGCCGCTGGAGTCGACCAGCATCTTCCTCATCCAGACGGCCATCGGGCGCGCGATGCAGTTGCTGAGCGCGAGTGCGCCCGTGGACGAGGCCGCGGTGGACGACTTCAACGTTCGCACGGCGCGGCAGTTCCACCGCATCCGCGACTTCATCATCCTGCACTACCACCTCTCCGATCGGCGCGACAGCGAGCTGTGGCGTCACGTCGCGCAGATGAGCCTGCCCGAGACCCTGGCCTTCAAGATCGAGGCCTGGCGCCGCTTCGGGGTGCTGCATGTGTACGACGAGGAAGGCTTCGACGCCACGAGCTGGCTGGCAATCCATGCCGGCATGCGGCACTGGCCTGATGTGCTCGACCCGGTGTTCGACGAGATGCCGATCGAAGAGAGCCGTCGCGGCATCTGCGATCGGCGAGCCGCCATCGCCGCGACCGTCGGTCGGCTGCCTTCGCACCATGAGTATCTGCAGGGCAGGTTGGCCCGATGAGCGGTGTGGAGCCGGCGCGCGGCCGGCGGATCGCCGCCGCCCACGCCGAGACGCGGACGTCTCGATGATCAGTCCGGGATGTCCCTACCTGGGATGGCCGTCCGATCCACCCGCGAACCAGCCTTTCGCGCTACGCTGCCGTCGTGCTGGATGCGGAAAGGGATTCCCCGTGTATCGACAGGAAGGCCAACTTCGACGTCGCCTCGTGCCCGGTCTGCTGCTGGCATCCATGCTGCTGGCCTCGCCACCCCCGGCGCTGGCGCTCGACCCTCCCCTGCAGATCACCCAGTACGCGCACACTTCGTGGGCGGCCCGGGAAGGCGCCAAGCTGGGCCTCGTCTTCGCGATGGCGCAGACACCCGACGGCTACCTCTGGGTGGCCGGGTTGTTCGGCCTGTTCCGCTTCGACGGCGTTCGGTTCGTGCGGTGGCAGCCACCGAACGGTCAATCGCTGCCAAGCAGCCCCTACAGCTTGCTGGTGTCGCGCGACGGCACGCTCTGGATCGGCACCTTCGCGGGCCTGGCGAGCTGGAATGGGCGGGAACTCACCCGATATCCGGACATCGGCAAGGCGTTCGTGACGTCGCTGCTCGAGGATCGCGAGGGAACGGTCTGGGCCGGAGCGCTGGATCGCGACGGGACCGTCTGGGCCGGCCAGCATGCCGAACGCGCTCTGCTCTGCGCCGTTCGAGCGGCTCAGGTCCGGTGCTCGGCACCGGAGGGCGGATTCGGTTCTTTCGTCTGGAGCCTGGCTGAAGACCGTGCCGGGCATCTATGGGTGGGCGCCGAGAATGGGGTCTGGCAATGGGCCCCCGGGACGCCCCGACGGTACCCGATGCCCGGCGTGCGCGTTGGCGACCTGACGACGACCGTCGATGGACAGATCCTGGTCGGTGTCCGGGGCGGGGGGCTCAGGCAGATCGCCGGCCAGCAAGTCGTGCCCTACCGGTTTCGACGCGCAGTCGAACCCAACGAGCAGTTCGCCGACCGCGATGTCAAGTCCAACAAGTTGCTGCGCGACCGCGACGGCGGGTTGTGGATCGGAACAGAAGGCCTCGGGCTCATCCATGTGAAAGACGGCCAGGCGGACACCTACGCGCGGGCGGAGGGGCTATCCGGCAACATCGCCTGCAGCCTGTTCGAGGATCGCGAGGGCAACATCTGGTACGGCAGCGAGAAGGGGGTGGACCGCTTCCGGAAGCTGGCGGTCACCACGCTCACGACGAAACAGGGCCTGCCCGACGAGGTCACGACGTCCGTCCTGGCCACGACGGACGGCAGCGTCTGGGTGGGCACGAACGACGGCCTGGCGCGCTGGAAGGACGCGACACTCCTTGTCTACAAGGAACGCGACGGCCTGCCCGATTCGCACGTGCATTCCCAGTATCAGGACGCCGATGGGCGCCTCTGGGTGAGCACGGCACGGGGCCTCGCCTACTTCGCGGAAGGCCGCTTCGTTGCCGTCGACGGGGTACCCGGCAACGAGGTCTACTCCATCACGGGGGATGCAGCGGGGAACCTCTGGCTGTCGAGCGCTGCAGGCCTTGTTCGGCTCCAGCGGGGCCGGCTCGTCGACAACGTTCCGTGGTCCACGTTCGGTCGCCCGCGGCAGGCTCAGGTGATCGTCGCCGATGGCGGCGGGGTGTGGCTGTCTTTCTGGGAGGACGGCGGGGTCTTCCATTTCAAGGACGGCAAGGTCGAGGCGACCTACACCGCCGCGCAAGGACTGGGCGCGGGCCACGTCGCCGGCCTGCGGCTCGATGCCGATGGGGCGGTCTGGGCGGCGACCGACGCAGGCGGCCTCAGCCGGATCAAGGATGGGCGCGTCACGACGCTTTCGGTCGTCAACGGCCTGCCCTGCAACGGGCTTCAATGGTCGACGCTTGACCGCAACGGGTCGCTGTGGATGTACACGACCTGCGGCCTGGTGCGGGTCGAGCGTGACGACCTGGCGGCCTGGATCGGCGACCCGAGCCATCGTGTGAGGCCGAAGCTCTGGGATGGTGCAGATGGCGTTCCGGACTTGATCGGGGGGCAGGCGAGCTTCAATCCGCCTGTGGCCAAGGGCCCGGATGGAAGGCTCTGGTTCGTGGCGGGGGCCGAGCTCGAATGGGTCGACCCTGATCGTCTGCCTTTCAACCCGCTGCCGCCGCCGGTTCACATCGAGAGCCTCGTCGCCGACCACCACGTCTACACCGCCGCCGACGGGCTGCGCCTGCCCCCGCTGGTGCGCGACATCACGATCGAGTTCGCGGCACTGAGCCTGGTCGATCCGAAGAACATGCGCTTCCGCTACCGGCTCGAGGGGCACGACAACGATTGGCAGGAGGCCGTCGACAGGCGCCAGGCCACCTACACCAACCTGCCGTCGGGCAACTACCGCTTCCGCGTGAAGGCGTCCAACAACAGCGGCGTGTGGAGCGAGCAAGGCGCGCAACTCGATTTCTCGATCCTGCCGGCCTTCTACCAGACGACCTGGTTTCGCGTGCTGGGCGTGATCGTGCTCGTCGGCCTGGCATGGAGCGGGTTCCAGGTCTGGCTGCACATGCGCATCCGGCGGCTGCATCGCCAGTTCGAGGCCACGCTGGAGGCGCGCGTCGCCGAGCGCACGCGCATCGCGCGCGACCTGCACGACACCCTGTTGCAGCGCTTTCACGGGCTGCTGCTGCAGTTCCAGGCCGCGTTCAACCTCCTGCCCGATCGGCCACGCGAATCGAAGCAGGTCCTCGCGGGCGCCATCGACCAGGTGGCCGAGGCGATCACGGAGGGCCGCGACACGGTGCAGGGCTTGCGCACCTCGGCCCAGGAGAGGAACAACCTCGCGGACTCCCTGCGATCGCTCGCCGAGGACCTCGCCAACGAGAACGGCCGTGTGACCACGGCGCGTATCGAAGAGCAGGGCACGCTTCTGGCGCTGCATCCGCTCGTGCGCGACGAGGCCTTCCGCATCGTCGGCGAGGCGCTGCGCAACGCCTTCCGCCATGCCGACGCCAAGCGGGTAGAAGTCGTGATCCGCTACGATGCGAGACGGCTGCACGTGCGGGTGCGCGACGACGGCAAGGGGATTGCCCCGGAGGTGCTTCGCGCGGGCAGCAAGCAAGGACACTTCGGCCTGGGCGGGATGCGGGAGCGCGCGGCGCTCGTCGGCGGCAAGCTCGCCGTCCGCAGCGCGACGGACGGGGGCACGGAGGTCGATTTCAGTGTTCCCGGCGCGCGGGCGTACAGTAGGACCCATGTGACCCGGTGGTGGCTGCTCCACAAGCGGGTCTCCCCGAGCGAGATGGGCGAATGACCAACGATCCGATCCGCATCAAGGTTCTGTGCGTGGACGACCACCCGATCGTGCGGCAGGGCATCGCCATGCTGCTATCGGTGGAGCCGGACATGGCCCTCGTGGCGGAGGCGTCGAACGGACGCGAAGCGATCCAGCAGTTCCGCACGCACCGCCCGGACGTCACCCTGATGGACCTGCAGATGCCCGGAATGGGCGGGCTCGACGCGATCGGCGCGATCCGGGCCGAGTTTCCGGAAGCCCGGATCATCGTGCTCACCACCTATGTCGGCGATGCGCAGGCGCAGCGCGCCTTGCAGGCCGGTGCCCGCGGCTACCTCCTGAAGAACGCGCTGCACAAGGAATTGCTGGACGCCATCCGCGCCGTGCACGCCGGCCGCAAGGCACTTCCCTCGGAAGTCTCGTTCGAGCTGGCCGAGCAGGCCACGGAAGAGTCGCTCACGCAAGCGGAGATCAACGTCCTGCGATTCATCGCGCAGGGCGACGCCTACCCCGACATCGCCCGGGCGCTCGCACTCAGCGAAGGCCAGGTCGAAAAACAGGTGCGCAGCATCCTGTCCAAGCTCGACGCCCAGGATCGCACGCATGCCGCGGCGCCCGAACTCGATCGCGGAATGGTCCAGACCGAGCGCGCTGCCCGGCACGCCGCCGAAGCGGCCAACCGGGCGAAGAGCCAGTTCCTTGCCGGCATGAGCCACGAGTTGCGCACACCGCTCAATGGCGTCCTCGGCTACGCGCAACTGCTGACCATGGAGGGTGGCCTGAGCCCGCGACAGGCGCGCGGCGTGGAGACCATCCAGCAGAGCGGGCTGCACCTGCTGGCGCTGATCAACGACATCCTCGACCTGGCGCGCATCGAGGCCGGCCGTACCGAGCTCAACCCTGCTGCGATGAACCTGTCCGACCTCCTGCAGTCGGCGGTGAACCTCATGCGGGTGAAGGCCGACGAGAAGGGCCTGGCCCTCGAGTTCGATCCGGCGGCGGGCCTGCCCGAGGCCGTGCTGGCCGACGAACGCCGGCTGCGCCAGGTGCTGCTCAACCTGCTGGGCAATGCGATCAAGTTCACCGACCACGGCACGGTCCGGCTGCGCGCTGCTGCCGAGTCGAGGGATCCGGACCAGGTGCTGCTGCGGCTGGATGTCGAGGACACCGGCGTCGGCATGCGGCCCGACGATCTGCAACGCATCTTCGAGCCCTTCGAGCAGGTGGGCGACGTGCAGCGCCGCAGCGCCGGCACCGGGCTGGGCCTGGCGATCACCCGCGCGCTGGTCAACGACATGGGCGGACAGGTGAAGGTGACCAGCGAACTCGGCCGCGGCACGCAGTTCCGCGTGGAACTGCCCATGCCGCTGGCGCCGCCGGCGGAGGCCGCCACGGGCAAGGCGCCCGGCGTCGCGCGCTACCGGGGGCCACTGCAGCGCGTGCTGGTGGTCGACGACGCGGTGGACAACCGCAAGCTGATGGGCGACTTCCTCACGAACGCCGGTTTCATGGTGGCGCAGGCCGGCGACGGCAGCGACTTGCTGGCGGTTGCCAGGAGCTGCCAGCCGCACCTGATCCTGCTGGACTGCATGATGCCTTCGGTGGACGGCGTGGAGGCCATGCGACAACTGCGGGGCGATGCCGAGCTGGGCGCGGTGCCGGTGATCGCAGTCTCGGCCTCGGCCAGCGAGGAGCACCGTGCCGCCTGCCTGCGGGCCGGCGCCAACGTGTTCCTGCCCAAGCCGGTGTCCCTGGAGGCGCTCCGCGCTCATATCGGGGAGCAACTGGGTCTGCAATGGCTCGAGCCGACTGCAGGCGCTGGCTGAACGATCGCGTGGACAGTCGGCCTCGACCCGCTGCCCGAGCGATGGCGGCGCTGGCCGGCTGCGGCTGGGGCATGTGCCAGCGTCCTGCCCGCCATGCCGCCGGCCGGCCTTGCCCCGGCACTAGCGAAACCATTCAAGAGGCACGGCCCGGGCGATGGCTGCGGCGCCGGCAGCGTTGGGATGCAAATGGTCGCCGGAGTCGTAGTCAGGCAGCATCTGTCCCCGGTCATGAGGATCATCGAGCGCCTTGTCGGCATCGAGCACGCCGTCGAAGAGCGGGGAGCCACGAATCCACGCGTTGACGGCTTGCCGTCGCAGGTCCTTGTCGACCGAATAGTAGTGTTCCGCCTTGGCATTCCTGAAGGGAGCCAGGGTGGCGGCATAGACCTTGATTCCCCGTTCATGGCCGCGCTCGGCCAGTTGGCTCAAGCCGTTCTCGATGTCGGCGGCGGACACGGCGTCGCTCGCGCCGGGAATGCCCTGGCCGATGTCATTGATGCCGAGGAACAGGATCACGGCCTGGGCGTTGGGTTGGGCCAGGACATCGGAGTCGAACCGTGCAAGACCCGTGATTCCGAACGGGCCCCACTGCCCATTGTGCAAGAGCCTGTTGCCGGTGATGCCGGCGTTGACGACGCTGACTCTCGCCTTGACGGCGCGCAGGCGATCGGCCAGGAGGTTGGGCCAGTCGGCGTGGCTGTCTCCGTTCAGACCCAGGCCGTCGGTGATCGAGTCGCCGAACGCGATGACGGCGCCCGTCGCCGACGAACCGGAAACCTCGACTTCGCTGAGCCATAGCCAGGAGTTCCAGGTTCCCGTGTCCGGATAGGTCGGGTCGATCGTCGCCTCGGCTGTCGTGTCGCCATTGGAGAAATAGAGTGCACTGCGCTGCGTCATGTGGGCGGTCGAGATGACGGTCCTGTTCGAGACATAGACGCTGACCATCAGGTCGCTGTCGGCCGGGACGTCGAAATCGAGCGCGTCGCTCAGGGCAAATGTGCCCGCAGCCACGGTGACGTCAGCGTGACCAGAGAAGGCGATCCTGCGGACGGAATCGGCCTGTGCCGTACTGCCGGCCGCGCGGCGTGCGATCGATACGCTGTCGAAGTGAACCGGACTGGTACCGTACGCGTTGGACAACCTTAGGCGCACCTGCGTTCCGCCTGCGACGACGTGGACGACCTGGCGCACGGTCTGGTTGTTCAGCGTCGCGTTGGCATTGGGCGAGGGTGCGGGGCTGGCATACCACGCCGGAACCCAGGAAGAAGGTGGCTGGCCTGCAAGGACGGATTGGCAGACGAAGATCAGGGCGGCCGAACGAGCGAGCAGCCCCAGGGACTTGGACATCGATACATCCTCGAGTGGCGTGCGGGCGCACGGTGTCGCCTGGCCTCCGTGCGGAGCTTCGGCGATTTGGCGGCGTCGACCGGCTTGATTCCAATGCGACCGCGTCAGGTCCTGCCCATGCCCGTCGGACCGCGCTGCCCGGTCCGACCGTCGCAGCGGAGTCCTGCATCCGCATCGCACCTGAGGTCAGCTGAAATCCGGTGGCGAGTGGCGACGCCGCGCTCTGCCGTTTCGTCGCGACGACGACGCGGCGGCGGCGACCAGCATGGCCGCAGCGGCGGCGAGCCGGCCGCAGAGCCGACGTATGGAAAGGATCGGCCTGAGAGCGCGTCCCGGCGGGATGGCGGCCTGTCGGTGCGGCAGGCGACATCGGGCAAAGGCGAGCCGCGAGGCCGCGGGTGATCCATGGACGCTGGTCATCGAGGTTTGTCTCCAGGTGGTCCAGCTCCGAGCGGGCCGGACTCTCGCTTTTCGAAGTCCCGTGCGAAAGCTTAGTTGGGGCAGAGAACGAACGAAATAGAGTAAATACCTAACCTGGTCGATGCTGCACGAACTGGCAGTGTGCGTGGGCCTGGTGCCGACGCTGGGCTGACTCGATGCGCGGCCCGTGGCGCCCCTGGCGCCAGCGCGCGAAGTCGGCACGGCGCCATGCGACAGCGCGAGTCGTCAGTGCGAAATCGACCGACATGCACCGTGAATACCATGAGACACGCCGGCTCGAAGCACCTATAAAGTTCGTCTAATGCGCGAATTAAGTGGCGCATGCCATGTTGAACGCCAACTGTCGGACTGCGTCGCATGCCGCCCGGCGCGGCGCAGCGGTAGCGTGCACTTTCAAAAGAAGACAACGGAGACACCAATGATGAAGTCCATCAGGTTCGGAATCGGGGCCACGCTCCTGGCCGCGGCGCATCTGGCCAGCGCCGGCAGCGCCGAGGTGCAGCTCAGCAACTTCACGCTGTCGGTCAGCGGTGGCGAGTGGTGGTACTGGCTGCCGTCCAACGTGGACTGGCTGACGCCGACCGCGGGCGCGTCCGCCGCGCTCATCAACCCCGCCGTCGCGGACGGCAGCACGGGCTGGCACGGCAACGCGTTCGGCGCCGCGGTGTCCGACGGCGGTTCGTCCGCCACGGCCACGCTCGGCGCGGCCACGGCAGGAGACATCAACGGGGTCTCGGCCTCGGCAGGCGTCGTCGCCAACGACGGGCAGATGGGCTGGGCGTTCGCGAAGGTGTTCGACGGCCAGATCATGGTGGGCGGCCACGCCACCATCACCGTGAGCGCCACGGTCGACACCATCAGCGCCAGCGGGACGACGGCCCAGGCCGATAGCTACATCCAGCTTTGCAGCACCGACGGGACGACCGAGTCGTGCGACTTCGCAAACTTTGCCGAAGCCTTCGTCGACGCGGGTTCCGGAGGCTACAGCGGCCCCTCGATCATCTCGGCCAGCTGGACGAATCCGGGCGACACGACGTGGGCCATGATGCACATCGGCCTGACGGCATCGGCCGAGAGCGACGTGACGGCCGTGCCGGAACCCGGCACATGGGCCCTGATGCTGACCGGCCTCGCGGGCTTCGGCGCGCTGCGCCGCCGACGCCACTGAGCGGTCGCCCGCTTTCGTCCGAGGCGCCCGCAGCACCGTCCGCGCGCTTCTTCTCCCGGTAATTTGGCGGCGAACCGCCTCCGACGGCTTGCCCTTCGGCGGCGGCCGCGCCACCCCTTGCAGTGCACCGCAGCACCGACATTTCCACAACGCTCGCGCCCGGAGGAGACAGCCGGAGCGGGCCCCTCGTCCAAAAGGTTCAACGATGAAAGCCTTGTTATCGACTGCCGTCCTGGGCCTCGCGCTTGGCGCGGGTTCCGCGGCACACGCACAAAGCTGCGGCAGCGGCGGCGGTACCACCGTCTGCCTGACGGCCAGTGGCACGCCCGACAACGTCAAGCTCAACTGGACGGTCAGCGGCGCAGTGACCAGCTTCCAGATCTATCGCGACACCGATCCCGACCCTAACGGGCGCAGCGGCCTGGCGATGCTGAACAGCTCGGCCAGGGCCTACACCGACGCCAGTGCGGCCACCAGCACGCCGTATTGGTACTGGGTGAGGTTCACCACCACCGCCGGCAGCTACAACTCCGGCGCCGCCACCGCGACGCGCAACGCGTCGTGCGCGCAAGCGACGAGTTGCAGCCCCTCGCCGCCCTCTACGGGCTGGGCCAATGCCAAGTTCGGTGGTGGCGGGTATGTTCCCGGCCTCATCTTTCATCCGACCGTGCCCAATGTTCTCTATGCGCGAACCGACGTTGCCGGCGCCTATCGGTGGGACAGCACCAACAACAGGTGGATCCCCATCACCGACATGTTCAACTTCAACGAGGGGCGGTTTCAGGGAGTCGAGAGTCTCGCCCTCGATCCCACCAACGCCAACAAGGTGTACCTCGTCGGTGGCATGTACGTGAACGGTGGCAACGCAAGGCTCTACAAGTCATCGAACCAGGGGGCCACCTGGACCTACGTGGACCTGCCGTTCCCGACGGGCGGAAACAATGGCGGACGAGCCATCGGCGAAAGGC
>Ga0265336_10000055_pt1 | contig 112412 bp, 187 predicted proteins | sample 42119metaG_FD_193583 | JGI IMG/M metagenome (GOLD analysis project Ga0265336, IMG submission 193583) | Rhizosphere microbial communities from Carex aquatilis grown in University of Washington, Seatle, WA, United States - 4-21-19 metaG | ecosystem: Host-associated > Plants > Roots >... | reverse complement strand
GGGAGTAAGGTGGGGAGGGACAGAGGAGGACTATATGCCACGCAAGCGCACCGACTACAGGAGCCAGGTCGGCCAGGACGGCTCCGAGATCCACGTCATCCCCGGCGTGAGCCACCGGCTGGTCAGGGTAGGCTCCTCCTGGGCCCACACGCGGTACCAGGACCGAGTTCTCACTCTCCGCGAGTCATTGACCCCGGACGAGGCTGAGGCCCTCCTAGCGGCCTCTAGGGCCCAGGGAGACAGTATCCAGGGCCCGGCGAAGCCAGAGTGGGACATTCCTGTCTTCATCATCAGGGAGAACTCATGAGGCACACTGAGGACCACAAGGGGGAATCATGGTAACCGTCACCGAGATCATGAACTACGAGCAGGGCGGCCTTGACGAGGACCAGACCATCGAGCTGTTCCAGCAGCTAGTCGACTCCGGCCTTGCCTGGAAGCTTCAGGGTTTCTACGGGCGGATGGCCATGGACATGATCGAGGCGGGCCTGGTCACTCCGGCCGTGGCGTAGTCCTCTGGTAGCTGTACCCGGTTCGACGGGAAGTCCCCTTCACTTCGAGGGGGACTTCTTCATTTCCGAACCGAAGGACGTAATTCCCCTTGACGATTTCGAAGTGGCACCAGAATCGGCCGATCTTAGGCGCGTGCTCAAGCTGCCTGGCTAGCTCCGTCGCGGGGCACTTCAAGAGATTCCCCGGGCACCAGAGGGGATGAATTAGCATCCACCCGCGCTCGTCCAGCTCAATCAGGTGCTCCATGATTGCCATTTACTCTCCTCACATTGCCCTTAGTCTACGGCCTAGACTGGAGCCGAGGCAAAAGACAAGAGGAAGGCATCTTATGGCTCACGCAAAGCTCGATTACTCCGGTCAGCCCTTCGCCCGCCCCGCTGGCGTCGGCGCGGCTAACCGGCTGCGGTTCAAGCTCGTCGCATTCGTCAAGCCCGCTGCGATCGGCGCGACCCTGCTCGGCCAGGACTCCGTTGGCGTCACGTCGATGTCCCGTGGCCTGGTTGTCTACTGCGGCTACGAGGGGGGAACTCTCGGCTACGCTAACGGCAGATACACCACGATGGGGCAGGTCTACTCGGTCTGGCCCGGCAAGAAGTACCTCAGTGTCGGCCGCGATGCCATTGACATTGAGCCGGGCCTGGCCTCACCCGGGGACGCCCCGAATTTCGTCCGGAACGCGCACCCGTCGCACACGTCAAAGCCCGTCGTCTACTGTTCCGCCGGAGACCTTTCCGCCGTGATCGGCGCGCTAACGAACGCGGGCATCGCCCGGTCGAAGTACTACGTCTGGTCGGCCCACTGGACAGGCCAGCACATCTGCGGCCCGGCGACGTGCGGCTACCCGCAGGCGGACGCGACCCAGTACGGGTCCAATAACTCGTTCGACTCCGACATCTTCGCTGCGTACATGTTCGGTCCCGTATCCGACCCGAAGTTCCCCCTGTCGCAGGGCACGGTCGACGCGACCACGAACGGCCCGGTCCGGAAGCTCCAGGCCCGGCTGAACGTCTGGCGGGTGACCATCGGCCAGTACCCGCAGCTCCCGGAAGACGGGGACTTCGGACCCGGCACCAAGGCAGCCGTCACCGCAGCGCAGGTTCATTTCGGCCAGAGGGGCGTTACCGCCGGGACGTGTAACTCGGCTCTGTACACGCAGCTCCTGGCGACTCCCCCGGTCGGCCCCCCGCCACCGCCGCCGGTTAAGCCCGTGGCCCCGCTCACCCTGGTCCCGCACAAGTCCGTGACCTACAGCCTGACCGTTGACCGGTCGGTCCCCGGTTACACGGGCGTGTACGCCACGCAGCTCGCCCAGGTCGGCGGTAACTGGCTGGTGAACCACAACACCCCGGAAGCCGTGTTCACGGTCGCTGTGCCCGGCCCAGGGACGTACAAGGCCACTACCGGCGGCCCCGGCCTAGCGAACACCGTGAAGACGGTGGTCGTCGCCTGACCTCCGAAGGGAGGTGTCCATGCTCGTTACCATCCTGATCGTCGCAGGCATCATCGCCCTGATCCTGCTCGGTATCTACCTCATCCGCCGCGTCTGACGCTCGTTTTGCAACCTGGTGCTCCCTTCTCTTAATGTGAGGTCATGACTTCACAGAGAACGGGAGCACCAGTCATGAAGAAGCTGCGAGACCTTCTGCTTGAGGCCAAGAACAGCCTCAGCGAGGCCCTGGCCGAAGCCGAGACGCTGGGGGACACGGGCGTCTACAACCAGGTCGATGAGGCCCTGGCGTCGGTTGAGAACACGCTGGACGATCTTCGCGACCTTGGAGCTGAGTGACCCAGGACACGTAGCCAGTGTCTTGACGGTGGCCCCCCATCGGGTAAGCTGGAGGGGAATCACTCGGCAAGGCGAAGGGGAGATACCATGAGCAGCACCGCACTCACCGCACCGGTCCAGGCGACCGACGTGCTCGATGAAGTTGCAGAGTCCGTCATGGCGGTCGCCACGTGCGATGCGGATGCCGCTGAGGTTGAGCGCGCCTACGTCCGCGTCACCGGGCCCGCGCGGGAGATCCTGGACTTCTGCAAGCACCACTACGACCTCCTGGAAGTCGACCTCCTGTCCGCCGGGTACACCGCCGTCATCGACATCAGGGCGAAGCTGGACCCGGACTACCTGCGGGACGAGGCCTGACATGACCGCCACCCGCGATTACTCGGAATTCGACTGGATGAACGAGGGGAGCTGCCGGAGCTACGTTCCGGCGACCGGATCACCGTGGCCCTGGGACACCGACCACCTGCGCGGGAAGCACGCCGCCGAGATCATGGCCCGGCGCGAGGGCGTCGCCAAGGGGATCTGCGCGAGCTGCCCCGTCCGCGACCGCTGCCTCACCGAGGGCCTTATGCTGGACGTCGCCACCGACATGCCTGACGGCATCTGGGGCGGGAAGACGCCAGAGGAGCGGGCCCCCCTGGTCGGCAAGGGGATCAAGTGGATCTCCGGGATGCGCCGGTTCGCTACGGCGGGAAAGGAAGTCGCATGACCGCCATCATTATCGTGATCTTCGTGCTATTCCTTATCGGAGTAGCCCTGATGTCGATGCTGTCATGATATGGCTGGCACTAGCCCTTCTGGGCCTGCTGGCACTGGTCCTGGCCGGTCGCGCCGGAAGCAGCCGACCGCCTGGTCCACCTTCCTGTACCCCACGGCCACCGAGGAGGAAGCCATGAGGATTCCGAGCGCCGTCGCTAAAGCAGCGATCGACACCTCAGCGCTCAACCAGATCCTGGGGACGGACTCAGCCGAATCGGTTCTGGCCGCCGCCCTGGCGCGGAACAAGCGTGAAGTCCTGGCCGAGATCGCGGACATGGCCGACGCGGCTGCCATCTCTGAGGACGTCGGAGTTGACCCGCGCGTCGTCCTGGAATGGTTCGCCGCGCAACTGCGGGACCAGCTCCCCGACGAGGACCAGCCCGGCGCGTACGTTCCCGGTGACGGGGACTACGTTGAGATGCACATTACCGGCCTGCTGTCGGCCTACGACGTCACGGGCCCGGACGGGACGAGCTTCACCGCCTGGGATATCACGACGGACAACGGGCTCAGCGTTCCACTTGAGCAGGCCGACTTCGACCAGGCGCGGGTCCAGATGCTCTACCCGGGTGACGGATGATCGCAGCGCTGCTCATAGGCACGGTCGGCACGATCCTAGCGAACGCGCTATGGTACTTCCTGGCCGCCCGACCCCTGCAGAGGCGCGAGCGCGAGGCCCTGATAGAATTACACCAGGCACATGAAGAGGCAGAGTCCGACCGGGCCCTGTCCGCCAAGAACCACAAGCGACTGGCCAAGATAATTGACCGGCTCGAATATGACGTAATCAAGGAGGCAGAGAAGCATGGGATGGACGACTGAGGGAAGCGGAGACTCCGCGAGGTCCGTGCACACGACCACCGGGGCCACCAGCATGAAGGAGCACCGCGTTCGCCTGAGGGACCAGGCCGAGGTGCGCAGCGAGACGACCGCACCGAACCGCACTAAGCGGTACCGCACGGACAAGGAATTCCACGCCAAGGTGGAAGCCGAGGCGGCGCTGAAGTTCCTCAGGGAGAAGCTGCTCGAAAACGCCAAGGAGGCGTAATTCCAATGCCAGTCTACGAATTCAAGTGCGAGGAAACGGGCGACATCCGTGAACTCGTCATGAACTTCCAGGACCTGGAAGCCATGGATGGTGGCTGGCATGAGTACGACCAGGAGACCGGCGAGCTGCACCGCTACCGCCGGATCTACAATGCCCCCGCGATCCGATTCAACGGGTCGGGGTTCTACTCAACAGGAGGATGAAAGAAATGACCGAGTTCCTTTCAAAGATGCACAGCTCCATCGGTTCCGGCGAGAAGATCGTCATCCCGCTGCTTACCTTCATGGCGTTCTGCAACCTGATCATCATCCTCGGCGTCTTCGGCGTGATCGGCTAATCATGACGCGGGCCGACCTGGCAGAGCACGTCAGCGAGCGGGTGTCGAAGTTCGCGGGCTCGTGGAAGTTTGTCATGGTGTTCCTGGCGGGTGTTCTCACCTGGATCACCGTGAACGAGTTCGCGCACTTCGACGGCCAGGACATTTACCTGAACCTGGTGATCTCGATAGCGACGACCCTGCTGGCGACCTTTATACTGATGCACGAGAACCGGCACCGCGAGCGGGACCTGCAAGTCCGCAGGGACCACATGGAGCTGACCCGGCAGATTAAGGAACTACTGGAAAGGGAATCCCATGACAGACTACCTCGTTGAAAAGGCCAAGGCCGCGCTGGAGTCGCAGCGGATGTTCGAGGCCCTGTTTGACCATGACCCGAAGGTCGACACCCGGACCCCGGCGCAGGTGGCTGAGGACTACCGGAGCTAGTTTTGCCTCCGGGCAGTGGCCTGCGATACAATTCCATATGGCGGTCGCAAGGTGCCACGGGGGTCTCATAAGCCCCTAAGCTCGGTTCGATTCCGGGGGTCGCTTCTACTGCCCCAAGTCCGGCCACGGGACGGGGACATACAGAGACAGTGGCCCAAACTGAATAGCTGTCCTTCGTAGCTCAATGGCAGAGCGTCCGGCTGTTAACCGGCAGGTTCCAAGTTCGAGTCTTGGCGAGGGAGCGAGGAGAGCGTATGGCTCCGAAACTCGGAACACCCACTGCGTGATCCTCTCCACTTCGGTGGGCACTGACTAGCGACGAGCTTGGCGATGTGGCCCACCGGACACGTCCCGGTCGTGGTGGATCGCCTAACTTCACCGGCCGGGAATCAGGGCCCTTTCGGCGGCTTTTCCTCCCCTTTCCCCGCCGGAAGGGCCCGCCCTTAATGGGCCCCGGTGTGGGATGCGACCCCTGACAAAGCACCGCCGGGGCCCGCTACCATTTCCGGGGATAATTCCGCGATACTGGACGTAGACAAGAGGCAGCAGAAGAATCGATACTGTCGCCGCCCCTCCTGAACAGGACTTTAAATGACTGCTTACTCCGAGACCATCACCACGGTCGGAGCCCTCGCGGCGAATGACCGCGTGCGCGCCGTTGCGTCCAAGACCGGATTCGTCCGCGTCTACGACCCGGGTCTGGGCACCAGCACCAGGAACGCCACGAACCTCCCCCTGGTCGCCGTGGTCACGGCTGCGCTTCAGCACGACGACGCGGCCCCCTGGTACACCGAGGGCGTGACCCCTGGCGCGGGCCAGAAGGGCGCGGTGCGTATTCAGCTCACCGTCGCGGCGGCGGACACCGGGGACGCCAGCTCGGTCCAGACCTTCACGGTCGAATCCGGCGCGCTCGCCATCAAGTCCGTTGGTAACGACTGACCTTACGGCTCGTTTCGACACCGGGGCTTCTTCCGTTGTAGGGTATGCACATACCTCAACAGAGGAGCCCCGAGTGCTTATGCGGGGGCTGGCACGGCACACATCGCCAATAAGTAATCCAACCGGATGTCTCAGCTCTCCAGCCCCTCCCTAAGCACTTGTGGCGCACGGCCCCATGGCGGAATTGGCATACGCGACGGTCTTAAACACCGGAACACTCCCATACCCCTTAATAGGGTGGGAGGTGAGGGTTCGAGTCCCTCTGGGGCTACGGGAATTTCAAGGAGGAATGGATGACGGCCCTGCTAGTTATCATGTCAATGGTGATAACCGGCTGCGTTCTGGTCGGTGTCGGAGCACTAATCTACAGCGTGTTCCTCTGGCTCCTATTCGGCTGGGATTCCCTGAAGCGCATGATCCGCTACTACCGGGAGCGACTCTAATGGTGTGCAAGGCCTGCCGTATCGGCGGCGACTCCCTGAAGCAGTCCGGTAGTACCAGCATCAGCGAAGAGACCAGGCAGTGGTTCCGCGAGGACGCTGACCGCTGGCACGCGAAGTGCAAGGGTGAAACGCACTGCGACTGCCAGCACTGGACGAAAGCATCTGGAATTCAGGAGAAGTACCAGTCCGACGTTCTGTCGGGCCTGGAAAAGCACGTATAGGGGGAGGGTCCATGCACCCAGACGAGGCAGTGGCCGCACTCGGCCGAGAGAAGACCGGACGTGAAAGCGTGCTTGTTCCCACGGGATCGGCAGGCCTGGACGTCCTGATAGGTGGCTGGCCCATCGGATCGGTATCCGAGATCTACGGGCCCGCGTTCACCGCGAAGACGACTCTGGCCCTTGAGGGGGTCAAGAACATGCAGGAGTACGGGACAGTGGCCTACGTCCCGATGGACGGGGACTTCCACCCGGACTACGCGCGGCGCATCGGGATCGATGTCGACAGCCTGCTAGTCATCCGCCGTCCCGGGACCGGCGCGATGTGGCGTGAACTCCCCGTGGACTTCGTGGTACTGGACTCGGTGTCCTACAGCAAGCAGGTCGACCACATTAACTACCTCCTGGCCGGGAAGACCATCCTGGCCGTCTCCCAGGTCCGTACGGCTCTCTCTGACCCGTACAGGGCCACTACAGGCGGGTACCTGGCGAACGCGAGCGTCCGCGTCCAACTGGCCAAGCACGGGGACCTGATCCAGGCGAACGTCTCCCGGAACACGCTCGGCTGGCCTGGCATGGTCCGTAGCTGCTGCTTCCAGGTCGGGCCGGACGGGATCTTTCACGACGGGGAGGTTTTCGACCTTGCCCTCCAGACGGGCCTGATCGAGACGGAGAGCGGCCACTACTACCGGCTAGGTGATCACCTCGGACATGGGCGTGAGGCGGCTCTGCGTTCGGCTGTGAGCCATCCAGGGGGTATACCGGCCCTTGAGGCGCTGCTGCACGACGAGTTCAGGAAAATCTACCGCTCAGCGGTTTGACACCTGGCGGATCACGGGTAAGGTAGGCAGTGAACGTTAAAACTGAATAAGGGGGACGGACCACCCGGCGCGCAGCGCAGGGGGCCTCGCACCCCCCACCAGGCGGGACGCAGCGCGGTGCGCTGGCCCACGGGGACCGGGGATCAGACTCGGCGGGGTTCAACCCCCCACCACGCCACAGGGGATCAGGAGCAGGGGCAAGTCTGCGATGACGATCAGGAAACTGCCTCCTCCGACCCCCGTCAGCACCGGTCAAGGCCCCCCAAGGGGGAGCGAATTCCGGCGGGTGCCGTATCCGTAAGCGGCTGAGGCCGGACCGGGGGTCGCGAACCCCGGCCTGGTCAACAATTCAAAGAGCTTGGCCTGGCGAGGTGCATGGTGGACAGGGCGGTCTAGAACGCCTCCACCCCCTGAACCGTGAGTTGCAACGATCGGGGCGGGTTAACGGGGGTTCGATTCCTCCGGAGGTCACCACAACGGCTGGTCGGCACTGATCACGCGAAGGTGCCGCGTAAGGATCTGTGTAATGAAAGACCAGATCGCCAGCCTGGTAAACTGGAGGGAGAGAATCGCCGGGATCGCTCACGAGTCCTTACGATTCTCTCCCTTCTCTATGTCGATGGTGATTTCATGGCAACGCAGGATGACGGCAAGGTCCCGGTCTATGAGGTCGGATGGCACTCCGGCTTCGGCGGGATGTCGAGCACGCACACTCTGAACCCCCTCCAGTTCCGCCACCAGCTCCACGAGAAGTTCGGGCACCTGGACTATTTTGAAATCGCGGGTGCGGGGCGGTACGATTCGAAGCACATGCCGGAGGACGTCGACAAGCTACCGTCGAACACGAATCCCCCGTCACAGAAGCCACCGGGAGCCCGGCGGTAAGGCATCAACTAGGAGGAAACCATGTTGTGCGAAATTCTCGCCATCACAGCCGTAGTAGCCCTCGTGGCACTGCTGGGCTACCTGACCGACATCCTGTAGATTTGACTTCACGAGCATGCCCGATGGTAAGCTCGTGACCAGGAACCCAAAGCCTTGAAAGCAGGTGTACCGGGTGTCTTACCGAAATCTGAAGGAACTCGCACAGCAGAATGAGCGTGTGCTTGGCCTCCTCGCCGGAGAGCTAGGAAACGTCGCCGCTGCGGAAGCGATCAACAAGCTCATGAATCGCGAGTTCAGCACCACGGAAGCCGCCGTCCGCCGCTGGCGCGCGAAGTACCTGGAACGCTACGAGGCTGCCCTGAACGATGACACGGACCTGTCCGAGGACATCGGCGCGGGCCTGGACCTGGACGATGACGAGACCATTGTCGACCTTAGCTGGTCCGGCTTCCAAGAGGCCGACCGCGCGGGACTCCACAGCAAGCTGGACACGGCGCTAGATGCCGTAAACGCCAGCCCTGAGGACGTCGCCGGTCTGCGGGTCTCCCAGTACCAGACGATTACCAAGGACGCCGCTAAGGTCGCGCACATTCACGACCTTTACGCCGTGAAGCTCCTGGTCAAGACCAAGGACGTCACGCCGGAGTGGCCCCTCATTCAGCCCGCCACCCCCACCGTCGTTACGCCGGTTCCTAGCAGTGGCCGTGAGCGTGGGCACGAGAAGGTCGCGATCATTCTGCCCGACCCGCAGATCGGCTACCGGTTCTTTATCAACGACCAGACCTTTGACCCGTTCCACGACGAGGCCGCGATGAACGTCGCGCTTCAGGTCGTTCGCGACGTCGACCCGGACCTGATTGTCCACCTGGGCGATTTCCAGGACTTCGCTGAGTTCGGCCGGTACGAGCAGGAGCAGGCCTTCGCCGCGACAACGCAGCGCGGTATCGACAGGGGACACCAGTTCCTGGCGGAAGTTCAGGCAGTGGCTCCCAGCGCCCACCAGCTCGTTATGGAGGGGAACCACGACCGGCGTCTCCAGAACATGATCGTGAATAACGCCAAGGCGGCGTTCGGGATCAAGCGGGCCGGGAACGTCGACAAGTGGCCGGTCCTTACCGTGCCGTACCTGCTCCGTTTCGAGGATCTTGGCGTTGAGTACGTCGAAGGGTACCCGGCCGGGCAGTACTGGCTGAACGATAACCTCCGGATCATCCACGGCCTGAAGGTCCGAAGCGCCCAGAGCACCGCGTCCGCCGTGGTCCATGACGACGACGTGTCCACGATCTTCGGCCACATACACCGGGTGGAGACGCAGTACCTCACCAGGCAGAACCGCTCCGGCGGGAAGACGCTCGTGGCGCACTCCCCGGGATGTCTCTGCCGGATTGATGGCGGCGTACCGTCCGTAAAGGGCTCTACGGGACTCTCCGGCCGCCCTGTGGAGTCATACGAGAACTGGCAGCAAGGTCTCTCTATCGTCCGCTACGAGCCGGGCGCGGGGTCCTTCGCTATCGAGTCCCTGTTCATCGACACCATGAATGGTCACAAGGTCCGGTTCGGCGGGAAGGTCTACTCCCCAAGTGCCTAGGGACCGGCTGATAGGTGACGAGTGGTGGAGTTTCACCGCCACTAAGTTCGCCAACAACGCTACTTTGACAGAGATCAACCGGGAGCGTACGGTTGAGGAAGTAGCCAGCCCGGCAGTCGACAGCCTGCTAGGCGAGATCTCACAGGAGGACAGAGAAAGTGAACTACGACGAGCGGCTGCACAACTACAGCTTCCAGAACTGGGACCCGTTCGACTACGGACACCGCCGGAAGGTCATCGGTAAGGACGGCCTGACCAGCAGGCAGCGGCGTCGGCTGATCCACAAGGACGGCCACCAGTTCGCGGCCGAGGTTCTGGCCGACAGCCTGAAGGGGACCAAGTGAACACCGACACGGCCAAGCCAGAGACGGCGGCTGCCAAGCGCCAGGCTGAACTGAACCGCGTGGTCTCCACGGACCTCCGGTCCCAGCTCACGGTGCGCGAGCTTAAGCGCTACCAGCGGAGGAACAATAAGTGAGGGACCACGAGCACGTTCTCGACCAGGAGCTTCAGCAAATTCGCCGTCGCTGGCTTGACATCGAGATCGATGCGATTATCGAGCAGGCTCATTACGACGACCCGAACTCCGACGTCGTGGCGAACGAGCACGTTCTCGACCAGGAGCTTCAGCAAATTCGCCGTCATCTACCTTGGAGAGGAGGACCAGTGATCCCGCAGCTCCCCCGGCCAACGATCCTGAAGCGCACTCCACGGCGGCAGCGCAGCCTGGTCCTGAAGTTCCCCACCCCCGAGCTGGCCAGCCGGTTCGAGCAGTGGCTTCACGACGAGGGCTACGCGTTCTGGGAGGTCTCCGAGCCCTACGAGGACTAGACCTCTGACAGGCAACTGAACACGGCTCGATGGTACACTGGTGAGTACTGTCGAGTCGTGTTTTGTTATTGCTGCACCGGAGCCCTTTGATGGAACTTCTAGTTTCACTTGCTGTCATAATCCCGTGCATCATTGCTATCGCGTCCATCGTCCTGTTCCTTGTCCGGATTGACGTCCAGCGGTGGATTCTAAAAGAAGTCGTATCACTGCTGAAGAACGATGACACCCCCGTCGCCGTCTACGCGCACCAGAGCCGCGAGGAAGCCAAGGCGGCCAAGGAGGAAGCCATCGCGGCGAAGACGGCAGCGGCCGAGCTGAAGCAGGACGTACGCGAGACGCACGAGGACGTACGGCAGATCCGGGACCTGCTGGTCCAGCACATTACTGATAGTGACCTGCACCGTGGAAAGGCATACTGATGGACAGCGAGTACGCCGACGCTAAGACGGAATGGGCCGACTGGAACGCGAATACCGCGTACAATACAGGTCTGGCGAACAGTAAGATCCGTAGTGAAGCTCGCCGGGCAAGTACCCCCGTCCGTCCGACCAGGCAGGGCACCTTTAACGACACCGCGAGCCGCCCGCACCTGGACCCAAGTCGTTTCGCGCAACACATGCTGGCTCGCACCGGGAGCTAGCTTCTGTGGAGTAGGTGAGTCCAATTCCCTTTAAGTCAGATAATCAGCGCAAGTTCATGTACAGCCAACATCCAGAAATTGCCGAGCGCTGGTCAGAGGAAGACAAGAAGAACAAATCGAACCGGCGGGACGCCCACAAGAAGCACCACCGGGTCAAGCAGTTCCATTCGGGCAGTGGCCGTGACAGCGACTGAGAACCTGGGTCCCCAGTTCATTCACCGTGGCCTGGTGCTCGGAACGCCCCCCGGCGTCGGAGACGTCATCAGTGACCCGTCCATTCCGGCCAAGGACCGGGCCGACGCGGTGCTTGAGCACCTCCGGAATAAGTCCGGCCAGGAGAAGTTCGGCGGCGGGTACTCCCGTGAGGGTGCCGGAGGACGTACGGGTCAGCACTGGTCATCCAATGAGAAGGTGGCGGTCGGCTATTCCCGCCCGCGTCCGCCGGATGAATTCAAGCAGCAGGTCTACGAGAAGAATCACCTGCCTCCCGACACCGGAGTGGTCCTGCACGCCGAGCGCCCGCCCGAGCAGGCCGAGGTCCGCAGCAAGAAGTCCCTGGACAAGATCGAGGCGTTCGGGGAGAACAATCATTCCGAGCGCGAGGTCTCACTGCGGCGCGGAGCGAAGGTTCACGTCACCGCATTGTCATTCCCGCAGTTCGGCGGGGGAGACGTTCCGACGAACCAGGTCCCGAAAGAGACCGTGCCCGTGGATGCGTGGTTCAAGGCTTGATGCCGAACAGGGACTTCAACGAGCTAGTAGCGATCGTCCGGCCGCCAGCGCCGGAGATCCCGCCAGCCGTGCGCCAGGAGCGCGAGCGGCAGGGGATCTTCCACAGCCATGAGCCGGGACAGGCCCCACGCGGCCCGGAGAGCGACGCTCGTGAGTTCAAGCCCGACCGGGACGCGATGCATCCCGTACACATGGACCGGGCTGAGGTTTGCGTTCTGGACGAGCGGGGGGGTCATCTCCGGCTTGGCCAGCACTGCCCTCACTTCAAGGGCTACGACAAGGACGAGGTGACTGAGGTCACGTTCTAGGACTTGACCTGGGCCCCGGTGACCGACTAAGCTCAAGATACAAGCTCAGCGGAACCAGGGGAGGCACCCAATGAGCAGCACCTACCGAGTGACCAGGACCAGCAGGTACCCGGACTACGTGGCGTACACGGTGGTCCCGCTCACCAGCACGGCCCAGGCACCGTACTTCGCGAACGAGCCCGACCCGTCCGACGTGGTTATCATCTACGGCGGGCCCGAGTGGCGCATCCCCGAGACCACGACCCACGTCAAGGTCAATGTGACCGGTGACATCGTGGACGTCCACAGCATGCTGAAGGGGTGGCTCGCATGACCCGCGAGGCAGCGATCGAGCACCTGCGCAAGTTCTTCGCCATCAAGGACGACGCCGAGCGCACCGTGATCCTCTACCTGGCCCGGACCAAGGGCTACTACATCAGCACCGAGTACGGCGCGGTGGCGCGGTACCGGGACGGCGAGTACACCATCGGACGAACGGGGGACGTGTTCTAATGAGCGGCCAGGACCGGATCTACGAGATGATCACCGAGCGCATGATCAGCCAGCTCGAAGCGGGCGTCGTGCCGTGGCGGAAGCCGTGGGCGACCTCCGGCATCGGCGGCTTCCCGCAGAATATCAAGTCGAAGAAGCAGTACCGGGGGATTAACGTCTTCCTGCTCTCCGGCACGTACGGGTCCCCCTGGTGGGGTACGTACGACCAGATGGCCGAAGCGTCCGGAGCCCGGAAGGTCTCGGATAACTCGCGTCGCGGTTTCCATTACGAGAAGGACGGCGAGCCCTGGACCGGCCTGAAGGGCGAGAAGTCCACGGTTATCGTGTTCTGGAAGCGTCTCCTGATCAGCGAGCGGGACGAGTCCGGCGAGACCACGAAAAAGACGATCCCGATGCTTCGCTACTTCAACGTCTTCAACGCCGAGCAGGTCACCGGAATGCCGGAGAAGTACCTCCCGATGGACACGACGGTCGACGCCGACCCCACCGTGGTCCTTGAGGCCGCGCAGAAGATCCACGACGAGTACCTCGCCCGCGAGGGTGCCCCCGCTTACAAGGAAATCGGGGCGCGCGCTTTCTACACCTGCGACGGCTCCGACAAGATCACCGTTCCTCCCCGCGAGCTTTTCACGACCGAAGAGGAATACCACAGCACGCGGTTCCACGAGGAGACTCACAGCACCGGGGCCGAAAGCCGTTGCAACCGGCCCGGCGTCAATACCTTCGACCACTTCGGCAGCCAGAAGTACTCCAAGGAAGAACTGGTTGCGGAAATGGGTGCGGCGATGCTGATGGCAATCGCTGGCATCGAGTCCAAGGCGACGTTCGAGAACTCGGCCGCCTATGTCGGTAACTGGCTCAAGAACCTCAAGAGCGACCACAAGCTGGTTATCCAGGCCGCCGCGCAGGCACAGCGCGCCGTCGACCACATTCTCGGCGTTACCTACGAGGAGGCATAATGGCTATCGAGATCCGCAACCACCCGAACCTGTTTTCCCTTTCCGCCCAAGAGACCGTGGACCTGCTGACGGATCTCACGTCCGCCGCCGGGGACGCCGGGCACCTCGTTGCCCGCGCCACGGAGAACGGCTTCGCCAGGGCCCCGATAGGAAAGTGGTACGTCCAGGTCGACCATGCCGGAGACAGTAAGTTCCTGGTATCTATCCAGGGTAAGCGGACGAACTTCGCTAACCGCGAGATCCGGTAGAATAGAAAAGTGGCCAGCAGGAAAGCCGAATTCTGGAAGTCCCTCCAGGAAGCGAAGAACGCGGTCCGGCAAGCAGACTCCGAGGGAGACATGCGCCGGGAGATGTTCTACGCCACTAAGCCCGGTGCGCCGGACATTGAGTACGCGCCCACGCAGACGTCGGACAGGTCGAACCCGCGAACCGCCGCGATGCAGTACTGGCACGATCAGCAGGTTATGCGGGTCTCCTGGGGCGACGGCGGGACCCCGTACCTCTACTACGACGTCACCCCCGACGAGGCGAAGCGTTTTACTAAGTCGACTTCCCCCGGGCGCTTCATAAACGGGAACCTGAACTACAAGCCCTACGGACCGGATGCGGGATCATGAGCGCGCAAGATAACATGAACAGTCTTCAGTTCAAGAAGACCGAGGCCGGGCGCTACCACGCACGAGGTGCAGCGCATAACTATATTGTGCAGCGTGACAATCCCTGGCGGCTTAGCGTGTATGAGCATGAACCACATCCTGAAAGCCCGGGGCTAGACGCGATGAAGCTGTCCAAGCCCGAGCCGAAAGAGCAGGACACGCACGATACCGCTGGCCTGGCCAAGAAGACTGCGCAGCATTACGAGTCCCTTGGTGAGGATTACAAGCAGAGTGAACACCACTACATGAACCGGTACACGGCGGCGTTAGAAGGTGCTTACGACACTGAGCCGTAAGCGAATTAACATTTGGTTCAGAGCGCGCATTAGGCTCCTGGCCAGGACTACTAATAAGGAGCACTACATGGAACTCAAGTGGAAGCTACTCGGCCTGTGGTGGCGTCTCCGGGGCATTAACCCGCCGTTCATGGCGCGGATGATCGACCTCGCCCCGGACGCGCCCCGGGTCGGCTTCGCGAAGACCTACGAGACGGAGTACCCCTACCGGCCTGGCTGGGGGACAGTGGTCCGCCTGTACGGCGCGCACGGCGTCCTCCTGGCGAGCTTGCAGCCACGGGTGGCACTGGACGACGACTCCATCGACGCGCGCCTCCTGATGGCTCTCCGGGCCACGGAGGGCACGTCCGAGTGGCGGGCCAAGGCGTGGGACGATGGCGAGCGCGTTGGCGAGCTGATCTTCACGCACGCGAGCAGCCCTGAAGAGGCCGCCGAGTTCTCCGACATGCTCGGACTGGACGACGAGTTCACCCGGGTCGTCTCCGACAAGTGGCCCGTCGACTCGGAAGCCCTGCAGTTCGCGGACGCCTGCGGCGACATCACGACCAGGGAAGCCCGACAGATCCTGGACGCCGAGCGGGATGCGTAACAAGATCCAGGTCGTCCCCGGCTGGGACCCCGCGCTGTACCACAAGATCGAGCGGAAGGTTGGACGGCTGGACCGGGGCACGATGCTGGACTTCGCGGACGTCGCCGGGTCCGGCATGTCCCGGGCGTTCGGTGACTTCCGCCGGGAGGGGGACGAGCGGTCCCTGCTGGAGATAGAGGCAGGTCTGCAGACTCTCTGGGCGATCGTCCAGCGGCTCAAGGGGGAACCCCCCGTTTGACGGACCCCGCCGGGGGGAGTAGTGTGGGGGTACAGGGAAGAGGAGGCAGAACATGAGCTACGTGAACACTAACCCGGGCGCGGAAGCCGACCGGCTTCGCACCGACAACTTCTTTGCCGACCTTCACCAGCAGCGGCACGACGAGCGCGTGCGCTTCGCGGAGTACGCCGCTGTGAACGCCGGGTACCAGATCTGGGTTCAGACCCGCCCGCCACGCCCCGGCCCGTCGCTTCTCGCGCGGTTCGGCGCTTGGATCGAAAGGCAGCAGCACTCATGATCTTTCTACTACTCCTGGTCGTCGTGGTGCTCTGCATCGTCTACGACTTCCGGAACTCCCAGTACGTATCGAAGTCGGTGAACACCGCCTACGCGGTTTCAATCATCCTGCTCGCCGTCACCGGGTTCGGGATCATCGGCCTCGCGGTCATGCTCGTCTCGGTAGGCCACGTCTACCTGGCCAAGCAGAAGTTCCTAGCGGCGCAGAAGGAACTACAGGACAAGAACGGGGAACGGCAGTGAAGGTCTACCTGGCCGCCGACTACGCGCGGAAGAACGAGATAAGAGAGGTCGCCGCGAAGCTACGGGCCCTCGGCATCGAAGTCACGAGCCGCTGGCTGGACACGCCCGACGACGGCATTCCATGGTCGGCAGAGGCGAAGGTCGACGTCGAAGACGTCCAGGACGCACACACACTGGTCAGCTTCACCACGGGTGAACTCGCCCGGGGTGGCCGACACGCGGAATTCGGCATGGCAGTGGCCCTGGGCAAGGGCCTGGTCATTGTCGGCCCGCGTGAGCACGTCTTCCACTTCCTGCCCGAAGTTCTCCTCTTGCATGGCAAAGAGCAGCTTCTCGACTGGGCGAAGGTCGTGGCCTGATCATGGCCATTCACCGGTATGACCGGACCTATAAGGCCCACGTCAATAAGGGCTCGGACGGCCGGTGGCACTACGTCGTATTCGAGACCGCGAAGCTCGAAGGTACCAAGCTGGTCCGGCGCGAGCGTATTGTCCACGGGTCCTTTGAGACCTGGATCGCGGCCTACACTAAGGCCACCCTAGCTGTCTCGGCATTCCGCGAGGCTCACCGGGTATCCGTTAAGCATCATCACGTCTGGAGGAATGACGACTAATGGTTCACCGGAAGCAGCCCGCAGAGAAAGTTCCCCCAAAGGCACCGGCTAAGCCGCTTACCGCCGCCGCTCGAATTCGGCAATGGGCCGCAGAGACCGGAGTCCCCGGCGTACCCGAGCGCGGGCGCATTCCCGACTGGCTGCTCGAACTGTATTCCGCCGACGACAGGAATGCGGCGGTCACGGAAGCCCGTGCCAAGAGGGCGCAAGCGGACGTGGAAGCCGAGAACAACCCGATCATGAGGCCGACTGGTAAGCGCCACCGCGCGAACTGCGGCTTTTGCAGCGCGGCCCTGGGCGCGAAGCCACATTGTGAGCGCTGCCCCGGCACCATCCGGAACGCCGACCCGTCGAACCGGGACCGCGTTTGGGTCTGCCCCTGCTTCGAGAAGGACCCGGAGCGGCACGTCAAGGCCAAGGACTACCGCAGCCTCACCTAATCCGGTAGACTTAAAAGGTCGATGGGAGTTCCATGAGCGCGCTTGATAATGTTTCCAGCCAGCAGTTCGTGAACCAGGTGCACCAGTCTGGTGGCGCGTCAATTCATGCGGCCTCTGGGAAGCTCCTGCCACCCGGCAAAAAGGGATTCATGGTCGGCGGTAACGCACCAAGCATGCAGGTTCCGTCCGAGGAGTTCGGTCCCGAGCACGTCCAGAAGTTCGCTGCCTCTCTGCCCGCAGACCACAGTACTTATGTCGGCGGCTGGGAGCATGAGGGCCAGGTCTACCTGGACGCTTCCCAGAAGGTTTCCCGGGCCAAGCAGGCGACGCGGCTAGGCAAGAACCGTAACCAGATCTCCGTCTGGGACAACAAGAACATGAAGGAGATCCCCACGGGTGGTACCGGCGAATGAGCGCGCAGGAGAACCTTTCGAAGCCGCAGTTCTTTCACTTCACCGATCACCCGTTTAATCCCGGTGAAGAGGTTATGCCTGTTGCCGAGCTAGGCACCGAGCCTAGTAACAGCAATGAGAACGTCGGGGACCCGGATAAGACGTATGTCACTACCAGCCTGCAGCGTGGGCACGAGATGAACTACGGGAACCGCGTTTACCCGGTAAAGCCTCTCGGGAAGCTCGAAGCGGACCCGGACAGTAACGGGGACGGATTCATGACCGGGGGACACCTTCAGGTTCTTCCGCACACGGCCGAGACGCTGGCGATGTCGAACCAGCAAATTGACCGGACGAATCAAGTACACGCGGACCTGCGAGCCAGGAACGGGGCAGGAAAGGGCGCATGGTGGGACGAGGTGATTCCCGGTGAGTGAGCGGTACAACCAGTTCCTTGCTAACCGTGGCGCGCAGGAGAACCTTTCGAAGCCGCAGTTCTTTCACGGCAGCGCGGATAACTTTGAGCCCGGTGACAAGATCGACCCTCGCCAGGCGTACGAGCGCGTCTCCCCGGAAGCTCAGCAGGGCCGGGCGTACTTCACCACCGACAGGGCTAAGGCGAGCTTCTACGCCGACCGGGCCTCTGCGAAGCGTGGTGCCCCTCCCCGCGTCTACCAGGTAGAGCCCATGGGCGAGTACCGGCAGGACATGATGACCAAGCGGTCGCCAGAGAACAAGGTCACCGCCGCGCCCCTGAAGGTTCTGGGCGAAGAGAATCCCGTGGACTGGAAGCAGACCCACTACGAGCGTTAGCTCGTTTCGACACGAGCACTCGTTTGGCGTAGCCTGAGTACACGACCGAACAGGGAGGCAACATAGCATGGCAACCGACTTTGATGTTCAGCAGTTGCGGACAACCCTGGCGCAGGCCAAGGAAATTATCCAGCAACAGCAGGCGGCGCTTGACCATCTGTCCGAGCCGCCGAATCAACTGGCTGTCTTTGCCCGGTGGTTCAGCGAGACGGACCGGCTGGCTATCGTCAGTGCCGGTGGCCGCGACATGCGCGTCCCGGTCGCCAAGGACATTCTCCCGTTCGTCGGCCAGCGGGTCCTGCTTTCCCCGGAGGGCGGCGCGGTTATCGGCCTGGACGAGTACCCGGTGCACGGTGCCGTGGTTAAGTTCGACCATGCCCTGGACGACGGTCGCCTTTACGTCAAGACCTGCACCGACGAGGGCATTATCGTCACGAAGTCGCGGTCCCTGCGCGGGCTGGAAATCAAGTCCGGATCGTCATTGATGCTGGACGAGAAGTCCGGCATCGCAATCGAGGTCATCTCCGGTCCGGACGAGACCCAGGATCTCATGCTCGAAGACGTCCCCGATGTGTCGTACTCGGACATCGGCGGCCTGGACACGCAGCTCCAGGAGATCCACGACAGCATCGAATTGCCGTACCTGCACGCGGACCTGTTCAAGAAGTACCACCGCCGGGCCCCCAAGGGCATCCTCCTGTACGGTCCCCCCGGGTGCGGTAAGACCCTGGTCGCAAAGGCAGTGGCTAATAACCTCGCCAAGAAGTCCGGCAGGGAAAAGGCTCACTTCCTGAACATCAAGGGCCCCGAGCTGCTGAACAAGTGGGTCGGGGAGACCGAGCGGTCAATTCGCGAGGTGTTCGCTAAGGCGCGCGAGCTTGGCTCCGAGGGTGACCCCGTGATCATCTTCTTTGACGAGATGGAGTCTATGTTCCGCCAGCGCGGAGCTGGCATTTCCAGCGACGTCGAATCGACCATCGTCCCGTCCCTCCTAGCGGAGATGGACGGCGTGGAGGGCCTGAACAACGTCATCGTCATCGGCGCGTCGAACCGGCAGGATCTCATTGACCCCGCCATTCTCCGGCCTGGTCGCCTGGACGTTAAGATCATGGTCGGTCGGCCGGACAGCGTGGCGGCCTACGCCATCCTGGAGAAGTACCTCACCGATGACCTTCCCTACGGCGAGCCGATCTCCCTGGGCAGCGTCATCGACGCGATGTACGCCGAAGAGAAGGATACGGAATTCCTTGAGGTCACCTACCAGAATGGCCAGAAGGAAACCCTCCACTTCAAGGACTTCTCCTCCGGCGCAATGATCGCATCGATCGTTGACCGGGCGAAGACCTCGGCTATCAAGGACGAGCTGGAAGAGAAGGGCACGGGCATTACGCTCAAGCACCTGCTCGATGCCGTCGCCGCTGAGTTCAAGGAGAACGAGGATCTGCCTAACACGTCGAACCCCGACGACTGGGCGAAGATCTCCGGCCGGAAGGGCGAGCGTATCGCGCACGTCCGTCCCCTGCTCCGTGAGGAGGACGACAAGGAGACCAAGACCATCGACCCGGGGATGTACCTGTGAGTAATGAGGAGTGGGACACGTCCCGGCTGCCAAAGAAATGGCAGAGGTACGTCGAGGCGCGCGAGAATGAGATCCGGCAACTGAAGCGTCACGTAGAGGAGCTTTCCGCCGGGCCGGATGACTCTGATACCTTCATCACGGACTACGCGCACCCCGACCGGAAGCTCGGCAAGAGCCCGAACGTCGCGTACGTCCTGGACACGGCAGACCCGTACGGGAAGATCTTCGCGCGGATCGAGGAGCACCGGGGCGTCAATACCCTGTACATTCAGGGATACGGGATGTCGACGTTCATCCAGCCGTTGGCATCGAATTCATTCCGGGTGTCTTTGCGGGACACCTAAACAACCCAGGAGGAAACAGTGCCAGAGTTCAAGGTCATCGATCAGTTCAACAAGACGCGGTACATTACCGCTGACTACTTCACCAGCGCGGACCGGGTATCGAAGTTCTGGCGAAAGAAGTCGGAGTTCGCTAACGAGCTTGTCGCGACACTCACCGACACCATGGAAGTCACACAGCCACCGGACAGGGCGTACGTCGGCAGGGACCCCTGGTTCTACGCCTTGTCACAGCCGAAGCCCAAGGCAGTCGTCCGGAACGTCTTCGACATAGAGGCCAGCGCCTACCCGAACGCGACCCGGAGCGACATCAAGCGGCTGCTGGACCAGTTCCTCGTGAGCCACTGCTACCACCAGGTCAGCTTGTCCCAGGAGATCATCTACAAGTAACAACCCCGCCTCCCCAAAACATATCCTGGTTCTGGAGCACCTCCCTCTCCGGAACCGGGATATTTACATGGCAGCACTGGATGACGAATTCGAGCTAGAGCACGGCGGCGAAACCCAAGAGGAAAAGCAGCTTCGCGAAGAGACGCAGATTGTCGTCACGGTTGCCCAGCAGGCCAAGCTCAATTCCCTAGTCGACAAGCTCATGGTGCTCACTGACGAGCTGTCCGGGAACCCTCTGCGTGAATACCAGATCCCGTTCGGTCGCCGGATCTTTGAGTCCCTGATCACCGGGGACGGCGCGCGTATCACCGCGCTGTTCTCCCGGCAGTCCGGTAAGACCGAGACCGTGGCGAACGTCATTGCCGTAGCCATGATATTCCTGCCCCGGCTGGCGAAGGTCTATTCCGATTTCCTGGCCATGGGGAAATTCAAGAAGGGCTTGTGGGTCGGTGCGTTCGCGCCCGTCGAGGACCAGGCCGACACGCTCTACGGCCGGATCGTCGCGCGCCTTTCCAGTGAGGAAGCGCAGTCATTCTACGAGGACCCGGAGATTGACGACCGCATCGACGGCCACGGTAAGATCGCGACCCTGAAGAAATGCGGATCGTTCGTCCGCCGTATGACCTGCCACCCCAAGGCTAAGATCGAATCCAAGACCTACCACCTGATCCTGATTGACGAGTGCCAGGACGCACACTCCAAGACGGTCAAGAAGTCCGTGAACCCCATGGGAGCGTCGACCCGCGCGACCCACGTCTGGACGGGAACGCCGACCTACACAAAGAACGTCTTCTACGATCAAATTCAGAAGAACAAGCGCAAGGCATTGCAGCGCGGTAGGCATAAGCAGAATCACTTCGAGGCGAACTGGCGCATTGTCGCGGCCTGCTTCCCGACGTACAAGGCGTCGGTCGCGGACGACATGGAGACAATGGGGCGCGAGTCCGAGGAGTTCCTCCTTTCCTACGAATTGAAGTGGCTGCTCGACAAGGGCCAGTTCACCACGTCCGAGAAATTCGAGGAGCTTGGCGACCGCCGCGTACAGGCCCTGGAGCACTCATGGTTCAGGACGCCCGTCGTGGTCGGGATCGACTGCGGCCGGAAGCAGGACAAGACGATCGTAACGGTTGTCTGGGTCGACTGGGAGCACCCGGACGAATTCGGATTCTTCGAGCACCGGGTCATAAACTGGCTCGACCTTGAGGGAATGGAATGGGAGACTCAGTACTTCAAGATCTTCGACTTCCTCCAGTGCTATAACATCGAGGCGGTAGGTGTAGATATCGGCGGAATTGGTGACGTGGTTATCGGCCGCCTGAAGACGCTTATGCCGAACATTAAGTTCGTGGAATGCGGGGACGCACCCGGCGAGCAGTCGGTACGGTACAAGTGGCTCCAGCAGCTCATGCAGCGCAAGCGAGTCATCTGGCCAATGGGCGCGAAGGTAAAGCAGCTCCGGGTATTCCGGAGGTTCCGACAGGAGATGGAAGACGCCGAGCTGGAATACAAGGGCCACGTTATGAAGGTCGCCGCGCCGGACGATAACGACGCGCACGACGACTACGTTGACTCCCTCTGCATTGCCGTGTCCATGACACAGCCAAAGCAGGACCAGAAGAAGGACGACCAGGTAGTGGTATACGATAATTTTGTTTTCAAGCCCAGTCGAAGGGCATACGCGAGGTGAGTTATGAGCGGTGAAACACAGGATCAAGTGAGTGGCTGGACCACTGACACCCTGAAGTCTTACATAGAGGCCCGGCACCAGGACCTGCGTATTGCGCTAGACGAGCGCTATGCCTATCAGCAGAAGTCAGCAGACGAGCGTTTTGCCATGCAGATGGACGCGGCTAACGAACGGTACGCGACGCAGACTAAGGCGACTGACGCGGCGTTCGTGGCCCAGCAGACCGCTATGAAGACCGCATTCGACGCGGCCGACAAGGCTGTCCAGGCCGCGCTTGCAGCGGCTGAGAAGGCGGCAACGCTAGCACGCGAGGCAGCCGACAAGCGATTCGACTCGGTGAATGAATTCCGTGCCCAGCTAGCCGACCAGGCGGCCACACTCCTGTCACGGGTTGAATACCAGGCACAGCACGGGTCGGTCCTGGAGAAGCTCGACCTGATCAATGGCCGTCTGGCTGAGCTAGACAAGCGGGTAGCTACTGAAGCAAGCCAAACCGCCGGGGCCCAGTCGGTTACCGGAACAGGCTACGAGTCGACCGCCCTGGCTGCGGCGACCAAGAGCGCGCGGATTAGCCAGGCAATTGCCGTGGCCGCGATGTTCCTTGCGGTCCTCGGCCCGGTCCTGGTTGCCCTGCTGCTCCACTAACCGCCAGGCCGTTCGCGGTAAACTGGGATAGAGCGAGCGCGAGGAGTACCGGATGAGTATGCCCTACCAGAACTCTGGTGGCGACGACGGCGAGGGAACTGTTTATGACCCTCAGTCTGGCCAGGTCGTTGACCACCTTTCCGCCTGGTACACGCGCGGGTACACGGCCACACTCGGCCAGCACGGCGAATTCGTCTACACCCCGCTGATTGCGTCGACCCCCGCTAATCTCGATTACGCGTCTCTTCCAGCCACGGTAAACACGTACTCCGAGATCCACCAGAACTACTTCAGCAACGACCATGATCCCCTTGGCGGGTTCCTGACCTTCATGCCAAGTTCGAGCTTCACCTACACGCAGGATGGCGTCTCCGTACGGGTCGTACGGCGTCTGAGCGGCACGGAGACGTGGCCGAACCTAGACTCCGGTGTCTCCCCCTGGGCGTTCTCTATGGAGGGCTCAGGGTGCATCTACATCTGGCAGGGTTACCTTGTGGTGAAGCTGTTCCCCACGGACGTTTCCTCAGTCGTCACAGACGACGGGAACCCACTGACCTACCACGTGATCGAGCACTTCCTTGAGGGACGTGAATTCGACATTACCGTTCCGACGTCTACCACGCCGCTCGACCTCACGGTGGACTGCATGGTGACCGACAGTGTTATCCCGTACCGATTCGACCCTGTTAACCCCCTCGGCCTGTTGTGGTAACCCCTCTTTCTGGAGAAGTAAATGTCTAACGTGTTCAAGTCCCCGGATAATACGCCGATCCTGGAGAAGGGATGGACTGTTCAGTCCTCTAATGGATCGAATGTCACCCCAATAGCAGGTCCAATGGGTCTGTCTTCGGCCACCATTACGGCAGACGCAGTGGCAGCCGTAACAGCCAATCAACCTACCGCCGACGCCGCCTCCCGCGCCGCTGTCGGACAGATCCACCTGGACTCCTTCACCGGCACTGACGACCAGCGAATGGCTGCCGCGATCACTGCTGCCGTTGCCGGTACCACCACTGTAATTCTTCTGGCACCGAGGGCGCATACGTTCGCCAGCCCGTGGTTAACATCCTATGTTTCCTCGTCCGCGACGATGAACCTTAAGATCAAGGGCACAGGTACGGCGTTCAACGGTGCCTGGGGTGCCCCGGGGGCGGCCACTACCTGCACCTTCACCTGTACGGGTGTCGAGGCCTGCATGAACTTCCAGCACAACGGCAGCATCGAGCTGAGCGACCTTAGGGTCCTCTCGGCTAATGCAGGAGTTCCGCTATTCCAGACCACGAATGCCACACCTAACATTCACGACTGTGTGTTTTCCGGTGGTGCGAGTGGTGCCGCGTGCATCACGGACGCGGTTGTCCTCGGTGGTAACACGGCCACCATCGGCGCGGGCGACACGGCGAAGTACAACGCCTACCAGGGCACCGTGTATAGGAACTTCTTCGACGGCGTGCGGACCTGCGTCCTGTTTAACCAGGCTGCGAACAGTGTGAACGTCCACGAGAATACCGTCTCGACAAGCTGCGGTTCAGCTCAGCAATTCGGGGCCGCGTTCTCTCTGATCGGTACCAGCTCAAAGAGCATCAACGACGTTCAGATCTGGGGGAACTGCGTCGAGGTCAGCAACTACCCGTACGGAATTTACGGCATCTACGCGCAGGAGTGCCACTTCGGGCCAAACGGATTCTACGACCCGACGTCAAAGCACCGTGCCGCGATCTACCTGGACACCTTGTCTAACTACAACACGATCGAGTCTGGTTTCCATTCGGACTCGTACCAGTTCGTCGTGGACACACCAGGGAACAGCACCGTCCGGAACGGTCACCAGACCATGTGGTCGTACACCCGTCAGCCGCAGATGTTCGTCACTAACACCCCGTTCAAGTACCTGGACAACAACGCCACCGGACTTCGCGCACTTGACGGCCGGGGTAACTACGTCGCCATCGGCCCGGTCAATGACGCGGCCGGTTCCGGCGGGTACGCGGGATGCAACATCGTGTCCGGTAACGGTACCTCGGTGACTGACGCCGCGACCGTAAACGGCTCCCACTGGGTCACCAGCAATACCGCCGCCTTCACGAGCACGGATGTCCCGTGTGCGCTGTACGCCACCGGCATCCCGACGACTAGCCTCATCGTGAACACCGTCACGCCGACCACTGCCTGGGCTTGGGCCGCAAGCGGGGTTTACGTCCTAGGCGACATTGTTCGGCCGACGACGGCGAACAGCCACCTATACCAGTGCACCACGGCGGGCACGGCCTCCTCAACTGCCCCTACATGGCCCACATCCGGCGGTACAGTCACGGACGGCACCGTTGTGTGGACTGACCTGGGTACAACCACTACCGCCGCCTACATCTCGCTGGCGGCCACGGCGAGCGCCACCGGGCTGACCCTGGCCTTCGGGCGACTCGGTCAGGCTCAGCGAACCCTGATGCAGTTCGCCAGGTTCCACATGATCACCCAGGGCAGCGCGCCGACGTGCACGGCGGACGCCGGAGCGGGCAGCGGGCCGAGCGGGATCGCTACCGCCGGAACCGACCATGCATTCACCGTAGCTATTACGACCGGGACGGCCACCGCATCGGGGGACATGTTCCACACCGCGTCTTCCACCACCTGGGCGACCCAGCCGAAGTTCTCAATGACCGCAGGAAACGCCGCAGCGGCAGCGCTAATGGCTGGTGGATACTGGATCACGGTATCAACAGGAACCGCCACGGTTAACTTTGTGAATGCACCCGCCATCAGCACGGCATACGCATTCTCTCTGACGGCACTGGCGTAACTACTTATCCAACGACAACACAAAGTAGAATGGGCAAGAGGGCAATGACCTGCTTCCCATCCGTTAAGGAAGAAGAAACCAATGACCGGAGTTTTCCCCGACCAGGCGTACAACACCCCGATGGACACCCCCGGGTGGACCGCGCAGAACTCGGCAACGGGTGACGACCAGAACCTGACCGCGCATGCCGGGGTCACAGCGGCCGGTCTTGCCACGCTCGTCACGGCTCAGACCGCGCTGGGTTCCGCGCAGACGGCTGCGAGCGTTACCGGTGTTACCGGGACTGACGCGGCGAACCTTGCCAAGCTCACAGACCTGAAGGCTGTCGCCGCTGCGGTGGACGCCCTGAATGCGGCGCTAGTCACTGCTGGCATCGAAGTCTGATGACTGCGAATAGCGGCGGGGTCCGTACGGATTCCGGAGCGACTTCCGGCAGCACCGGGCTCGCGACGGTAACGTTCGCGAATAAGTACGCCGCTGTCGAAGTCAAGAACCTTGACGCGACGAATCCCCTGTATATCACCACCGGCAGCGTTGTGGCCGCCGTTGGTGGCGGGAATGACGAATACGTGGCCGGACCTGGCGAGCGCATTCTTGTTCCGAACAACGCGCCAATGTGGTGGCAGGGATACGGCGGGATTGACGGGACGGCAACAAACCCCGGCACCACTGTTAACATCGCCGCCAAGGATGCGACCACCGCGTCCAAGTTCGAAGTGAACGCACTCGGCTGAGATAGGAAGAGAAACAAATGGCAGACGTCGACAAGGTTTCGCCCCTCGGCCCGGTGATCCTCCCCCCGGAGCGCCAGGGCACTGCGTACGAGGCGAAGCTCGCACCGAACGCTCCCGGCGGACGCGGCCCCCTGCGTTTCGAAGCTGGCACGGCGACCGACACGGACATTCCAAACGAGTTCGTGAATGGTATCCGGCAGGGCTACGAGACCGCTCCCGGCCGCCCGAACAACAACAAGAACGTCTTCGAGAAGTGGCCAGAGGAGACCTACCGCGAGCGCGCCCACATGGGATCGTCCGCCTGGACCTCCGCGCCCACGATGCTGAACGACTTCGCTGAAGGCGCTGGCACCGAAGCCGAGCAGAAGTACGTTGAGGTCGACCGCTCCGGTGCGTCGTACCTGCGGATCAACCCGGCTCGCGTCACTGACTAATTCGGCCGATGGTCAACTTCAATGACCGCCGTCCGAATGCCGAGCCAGATCCTGACGACTACGAGCGGCCTCTAACACGGCAATCTCTGACGGAAGCGAACAAGCGTTTCCGTCAGAGTGGCGTGCAAGCGGTCATTCACACTGACCCCAAGACCGCTGATAGGATCGTTCGCAGGACCATAAAGGAGCGATTCAATTCGCGCCGCAAGGGGTTCGAGGACTTTCCAACAGTCGGGGCTTACATGGACTACTTGAACGGACAGGTGACGGGATGATCGTGGGAGTCATCATCACATTGTTCGCCTGGCCCGCCGGGATCGTCGTCGGTAACCTGATCGCCAGCATCCTGTGGGGACTCCCCACCTGGCTGATCCTCCTGCGAAAGCTGCACTGCTCTCAGCCCTGGTGTTTCCGCCCGGGGCGTCACCCGATTGAGGGCACCACATTCCACACCTGCCAGAAGCATACCGTTGCCCCCGTGCATGCGTCGCTGAAGGCTCTCCACGCCGAGAAGTACCCCGAGCAGCACGCGCACCTGAACCCGGTGACGCCATGAGGGCGGGCCCGAATTCAGTGTTCACGAACTGCCCGTTCTGCGGGCAGATCATGTTCTTCCCGAAGAGGCACCTGCGCTGGCATGCACGTCGGCTAGTCGAGTCTATTGATTCCTGGCGTCGTAAGAACTCTATGAATCCGGGGCATGGCTCATGAGCATTGACTTTCCTTCTGCCTCTATGCGGGCTGCCGGTGGCGACCTCGCGATTCAGGTATCACCTCTTGGCATTATCGACATATCCGAGGAAGAGTTCGAAGTACACGGCCCCAGGGTAATTCGATATGCGAACAACTGGGCGTTCTACTTGGGCCACCATTGGATGTATCGTAAGCAGGCCGGTGAGCCGCAGCTAACCTTTAACCACGTTCGCGCGCTTTCCGACTTCATGACGAACTTCACATTCTCAAAGGGCGTGACGTTCAAGGTCAACAAGATGTTCCAGCACATCACCCCCGCACTGCTGGAGCGGATCTTCGACAAGGACAATAACCGGCAGCAGTTCCTATGGGCCATGGGACAGCAGGGCGGCGTCTCCGGCGACTGCTTCGTAAAGGTCGCGTACGCCGAGCCCGGTACAAAGGCCGCCGACCCTATCACGAAGGCAGGCCGCGTCCTGCTAATGGTCCTTCAGCCCTCGCATTGCTTCCCGGAGTGGGACCCGCACGTCCCCGGCAAGATGACCAAGTTCACCATGAAGTACAAGTTCTGGGGAACGCAGCCGGACGGCACCCGCGTCGTTAACACCTACGTCGAGGAAATTGACGACGAGACTATCAAGGAATACATCAACGACGAATGCTTCAGGAATGACCCGAACCCGCTTGGCCGCATTCCCGTAGTCCACATCGCTAACGTCCCGATCTCCGGATCGCCGTGGGGCCTCTCCGACATTGACCAGATCATCCCGATCAACCGTGAGTACAACGAAAAGGCCACGGACATCTCCGAGATCATTAACTACCACGTGTCTCCTATCACGGTAGTTACCGGTGGCCACCCGCCGAACCTTGAGCGCGGGCCCGCCAAGATCTGGGGTATCGGGAACGAGAAGGCGAACGTCTTCAACCTTGAAGGCGGCACGGCCGGACTCGCGCCCGCGATGGCCTATCTAGAAGTCCTCCGGATGCGGATGCACGAGTACGGGCACGTCCCTGCGAATGCCCTGGGCGAGCCGCAGCCGATCAGTAACACGAGCGGTGTCGCGCTGGCCATCCAGTACATGCCGACGATGCAGCACTACAATCTGAAGAAGGTCCAGTACGGCACGGGGCTGAAGGAAATAGCCCAGCTCGCGCTGATGACCATCTTCATGAAAGAGCCTCAGACAGTTCTGTACGACCCGTACACGAACGGAATCCTGGACCCGGAACTCGGCCAGCAGAATTCGGTCGACCCCCAGGACCCGCAGGTCTACGACCTGGACGTCGACTGGCCCGCGCCGCTCCCCGTCGATATCCTGATCAAGCTCAACGAGATTCAGACCAAGATGGAACTCGGCCTTGAATCCCGTAAGGGCGCTATGCGGGACCTCCAGGAGGAGTTCCCGGACGAGAAGCTGCAGGAACTCCGCGAGGAGATGATGCAGGACGCGAAGTGGGACGCGGAGCTGCGTGTTTTCAATTCGCAGGTCGCAGCAGCTATCATGGCCATTACGGGGGTAATACCCCCGGATCAGGGAGAGCCGGTCCCACCGGAGTCACCTGAGCCAGGCAGTAATAGTCAGAATGCCGATGCACCGCAACAGGTTACGGCGAAGCAGCCAGTGCTGCCAGCCGGACTCAAGGCAGTGCAGGACAACCTGATTAACGAGATCGTGACGAATGCCTTCTCACCGAGGGTGCCGCTCCGGCGGAACGTCGACAAGAACGACACGGATGCCGCGTCGTAGAAAAGAACAATGAATACACATCGGGGCTTACACGGACGACCGACCGCAAAGGAAATCGTGACAATGAACACAAGGAACCTCCCCGGCACCGTCATCGGGTACCGGAATAACGGCACGCCGATTCGTCTGGCAGCCGGTGGTGACGAGACCCACCAGGAGCCACCGCAGGTGCAAGAGGTTACGGAGCCTACCGTCCCCGTGACCGGGCAGTTTTCCCAGGAGCAGCTTTACGCGGCCATGGAGAAGGCGCGCAGTGACGAGCGGGCGAAGCTCCACAGCACGATCGACGGGCTCCGCAATAACTTCAAGACGCAGGAGCAACTGCTGGCCGAGCTAAAGGCCGAGAAGGACGAGCGGGACGCTGCGGCTAAGGCCGAGGCCGATCGTCAGGCGGCTGAGCAGAAGGCGGCCGAGGAAGAGAAGCTCACGCTCAAGCAGCTCATGGAGCGGCGCGACCAGGAGAATGCGCAAAGGTTCTCCGAGCTTCAGGCGGAAATTCAGCGGCGCGATGCCCTCCTGGAAAAGGAGCGCGAGCTTTCCGCGCTGAACGTTTACCGGGCGCAGGCCATTGCCTCCGCGCGTGAGCCGAGGCCCGAGGAGCAGCATTACGGCATCGCGGATGAATTCATCGACCTGGTGCGTGGTAGCACTCCTGAGGAGATCGACGCGAGCATTGCTACTATGGTAGCGAAAACTCGCAGTATCCTAGAAGGAGTGCAGCAGGCGCAGTTGAATGCGCAGGCTCGCATGCCAGGTGTGTCTCCGAATGTTGGAAACTTCGGGCCGGTCGAAACCGCCGGTGCTACCCGACAGTTCTCAGCAGAAGAGATCAACGCAATGGACCCGACCTCGGAAGAGTTCCAGGCCCTGCGCGCATCGTACGGCATCGGCCGTTCACAAGGCAACCGAGGGATGTTCGGTAACACGAACCAAGGTTACTTCGGCTAAAAGAGAATGGTCGGGAATCCGGCCTAGCAAACACTCAGAAGGAGTGAATCCATGGCTGGTAGTGCCATCGTCGGGAGTCAGTTCCTGGCTGCGGCCCCCACCGCTTACCAGGGTGCGAACACGCAGCTTACCCCCGCCATTCAGACTCTCTGGAGCAAGGAAATTTTGTTCCAGGCGATGCCGATCTTGCGGTTTGAGCAATTCGCCATCAAGAAGACGGAACTGAACCAGGCCCCCGGGACCACGATTAACTTCATGCGCTACAACAACCTGCCTGCGGCTTCGCAGCTCGTTGAAGGTGTCCGCATGGAGACCGTGCCGCTGACCGCTTCGCAGTTCTCCATCACCGTTGCCGAGCACGGCATGGCCGTCGCCACGACCGAGTTCCTGCTGAATGCCTCCTTCGATGACGTCATGGCTTCGGCCGCGCGTCTCCTGGGCCGCAACATGGCGCTGTACCTGGACGCCTCTGCGCGCGACACGCTGCTTCAGGCCTCTTCCATCCTGTACGGCTACAACAAGCCCGCGCTAGCCGGAACGCTCCGTTCCGACCTCGCGCCCTACTCGCACGGTGTGCCCGCGTCGCAGCGGTCCGACCTGTCGGCCGGTAACTACGCCCTTACGACCGCCATGGTCAAGGACGCGGTGCTGACCCTGGAGTCGAAGAACACCCCCCACCTGGGCGACGTTTACCCGACCTTCATCCACCCGGCGCAGTCCCGCCAGCTCCGCGACGACCCCGAGTTCATCGAGGTCAGCAAGTACGCGCAGCCCGGCTCGTTCATGCTCGGTGAGATCGGCCGGTACAACGACGCGGTGTTCATCACCACGACCCAGGTCGCCCCGAACTACGTCTCCGGCTCGTCCGGCGCGCAGTACCACGACGGCATCATGATCGGCGACAACGCCTTCGGACATGCCATCTCACTTCCGGTCGAACTTCGCGATTCGGGCATTTTGGACTATGGCCGTGAGCACGGACTGGCCTGGTACGGGATTTGGGGCTTCGGCCTTATCACCGACCAGTCGGTCGTGATCCTGGAGACCAACTAATCTCCACGCCAACAGAGGGCCCCGGTTAACCCCGGGGCTCTTTGCTGAGGGGAACCAATGAGCGCGCAAGAGAATCTAAATCCCCAGCAGTTCTATCACGGAACGGACTATGATCTTGCCCCCGGTGCCGAGCTGCGTCCGGAGAATGTACCGGAGGACCGGCGTCGCGCTGGGATCTCGGAGCATGTGTGGGCTACGAGCAATCCGTCCGACGCGCTTGACTTCGCAACCATCAATCATGACGTGCGCCGGGCTTACCGGGTCACGCCGCTTGCTAACGACGTTGAGCCGGATGGGACTGAGCGCGTGAAGTCCAAGACCGGATTCCGCGTGGTCGACAGGGCCCCCGGGTCCAAGTAGCGGCTAACAGTTCCCCAGCCCCCTATCCTAGAATTGCCAGTAGGGCGAGAGCCCGTACAACTACATCAGGCACAGTATTCGCAGAACGAATTAGGGACACAACATGCCAGCAGGAAACACCCGGGTTAACCGGACCACTGGAAAGGCTGCCCCCCAGCCGGGGGACGTCACCGCTCTTAGGACGCAGGCTCTGGAAGACGAGCGCAACCAGGAGCAGGCCGAGGCCCAGCAGCGCGTCACGATGGCTCGCGAAGTCGAAGAGTACGAGAAGCAGAACGTCGTCATCGATTACTCCGACGTCGACAATCCGCTCCCGGAAGTTCAACCGCTGGACGGCGAGGACGAGCGTCCTTTCCGTGAGGTCACGATCAAGTACGACATCGATCAGATGACCTTCGGTGTTCACATTCTGCGAGAGGCCGAGTACGACGAGCGCGGGAACTGCACGCGACCGGCGGACGTCGGCGGGCCTAGGTTCTTCTCGTTCAAGGAAGGTCGCCGGTATCGTCTCCCGAAGCCGTTGGCCGATCACCTGGACGAGCGCGGTTTCGTTTTCCACTGATAGGTAGATCAGAATGCCAGGACAGATAGCCCCCCTCTCGGCGGACGCTACGCTGAACCTCCTCGCCGGAGCGTTTAACCTCGTAGCGCAGTCCAGTGCACCTACCTGGGTCCCTGGAAAGTACTGGTTCAATACCTCATCCAGTGCCCTGAACTTCTGGAACGGGACCACGTGGGTCGACGCGTCGCACCGGTACCTCGCCCTGCTTACCGCTGACCCGATGACAACCGGGCCCGGCGGGGGGCAATCAGCCGCCGTCTCCGATCTCACGGAGTGCGCCGACTCCGGGTACGCCCGGATTCCCGTTACGTACTCGGTCGCCTCCGGCGTCGTCACTCCCGTCAGTGTCTCCAACACTTCACTACTTACGTGGGGTCCCTTTAACGTCGACATGGCCGCACCAGTCGGCTGGGTCGCCATGGTCACGGTTCAGTCCGGCAATGCCGGAATGCTGGTTTACACCTGGGAAGTTCCAGGGAACATGACCCAGCAGGTCCAGGCCAGTCAGTTCATCCAGTGTCCCGCAGCGGGCCTGGTAATGAGTCAGTCATAAGAAAGGATCTGATTCCTTGACCGCCATCGTCTCCTCCGACATTCTGTATTACCTGTCGGCACCCGGGGCCTCCGCTGGAAACGCTACCGCTGGATCAGTCGGAAGCTCCTGGGGCAAGTACATGTCCACCACGCAGCTCTCCGGCACGCCACTGGATAACCTGTTCCCGGATCTAACCGGTGCGCAGAACGCAGCGAGCCAGGTTGACTACGCCTGCGTCTTCATCCTGAACAACACCGCCTCCGGTAACTCGATGCTGAACACCGTCGCCTGGATTCCGACCTCCGGTAACGTGACCGGCGCGACGACCCACGCGGTCGGCGTCGACCCGGCTGCCGCGTCGGCCAAGGCGTCATCGTCCGCCCAGGCCGCCGTGATCGCGTCCGCGACTGCCGCCCCGTCCGGCGTGACCTTCGTGGCCCCGTCCGCGACGAACGCTGGCGGCGTCTCGCTTGGCACCATCGCTCCCGGATTCGTCCGGGCCGTCTGGATTCGCCGGACCGCTACGAACTCCGCGCCGCTGAACAACGACGGCTTCACCCTTGAGTGTGACTTCGACACCCAGGGCTGATCGGTCCGAACCATTTATTCCGGCCGGGTCGAGTAATTCGGCCTGGCCGGTTGGCTTACTTAGGAGCTTTAGGTGACGGCACCGAACAGGTACTATGCAAATGCGCTGCCGACTACCCTGTCGAGCGCTATTAATAACTCGACTACGACGGTCGTGCTTACCTCGCTGCCGGGAACCTGGCCAACCTCGTACCCGTTCTCACTCCTGATTGAATGGGGGACGACGAACTTTGAGGTCATCAAGGTTACGCAGGCTCCTACGGGAACCGGCCCCTATACCTTCGCGAACTGCGTTCGCGGGGACGACGGCACCACCGCGATCAGCCACCTGGCCAGCAGCCCGGCCGCCCACGGGTTCACCCAGCGGGACTTCACCGAGCCGCAGTCCCATATCGCCGCGACCACGCAGGCCCACGGGCTCGGCTCCGGCTCGGCGGTGGTCGGGACCACCGACACCCAGACGCTCTACGGTAAGCAGTTGTATGCCGGGGCCAGCGGTCCCGGCTGGGTTACCGTGACACTGACTGGTGGTGCAACTGCCGTGCAGCCTTGCAAGTACCGTGCGATTGGAAGCCCGCCTAATGAGTACGAGGTCATCGGGGCGGTTACCAGTGCCTCGAATCTGAGCAACGTCAACATATTCACGCTCCCGCAGGCACCCAGTACCCAGCAAATCGTCCAGTGTGAATACTCCGATGCCAGTAACATCGTGTCCGGCATGTGCCTTACCACGGGTGCCATTCAGTTGTCTACCGTGTACATCGGCAAGATAGTCTACTTCCACGGTTTTATCGCGATGGACTACGCGTAACGGCCGGGTGGGCAGATGACCACGTACTATTTCCCGGGAATGGCCGCTCCTATTGGAGGGCCGGTTAACTATGCGCGACAGTCGGTCTCGTCCACCGTCACGGCCTCCTGGAATACACACGCACAGATAGTCGGGCAGGCATCAACATCCTGGCAGTCGCGTACTGCCATAGTGGTCACCACAGATACCGCCTGGAACGCATACAATTTCGTTCAGGTAACTGCCGCCGTCTCCTGGAAGTCCAGGCAGGTGGTTAGCAAGACCCCCCAAACGACCTGGGAAGTTGCGACTACCCGAACCTCCACCAAGTCCTTGACCTGGAATGACGGTAAGTCCACGTCGAACTCAAAGTCCTTCGTCTGGAATGTACGGATTCCCGCCAGCAGCACCACGTCCATGACTTGGAATGCCTACCTTCCTGTTTCCCTCTCGGCCGCCTCGTCCTGGGTCACCCGTCAGCAGGTCCGTCCTGTAGCCCTGATAACGTGGAACACCATGTTCCCCGGGGGGGTTACTGCACCCGTAAGCACCACCTGGGAATCGCTAGGGGCAGGCACAAATACGTCCGACATTCAATGGAATTCAAACAGTTTCCTGACTGCCGTAGCCAGTACCATAGGCCTTTCCTGGAAGAGTCGGACCCTTGTAACCCTGTCGCTGGTGATGCTATGGCAATCCGAAGTGTCGGGAGGAGCCTCATCGAGCCTGGGGATTACCTGGGAGACGATGCACGGTGTCACAAGTACGGTAGCGACCGCGTGGGTTCAGTATCAGGGGGGGACCCCCTCAGCGTCGGTGAACTGGAATGTCATCGAGTCCCTGAATGCAAGCAAGGCGGTGCTGTGGAATTCGCTACTGCCAGTTACCACGCAGCAAGCATGTGGGTGGCTCGATACGACCACCGTTCCGAAGACGGCATCAACTTCCTGGAACGTCAGGACGACGCTACCGGCCCTGACGTCCCTGGCCTGGCAGGTTTACGCCATGCGAAGTTCCATGGTGCCTGTTACGTGGAACTCCCATGCACGGGTTCTGTCGGCGGCCCCATCTACAATCTGGTGGGATACCCTCTATACCAAGCTGAAGACACAAACCGTGGCGTGGGTAAGTGCTGGAGAGCTGGTTTCCCGTACGCAAGCCATAACGTGGGGTACTCGTAAGCGCCCGGCGACGACCCAGGCCCTGTCCTGGAAGAGTCTCCGCACGGTTGCTAGTCCCGCTGGACTGCGCTGGAATACCCGGGCAGCCCGTAAGGCCACCGAGCAAAGTACCTGGCGGGTGCGGCACACGGCGACCTCTGGCACCAGTACCTCCTGGCGGGCCCGCAGCGCGGTCGTGACGGACTTGCACACTTCCTGGCATGCATTGCTCGGACGGATTCGCACGGCCTCCCTGAGTTGGGCTGTGCGCCGCACAGTGCATGTTCCGTTGCCTGTCGCCTGGAATACGGTGACGACTTATCACCCAGTGACCAAGACGGCAGGAATTAACTGGCGGACGGACAAGGCACTGCGCATCCGTGTGCCGGTCGCCTGGAACGCTCAGGATCTTCGTGTAACGAAGACCATCGGGGTTACCTGGAATACCCGGCATGTCGCGAGTCACACGACTGGCATCTCGTGGAAGGTCCTGCTCACGCCGGTAACGGTGACCAAGCCGGTCAAGTGGAACGCACGGACAAACGCGCACGTCTCTCATGGCCTGGCCTGGATGGTGCTCCGTAAGGTGAGTTCGCAGAAGACGGTCAGGTGGACGGATAATATCCTTATCACTCAGGTTACCGTGACGCACGCTACTGCCTGGAAGGACCTTTCTAAGAAGTCCCTGACGCGATCCGTGCGCTGGAATGCAAGGTTTACCCGCGCCGCCCAGAAGTCCCTGGCCTGGAACGTGCTGCACTCTGTGACCACGCAGAAGGCAGAGTCCTGGCGGGTGACGCACCGGGTCCCAGTTACCCGCGCCTGCTCCTGGAATGTTCCATTCGGTGCCGCACTGGTCAGCACGACCAAGTTCGTCAGGTGGAATACGCTCGCGACCGGTACCCACGTTACGACCTCGGCTACAATAGAGTGGACGACGAAGAAGACCATCCCCGGCGGGATTACGATCGCCGGAGCGGACCGGTGGCAGGCGGCGCAATGACATGCAGTTGACAGACATGCTTTCCCGAATCCGGATGGAGATCGGAGACATGGCGAAGCCATTCCGATCGATCATGCAGGGCGACGGTACCACCCTGATGACTGACCTGATACAGCCGAACGTCAATGCCCTCGGTTTCGCCATCGACGTCGCGGACTCCATCGGAAACGTCACCACCCTGACTCCGACTACTGACTACACCGTGGACGAGGAGAACGGGATCATCCTGTTCGTTCACCCGGTCGCCGCCGGGTCGACCGCGATCATCTCCGGGACGAGCTGTGGCATGTTCACGGACAATGCGCTTCTCGTTCCCATTCGCGACGCGGTTATCTGGCACTGCCATAACCGTCAGCTCTCCGAGCGATACCGTGACCGCCACGGATTCATCACCTACCGGGAAACTCCGATAAGCCTGCGGACTATTCCGCCGGAAGAGGAGCTTCCCCTCGTAGTCCTGGCGACGTATAACACATACTGGATGCTTGCCGACGACATGGCCCTGGACGTCAATGTCCAGACCGCCGAGTCCACCAGCATCGACCGGTCCACCCGGTATCACCAGGTGATGTCACAGATCGAGGCGCTGGACGCCCGGTACAAGTCCCTGACAAGTCAGCTCAATATCGGCCCCTACCGCATCGCGACGACGAACCTCCGGCGCACGAGCCAGACCACCGGCCGCCTTATTCCATTGTTCAAGCCGCGCGAGTTTGATGATCACAGGTATCCGGTAAGGATGCTTCCTCCCATTGATCATATGTATGATGACAATTCGGGGGTCCCGTCCCAATTGTTCTATGGCGCGGGGTTGTGATATTCATGAGCGCCAAGCTGTAATAACGACAACGACAGGTATACAACATGCACAAGGTAAAGGGATACTGGTGGCGCGGCCAGCCGTCCCGTCCGGTTAACAACTTCGGTGACGGGCTCGCCCCGTATCTGCTCCGCAGGTTCTCACATCTCAAGGTGGCATGGTCCCCCGTCTCTCAGGCGAATATCGTGACGATAGGCTCCCTGCTTGAGCACATCCCCCCGCTGTGGGACGGGCACGTACTCGGCACCGGGAAGCTCTACGAGGACTCGCTGCTCCACCTGCACACTCAGACGGCGACGGTATGGGCCCTGCGCGGCCCGCTGAGCGCCCGTGGCGTCTCCGGAGATTATGCCCTGGGTGATCCTGGGCTCCTGGCTGACGAACTCGTTACGGTCGATCACAGGGACGTGGGCCTGGGCATCGTCGCGCACCACACCGACGACACGCTTGCCCATCGTAAGGAGTTCTTCAGCCCGGACTTCGAGACTCGTATCATCAATGTGGCTGATAATCCGCTTGATGTCGTCCGGGAAATAGGCCGCTGCCAGAAGATCGTGACTAGCTCACTGCACGGAATGGTTCTCGCTGACGCGTTCGGCATCCCGCGCCGGTATGAAATTAACCCGAAGGCCACTAAGTACGAGGGGGGCCTGTTCAAGTTCCAGGACTACAGTGCGTCCATCAATGCCCCGTTCGAGCCGGGTAAACTGATAGAGGCGTCGCGGTTCCACGTCGAGGACCGCAAGCACGAGATTTACGACGCGTACCGTGACCTTGGGAGGGCACTATGATGAGCCTGCGGAGGAAGCGCGGACACGGCATTACCCTGCTCATGCCCTTCCGCGCGAACGAGGGTGACACGAGGTTCCGGGCATTCGACTGGCTCCTCCGGTACTACAAGCATCACCTGCCGAGTGCTGAGATCATTGTCGGCACCGACTTCAATACCCCGTTCAGCAAGACCACCGCGTTCAATAACGCGCGGGCTGAGGCACACGGGGACATCCTCGTGCTCATTGACGCGGACTGCTACATTGACCCGAAGGTCATCCTGCACTGCGCAAAGGAAATCCGGCGCGAACGACGCAGGGGATACCGTCTATGGTACATTCCGTACCGGAAGTTCTACCGACTTACCGAGGTAGCATCGGACCGCGTGCTCGACTCGAATCCCACGCGTCCGCACCGGTTCCCAGTTCCCCCGGACAAGGACGATGTTGAGAATCCGTTCGCGGCGTCGCACGGGCACTGGTGGGGCGCGCTGATTCAGATCATGCCCGCCGAGGCGTACGATATCGTCGGCGGCTGCGACCCGAGGTTTCTTGGCTGGGGCGGGGAAGACGTCGCATTCATGCGCGCGGTAGACACCCTGTACTGCAAGCATAAGACCACGCGGAACCAGGTGCTCCACCTCTGGCACCCGATCGTGAAGACCGAATGGAACCTCCGGATGTGGGAGGGCCAGTCCAGCGCCCGGGACAATGACGCCCTGGCTAACCGGTACTACGCGGCATTCGGTGACCCGAAGCGCATGCGGAACCTCGTAGGGGAATACCATGTCGAGGATTGATTACCACCACGGCCGGGCGAACGCGGACTTCGAGACGGTGCAGCTCTCGAATGCCATGCGCGGGTGGAAGTCGAACTACGGGGACTTCGTGGACTACTACCGGCTGGACCCGGACGCCACGCAGTACGACGACGTGTACGAGGAAGTTCTTTCCGGCGGCCGGAAGTACAAGCCCGTGATTCGTCTGGGCTGCCTGCACGTCTCCCTGCTACAGGGAGAGAACGACTGGGACGACAAGGGCTTCTACTACAACGACGACATTCGCGCGCTGGTCCCTTACGAGATTTACACCGGCTCGGGCATGCCATTGGCGGACATGGACACCGGGGCGTACGAGCTTGACCGTATCGTGTACAAGCAGAAGGTCTTCCGCGTAGTGGAGATAAACGTGCGCGGGCAGATCGTTGAGCACCCGAACATCGTCGCGATCGACGCGACCCAGCTCAAGCCGGACGAGTTGCACGAAGATCCACTTTTGAAAATATATGAGGATATAGCACCATGAGTCACCGTAATGAGTTCATGAGTTTGGAGATACTAGAAAAGTTCACCAAACCCGAAGGTGCCTGTAACCTCTGGACAGGACCAGTTAGCAATTGCGGCGATCCCCGATGGTACGCCGTAAACATGCACGAGCACGGTGCCAGTGTTAAGTGTTGGTACGTGTCAGAAGTCCTCGGCATTGAGCGACCCAAGGGCATGAAGATCTATTCATCTTGCCGAAATAAGATGTGCCTCGCGGAAGATCATATCCGTGAGTTCATGCGCTATTGTCGTAACAAGCACGAGTACACACCAGAGAATACCGGCCACGACAAAGAGGGCACACGCTACTGCAAAGCCTGTAAGTACGCGTACCAGAAGCGGCACTACTACGGCCTGGAAGAGGCAACGTTCAACCAGATGCTTATTGATCAGGGCTTCACCTGTAAAATTTGCAAACGTCCTTTTGCGGGACAGCGCCCTCATCATATCGACCACGACCACGTAACCGGTCGCGTTAGAGGTATCCTGTGCGGGCAGTGCAACACCCTTCTCGGCATGGCGCATGACAACACGGCAATACTGGGGGCAGCGATCGGGTACCTGACCAACGCCGAGGACCCGCTGCTCGCGGTTTACGGGGAAGGTAACCTGGCCCCGTGAGCGCCCACGACAACATGAACCCGCAGCAGTTCATGTACCATGTGTCCCCGCATGCAACCCGGAAAAGCATAACGGATGAGGGGCTGGTTGCGGATTACGCCGAGGGCCCGTCAGCAGTTTACCTGAGCGCACAGCCCAGCAGTAAGAGCGGGCGACGCGGCTACGACACGTACAAGGTAGACACGTCAGGCCTGGATATCCTAACTGATCCACACGAAACGTGTCATGACCCTAAGTGTGAGTTCCGGCATACTAACTCGTATTACTCGCCAGATGATATCCCTCCTGAGCGACTGCAGAGGATTTGATGTCACGTATTGAGTTCGGGCCCGCCTTACCAGAGGGGGAAAGCCCGGCGATACAATGAGGGAGGGGCCATCCCGTGCGAGGACGCTCCGCATGCTGACTACTTGCCCATAAAGGAACGAGACTGATGTCAAGGTCTTCGCAGTACGTGAACACGAATCCCGGCGCTGATGCCGACCGCGCGCGTACCGCAGAGTTTCTTCAGGGGCTAAAGGATTCCCAGCACGACCAGCGTGTCCGGATGGCTGAGACTGTCGCCATCCTGGCAGCGGTGAACCTCTACGGACGCTACCGTAACGCCAAGCGGGTGAAGTAATGCCCTGGCTGATGAACGAGGATGCCGCGCTGAAGTACCAGCTTCAGGGGATTACCGTCTTCGACCAGAACTCCGGATCGAGCGGTCGGCCGGTTAAGGTCCGTTACCGTTCTCCCGAGGACGAGGTAGCGAAGTTCACTCCCCCGATTATCCTTATCGAGATGCCGCAGCTTTCCATTGCCTGGGAACGCGCGCACATGGGGCAGATTAATCTTCCTTACGTTCCTGAGGGCGCAGACTCAACCAGTGTCCCGGCCCAGTGGCAGGCGGCATTCGCGGCTGCTGACGGAGCGTACGATCCCACACTGTCCCCGTACAGCACCTGGAGCCCGACTCCCTATAACATCGATTACCAGGTGACGGTCTACGCGCGCATGGCGCGGGAGCACCTGATGCCCATCATGGCGACGCTGGAGCAGGACACCTACCTGGGCCGATTCGCAAAGCTTGTCATCCCGCAGACGAATACATTCGAGCGCGTCACCAGGATGGCAGGCCCGTTCCGGGACTACCAGAAAGACGAGAAGGGTAAGCGCCTGTTCCGGGCGACGTACTCAATTCGCGTCGCAACAGAACTAGTTGGGCCAGTTACCGACATGACCGGCGGCGGCCCGTTCGGTCCGGTCACGTCACTAAACCTGTCCATCTCGTACGGATTTTCCAAGTCAGAACTTACTCCTTACTACAATGAGAATGATCTGAGTCTGGAAGATGTAACCGAAGCAGTCGGCCTCGTCGGGTCTAGGACACCCATCGGCTGGAATAGCGATTAAGGTCAAGGAGAAAGAATGACCACTTACGGACGTCCCGGTACTTACGTTACCGAGATCCTTCCTCCGCTGACGCCGATTAACTCGACGTTCGGTGGCTCTCTTCCGGTCCTGGTGGCGGCTCACCCGCGCGGTCCGGTGTCCCCTACGCTCGTTAGCTCGTGGGCCCAGTTCACCCGGTTGTACGGAACGTACGCGGACGCGCCCGGGAGCATTCTCCCGTTCGCGGTCTCCGAGTTCTTCAGCAACAACGGATCGTCTCTGTACGTCCTGCGCGTTGCGAACTCCGATGCCGTCGCGGCGGTCCTGGACCTACAGGACGTGGAGAACGACAGCCCCGGTGCCCTTCAGCTTACCGCCGCGAACCCCGGTACCTGGGGTAACCGGCTGGCGGTTCAGGTCACCACGACTGGGACGGCGGGAGCCTTTACGCTTTCCGTTTACCTGTCGGACAGCACCACGAACGTGCTCTCCCTGGTGGAGACCTTCCCGTCTCTTAGCATGGACCCGTCGAACCAGCGTTACTGCGTTCCCATTCTGAATGCCCCCGCTTCAGGTTCGCAGTTCATCACGGCCAAGAACCTGCTGAGTTCGTACACCGCCGGGGAATCTGACCTGGTGGCCACCTCCGGAACTGTGCCCCTGGCATCAGGTGCGAACGGCACGAACACCTCGAACGTGGATACCGCCGTGGTTACCGCCGCGCTCGACAGCATTCCCGACCAGGTTATGGCCGTGAACCTTCCTGGTGTCTCGGACGTCCCCACCCTGTCCAGCATGATTTCCTGGGCTGAGGCGGCTGGTGACAAGATCATCGTCTGTGACGGTCCAGCCCCTGACCCGAGCGCCGTGTCCGAGACCGGGTACTCGGCTGTTGTCGTCTCGAATTACATCTCGATGGTGCAGTCAGGCAGCCCGTCTCTTCCCGACAGCTCGCATGGCGTGATCTACGCACCGTGGCTGCTCACCCGGGACCCGTCCTCCTCGGTCACCGGGGCGACCCGGTACCTGCCCCCGGGCCCGGCGGTTCTGGCGAAGTACCAGACGACCGATGCCACGGTCGGCCCCTGGAAGACTCCGGCGGGACTTAACACGGTGCTCGGCGGGGTCCTGGCTCTGGAGACCGCGTTCTCCGGGGCGCAGCTCGACACCCTGAACCTAGCCAAAGTGAATGCCATTAAGTCGCTGCCGAATACCGGCTTCGTGATTTATGGCGGCCACACACTCGCGACGGGGTACCCGGACACGTTCCTGTCGGTTCGCCGTCAGCTCATGTCAATCGAGCACGATCTTCGGGAGCTATTCCAGTTCGCGATCTTCGAGCCGAACGGTCCACTGCTGTGGGCGCAAATCGAAAGCGTCGGTAACAACTACCTGAACCAGCAGTTCCAGGTGCACGCCCTTGGCGGGAATACTCCGACAGAGGCGTACCACATCGTGTGTGACAGCACGAATAACACGCCAGCCATCGCGCAGTCTGGCCTGTGCACCGTCGACATCGGCGTGGCACTCCTGAGCCCGGCGGAATTCCTCCAGCTCAACATCACGCTAACCACCGGCACCTCAGCCTGATAAGGGAGCTTCGGAATGATTACCCAGAAGTCATCGCTTTCGAGCCCCGCCACCGACCCTCTCCGGAACTTCAAGTGGCAGCTCATTTTCCGACCGACCACCGGCCCGGCGGTGCCAATGATGGCAATGACCCTCGGCGGCCTTTCCGGAACCATCGACACGATCCCGTACCGTGAGGGCGGGTATAACATCGTCACCCAGAAGATGCCCGGCCAGGCGGACTTCGGTCCCCTGACCATTACCAAGGGCGTCATGGTCGGCCCGCAATTCCAGATCGACTGGTTCGCCCAGTTGTTCACGGTTCTGCAGGGGACCGGCGGCCAGGCGGCCGGACAGGACTTCCGCATGACGGTTGACGTCCTGGTCATCGACCACCCGGTCACCGCCGCATCGGCCCCGGTTAAGGCGGCGTTCACGGTTTACCGCGCGTGGCCGACTGCCCTGGCGTTCGGGGACCTTGACGCTGGCGCGAACCAGCTCCTGATTTCCCAGATGACGCTGGCGCACGAGGGCTTCACGCCGTCGATCGCGTCCGCTGTCGGGAACTCTGAGGCCTCCTACTCCTGATCCAACACCTAGTAGACTGGGAGCCGGAATACAACCGGCTCCCTTTTCGTAGCATGATTCGAGGAACACATGACTGACGCTCCCCTCTCTTCCGTTGACCCGATGCTGGCCGCTGCGGCTGTGTCGGCAAAGTTCGATGATGCGAAGACGGAATTCCCAGAGGCTCCAGTAGAGGACGAGTCCGATCTCGTTGAACTTCCCGGCGGCCTGGTTAAGGGCGAGAATACTTACCGGACGGCGCAGGTTCGCGAGCTTAACGGCGAGCACGAGGAGAAGATCTTCCGGGCACTGCAGTCGCGCAATAGCGCGCACATCCGCTCGGTCATCCTGGAGTGCGGCGTGGTCCGCCTGGGGGAACTCAGTGAGGATGACTCCCGTAAGCTCCTTCCCGAGCTGCTCATCGGTGACCGGGACCAGCTCCTGCTAGGCATCCGGAACCTTACGTACGACGACGCGGTGGACGTCTCCGCGTGGGCCTGCCCCGAATGCGGTGAGCCGATGGACCTCAAGCTGAACATTCGCGAGGACATCGAGGTTAAGAAGCTCAGGGACCCGGCCAAGGAGACCTACTTCGATGTTGAACTCCGGCATGGTAAGAAGGCCGTGGTGAAGCTCCCGAACGGAGCCGACCAGATGCGTGTCGGAGAGGGCAGTGACCACACTGTCGCGGAGCGAAACTCCATTCTTCTCCAGCAGTGCGTGACCGAAGTCGACGCCCCGGACGGCACCAAGACCATGATCGCCATGTTCCCCGGCTACGTCAAGGGACTGGGCATGAAGGACCGGCGGACGATCCTGGAAGAGATTGTCAAACGCCAGCCGGGACCGCAGTATACTTCAATTAAGATCACCCACGATAGCTGCGGTAAGGAGGTCACACTAGCTCTCGACCTAGTGGACCTGTTTCTCGGCTAAAGTGACGACGGCGCACGATAAGTACCAAGACTTCGGAGCAATACACCTTACATTCCCCGGCTGGACACCACGCGATATCGGGGCATTGACCGTTAAGAAGCGACGGTACTACGCCCAGTGGTCCCTCGCACGATGGGAACGGATGAATACCAATGCCTGAGCCAGATGCCAGTGGTCTTGGTGATCCGTCCTTCGATGCGAATAATGACTCCTTTGGCAGCACCGGGCACGTACAAGTCCTAGGTACGAACCAGCTTCAGGCTGCCATCGATAAGTTCGAAGCTGCCGTCAGCAAGCTCAGCGCGCTGTACGACAAGGCTGCTAGCACGATGCCCTCAGGCGTCTCAGGGAGCGGCTCTCGCAGCGCGAACAATAATGCGGGTGGTGCGAGCTTCGGAAACTCTGCGCAGGGCTCTCAGAGCGGCGTAGGTACCTTCCTGAGGGGTATGGGCAACGCCTGGACCGGCGGGAAGTATCCCAGCGCGTCATCCGGCCAGGGTGGGGGCCAGGGTGGGGGCCAGGGTGGGGGCCAGGGTGGCAGCGGATTCATGGGGCAGTTCTCCGTGGCCGGGCAGCCGTCCGGTGCTCCCGGTGGCGCGGGCGGCCAAGGCGGGGGCGACCAAGGCGGGGGCGGCACTAGCGGCTGGTCCAAGATCGGAACCGGGTTTATAGCGGCGACCGCTGCTATCAGTAGCTTCGGTACCGGGCGCATGGCGGACAGTACCGCCATGACAAACATGACCTGGCAAGGTAACCTGATAAACGGTGGCGGCTGGGCCGGAGCGCAGGCACAGCGTCGCGGTGCATTCGGTGGCGGCGGGGTCGGCCTGAACAATGCGGCATTGAATGCCCAGGACGCGGCTACCGGCTACTCCACTATGCAGCAGTGGTCGGGTTCCTCGGTACCGTATTCGGTCGGGGCGGGCAACCAGGTAACGTACGGGAACGGGATGGGCAGGGCCCTGTTCGGGGCGGCCTCAAGCTTTAGTGCTTCGAATCCGGGACTTGGCTGGGGTGGTTCCGTACAGGCGGCGACCTCACTTTATAACCCGCAGATGTCCATGCGGATGATGCAGCTCGGTTACAAGTCGACGCCGTTGAACATGGGCGGGCGCTCCCCAAGCTCAATGGGCTCCGTTGTCGGTGGCATGGTCCAGCGCATGTTCCCCGGGCAGACGAATAAGCAGGGCGCGGTTAACCCCAAGAACCTTGCGGCGTCACTGGCACCGGGTCAGGTTGGCTACGAGAACCTGGCTTCCCTGGGAATGTCACCTGACCAGATCAGTCAGATGACGCAGATGATGGAGTCCTATAACACGGTCTCCAGTAAAACTGGCAAGAACATGGGACAGGTACAGTCCCTGTTCCAGCAGTACTACTCCGGGGACAAGGGCGCGAAGGGAACACTTAGCAAGATCCTGGGCCCGAACATCCTGCAGTCCCTGAAGACTGCGCAGGCATCGCAGACCGGGCAGACAGCGGACGTTAACACCCAGTTCGCCCAGGGTGTCGACAAGGCGGCCCAGAGTCTGGCGAAATTCAATAACGTACTGGACCGGCTGCTCAATGACCCGATCCTAAAGCAGCTTGTCGGGTACGGCGGCGGTGCATCGGGAGCGTTCGGTGCCCTGACCAGCGGGGCTAGCCTTGGTGCCGGTGCCTTTGGTGCGAGTAAACTCCTCGGCATGCTCGGCAAGGGCGGCGGCGGGGCGGCCGGAGGCCTTGGCAAGCTCCTGGGCATGGGCGGGGGAGACGCCGCTGCCGGTGCCGGTGCTGGCGAGTCAGTTGCTGGCGGGGGAGCGGCGGCTGGTATCGGTGCGGGGGCCGGTGCAGGCGGGGCACTCACCGTAAGCCTGATTGAATCGTACATCCTGAATAAGGTTGGCAAGGATCTCGGCAAGAAGCTAGGAACTGACAAGGGCGGGGCGGGCTCGAAGATCGGCAGCATTATCGCCGGAGCTTCGACGGCTGTCACCGGCCCGACCGGATTCCTCATCAAGGGCATATTCGGCGGTAACATGTTCGCTGAAGGCGGTCGGGTAGAGCACGGACAGCCAGGAGTAGATGACCAGCCAGCTATGTTGCAGAAGGGCGAGGTCGTTCTTAATCCCCGTGCAGCGCAGCGTGCCGGTTATGCAAACCTTGACCGTCTGAACCGGGAGAACCCTAACCCTAGTGGCAAGACGTCAATGCGTAACGGGATTCTGCATGCCGCTGGAGGCGCGGCCATTCTTGCCGACGCGAAGAAGTACAACGGACACCGGTACGTTTTCGGTGGCCCGTCGAACCCGCAGGGCGGATGGGACTGCTCGTCGTTCGCTAGCTGGGTGCTCGGACACGACGAGGGCATGGCCCTGCCTGGCGGATCGTGGGCGTCCACCACGAATAGCGGAAAGTCCCACGGCGACGTGGCGGCATCATTCATCGGAATGCCTGGCGCGCACAAGGTCAGTAATAACGCGGCCGACATTCAGGCCGGTGACATTCTCGTCTGGCCGACCCACGTTGGATTCGGTGTTGGCCCGGGAACGATGTTCTCTGCTTATGACACCGCAAGCGGCACCCTGCAGACTGCCAAGGACATGCATAACGCAGGCGGTCCCGGTGGTGAGAAGCTCACCATTATGCGGATCGGAGCCGGAGGCGGGGTCGGCGCTACCGCCGGAAGCGCAGGAAGCTCCACGTCCTCGTCGGCCACACAGTCCAGCACCTCCCAGTCAATGGGCGGCGCGGGCGGCAGCAGCCCCACGTCCACGTCCGAGGCGGACAATGTAATGTCAGCCCTAGGCGGGTCTGCTGCCGGGATTAGCAGCAGTTCTCCGAATACCACTGCAACAGCGGCCAGCAATGGTGGTGGTGGCGGTAGCGGGTCGACAGCCGTTCCGGGTGGTTCCGGTGCAATGGGCGTTGACGCGCTCGCTAAGTACCTCCTAAAGGCCGGGTACTCGAAGCCTGCGGCTGCGGCTGCGGCCGGTGTCGCTGGCGGCGAGGGCACGGGTGCTATGCCGGAAGTCACCGGCTCGAACGGTGCTGGCCTTATCGGATGGACTCCTCCGTCTGCAATGGTTAAGTACGGTGGCACCTGCGCCGCTGCGGGCATTGGGCACAATAGTCCCGCCGTTGACATGGCTAACCAGGAGCAGGCCATGGTCAAGTGGATGAGGGCCTTTGGCTGGCCACCGCCGCAGAACAAGTACCCGAACTCGCTGGCTGGTGCCATGCAAGCGGCTTATGCCGCGTCCGCTGCCTACGAGCGTCCGGCGGTTGCCGGTTCGGACGTGCACTCGAACTGGATCACCCAGGCCTGGAATGCGGTGGCGAAGCTCGGTACCGGTGGCACGGTCCTGCGTGACGGGCCGGTCATTGTTGGTGATCGCGGGCCGGAGGTTATGAACCTTCCCGCCGGAACGCACGTCTCCAGCGCTGCTAGGTCGCGCGTTAACGGTGCCCAGGGCGTCGCCCAAGGTCCCTGGCAAACGGCTGGATCGGCCCAGTCCGGCGGCGCTAACATCAACCTGAACTTCGGGGATATCGTCATTCAGGGCGCGCAAGACGGGACGCTGAACAAGCAGACCGTATCGAATTCGGTGCAGGAGATCTTCGCGGGAGTCAAGAAGATGATCGAGAACGACAAGGTAATCCAGGCTATCGCTAACGGAAGCAAGTGCGGGTGATTATGCCATGCCGATCCTGACTACCTCACCGTCCTCGGGTGCTAAGGCCCCAACGGTCAACCCTGCTACCGGCACCGTTAAGAATCCTGCGCCCGGTAAGGCGACCACCGCAAAGAATGCGACCGGCGCAGCGGCTACGTATTACGCCCAGCCAGTGTTCGACCCACGTATCTACTCTCTCGTGTACCCCATGCAGCAGTCGGATGCTACGGCTGCGACCAAGGGCGGGGCGTTTAACGGGGGACTAACACGCGGGGTCATGGTATGGGACACTCCGGTAACCCCGTACAAGCAGCGCGCGACAATGCAGTTCCTGTTTAACCCCACGACCGTCACGGCTAGCTATGCCATAGACGCCTTCGACGCGGCGACGTCTCTCATGTACCGAAGCCCGGCGGACACGGCGCAAGCTGCATTTGCTATGAACCAGTCGATCAGCTTCAGCTTGTTCTATGACCGGACGTTCGAGCTATGGGGCTCGTACACCGCTGCAGGCGTCCCACGGACCCAAACCATCGGGCCAACGGGTAAAACGAGCACAACGACAAAGGCCATCGTCCCGGGAGGCACCACTACCACGACGGGTGGCGATCCAATGGACCCGACTGTCTATGGTGTGAACGTAGATATTCTGGCCATGAAGCAGCTCACCGGTCAGTTCCTTACCTCGCTTGCCCCATCTGGATCGGGAGCGGCTGGTGCACCAGCTAATCCGAATGCCAACCCGGGACTATCGCAGCAGGGTGTTATGTGCATGATCCCGACGTGGGTCTACTTCGGTGCGCAGACGGGACTGGTGTACTACGGGTTCATCTCTGGCTTTAACGTCACCGTTACGCACTGGACCCAGTTCATGATTCCGATGCGTGCAGTTATCGACGTGTCCTTTAGCCTTCTTATTCCATCCGCCGCTCAGGCCCTGGGTCCGGGCTTCGCTAACTTCAGCGTACTTTCCCAGCTCATAGCAGGTACTTCCGCCGCTAATACAACCACCGGTAGTACGGCTGGAACGGCGGGGCGATGATTAATCAGTACAGCCGTTATGTTGATTCGGCACTCCTGAATGTCACGGTGAACAAGAAGACGCGAAAGGTCATCGTCCCGAGCCCGGCCCAGGCCTACAACATCACCTACCGGACGTACCTGGTTGCCGAATACGACACCCTCGACGGGCTGGCCGATCAGTTCTACGGGTCGGCCACCTTGTGGTGGAAGATCGCGGATGCCAATCCAGAGATACTTGACTGGCACACCCTGACGCCGAATATGAGCATCCGGATTCCGGTGACCGCGTAATGTCCACCGTCCCTGTTGGCCCGGTAGTCTTCTCAGCGACCGTTAACGGATTAGAGTCCCCGAACACGCCGCTGGACTACGAGCTGCACCAGGAATGGGGCAAGCACGACCTGTTCTTTGTCAGGCTCGTTGTTAAGAAGGGCCTGTCCTACACTCACCTCCTCCAAGCTTGGCCAGATGATTCTGCCGTTGACCTAACCTGGGGTAGGTACCCGACCTCCGTGCAACACTGGTACGGTTACATAAACCACCATGTGGTGAGCACGAACGACGACGCGTCCGGACAGAATGTTCAGATAACCTACGTGTTCATCGGGACAAGCGCGAAGATGAACGGGGACAAGAACCGGTCGTGGAAGGGCTACACCCCGACGTCCATGGCCAGCGTGATTGCCCGCGATCATTCCCTTCGTTGTGTTGTGACTTCCACTGACTGGGTTCTCCCCTACGAGGTGCAGGCAAACGAATCCGACTTCCAGTTTCTGAACCGTATCGCAGATAAAGTCGGCATGCGGTTCTGGGTTTCCGGCGGGACGCTGTACTTCATTGACCCGGTTGCCCTTCTTTCCGGCGCGAGTAACTTCTTCATCCCGCAGTACGTCATTAACAAGCAAGCGTACACTCAAGACTCGGCAATGAATTTCGAGTTGCTACAAGGTAACTACATTCCCGGAGCCAATAAGATGGCCCGGACAGTATACGGAGTCGACACGACCACGGGCCAGGTAATCCAGGCAACGGCGGACGGGGCCACCTCGACGGATCAGATCATTAACATACACCGAAACGTCACCTCGGCCAAGGAAGCTAAGCAGATAGCTAACGCCTCACAGTCCCTCGGACAGTTCTGGCGTACGGGATCAGTTGAAGTCTTCGGGTACAGTTTGCTATACCCAGGTAAGATGGTGAACCTTTCAGGCGCAGCCATGCCAGACAATACCGCTGGGAACTGGATGGTATCAAAGGCCACGCACATCCTGAAGATGTCGTATAACCCGAACCCGGTGAACGACCAGTACATTACACGGCTGACCATCTTGTCGAATGCAACAGCGTCTATACCCTTTGTGAAGGGTGTGCATAAGATCAGTCCGGAGATTATGCCATGTACCCTGCGTTCCGGTACGTGGCAGGCACAGATGCTTAACACGGTTATCGAGGGCGTAATCTGATGACTAACTTGGTTCCACAATGGTTCGGTACGTATACCGCGACGGTGGCTAGGTCCCGCGCGGATAACTACCTTGAGCTTTACATTCCGCAGGTACTGGGGACCGCCCTGTCGAACTGGGCTGTTCCCGTTGGATCATGGACGGGGACACCGCCCCTTCCGGGTACCGTGGTATACGTTACGTTTACCGGTGGGGACATTAACCAGCCCGTATGGATGCCAAAGTCCGGCCTTCTCCAAGGTGCGTACCCAGGTGACGCGACCGAAGTTCTTCACGGTGACGGCTCCTGGGGCGCTTCGGTTGGACCGAAGGGCGCTACTGGTGCGCAGGGTCCTGCCGGGGCCGCAGGGCCTCCTGGAGCCACGGGACCGCAAGGGAACACCGGACCACAAGGACCGGCTGGCCCTACAGGTACAACGGGCGCAACGGGCGCTCCAGGGGCTACTGGCGCAACAGGTCCCACCGGACCAACGGGGCCCACGGGGGCGACCGGCGCGACGGGACCGCAGGGTCCGGCTGGCGGGGCTGGTACGACCAACATTGACGGCGGGGACCCTTCTAGCACGTTTCTGCCTGGCGGTATTCTCGATGGGGGAACTCCCTGATGTCTCAGCAAATTCAGATTCGGCGTGGTACGGCAGCGGCTTGGACGAGTGCTAATCCAGTCCTCGCTCAGGGTGAGTTCGGGTTCGAGTATGACACCACGAAGGTAAAGCTCGGTGACGGAACAACTCACTGGACCTCCCTCGCGTACTTCACCGCCGGGCTGACTTACACTGATGTCGGCGCGGACGCGGCGGGAGCGGCTGCCGCCGTCCTGGCTACGTCCCTGCAGAAGGCCAGTAATCTTTCCGACGTAGCGAGTGCTAGCACAGCCAGGACGAACCTCGGCCTTGGGTCCGCAGCCGTAGCAGCGATTGACGCCACATCTGGGGACATCACTGTATCGGCAGCCGGAGATTCCCAGGCGGCCGGGGCGACCGGAAAAGTCGCGGACGCCGGGCATAAGCACGGACGGGAAGCCTTTGGCTCAGTGACCGCGCAGACTTCATACGGCTCCTCCAGCGGGAACGGGGCCGCAGCCACCCTAGCGCGCTCCGATCACACGCACGGTACCCCGGCCTTGAACTCCACCGCCGGGACTATCACGTGGCCCGGTACGCAAGCCGCTGGATCGACCGGCCAGGCGGCGGACGCTGGACACGTTCACCCGGCCGAACTCGGCTGGTACAACGTAAAGCATTACGGCGCGGTCGGTAACGGCTCGACGGATGACACCACCGCAGTTCAGGCGGCGATTAATGCCACGGCAGCTACGGGTGGCGTCGTGTACTTCCCACGCGGGGTTTACAAGATCACCGCTGGACTGACGTACAACAGCAGCGGTGTGTACGCGGTGGCATTCCGAGGAGACAATGCCTCCGGTGGGACGGCAGACGGGTCGGTAATCGCCTTCACCCCCGGGTCGACTCCGTACGTGGCGGTGAAGATCACGAACGCCTACATGTCGTACATGGACCACCTTACAATTTGCGGCGCGTTCGGGTCTTCGATGTCGCAGACGGGCGGCTGGACTGGCCTGGAAGTGGATAACTCCGTATTCCGTATGGACAACTGCCAGATCGGTTCCTTCGCAATCAGCACCGGAGCTAGTGCACCGACGACTGGCTTCGCCTGTAATGTCGACGCTTACATCACGAATTCCACAATCTGCGGACAGCAGTTCGGTCTTGTGCAGATGGGTAACTCTCCCGGACTGGTGACTGAGAACACCCTGTTCATGGCTGCCGCTGGTAACGGGTCCGCATGCGTGAAGATGGATGCGAACGGCATAAACAACAGCTCCGGATCACTCCTGATGTCGAACTCTTTCACGGGGGGAGGAGACTACGGATTCCAGATGACGTCGCAGACGCCCGGCGTGGTTTACCCGGTATTCGCGACGTTCAATAATGTCGGCCTGAATAACTGCGCGGTCGCCATGATGGACTTTGTGTACGGCGGGCAGATCTTTGGCAATGGCATCTGGACCACGAACAACGGCGGGGCGGCCGGAACGCTAACCCATGGTCTACATTTCCACTCCACCTTCCAGGGTGGGGTCTACCTGGTCGACACGAACATCGGTGCCTTTTCTGGCCATGGTCTCTGGATTGAGGGGGGGTTCGGGTACACGATTACCGGTCTGAACATCGGTGACTGCGGGTACAGCACTACCACGAATACCTATGACGATATCCATATCACATCAGGAGTAAGCCGGGTTACCCTCTCGAACATAAACTTCGACACGGACCCGTGGACTGGTCTGAATGCCAGCCCGGCCCGATCGGGGCTGTATATCGAGAACGGCGTAACGAACTATCAGGTCAGCAACTGCACCGCAGTGGCGTCGGGATATGCCACGGCGACGTGCATCGACCTGAATCCGAATGCCAGCCACTACCGGAACAATATCAACATACCGAACTCGGGAACAGTATCCTATTCCAGCATTCCCCATCTTATCGGGACTGCCGCAGTGAGCACCGGGGCCACCTCCGGCGCGGTCGGAACGACGAGCGAAGCTGTGCCAGTCGGCCAGGCGGTGAACGTCATGTTCATTGCCTCAGCCTCGACCACATTTACGGTTAGTGATTCGCACAGCAATACGTACACGCAGATCTCGGCTCAGCAGCTAGGTTCCAGTGGCAAGTACATGTACATGTTCGCGTCCCCGGTTACCACGGCGATTCCGGCCTCCACTGCAATTACAGCCACGTCCAGCACGTCCACCACCTGGGAATCGGCAATCTACACCGTGCCACTGGGGACACAGTGCTATCTCGCCGGGGCGGCAGGAGGTACGGGTACCTCAGTCTCCGTTACACTCTCGAACCTTCGTCCGAACTCTGTGCTGGTATCGCACTTCGGGAATGCCGGAAACGTAAACATCACGACCTGGGGCCCTAACTGGACTAACTGGTCCTCAACCTTTGGTGTAAATAGCCTGGTCGACAACTTTCAGTACATCCAGCCGAAGGACCTCACCAGCACAACCGTTACCGCCGCATTTGCCGGGAGCCAGAGCTGGTCCGCTGTGGTCGTGGGCTTCGCCGTCCCGGTGCCGGACACGGTACAGACTGCCGCTATCGATACTGTTGCCGGGGATATCGCGGCCCTTGGAACGCAGGCGGCCGGAGCCACCGGAAAGCTAGCAGACGCGGGTCACGTGCACCCAATCGGAACTGTTTCGTCGCAGACCACGACGTACACCGTCCTAGCTACCGACCGAACTGTCCTGGCCGACGCCACAAGCAGTGCGTTTACCGTTACCCTTCCGACTGCGGTCGGCTGCACCGGGCGTATCTACACCGTCATCAAGAAGGATAGTGCAGCGCATACGGTTACCGTGGGCACCACAAGCAGCCAGACAATCAACGGAAGCACGACCTACACCGGACTGACCGCGCAGTACAACCGGGTCACTGTTCAGAGTGACGGATCAAACTGGTGGATTCTTAATACGTAACTCACCCGGACGCACCCGATCCTGATAGACTGAAGGAGACCATGAGCATTGAGATACTGATCCCGTTCGCACTGGACCCTATCACCGGAAAAGTCATGCAGACCTCGGACCCGGATGTCCAGCAGATGCAGCATGTCTCAAGCCTGGTAACGACTCAGCCCGGGGAGCGGGTCATGCACCCGGACTACGGCATTCCCTTGTCGTCCTATGTTTTCCAGCCGGGAGCGAATACCGTGGCGCAGGAGATCAGGACCGACGTTACCCAGCAAGTCATGCAATGGGAGCCGGGTATTCAGATCGTTAAGATCACCCCTGAGGGTGATGATAACTTCGGCGTGGCCCGGGTCGACGTGGACTTCGAGACCGCACCGGAGTCAACCGGGTACGTCCAGACAGCCACGGTTCACATAGGAGGCACCGTTTCATGAGTACATCACAGCTTCCTCTGCCATCGCAGTACCCGGTACTTGCCGTACCGACAAGCATTGACTACACCAGCAAGGACTTCACGGCACTGGTGCAGGACATGCTGACGTACGCGGCGCAGGCGATGCCGGACTGGCATCCCGGCAGTGAGGGCGACTTCGGCCTGGTGATGGTAGAGCTTATGGCGTACATGGGAGATCTCCTCTCCTATTACGGCGACCGCTTGTCCCAGGAGGCGTACCTTCCCACAGCAACCCAGCGGCTCTCTGTTCTGAATATCGCACAGCTTCTGAACTACGTTCCGTTCGGTGCCCTCCCCGCATCCGGGACGGTTACCCTTACCACGCCCCCGGGGGGCACGTCAGTGACCGTTCCGGCCGGTACGCAGATGTCCTCAACGAATATTCCGGACGGGCTAACGGAACCACCGATCTTCGAAACCAATGCGGACGTGACCATCGCCGGGAATGGCGGGACCGGAACTGTACAGGTCACCCAGGGCATCACCTACACGATGGTTCAGCTCGGTACCAGTGATGGCACGCCGGGGCAGACGTTCTCTATCCCGCAGCTCCAGGCGCAGAACGATAGTGTCAAGGTCTTCGTGGACGGTGCTAATCCCGGGACCCCCGATGCATGGAACCAGATTGATTTCCTGATAGACGCGAGCGCGGGGGATGAATCTTACGTAGTCGGAACGGACCAGTCCGGGGTTACCTGGATCACCTTCGGGGACGGGCAGAACGGATTGATTCCCGGGGTTGGCCTTAGTATATGGGCAACCTACCGGGTAGTGTCCGGTGCCGCTGGTAACCTTCCCGCCGGGTCCGTGAGCACCATCACTAGTCCAGTGTCTGGTGTGAACATCGCGCTGCTTCCTGATGGTACGACGCCGAACACAACTGCAATGACCGGCGGCTCCGATCCTGAGTCAACCGAGTCCATCCGGGCGAACGCCGGACAGGCATTCCGAGCACAGCAGCGGGCGGTGTCCGTGCAGGACTACAACGACCTGGCCCTGAACGTGCCAGGTGTTACCATGGTGAATGCCGTGGCCCAGCATTCAACCAGCGTCGTGCTCTACGTGGCCGGGCCGAACTACCAGGGGCCCGGTCCCGCGCTTACGGATGCGGTGCTGAATTACTTCGCGGACAAGACGGTGAACGGGACAACCCTTAGCGTCGTGCCCCCGGCCGTCATCCCGATTGACGTCGGTACTTCGGGGCAGCCAGTGCAACTCACCGTGAAGGACGGGTTCGCGCAGGCTAACGTCGTCACGAGGGTGACTACCGCGTTGCAGGCCCTGTTCTCTCCACCGAACATCTCGTTCGGTCAGCTACTTACCATCTCGGCTGCCTACGAGGCTATCCTGGCGGTTGACGGGGTGGCATACTGCATCATCCCCGTGTTCACCCGGGAGGACACCACGCAGGCAAACACGAATTCAATTCAGCTACGGCCAAGTGAATTCGCATCTCCAGGAGCCATTCACCTCACAGTCCAAGGCGGGTTCACGTCATGACCACTAACCCGGTGTACCCGAAGTCAATTCTTCCGTGGTCCGACCGCGTGGATGACGTTGATGTTGTCCGCGCGAATGACCCTAACAGCCTCGCGGCGGATGTCATTGCCATTGAGGACACGCTCGGCGTCATGCCCCAGCAGATGAAGGCACCGATGCTTGGCAACCCGGTGAACTTCGTTAACGTCGACCAGCGCCTGGATTACCTGTCTTCCGGGCAGAACATCCCGATCGCGCAGCTCTACAACACGACCGGCATGCAGGTCGCCGGAGCGCAGGGCCCCGGAACTAACTACGGCATGTACAACAGCTACCAGGTGGCCCAGGACCCGTTCGCCGCTGCCGGTCAGCCGATGTACAACGGGTCAGACATCACCATGCCCGTCACTGCCTGGTGCAGCATCGACTCGAACCAGTTCTGGGAGTGGTGGTCTAACGGCTACTCCGGCATGGGACTTTACGTCGGCGGGAACCTAGTCGATTACGATAAGTGGGACTGGGGATTCCCGGGGAACTACCCGGGTGGCTTGTGGCGTCTGCACAATCCGGTACGACCGGCCTGCACGCACGTCCACTGGGAGGGCGTCGTTAACCAGGGTGATCGCATTCGCGTGGTGTCCGAGAACGGGGCTAACTTCCCGGATAACTCCCGGGCCTACCAAATGAACCTGTCGGTGACCATTCTGCGTACGACCCCGTGGGACTACCATCAGGTGCCTTTCAATCCAACTGTTCAGGTCCCCGGTCCAGCTCAGGTTTCCCAGTATGCGCCGCCGCCGAACATGAGTGCCGCTGTTACAGCCGGGCAGATCGTAGCTAGCTGGGATATGTTCCCGCTAAATTACCCGCAGCCGTCCAACTATAACGTCGCCGTGTATGGCCTGGGGTCCACCGCGCCGCTGGTGTACTACACCACCGTGCCGACCCCCGCAACATTCGGACGCATGTCCTGGACTGTTACCCCCCTCCCCACTGGCGTATCGTATCGCGTGGTCGTATGGGCATCGGGCGGCATTGCCCCCCCTCGTACGGCAACACTTTATATCGGAACCTGATAGCGCCCTGGTGAAGGTGGTGTAGCAGTGTCGGTTTACGGGATATCTTCCTACGATCAGTCCATTTACGGGCTGGATCGTTATCCTGCCTATTCCGTCGAGCCGTTTACCGCGCGGTCGGTTAACTATGGCACGCTTCAAGTCACCTGGACGAAGCCATCAGGTTCCATTTTCCGGTACCGGCTGCTCGCTAACCGGTACGGATACCCGGTAAATGAGACTGACGGAACGGTGCTGTTCGATTCCACCACGTACCCCGGTTCCTCCTACGTGGATACCTCGGTCATCGCCGGGACGTACCACTACTACGGGTTCTACGTTCTTGTCGACGTCACGAATAACATCTGGATTCGCAGCGGAGTCTCCGGTTGCCTGGCCGTTAAGGATTACGGTTCGAGCAATGACATGTGGAACCGTCTGCCCGAGCACTTCCGAACTCTGCCGGAAACCGGTGGCGAGCTAACCGGGGACGCGGCTGGTAACCCGTACCTCAAGCAGTTCGTGAACGTCCTGGGGTACAGCGCCGACTACCTGCGCACGCAGTACGGAATGCTGGCCGAGCACTATAACGACCCGATGGTCATCCCGATTGACGACCTCTGGAATCTAGCGGCCGAGGTCGGACTTCATTTCTCCCCTGAGCTGCCCGCCTACACGATCCGAAAGGCAGTCGCAAACCAGGCCCATGTCTGTCGTGAAGGGGGGACGACCCAGGGTATCGGGAATGAGATTATCATCCGCACCGGATGGGCAGCCGATATCACGACCGGCCCAAACCTTATGCTTGAGGACGACCAGTCGACATTCATCCACCCGATCTTCACCCCGTATTCCCCTTACCGGTACTACTACATCGGGGATTACGTCTGGACCGGAGCACCGGTCCTGTCCCGGCAGTGGCCCGGCCTTGGTTTCTGGTACCAGTGCATTAGTCCTTGCCAGGGAATCGACCCCACGGGGGTTGTCACCCAGAGCGCGAACTGGAAAGTCGTAAAGGACGCGGACGATACCACCCTGCATACCCTGTTGAACTCCGGCACGGGCTTTCCCAGTACCTGGGAAGCCGTGGATATTAGCGCGACGTCTGGCTTGCCAACTGCCGGGTCACTAATCCAGGGCCTAGGGGTAAAAAACCTCCCGGGTACAGGTAACGCCTGGAATAGCCTGCGGTTGAAGAACACGGCGGCCAGTTCAAAGACTCTCATCATTCGTAGTGCAGCCCGGCAGCCAAGCCAAGTTACCGGAGCCCCGTGGGCAGTCGATCCGCAGAGCGCCGTACAGGATGCGGTGCCCGTTCCGTACGTTCGGGACTCACAGCAGTGGAGCCCCGCTATTCGGTACGGCACCGGAGACATAGTGCTCTGCCAGGGGCAGCCGTTCACGGCGCTGCGTGCCTCAACCGGTATCCGTCCGCCCGCGAACAATATAGCAACACCGGAGTGGGCCCCCCTGTCTGAGTCGCGGCGTATCAGGATTGCGGCGAGCGGGTACATCAGTGACAACATGACCGGTACAGGCAATCCGGTAAAGGTAAACCCATGCATGGAATGGTATGACGCCACCGGAAACTTCATCACCCGGGTCACCGCACGGAACACGTCAACAACCGGTAACCCGAGTAAACCAGATAACTTTGTGTTTGACTCCTTTACCGGGTCAAGCCGAGTCTTCAATGTACAGGGTAACAATACGGCTCCCATTGGCCCCTGGCAGGCCACGTACTGGCAGAACCAGACTCTAACTGGGACGCCGGTCGGAAGCCAGTCAGTTCCGAATGTGAACTTCAGCCTCGACGGGACGACCTCCCTGTTCCCGAGCCTGGCCAACACCGGATGGTCCGCTAGCTGGGTAACGCGCTTCCTCCCACCGTCGACCGGCAACTATACCTTCTCCCTGAAGGGACTCGGCGGGGGGACGCGCCTGCTCATTAACGGCATCCCCGTGATCAATGCATGGGCGGGCACCCCGACCAGCCTGACGTCTGCCACCATCCAGCTTCCAGGAGGAAGCCCGGTGACAGTCGAAGTCGACTATGTGGCCCCGGCCTACACCCAGGGCAGCGGGAGCACGCCGAACCTTATTGCCATTCCGAACCCCGTATCGACAGGTTCAACGAACTATACCTTCCCGGCGCTCCCTGTGATTCCCGGCATCGAGTACGGTTTCGGGTTTACCGCTCCGGGGTTCATCGGGGCAACCATCACCTGGTACGGACCGAACAGTAACCAGCCGATAGGAACTACCCAGTTCGCCCGGCAGGCGGGACAGCCCGGTATCCGGTCGACCGCGACCGTCCCAGCCGGTGCCACCTCGGCATCCGTCACAATCGGTGCGGACGCGTCTCCTATTAATGTGTCGGCCTACTTTCTCATGGCCACTGGTGCCCCCGTCGCATCGGGGCTTACTGTGACGAGCCAGGTTACGTTTACCCCGACGACTAGCCTGCTGAATACTAATACCCTGACCGGACGGACCACTGATGATAACCTATTGGCCTGGCAGACCCCAGTTGGAAACTTCTCCGTGGGTAACGGTAACTGCTGGCCCCTGATCCCAGGACAACGATCAATTGGACTGGTTCCCGGACCGGCGAACACGAAGCTCGGCGTGACTTTCCGAACCGGGCCGCAGTCCGGGCAGACCCAGGGTATGGTCTTCCGGTACACCGACGATAACAACTACTGGCGGTGCAGCCGCACAGACCTTAGGAAGAAGGTCGCCGGGACATGGGCACTCGTCGCTACGCACTCAACTGCCTTCGCTGATAACGACAGGATGATCATCGTCCTGAACGGGCCCGTAATCCAGGTATTCCGGAACGCCGGGGGAACTCCGGTAAGCTCAGTCTCGGATACATTCAATTCGAGTGCCACGAAGCATGGTGTAATTGTGGAGCAGACGTGACCGCGCCATACACGACTAACCTCTGCCCGAACCCGTCGTTTGAAACGGTAGTAGATTCCATCCCGCAGGGGTCACTAGCAGGGTACACCGCACTGCCGGGCACCGTTCTTGCGTCGACCTCGCAGGCTTCACTCGACGGCCAGTACTCAATGCTGGTCACCACGGACGGCCACCAGCCCGGTGAGGGTTTTGTCGGCCCGATGGAAGCCTTCACTGGGATTACCGGCCTGTGCAGTATGCAGATCGCCCTTAACGGGGAAACGGGGAGCTTGCTGGTAACCGCCTTGTCTCCCGCTATTGGCGGCGGGCAGGCAAGCATCCTTGGCCAGGTCCATGTTAACTTGTCACCCGCCTGGCAGACTGTCGCACTCGATGGCCTTAACGTTGCCCTGGACGCTGACGCGTACGTCGTCGTGTGGACCGACTCCGCGCAGGTCCTTAGCTTCATGGTCGACTGTGTTCAGTACGAGCCAGAGTCTCCCCATCACCCGTTCGTAATTGGTGAGCAGCTCTACCAGAATGCATTTACCCTCGACGGCGGTACCGTAATCGAGGGGTCAGTCGAGCTGATCACCCCGGGCCGGACCTTCACGATGGTTCCGAATCCCGGGAACATCGTATCCGGCGGATCGGTAATCCTTACGCTGGCTGCTCCGGTGGCGGCGTTCGATGACTTCGGCATGTGGGAGATGAATGACCCCGACCCGGCGATGACATACGTCGGATGGAACACGGCGAACCAGTCGACGGGGCACTCGAACTATAACCGCAACTGGGGTGTCTTCTACCCGCCACTGGACTACCCGGTGTCAGACGGGTCCCTTCTGTGGAAGCGCGCCGCTTTCATGGTTCCGGGATTCCAGTACAATACCGTGCCAGCCGGAGTGGCCGAGAACCTTACCGCTGTGCAGGCCGAGCTGCTGCCCCTGTCAGACGCCGTGGACAGCGCGCCCGTTCCCGCTGCCTATGACACACCACGGGCGCTGCACGTTCGGGTAAAGCCGACACGCCTTAACTACTCCCCGAACCCGTCGTTTGCCGTGTCGACCGCCGGATGGTCAGCTCTAGGGTCTGCCACGATCACGCGGGACTCCACCGTTCACTACGGCCTGACCGGTAGTTCCGGTCACGTTACCTGTGCGTCGGGAGACTCCGTGTCGGTCACGGTATCCGGCCTGATTGCCGGGGACATGTACACCTGCTCTGTCTACGGTCTCCCCGAGTCGGCTCATCTCACTGACATTCAGCTTCAGGTTGCCGGAGTTAACGGTGGCGTGCCGGGTGCCACGGTGAACGCCCTTCCTCAGACGCACCCGGACGGGACACAAGCCTGGGTTCGCCCACACGTTACGTTCAAGGCGACGGCATCGACCATGCTGATTATCCTCGCCCCCGTATCAGACGGGACCTGGCCAGTCACCTTCGGAATCACCCAGAACCTGATTGAAGCCGGTGAGATCGTCGGGAATTACTTCGACGGGAACGACGGTAATCCCGATTACATGTGGGAAGGCACGGCGGGCCTGTCTCGTAGTTACTTCTACGAGGGGTACACCGCCGGGCAGGGAGTCATCCACGACATCCTGGACCGGAACATCCCGGTGGAGATCACCGCCGCCGACCCGGAGTACAACAAGCCGCCGACGCAGTAATAGACTGAACCCGGAATCAATAATCGGAGCTAGACATGGAACTAATTCTCGCCGGACTGGCTGCCTTCTACGTATGGAACACCCTGCGGTTCCTGCTGCCGTTTACTCTCCCGGACCAGGTGGCCCTCCTGCTGTACGGCGGCATCGCCTACGGCCTGATTCAGGTAACGTACCCCCACGTTCTCATGGCCCTGGCCGCTGCCGGGATCGTCACCCTGCTCATGCTCCTGCTCACCCTGGTCGGCGTGCGTGCGAAGCCATGGTCCCTGCCACGACCGCACCTGCCGGGACACTACAAGCTCACCGGTCTAGGGCACCGGCCGGGGCAGCGGGCCAGCAAGGTCGGCCGCCGCGTTCCGACGATCTAGTTTCGACTGGTGAACAGGCCAGGAGGTAGCCTTCTTACCGGAAGGTTCATCACCGTACCCAAAGGAGGAACCGCATGTCTGATGCGGAACTGCTAATCGCGTTCGCCGGTTCGGGGTCAGTCACCCCCGCGAACGTCAGGTCCCTGCTTGATGACCAGCTCATCGGTGCGCGGGACGTAAAGGAATTCATCGTCCCCGACAAGATCTCCGAGAAGACGCAGCCGGGCCTGGCGAACGTCGTCGCCTACCTCACCAAGTACTGGGGAGACGAGGACGCCAGCGAGGACCCGTTCAAGGCCGTCGCACTGACCGACTTCACTGACACCCTGATCGAGGCGCGTGATACCGACAAGCAGGAGCCGGTGCTGGTGATCATCGCCGGGGACGAGGGAGCGGACGACGCGACCGCCGACCTCGCGGAGTCAGTAATCGACTCCGGAATCAGGGTCCTGGACCTCGCCGCCGGGCTAGATGAAGTCACCGCGACCGAGGACGACTCGGAAGAGGTTCTCCCCGAGCCAGAGCCGGAGCCTGCGCCCACTAAGCGGCGTCGGCGTACGGAGCCAACCCCGGAAGCGGAGAAGCCCGCTCCGGCCCGCACAAGGGGCAAGCCCCGGACGCGCTCCGAGATCGAGGACATCGGGACCAAGGCCCTGGATGACCTGAAGAACGTGCAGGACGACGCCCCGCCGTTCGACCCGCCGTTCAAGGACGACAAGCCGAAGGGATTCGACTTCAGCAAGCTGGCCCAGGGCGGCCCGGAGAGCGTCCCTGGCGAACTTGTTTCCGTCAGCAATGAATCACTCCGGGAGCTTCTGATCGTGGCTCTCCGTGGTGCTCTGAGCGCCCTGGAGGGTGTCTCGGCCACGGAGGAGGGTCCGCTAGCGGAGCCGTACGGCAAGGCCGGATGGTCGCTAGACAAGGTGGCCACCCCTCCGGCGAACGGCCCGACCACGGCCTACATCCGGGACGACGAGTCCGGGGCCCTGCGGAAGCGGGGGCGCGGGAAGCCGCGTGCCGGAGAGACCGCCGTCTACCTCACCCCCGCACAAGAGAAGGAGCAGGGACTGAAGTGATCGCCCTCCTTTACCTCTCGGTGTGGCTGATTGTCGGCGTGGGCGTAGGCCTGGTCTACTACGGTAAGCACACCGGGAAGTAGGGGAAATGGAAAGGCCTCCCGGGGAGATACTCAACCTGGGAGGCCGTTCCTCGGTGAGGAGGAGGCACCGACACTTCCAAGAATACCCCTCCGGCAAAACGAATACAAAACGAAGGGAGATACGTGGCGTACGTGTTAGCGGCCCTGCTTGTCATCGGGGTTAACTACAGCATGTTCGGGTTCGTCACGTGGTTCTACGGTGACGAGAACGGCAAGCTCCGGTGGCGGGCCTTCCTGCTCTGGTGGAAGTACTGGCTGTGAAGACCATCATCGACATGAAGCCACGCGAGCCTGAGATCAGGCTGCCAAAGTGCTGGGAGTGGATTCCCCCGTTCTTCGACGCCCTGATGTCCGCGCACGACGACGATGAAGAATAACGACCTCAGCTCCGAACCGGTGCCCCGCATTGCGCTCGTGTTTGAGGGTGCCCTGGCCTGGCTGCCTGACGAGCACGCGCAGCGGCAGTACAACCGGCACATGGACCGGGGCGAGTTTGATAAGGCGGTCGACCTCTTCGAGTTCAACCAGAAACTTGAGACGGTCGTCTGGGACAGGTCATTCCGGATGTCCATGCAGATCGACGTCATCACATTCCTTGGCCCGGACAAGTGGGCTGAGGCGGTCGCCCGGAGGATAGGTGACGAGGAGCTGCCCGTCCATAAGGTCTGGGCGACGACACCGAAAATCCTGGGACGGAAGCTCGCGTACATGCGAGACCTCGTTCGGGTCTATCACTGCTATGAGCAGTACCAGCTTTATTTCGGCCAGAAGGGACGCTACCTGACCGACGCGAACCAGTTCGGCTACTAGGAGGAGACATGGAAAAGAAGAAAACGATATTCATCAACAGCCAGGCGGCTGACCACGTGGTGAAGTGCCGTGGGTGAGTACAAGAAGATCACCAGCATGTTCGACGCGCGGTACAACATGTGCCGTGAGATCGAGGAGACCGGCAAGGTCGGGACTGCTGGGGATATCGCCGTCCTGTTCTACATGCTGTCCTCCGCGTGGTGGGGGGACAAGTTCCACAAGAAGGAAGACGGTGTGGTGGACTCCAAGTTCGCCACCCAGGATGCCATCGTGAAATACACCGGCCTGTCCCGGTCGACCGTGTTCCGCAGCCTGAAGAGTCTGCGTGAAGCCGGGTGGATTCTTATGTGGCCAGCCGACGACGGCGGGTTGCAGGTGCAGGTGCTCCTAACCCCCCAGAACCGGCGTGACAGGGACCACCGAAGGAAGCTGGCAAAATCTCAATCTGACACATCAAAATCTCAAATTGACACTCGCCAGTCTCAATTTGACACTGGTCAGTCTCAAATTGACACAGCGCACCACCTCTCACCTGCGGATATGCGTCTTCTAGAACTAACGAATTCTAGAACTAACGAAGACGCTTGCGCGTCACCGTCGTTGCTTACTCACCCACCAAGGAGGCCGAAGTGAGTAATCGCAAGAGCTGGGACAAGGAAGTCGCAGAGAAGATCAGGGACACCAGGGCAACCTCCCGTCCCTCGTACCGTCAGGACCCCCGGCACCAGGAGAGGAAGGGGCCCCGCGAGTTCGACAGGAACCAGTGCCCCGCAGGATGGGACCCGGACGTCTGGTCCCTGGCCCTGCAGTTCGAGCAGTGTGCCGCCAGGGAGGGAATCCAGCTCGCCGTGGGCAGGCCGATCATCTACGCCGCACTCAAGGACCGCTGCGATGACTTCCGCCAGGTTCTCTACCTCCGCAAGAAGCGGTGGTCCCTGGACGGCAGCAACCGGAGTGCCCCGTGGCAGGAGGTTGTGTCAGCGGCGATCACCCGGCACTTCGCGCGGTACCACGAGGATGAGTACGCCGTCGACTTCTTTTGCGGGCCGGTGGTGTTCAGCGATATGATCAAGGAAGTCTGGCAGCACGGGCACAACCTGTGGATCGTACGGCAGATCGAGGAGCAGTACGGCCCGTCAGACTACGAGCAGAGCTACGCCAAGGAGGAACCTGGCCATGAGTGACACCGGATACAACTGGAACGAGTACTTCGCATCCCTCAGCACGCGGGAGCTTCACAAGGTCCGTGGTCAGTGGGTCGAGTATCGCGACGCCAATGTCCAGCACGGGGCGGCGTGGCTGGACTTCTCGTCCCGGCTCGCGGCGCTGGACGAGTACCTCCGGCCCGTCAAGTACACCGAGCGGGACGTGCAGGACCTCCTGGCGACCATCGGCCTGGCCGACCAGATCACCCCGTGGCAGCTCCGGATATTCACCCTGATCCTGAACCACCCGGGCGAGAAGCTGACCGTTCGATGACCGAGCGCCAGACATTCCACTGCGGCGCGGAGGTCATGCCTATTCTGCGTACGCACTGCTTGCAGGAGGAGTTCTTCCGGCAGCAGCTAGCGTTGGTGACCGGCCCGCTGTTCGGCATCGACATCTTCGAGGAGCCGGACTTCCCGGAGCACTACTTCGAGATCCGTAAGGGCGCGGACGTACTCCTCACCGGATTCATAGAGGCAGGCAATGGATCTAGGACGTGAGCTACTCCGCGCCGTTTTAACAGAGAAGGGCGCTCTCAAGAAGTTCCTGGACGCAGGGTTCGGGCCCGACTGGATTAACGACAAGCAGGATCTTTCCCGCGCCGCGATCTTCGGGGACTCGGACCTTGACGCCTACCGGTTTATCCTCCGGCACTGGGAGGACTACCGTGAGGTCCCGAGCCTGAGCTTCTTCCAGCATTCCTACCCGCCCGAGTCCCTTCGCCTGCCGAAGTCCGATCTCAAGGTCGAAGAACTCCTGGCGATGGTGAAGTCCGACGTGACCCGCGTCCAACTGGAAGAGGGCGGCTCGGAATTCATCGACGCGTTCGAGTCCGGTGACCTTGAACTCGCGATCTCCAAGATGGAAGAGACCGCCCGGAAGATCCGCGCGGAGCGGACTAGCCGGAGTGTGCAGATCCCCTGGGACAGCCAGGACTATGACCTTGAGTCCAAGCTGAACCGCAAGGAGAAGCCGGGCATTCGCACGGGTATCCCGAAGCTAGACGAGAAGTTCTCCGGCTGGCAGTCGAGCGAGATGATAACCTTCCTCGGCCGGGCTAAGGCCTGCAAGACCAGTCACTTGCTCAAGGCCGCGCTTCAGGCTCACGAGGACGGCTGGAATTCCCTCGTGGTCACGGTGGAAATCAAGGGCGAGTCGATTGCCGAGCGGCTGGATTGCTTCGCCGCCGGGGTTGAATACGACCGGTACGTTCGCGGACGCCTGGACGAGGTTGAGAAGAAGCGCGTCCGGATGGCGAAGTCGAATCGCGGCAATGAGGAGTACCTCCACGTCATTCAGCCGACCGGGAAGTACACCATCCAGGATCTTGAGATGGACATCGAGAGGTACCGCCCGCACGTCGTGTTCCTTGACGGCTTCTACTTCCTGATCGACAGCAAGACGGGGAAGCCCGGGTCGAACTGGGAGGGTCACGATAACCTCGCCGCCGACCTGCACAATCTCTGCCTCCGGCATAACATCGTGATCGTCGTGACGATGCAGGTCCGGGAGAAGCAGGCGCGCGGTGGCAAGAAGGGCGACCTGGACGACAACACGATGATGGGCGGTACCGGCCTGATCATGTTCTCTGACATGGTGCTGACGCTGGACATGGACCGGGAGACCTGGCTGAATACGATCCAGTGCTCGCGCTCCCGTACCAGGTACCTGCCCACGGTCAAGGGCACCTGGCACTGGGCGCGGTCGGAGTTCCGGGTGATGGAGAACTTCGATGACGACGACGAAGAGGACGAGGACGAGTAATGGCTATGCACTACCACGGGACCCCCGGCGTGGTTAACCCCTGCTGGTGCGGTCGTCCGGAAAGCAAGTGGCCCAACGGAATCAAGCCCGAGCCCGGGGACCGGGACCTCCGGGTGCCACAAGACGAGGACGAGTAATGGAACCACGGATAAGAGGACACATCATGGAACCACGGATAGTCACGCGGGAGGACCAGGAGATTCTGGACCCGGTGTATGAGGAAGCCTTCAAGATCTGGGGCAACACTCCGAGGTACCGGCTGGCCTGCGACCTGATCACCAGGGCATTCGTGCTAGGGAAGTACAGGGACGAGTAATGGAGATCATCGACGGCGAGGGGAACCTCTGGACCGACGACTCAGGTAGCAGTGAGTTCCCGTGGCGCACCGTGCGAACGGCGTCGGACTTTAACCGGGGCTACGCGAGAAGCCTTGAGTGGATTGAGGAACTGTTCGGTACCGCCGTGGTCTGGGAGGACTAATGTTTGAGCATGCAGCGCAGGATGCGTACATAGAGGAGCTTGAAGAGACCATCGATCATCTTTATGCCTGGCTGGTCGAGGTTGTGCATTTCCCGTTCGACTTTAACTTCGGTGACAAGCCGGAGTGGCTGAACGTTGAGAAGCTTGCACGCAAGTGGCATGAGTACGAGGGCAGCCAGGATTCGGTCGAGGACTACATTGCCACGATCTATATCGAAACATCATGGGGCCCTGATTCATGACCGAGCGGCGCGAGTTCATCCGGCGGCCGGTGCCGAGCGACGTTCCGGCTGCCCTGGACGAGCTTGGCCTGGACTATTCCATTGGCGGGGACAACGCTAAGATCCTCTGCCTGTTCCACCAGGACCATAGCCCCTCGTGCTATGTCCACGTCGACAGTGGCGTCTTCCATTGCTTTGTCTGCGACAAGGCGGGTCAGTTCGTACAGCTCGTACAGCGCGTCAAGGGCATGTCTGAGGAGAAGGCAGCACTCTGGTGCCAGACTCGTGCGATCGGCCGTCTCCGTGGCGCTGCGGACCGTCTGGAGCTATCCTCGCACCGAGTCGACACGACCCGCGTGATAAACGAGGCGAGCCTTGCCCTCTTCACCGCGCCACCGGAGAAAGAACTGCGGAAGCGTGGCATCGATTTCGACGCGGCCGAGTCCCTTGGCATACTATGGGACCCGAAGGAGCGCGCCTGGATTCTGCCCATGAGGGACGAGGACGGGAAGCTCGCGGGCTGGCAGGTTAAGAGGGGCCACGATGTCTGGAACTACCCGGGAGATGACCGGAAGCGTGGAGTGGGGGGCGTCCAGAAAGCAGACTACCTATTCGGACTCCATGCCATCTCTCATGATCCTCCAGTTAGAGGCGTTCTGGTGGAAAGTCCACTCGACGTTGCTGTCTTCCGGAGTGCCGGATGCCGAAGCGCGGTCTCTAGCTACGGCGTACGTGTATCAGGTGTGCAGCTCTCTCTTCTGACGTCACACTGTGACGAGCTTATCTTCGCGGGAGACAACGACGAGGCCGGATGGGAAATGGCCGAGCTGCTACGCAAGGAATTCAAGCGGCTGCCGCTGAGCTTCTATAACTACGGCGAGACGAAGTGCAAGGACCCGGGCGAGCTGTGGCTGGAGGGAGAGGACATACTGTGGGGAATTCAGAACGCGACGCGGCGGATGACAGTGCGGTTCTAGACCACGAATGGGCCTACATGGACCTGCTGGACGACACGGGCCGCATGGTGTGGCAGGGAAGGATCTGCATAGAGGGCGAAGAGGACGTCGACCGCATTAACGAGATCGTCCGGCCCTACCTGAACGTGTCGCTGACTGAGAACGCGGTGCATGAACTACTTTCCGTACTGCTTCAAGCAGGGTACTCGACACGGACTAAGGGATCACGCTGATGGAGACGCACTTCCTTCCGCTGACCGGTGAACATAGGTCGTGCTGATGTACGAATGTGACTGCTGTGGCCGGAGGAACGTAACGGCGAAGCTAAAGGGCATTGGCTACATATGTGGTGACTGCCTGGAGAGTTACCTGTACACGGGTTATGAGTCGGGGCCGCCCCCGGCGGATCATTACCCGGTGTGCCCATTCAAGGGAGGAACAGAATGATCCGCTGGATGCTATGGGGACGGCAGTACGGTAAGACCCACCAGACACTGGAGTGGTTCCTTGGGGACCCGGCGCACCGTGTCGTCCTGGCCATGAACGAGATCGAGGCCGAGCGCCTGCGCCGCGACCTTATGTACAGGTCACCCATGTTCGGGCATTACCCGTTCCTTCCCCTGGAGGAATGGAAGAAGCTACTGCAGAAGAACATCGTCTCCGCGAGTAAGTGGGCAACGGAGCGAGACCACACCAGGTACACCGAAGAGGACGGGTTGTTCCTTCCACGCGTCGCGATCGATAATCTTGACTTGATACTCGACAAGCTGTTGGGTGCTGAGGTTGCCCTGGTTACCGCGACCGGTGTGAACGAGTCCCCCAAGGGCCTGCGTGTCGACCCGCAACGGATCAAGTACGACATCGACTGATGCTGACTGGAAAACTTCACCCGTACCAGGACCCCGTAGTCGACGCCGCGCTCGACCGGGGCCGGTACCTTATCGCCGCAGACATGGGTACCGGCAAGACCGTGATGTCCATAGCAGTGGCCGAGGAGCTTCTCGGCTGCGGTGATATTAGCCGCGTGCTTATAGTCGTCCCGTCGTCCCTGAAGTACCAGTGGGCTCAGAGCCTTTCGAAGTTCACCGACCTGCCGTCAAAGGAAATCAAGGTCGGCAAGAAGAAGATCACCGTCCCGGCAGATCCGAAGTGCGTCATCATCGACGGGCGCACATTCCAGAAGAACAAGGTGAAGTACTCGGCCGCCGACGACCGGAAGCGCCAGTACGATTCGGTGACTGACGAGACTGAGTACGTGGTCCTGAGCTACGAGTCCATCCTTGACGACTCGCGCCAGGTACGGAAGCTCCACCCCGGCCTGGTTATCCTTGACGAGTGCACGCAGATAAAGTCATTCCGCGCGCAGCGGTCGAAGAAGATAAAGCGCATGCTTGACGCCGAGTACCGCATAGGACTTACCGGAACGCCAATCGAGAATGGCAGGCCGGAGGAACTGTTCTCAATCATGCAGTGGGTTGACGAGTACGTGCTCGGACGGTGGGACTTCTTCGACAAGACATACATCCGGCGCGACTCGAATGGCATCTCCAAGGGGTACAAGAACCTCCCGGTCCTGCGCGAGCGGCTTGCCCCCGCGATGTCCCGGCTGTCCCGGACAGACAAGGGCGTCAAGAGCTACATGCCCGACGTCGAAGAGGACGAGTGGGAGGTCCCGCTTGAGGGACCAATTCGTGACGCCTACTTCGCAATGGCCCGGCACCTGTACGCGGAGCTAAAGAACCTAGGCTATGCAGGCCGGAAGTTCAGCGTCTCGGATTACTACGGCGGACAGGCAGACGAGAACACAAAGGTCGGCCGGGTAATGGCCGTCCACATGGCAATGGAAATGCTGCTGGATCACCCTGACCTTGTGGTCGCGTCGGGCATGTCGTACGAGAAGACAAAAGACTTGCCATATGAGCAGCGAAAGGGCTCGAAGTACGCGTACCAGGTCTGGCAGGAGGGCCTGCTTGATGACGTATGGGACTCCCCGAAGCTAGAGCACTTGAAACTTCAGCTAAATGAGCGCCTGGCGGCAGGGACGAATAAGATCCTGGTGTACACAAAGTACCGGACCATGATCCCTATCCTCGTGGAGTACCTGGGAATGCCAACGGTCCAGTATCACGGGGAGATGACGTCCAGCCAGAAAGCCGCTGCGGTCGTTAAGTTCGCGGACCCGGCCGGTCCTCAGGTGTTCCTTTCCAGTCATGCCGGTGCCTACGGGTGCGACATGAACATGGCAGACCACCTGGTGAACTATGACAATGCCTGGCAGGCGGGCAAGGCTGATCAGATTAACGCCCGCCACGTCCGCGCTTCTAGTGAGTTCTCCATGGTGCGCGTCAGCCGCATGCTCTTTGCTGACACGATTGAGCGCCGCATCCTGGACTCCCAGGTACACAAGCGCCGCGTGTCCGGCGCGGTCATGGACGGGCACGGTGCCGACAAGTACGGCCGGGTCGACAACGACGTGATCTCCCTGACGAAGTTCCTGGAGGAGACTGTCCCGGACGTCGACCTCGTTTTGCCTTGAGCGGGGAGTAACTCCTATCATGGGAAGGAACCCCAAGGAGGATACCATGAGGACTGAAGACAAGCCCCGCTGGACCTACAACTACCTGCCATGGCTGGACGACTTCCGCTACGTCCTGATCGACCCGGAGGCCTTCGACGGGGAGACCATCATTCGGGGGGAGAACTAGTGCCCAGTTACGGAACGGACAAGCTGAATCTACGTATCACTGTCACCCCGGAGCGACTGGCGATTGACGTCACCAGGGACACGACCCCGGACTTCCGTATCGCCCTGATCCACCGGCTGTTCTCCCAGGACCCGCACCTCGCGAATGAGATCCTGGACGACCCGGACATCGGGAAGTACCGGACCTCGGTCCCCCGGTACAAAGCGCCGTCTTCGAGTTACGCGGACTAATGAAGTCCAAGCAGCTCCTGTCCAAGTTCCTGGAGTACTTCGACCTCAGCCCTCTGGAGGCCGAGCACGTCTTCACCTGCCCGGACTGTGAACTCAGCGGCCTGGAGGGCAACCAGGAGTTCTGCCAGGAATTCCAGAAGGAGTTCCGGGGATGGACGCCTCCCGTTCCCCCCACGGCGGCAGAGATCGAGCGCGGCCGGATGATCGCCGGGCTGTGGCGCAAGGAAATTCTCCTCCAAGCTGCTCTGAAGTTCGATCAGTTCCATTCAAGGGAGCAACATGACGATACGTAAGCGCCGGTCGACGGCGGACATCGGGCATACATTCCAGCGGTTCCTGTTCCAGCGTGAGGTCGCCGCGACGGCGACCAAGGAGAAGGAAAAGGCCGCTAAGGATCTCCGTAAGTTCACCCGAGAGAACGGCGCGGTCCGCCTGGACGAGTACGACAACGAGGTTAACGGCGGTAACATCGAGTACGCCCTTGACGCCCCTATTCAAGTCGGGGACAAGGTATTCGCCGGGATGGAGCTGCGGAAGTCACGGCAGATCGACTTCGATGAAGAGGCCGCGCTTGCCCTGGCCAAGAAGAAGAAGGTCGACCTGTCCGATGTCGTTTCGTCGGTTACCATCACCCTGCCTTACAATTCCTTCAAGATGCTGGAGCGCGTGGCCATCTACGAGGGTGCGTCGGCCGTCGACTGGCCCATGGACTACGACGCCGAAGTCACTACGGTGGTCAACCAGGACGCGTTCTACGTCCTGAACCAGCAGGGCAAGATCAACGACGAGGAGCTTGACTCGCTGCTTGTCGAGGCCGAGCCCAAGTACGCTTTCTGGCCAATCGAAAGGGCAGCAGAATGATCGAGAGCATCACGTTCGAAGAACTCCGCGCTGCCATGGTACGCGATGGGTATTACACTCCCCTTGACCATGCTCTAGCTCTCTTCAAGAACGTGGAGAAGCACCGCGAGCACTTCGAGGTCCGCGAGTTCTATGAGGACGCCAAGGGACGTCGGTTCGTTTACACGGGCGACGAACTCTGGCCCTGGATTGTGCTCCGTGTCCCGGCCGACCAGTGGACGTTCACCAGTAACCCGGAGGGCATGCGCGTCACCGACAGCTACCCGCTGCGTCCCCTCAAGAAGCTAGTCCCGGAGGAGTGATGGAGATACTCATACTGAGCATGGTCGCCCCGCCCCTGGGCCTGGCCTCGTTCTGGTTCTCCATTCACCACCCGTGGGGATGGATCTTCGGAATCGCGCAGGCTGTTGTCTACGCCACGCTCGGCGTCGCCACCGGGGCCCTCGGACTCCTGGTCTTCTCTCCCCTGTACGTCCTGGTATTCGCCAGGAACTACTACCTGGACGAGAAAGCCCACAAGAAGAAGCTCGCCAAGAAAGCACGTAAGGCCCTGAAGCGAGCACGGAAACTGGAGGTGCAGAATGCCAAAGGGTAAGGGCAAGCGCCCCGAGCGTCCCGAGATCATCCCGACGCGTAAGCTCACGGCTCCCGTCCCCGAGCTGTTCCGTCAGGTCGACGTCCAGATTCCAAACGCTATCCAGTGGGTGCGCCAGGGAATCAAGGAGCTGATCGAGGAGGCCTACTACAAGGGGTACCACGAGGGGTACACCCAGGGATTCGACGCGGCCCGGGAAACCTACGGTGTCTGACGACTACTTCATCCCGGGGCTGAAGGGACCGCAGAAGTTCCGCGCCGCCGAGAAGCACGAGGACGAGCTTGAGACCCTGCTCGGCACGCCAATTCAAATGGGGTACCGGGGAGAGCTGATGGACTTCTTCAAGATCGGCTCCCTCGCGCGGGCAATGAACAGGTCCGTCGTCACCATACGGAAGTGGCAGGACAAGGGATTCCTCCCGCCGCCGAGCTTCATGATACCGACCAAGGCGATCGGTGGTAAGATCCGCCTGTACTCACGCCCGCAGGTCGAAGGTCTCCGAAGGATCGCGGCCGAGGAGGGCCTGCTTACCGACACGACCAAGGCAGTGACCCACACGCGCTTCGAGGAGCGCGCATTCAATCTCTTCCGAGAGCTGAGGCAGCAATGATCATCGAACGCAGCCGCGAGCACCGTGTGAACCTCGGTAACTACGAGTCCGTCCGGGTCGGCGCTAGGATCACCCTGGACCGGGCGGATATCGAGGAGCTACTTCAGGATGGCTTGAAGATCGAGGACGTGTCGGCTAAGGCTGACGAGATGCTCGATAGCCTGCTTAATGCGGAGCTGGCTGAGGCCGCCGCTAATGTCCCGCCGGGGCAAGACACACACCTGGAAACCTGGAAGAAGTAGTTTTGACCGGGGAGTAATCCCCCCTGTACGCTATAAGCGACAAGCAACTGGAGGATTTTCAATGGCCCGTTCACTACGCCGTAACGTCTCCCGCACCGAGCCGGATGACGACCAGTTCGAGCCCGACACCGAAGAGACCGAGGACGAGGAGACCGAGCGCCCGTCGCGCGGTCGCCGGGAACTGTCCAAGCCTGCCGGTCGCCGGACCCGTAACGTCGAGCCTGAGGACGACGAGGACGACGACGAGGACGAGCCGCGCGGTCACCGTTCTTCCAAGCGCCGTTCATCGCGGAGCGACGAGGCCCCGCGTTCTTCTCTCGGCTCCGGCTGGGACGCCTACAAGGAGAACAAGGCCAAGACGTCCAAGTTCAACACCGAGGACCAGTTCAAGGTCCCGCTGTCTCCGAAGGAGGACAAGGCGCTCATTCTCTTCCTGGAAGAAAAGCCCTTCGCCACCTACAATGAGCACGGCGTCGGCCAGGGCAAGGGCTACCGCGCCTACGTCTGCCTCTCCGACGACTGCCCGTTCTGTGAGCTTGGTGACTCGCCGCAGTACCGCGCCGTCTTTAACGTCGTGGTCTTCGACCGGAAGGGCAACGCTTCAGTCAAGTACTGGACCGCTACCCCCGCTCCGCTGGACGAGATCGAGGAGCAGGCCTTTGACGAGTTCAATGGCCCGCTGAACAAGCCCGGCAATTACTACGTGGCCTACAAGAAGGAGCAGACGAACGGCTTCAACAAGTTCTTCCTGAACCTCGTGACCGAGGACCAGGTTCGCGAGGTCTACAAGTTCGACCCGCTGTCCGACGACGAGATCGATGACCTCGCTAAGGACACCTTCGAGGCCAAGGACGTCGTGCGGGTTAAGACCCGGCGCGAACTCCGTGAGGCCGTCCAAAAGGACGACGAGGACTAATGGCCGGGCTAGAACTCTCCCGTCTCACGACTGGTGACCTCCAAGACCTGGCTGATGCTATTGAGTCTGCGGTGGAGCACGACATCTCGGAATTCAATTTCCTGGTCAAGAGGTTCACCGAGCAGTCTGGAGAGCTGATAGTTATAGGCATCGTCCGGGTCCAGTACGACGGCGCGGAGTCCCAGCACTACATCAAGCTGGCCTGATGGAGTACACATTCCCCTACTTCGAGCGGGCCCCTGACGGAGGCCAGGTGGCCCGTGAGATCACGGTCGAAGCCGAGAACGACGAAGAGGCCGTGGAACTCGCAACAGCGGAATTCCATCGCCGGACAGGCTAGGAGGAGCCATTACCGGGAACATTGTACTGACCACCGAGCATCTTCGCTCGGTGGTCAGGCATTTCCAGAAGCAACCCGCCTTTGCGTTCGACGTGGAGACCGTGGGCGCGCACCGGGGGGTCCCGGCGCTGAACACCGTGACCTGGCTCAGCATGGCGACGCACGGCATGACGGTGGTCATTCCCTTCGGGCACCCGCTCGGCAGCAAGGTCATAGGGACAACAAAGGAACCGCGCGCCGATAAGAACGGCAAGATCAGGTTCTTCTCCGTTCCCGTTTATGACGACCCACCCCCCCAGCTTTCCATCGGTGAGGCAGTGGCTATCCTGAAGCCGCTGTTCTTTAACCCGAAGATCACTAAGATCTGCCACGAGGCGACGTTCGACGTCGGCTCGATGACAAAGTACTTCGACGGCGAGATCATGCCGGGCCCGTTCGATGACACCAAGGTCATCATGCGGCTGCTGGACGAGAACACCGCGCAGAAGGACAACGGACTCAAGGCCTGGACCAAGCGGACGTTCGGCGTGGAGTACGACCATGAGAACGTGGGTAAGTGCGTCGAGATTCACCCGTTCAATAAGGTCGCGCACTACAGCTACATGGACGCGCTGTACACCTGGCTGCTCTGGCTGCAGAAGCACCCGAAGATAGCCCGTGAGGGGCTCACAGAGGCCCACCAGGTCGACGTAGACCTTATCCCGGTACTGACAGACATGCGCCTTAACGGTGCCCACATGGACGTCCCCAGCCTTCTGAGCACCCAGAAGGAAATGGGCGAGCGCATGGTAATCCAGGAGGCGGACTGCTACCGCACGGCCGGTCAGGAATTCAACCTGAACTCACCACCGCAGAAGCAGAAGATCCTGTTCGGCCCGAAGGAAGAAGGAGGACAGGCCCTCAAGCCGTGGAAGCAGACGGACAGCGGCGGATGGTCGACGGACGCGGACGTCCTGGCGAGCTACCCGGGCAACCCGGTGTGCAAGGCCCTGCTAGCCTATGCTGACACGCACAAGCTCCTCAGCACCTACATCAATTCGTGGCTGGGCGAGCCGGGGAATCCAAAGAAGCCCTGCCTGATTGTCGACGGCTACCTTTACACCGAATTTCAGCAGCACGGCACGGTCACCGGCCGGTTCAGCGGACGCGCGCCGAACCTCCAGAACATCCCGCGCCCCGACAAGCCGTACGGCAAGCTTATCCGTGGCGCGTTCGACTCCCTGCCCGGGTGGAAGCTCGTGGTCTCCGACTACGGGCAGATTGAGCTTGTGATCCTGGCCCACATGCTAGGCAAGGGCAAGCTTTACGACGGGTTCATGCACGGCGTCGACCCCCACATCGCACACGCGGCCGGTGTCTTGCACAAGAAGCCGTTCATCACTAAGGACGGTGGCAAGGACGGTGGCATTACCCCGGCCGAGCGCCAGAAGTACGGCAAGACCCTAGGCTTCACGATCGTAAACGGCGCGGGATGGAAGACGATCGCGGAGACGGCCGGTGTCTCGGGCAAGGAAGCTAAGAAGATCCAGGCGGACTACGACACCGAGTTCCCCGAGACCGAGCGGCTCAAGGTCAAGCTGATCAGGCAGGCGATGTCTGTCTCCGGCGTCCCTTACATCCGGACTCCTATTCTCGGCCGGAAGCGCAGGCTGCGCGGGCTGTTCTCAGACGACTACGGGACGCGTGGGTACAATGAGCGGCAACTGTTCAACACCATGATCCAGGGTGGCGCGGCTGAGCTTATGAAGCTCTCCCTGATCCGTGTCTACTGGGCCCTGAAAAAGCATGTACCTGAAGCCCGGCTTAGCCTGACGGTGCACGATGAAATGGTCATCATGTGCCCGGAGCACCTGGCCGAGAAGGTCCGGCAGATAGTTATCTGGTCCATGACTGGCGGGGGAATGCAGGATCGCGTCAAGGTACCCTTGAACGTTGACTGTAAAATCGTTGACCGTTGGGCGGCTGCCAAATAGTGGACCTCAAAGTGATAGGCTTGCGGCGATAGGAGACCAATGGCAAACGACATGGAACAACCAATTGACCTTGAGCCGCTGCTGAAGTCGCGGCTCGCATGGGACCTGCTCCCGCACGATCAGATGCGCGAGTGGATGGAGAAGCTCGGCCTGACGCCCCCGAACAAGGACGTCGAGGCAATGGAGCACCGGGAAGCCCACGGGAGGGCTAACCTGGTCCGTCCTATTTCCCGGCTGGTTGACGCGTACGTCGCCCAGATCTCGGAAATTCAGGCCGCGTACCTGGGTGAGCATTCCGAGGCCAGCGAGGAACAGCTTGAGGCATTCACTGAGGACGCCTTCCTGCTTGGCCGGGCATCCACGCTCGCGGTACTCGTGGAGTTCCTGGCCGATGGAATTCTGGTTTACGGACCGGAGCTTGTGCAGGGGATAATCGAAATTCAGGAAGAAGAGGAAGAGGACGAGGACTGATGGCGACCTTCTGGGACCGGGCACTAGGGAACCCGGCAGCCCCTCGTGTTACCCCGGCGCAGCAGCCGGGCTGGGTTGCCCCTCAGCAGCCCCAGATGCCCCCTCAGGGGTACCCGCAGCAGCAGGGGTACCCACAGCAGGGGTATACCCCCCAGGCCCCTCAGCAGCCGGGCAGTGGCCTCCCGCCGCAATTCCAGGGACTGGCCCTTCAGCCGTCACGTAATAGCCAGCAGGATCAGCAGGCCGGGTACGTCGCCGCGACCCAGGGGTACATCCGGAAGCCGCCGGAGTGGGTCAAGAACCAGTCATCTGAACGCTGCCCGGAGTGCAATGGCGTTAACTTCGCGCGCCATGGTGACAGCGAGGGCAGCTACGGGAAGCTCCGCAGGACTAAGGTCGGCGCGGTTGAGTTCGGGCACTGCTTTGACTGCGGGTACACCATGAACGGTGGGAACCCAATGAGCGATGCCCAGATCGGGAACGCTCACTCCAAGGGCATCACGAACAACACCGGCATGATAAAAGCCACGCGGCAGCCGCATGGCATGAGGAACTTCTTCGAGATCAAAGTTGGATGACCCCCGCCCAGCTACGGGACCTAGCTGGCATCAAGGGACTACACAAGCTCAGTGAGCACACGACCACTGTGGTATTCCCGAATGGTGCAGCGCGTCCCGCAACGCCCCTAGAGATTCGCCTCTGGCAGATTTTGACGCGCCTGTCACAAGAGAACTAAACTGTGCTCAGACGTAGGAGGACTTATGCCCCTGAGCCCAGAAGTCATCGCCTGGATGGCGCAGTTAAACAAGTCGATCGGACCGGACACGATTGTCCGCGCGTCGGACATCGTGGTGGCCAAGCGCTTCCCGTCCGGCAGCCTCGCGCTTGACGTCGCACTCGGCGGCGGATGGCCTGGCAACCAGGCCGTGGAAGTCGTTGGCAACGAGTCCAGCGGGAAGACGTACACCGTACTGAAGACAATCGCGGCGAACCAGAAGCTCGACCCCGAATTCACGACCTTCTGGGTCGCCGCCGAGCACTACTCCCCCGATCAGGCCGCCGCCCTTGGCGTCGATAACGAGCGGGTCGTCGTCGCTCCCGCCGCGCAGCAGGCCGAGGTCGGGCTGGACCTCATGCTGGACGCCCTGGAATCCAAGCTCTACGACTGCGTGGTACTCGATTCATTCCCCGCCCTCATTCCAAAGGAAGAGGACGAGAAGGCGATGAACGAGGCGGTCATGGCGACCGGCGCGAAGCTGTTCAATAAGTTCTGGCGGAAGTACGGCACCGCCTCGCACCGGAACAGCGACGGTACCGAGCGCCCCTACCTCCTGATCGTGATAAACCAGTTCCGAGACAAGATCGGCGGATTCCAGAAGTTCGGCGTCCCGCAGACGACACCCGGAGGACACGGAAAGGACTACGCGTTCTACACCCGGGTCAAGGTCGCACGCGATGAATGGATCACGGAGAAGCGCCCAGGTCTCCCGGACCCCGTTGTCGTCGGCCAGGTCATGGCCTACAAGACGACCAAGAACAAGTCCGCCGCGCCGCAGCAGACCGCTAAGGTTCGCGCGTACACCCGGAACGCTCCTTTCCTCGGATTCCACCGGGGGGACTACGACCTAGGCTCCGATTACGTCGACATGGGCATTCTCTTCGGCGTCGTCCAGCTAAAGGGCTCGTGGCTGAATTACGACGGACAGCAGTGGCAGGGCAAGGACGCCATGAAGGACTCCGTTCGCGAGGACGTCGATCTTCAGGTTAAGCTCGCGGCTGAGGTTCTGGAAGTCGCCGCCGACCCGCGCAAGGCCGACGCAATCCTACAACAGGCCGTCGAGGAAGCTCCACGGCGCAAGAGGGGACGTTCAGCATGACGCTCATCGCAGGAGCCGTCACATCAGACGGGCACGTATGGCTTTCCGGAGACCGTGCCGCCCTTTCGCCGGAGGAACTGATCGCGGACGTGATCAAGCAGCCGAAGGTATTCCAGAACGGCGAGTTCCTTATCGGCGGTAGCGAGTCTTTCAGGATGCTGCAGGTACTCCGGTACCAGCTAGAGCCACCCTTCCTCACGGACCTGGGCCTTTCAAACGGGGACCCCATGGGCTACATGGTCGAGGAGTTCGTCCCGGAGGTCCGCGAGCTTCTCACCAAGAACGGGTTCAACGAGACTGGTGAAGAGGCCGCTCCCCCCGGCAATATCATGGTCGGAATTCGCGGCCACCTCTACGTCATCCAGGGTGACTACGCGGTCATGGAGTCTACTGACCCGTTCGACGCCATCGGATTCGGCAAGACGGCATTCATGGGTGCAATGCACGCGCTGCGCATAGCTCAGCCGAAGCTCGCGATCCACCATCAGCTTTCGGTAGCGATGGATTGCGCCGAGCGCGTGACCTTCGCCGTCAAGGGCCCGTTCGATCTCCTGGGCATCTGATGGACGCGCGAATTCGCCGGAGCAGGAAGCAGGAACGCGACGGGGCGAAGCGCTACGGCGGGACGGTGAACAGCCAGTCCGGGGCCGGTGACATTCGCAAGAACGACGTCCGAACCGATACCGAGAGCATCGAATTCAAGGGGACGTCGAACACCGGCTACCGGCTGACCCTGGCGGATCTCTGTACTGCCTGGCGACACGCCCTGATGGACGGGCGCAATGTGATCTTCGGGATCGAGTTCTTCCGAACCGACAAGTTCTTCGGGGTGCCAACGCGCTGGGTAATCCAGCCAGAGGACGATTACCTCGCCATGAAGGAGCGCATTCAGGCGCTTGAGGCCCAACTACGTTTCTACGAGGACTGACCAATGGTCCTCCACTTGAGGCAACCCGCGCCGGACCAGTGGCGCAATTCAAAGTGCCTTGGAAAGGTATTTGACGACAAGGGGAATTACCAGGAGGAGCTTGACCCGTTCTTCACTCCCGACCGGGAAGAGGAAGCGGTCGATTTCTGCCGTGGTGCGGACGGCAAGCCCGTGTGTCCCCTTATCGAGCAGTGCCTTATCTTCGCCCTCGTGAATAACGAGAAGCACGGCACCTGGGGTGGTCACGGGGAGATCGACCGGAAAGCCATCAGAAAGAAATGGCCCCTTCGTCGCGGTAAGAATCCCCGGCCCGAGTGGAAGCTATTCGAGCCAGGAGAGCCCGCTTCATGGTACGCGGAAGAGGATCTGGGGGACGATGACTAAGCCAACCGGGAAGTTCGCCGCCCTCGCCTCTGCAAAGAGGTCAGGGGGGGTCCTGCTCCCCGAGCTGCAGAAAGTGGCTCTCGCGTCGGCCGGTGGAGGGCACCCCGGAGGGAATGACCACATTCACCCGTCCGAGATGTCAAAGGACGACTGGTGCCCCCGAGCGACCTATTACCGGCTGAAGACCGGAAAGGTCTTTGACGACAAGTTCTCGTTCATCCTTGAGAACATCTTTGACGAGGGTAATGAGATTCACGCCAAATGGCAGCGGAGGATGCGGGAGACTAAGAAGCTCTGGGGGTCCTGGAAGTGCCTGAACTGCAAGCAGTGGCGGCACCAGTGCTGGGAGCCGGGTCCCGCTGACGGCGGCATGTGCTACGACAAGATCATCCACCACTGGGAGTACATGGAGGTCCCGCTCGAAGACAAGGAGTCACTGATCTGGGGCCACGAGGACGGGGCCATGGTCACACATGGCCTTGCACCGGAAGTTCTGGCAGACGGCTATATGGTCGAGATCAAGTCTATAGGACTTGGCACGGTGCGAATTGACGCGGCCGACCAGCTCAAGAAGTACTACGTGGAGACGACGGACGGTGCCCGGATCTACAACCTGGACAAGTTCTATAAGGACCTGAAGCGCCCGTTCCTGAGCCACGTCAAGCAGGCGAACATCTACCTTTACCTGGCCGAGCGCATGGGCCTGCCGTTCAAGGAGGTCCGCTTCCTGTACGAGTTCAAGGCGAACCAGCAGGTCAAGGAGTTCGTCATCAAAAAGTCGGACAGCATCCTGAAGCCCCTTTTGACGCAGGCCCGTGCGGTGGTCTACGCTCTGGAGTGTGGGAAGCCCCCGGAGTGCCCCCACGAGGATGACCAGGGCCAGCGGGGATGCAAGCAGTGCCGTAAGTACGAGGAGGACGCGGGTGGGCGAGTACCGGCTCCACGAGCTTCAGACCAAGGCGATCTACCAGCTCATGATCGAGAAGGGCTGGCAGCTCCGCGACGTCGCAGAAGTTCTCCAGATCCCGATGGAGGTCGCGCGGGAGATAGCCCGGATGTTCACGGGCGACCCGTGGAAGCTGGCCTAGATGCCCCGCCGCAGACTTCCCCCGGACAGCCCGGAGCGCCCTCAGGAGACGCTGTACCGGGGCGAGGGAGCAAACGTCGCCGCCCGGCGTCTGGGGATGCAGGGGATCAACCTGGACCAGTGGGCGAAGCACCCGTCCGACGAGCCCCCCGACGTACCACGGGACGTGACGGAACTGCGCGACCGCGAGCTGATGAATCTCTACCAGGAGATACAGCGGTGGGTGAAGTACCTGGCCCTGCAACTGGCAGCGGCCGAAGTGGACGAGTCCTACGCCGAAAGAGCAGTCACCCGGACTGAGGCTCTGAAAGGCTATGACTTCCGTAAGGTAGACGCGAAGACACGGGCGAACGAGGACCCGGAGTACCTGGACGTCAAGAACGCGCAGTTGTCCGCCTACGGATACCGGAAGATGATCGCGGCACTGTACGCGAACGTCGACCGGGACTCATTCCAACTGTCTAGGGAACTCACGCGGAGGAGCGCGCGTTCAGACAGGGACCATCGAGGAGAAAGGCATTCGAGCTGATGCACCCGGTTACCGAGCGCGTGCTAAAGATCATGTGGCAGCTAGAGAGCGCCATGGTGGAGGACCCAGATTTCGCCCTCATGCTCTCGTTCCAGGAGGCCCGGGAGCTGTACTATGACCTGAATCAGTACCACAACATGGAGGTCTGGACGTACGTTCCGGTCAGCCTGGGCCTTGGCCTGGAGAAGTCGCGCAGGAACCTCCCCGGCCGACTGGACGCACCCCCGTACCCGAACGGCAAGCGAGTCATGTGGGCCCAGTGCGACGGTCTCAAAATCGGCATAAAAGGGACCGAGGACGCCTAGTTTGCGCAGGGGCAGCTACCGAACTAGACTGAGGCTGCAACGTCATAGAAGCCCGGACATCTAGGAGGATGCTCATGAAGAAGACCATGCCGCGCGGACTTGAGCTTGCGCTCGTCATCGCGCTCGTCTACCCCGTCGACAGGCTGTACGCCCACTTCCTGTTCCCGTACGTCGCGCACTGGCCCTTCCTGGCCCAGCCCGTGCTGTTCCTTGGGGTACTTCTGAGCTTCCTGGTCCTGATTTACGTCCCCGGCGTTAAGAAGATTTACGAGCGTAGGAGGAATGCCTGATGTTCGCACCGACCACGTATAACAACAAGCTCATTACCTGGGTCTACAACGTCGCAAAACTGACGCAGCCCGATCAGGTTCTCTGGCTGGACGGCAGCGACGCCGAGTACCAGCGGCTTATCAAGACGCTTACTGCCGCCGGTACACTTCAGCCGTTGAACCAGCGTCTGCGCCCGAACAGCTACCTCGCCCGGAGCGACCCCAAGGACGTCGCCCGCGTCGAGTCCCGGACCTTCATCTGCTCGAAGGAAGAGAAGGACGCCGGGCCGACGAATAACTGGCACGACCCGGACGAGATGCGCGAGATCTTGCGTGACCGGTTCGAGGGATCGATGCGCGGCCGGACAATGTACGTCGTACCGTTCAGCATGGGCCCGGTCGGCGGCCCGATCAGCCAGGTCGGCGTGGAGCTTACCGACTCGGCGTACGTCGCCCTCTCCATGCACGTCATGACCCGTGTGGGCCAGGGCGCGCTTGACGTGCTCGGTAACGACGGGGAGTTCGTACCGGCCGTGCACAGCGTCGGCTACCCGTTGCGTGATATCTGGACTGACCGCAGGCCGGATATCCCGTGGCCGTGCAACGAGGACAAGTACATCGTGCACTTCCCGGAGACGCGCGAGATCTGGTCCTACGGCTCTGGCTATGGCGGGAACGCCCTTCTCGGCAAGAAGTGCTACGCGCTGAGGATCGCGTCCGTCCAGGCCCGGGATAACGGCTGGATGGCCGAGCACATGATGATCCTCAAGGTCACCCCGCCGCCGGTAAAGGGCATTGACAGCCCTGACGGCCTGCTGACCGAATGGACCCAGCCGGAGCCGATCTACGTCGCCGGGGCATTTCCTTCGGCCTGCGGCAAGACGAACCTAGCCATGATAGAGACTCCGGCCGACCTTCCCGGGTGGAAGTTCGAGACCATCGGGGACGACATCGCCTGGATGAAGCCCGGCGCGGACGGACAGCTCTACGGCATTAACCCGGAATTCGGATTCTTCGGAGTCGCCCCCGGGACGAACTACAAGACGAACCCGAATGCAATGCGCGCGATGGAGAAGGACACCATCTTCACGAACGTCGCATTGACTGACGACGGGGACGTCTGGTGGGAGGGCATAGACGGCCCGCACCCCGCGCACCTGGTCGACTGGCAGGGCCGGGACATCTACTGGCGCGCGGCGAAGAAGTCCTACGTCCTTATGGACGCAGACATCACGCCGGTAAAGGCGGCGCACCCGAACAGCCGGTTCACCAGCCCCACCCGTAACGCCCCCAGCCTGGCCCAGGAGTACTCAAACGCTCCGGAGGGTGTTCCTATCTCGGCTATCTTGTTCGGCGGGCGTAGGCCCTCTCTGGTCCCCCTGGTGACCGAATCAAAGTCCTGGGCCCACGGCGTCTACATGGGCGCGACCATCGCGTCCGAGCAGACCGCTGCGGCTGAGGGCACGGTCGGGGAGCTTCGCCGGGACCCGATGGCGATGAAGCCCTTCATCGGCTACAACGTCGCTGACTACTGGCAGCACTGGCTGGACATGGAGACCATCATCGGGGAGTCGAACCTCCCGGTTATCTACCGGGTGAACTGGTTCCGCCAGGAGGACGGCGAATTCCTCTGGCCAGGATTCACGCAGAACGCGCACGTTCTCAAGTGGGTCTATGAGCGGGTCACCGGAAAGACTCACGCGCTGGTCACTCCGCTCGGACTGACTCCCCTTCCCGCGCAGATCCCGCAGGCCGACGAGCGTCTGTTCAAGGTCGACGTTCAGGGCTGGTTCAAGGAGCACGAGCTTTCCGGGGAGTACCTCCGGAAGATGAATGCCCCTAAGGCCCTCCAGCGGGTCCTTACGGACGACGACGCGTCCCTGGTCGCGCTCGCGCTGCACGAGGACTAATTATGAGCACTGCCGATCGGGAGATATTCCGGTACACGGAGAGAATCCGTACCGAGTACACCCAGCGCGCCGAATTGCGCGACCCGCAGTTCGCCGCCGAGTGGGCCCGGCTCCGGAAGCTCCTGGTCGCCGTGGACGAGGCCATGATGCTCCAGAACATCCCGGAGCTTACCCGCGCCAAGGTGATCAGGACGGTGCTGCTAGGCTCGCCCGACGAGATCGAGGCCACCGAACGAATTCGGCGGCGCGAGGAGGATATCGAACGGCAGCTAAAGGAAACCAGGACCCTCCCTCCTTTTGACCTGCCAACCCTGCCTAAGGTACCGTGGGGACGCGGCACCACCGGCAGATTCTGGTGAAGAAGAGGACGACCGGAATTCCCAAGCGGGTATTCATCTTCGAGGATGATACTCCCGAAGTAAAGCGCTCCAAGCGCTACATGAACGTAATAATCGCACTGCGAAGGGAAGCCAATCATGGGATCATGGCGTGGAGTAGGACCGTGGATGTCCCCGGAGAATGAGGACCGGGCCCGGGAGATCGAGGAGACCATGAGGGATCGCTCCCATTACGCCGGGCACAATGACGGCAGCGACGACGCGGACGAGATCCATTACCCGGAGAATTTGCCCCCGGCCCAGCACGTGCATACCCCCCATCACGGTCCGACAGATAAAGTCTGTCACCCGACCGTCTCAGAGCAGATCGCCAGCGCGACCATTCCGACGAGTCAGGAGGACGACGGCACGCTCCGGACCTTCGCGTCCGGCGCGACCCGCGACACCTCGGACGGCAAGCCCGAGCACTGGGGCTTCAGCTCGGCCCTGGTGGAGAAGCGCTACGGGGAGTACATGCACTCGAAGCGCATTCAGACGGACGGGAAGCTCCGGGACTCGAATAACTGGAAGAAAGGCATTCCACAGTGGGCCTACTTCCATTCGCTTTCACGGCACACCAGTGACCTCAAGCTGATCGCTGAGGGCTTCCCCGGCGAGGCCAATGAGCCGGATATGGAAGTCGTTCTCTGCGCGATGCTGTTCAACGTTCAGGGCCTGCTCCACGAGGTTCTGAAGGAGAACATGGTTCACGGGAACCCGGCAAAGGGTGAGCGCAAGTGACCGCCATCGCCCTGGCGACCTGGGCCACCCCTGACCTGGCCGAGGTGCTCCGGGAGATCGTGCGCGAGCGCAATGCCCAGGACACGAAGTTCGGCATTCAGGAATGGCGGGACGGCACGGGCCCGTTGATCCGGCCCCTGTACCTGACCGACGTGAACCTGGATCTCCGTTCCGGTACTGAGCTTGCGGTTATCTTCCGCGAGAAGTGCAAGACCAAGTACGCGGGCGGGACCCTGACCTGGCGGGATATCCTCCTTGAGGAGATCTTCGAGGCCCTGGCCGAAGAGGACCCCGAGAAGCTCCGCGCCGAGCTTATCCAGGTCGCTGCGGTCGCAGTCGCCCAGGTCGAGGCTATTGACCGGAGACCTAAATGAGTTGCATAGCCCGGGTTGAGCATCTCCGGCAATGCGGAGCAGAGGACTTGAAGGACGAGTTCTACTGCTCGAAGCACCATGTCAAGAACCTGTACCTCATTCGCACTTACGGGATAAACTTGCTCAGCGCCGAGCAGCTTCTGGACCGGCAGGGATGGCAGTGTCCTATTACCGGTGACGTACTTACGGAAGGGCACTGGGTAGTTGACCATTCTCACCGGAAAAAGAAGGTACGTGGGATAACTACCCGGTACGCTAACCACCGGCTGATTGGTCGTCATGAGGATTGGGTCCTTGTCCAGCACATCGCAGACTACCTGCGTGACCCTCCGGCCTACCATCTGATGCCTGACCAGAAGGTTCCGGTAAAAAAGCGTAAGAAACGGAGCAAGAAGTAAGTAACTGGCCCTCGGTACAACGCCGAGGGCCTTTTGTGTATCCTGGAGGAGGGTAATTCTAACTTCTGGAGCACTATATGGAGCGTAATGAAGGGCTAGTCCTGCGGGTCGGCCGGGCAACACCGGTACCGGACCTTGCTAGCGCGATATCACACGGCGTATATGACGGCAAGCAGGTAACCCTGCGCTGTATCGGCCCACAGCCTATCTCCCAGGCGATTAAGGCGCTCGCGGTCGCACGTGGCTACGTCGCCCCGCGCGGAATTGACCTCGCCCTGGTCCCTGGATTCATAAACGTCGAGATGCCAGAGGGCGTCGTAACAGGTCTGGCCCTCCGCGTCGTCGTACTGTAATTGCCTGTTCTCCGGCTAGAATGGGTAGTGCATGCAGCTAGGAGATCATCATGATGGACAACACCGGTAACGGCGGATTCGGGGGCCAGCCTCAGCCGCCTCCGTTCCAGAGCCGAGGCCAGGCTTTTGGCGAGGGAATGGTCGGCGGCCAGGTCACTGCGCCACCGTCAATGCTTGAGGCCGCCGCGCGGTATAACGCTGCGGTCCCCCGTGCGTACCATCCCAGCGGCTCAATGAACGGCATGAGCCAGGGTCAGTACCAGAACACCCTAGGCGGCCAGTTCAGTAACCCGAACGGGATTGCCCAGGACTACTACCAGACCAAGCGCTATTTCCAGGGGCAGCAATGAGCACTAAGCGATTCAGCAACCCGGATGGCGTGAACGCTCCGGAATTCGGGAACTGGACTATCCAGGAGACCGGTGCGAACCCCGGTCACGTCGCGGGCGGCGCGGTCTTTAACACCTACGCCCCCGACCATACCCACACCCCGGCCAATGTCCCCGGCTGGACCGTCCAGAGCCCGATGACCGGCTCGGACCAGAACCTCACCGAGCACAATGGAGTCCACCATGGGTGACCCGATCAAGACCGACTTCCCGGCGATGGGCCTTAACGGCATTCCCGAGTCGGTTATCAACATGTCCGGCGAGCGGTCCCCGTACACCACGGCCCGCCCGAACTCCGGTCCGTCCGGCGACTCGATTGACGGCGTTAAGGGTGCCCCGGCGGCGCACACGCTCGTGAACGCGGAAGTCCTCGGCCCGGTTTGCGCGCCGCAGACCACGCTGTTCTACCCGAACGCGGCGGACCACGAGAAGACCGGCCGGAACGTAAAGCTACTGCCGAGCAAGTCGGGTGTCTCCGACTTCTGGGAGAAGCGTGCCCAGGGTGACGTCCTCCAGTAACCAGCAGCAGAATGTCGGCGCGTCGCGGAATGAGAGTTTCTACGACGCGCTCGACACTACGCGCTCCGCTTTCCTGAATGCCGGTCGCACCATTAGCTATGGCCCGCAATCGGCTGGGAGTCCGCATGACGGCGGGTACAATCCCTGGCGAAGCACACGCGAAGACATCACCGACGAGACTCCGGACAGCCCCTCTTCCGACCAGTGGTGACCTATGGTAGACGTTAGTTCACAGATAGTCCAGATGGACGACGATGGTAACACCATTCGTACTGGGCTGGATAAGCAGTCCCGTGGGCACTGGCCGAACACGCCCGGCGGGCGGCGCAGGCAGCGCATTGAAGACGTGCGAACCCACATGCCGCCGGTATATAACAAGAACGGCGAAGAGAGTTTCGGACGCAGCCGCAGGCGATTTGAGGGTGCAGTAGCCCGCTCGTCTATGCCCGCTGAGGATCTTGACGCGATTAACCAGGTCCACCTGACCCGGGCTAATCAGTCGACTCTCGCGGAGTACGAAATCCGTACGCGGAACATGAATATCCCGACGTACAAGAACCAGAGCCTGAAGCGGGATAATGACTCGGATAAGACCCTGCTCGCACACTCCATTATCCACGAGACAGGCCACGGCGTCGACCGGAACCTTAACCCGGAGCAGTTCTTCCCGCTCGCTGACAAGCGGCGATCTGGCAGGCGCGAGGCGGTCGCGGAGAATTACGCCGGTAAGCACACGCGTGGTTACGGCGGGGACAGCGCAGACTACTCCACTTATGACGCCGCTGTGGACTACCACGGTCGCCGTACGGGCGGATACGGTCCGATAAAGAAGCAGTTCGGGGCGAATGGAGTCGCGACCTACAAGGGATTCCGCCAGCTCGGAATGACGCCGCACGACGAGGCCCCTTCGGATGAAGTGGTAAATCAGAAGCTATCCGCTCCCTGGTATCCCAAAGTCGACCCAAGGTGGGGGTGAGGGGGGACGATGGACAGCAACGCTAACGCCAATTGGGCTGTTCAAGCGCAACCCTGGAATGGCAGCGCCGGGAAGATCCTCGGTGGCGGTGGCGACCCGGCGGCGGTCGACCTCGGTACGGGCGCAGCCCGGCTGGACAAGATCCGCATGGGAGCGGGACAGCTCCCGGACGCCCAGTACCCGGACGGCTACCTAGGAAACTACCGCAGCAAGCAAGAGGGCAAGCTCCAGCAGCGGATGAACGACCGGAGCTACCAGCGAGGCGTTCACAAGTTCGTCAAGATGACCCCTGACGAGTACCGCTGGCCCTCGGACTTCAACCCTGACGCGGGTATCGTGAACCAGGCCCGGACCGCGCAGGCCATGGGAGACGGCACGATCCAGACCCGGCGGTTTGGTTCGACAGGAGACGTCACCGAGAGGTATCGTGGGTACATGCAGGGCGGCCCGATGGTCACCGACCGAGACATGGCCGATCTCTACCGGAAGTACGGCATTAACGGCGTAACCGGACAGGGGACGGACTCGGTGGACCCAGCACGACGGGCTGTAGTCTCCAAGATGGCACCCGGACTAAGCTGGTGAGGCAATGAGCGCACACATGAACATGAATGGCGAGCAGTTCTCTGGTGCACTCGAATGGCACCAGACGGCGCTTGACCCGCAGGGGCCGCTCCGCTCGAATCTCCGCGTGGATGACACGGTGCGCAGCGTGAAGCGTGACCAGCGCAGTGCCCAGGGGCGCACCGAGAACTACTGCGCGGGCTGCGGGTACCACCAGCCCGTGAACCCGGCTACGTTCAAGTGCCCTACGTGCACCGACAGGGACCACGCCAGCATGGCGGCGCGGATCTAATGCCGTGGCGGCTCCCCGATGGCTTCATCGATGACACGCACACCTGGCAGTCACATAACGACCAGGTAGCCTTTGAAAAGGCATTTGAATCCTCGGACGACGAGGAGCAGAAGATGGCCATGGCTCTCTTTTGCGCCGACCCGTCGACTCCCGAGAAGTTCATTCGCCGGACATTAGTCGACACGCGGCAGACGGATCGTACCGCTCCCTCTTTCCCCCCGGCTACAATAGAAGAGGTATTCGCCCGTAGTCAGGTCCCTACTGGTGACAATGACATGGCACGACAGAGCGGGGCTCACTAATGGCCAAGGCTAACCTGCCGAACAAGGAAACATTCGACTTTCACGTCAAGAACGTCGTGAATTCCGTTCAGTCTGCCACGCCGGAGGAGACAAAGGCTGGCCTCGGCTGGTACCCGGAAGCTCACGCGCAGACGCTCGGCGTCGCGGCGAAGAATCCCGGTCCGATCGAGGACTACGAGAACCCCGGCACGCGGGATAAGTTCGGCGTCGGCGGAAACCAGGTCGGATCAGTCCACCCGGCCATGGCCCGCGCTGCGGGCGAGGTCGCGGCCCTGTCTCCCGCCCGTCCCGCTGGCATGCGCTGGGAGCAGAATGTCCCCGCCGCCGCGCAGCTCCAGAGTGTCACGCCAGAGCAGCGCGGGTCAATCAATGAGGCCCGGACGGCGGCTAAGGCACAGTCGGCAGCTCAGGGGAAGCTAAAGGCGGCCAAGAACAGCGGCCTCGGCGTCGAAGAGGCGCAAGGGAATCTCGACAGGGCAGCGGAAGCATTCAAGGTCCGTTCGGCTTCAGCTCGCGCGCCATTCAAGGGCACCCCGCTTGGGCACGCCGGAGTCCACGCGATCGGCAAGGCCCTGGACATCCAGTCGGGCGACGTCCACCCGTTCACCGCGCTCGGTGAGGTCAAGGAGCGTCACTTCGCTCACGACCTAGCTCGCCCGTATGACGCTCACGAGGCGTTTAACGGCGCGAGCGGGACCATTGACGAGCACATGCGGAATGTCATGGAGGGCCCGGAGCAGCGACACGGATGGAAAGAGGACAGCGCCGGAAGCATCGCCGCCCCGCGCACCGCCCCCGACCCCGGCCAGCTCAGCGGGTACATCTACGGCCGGTCAGTCCTCCATGAGGCGGCCCGCCAGCTCCGCATGCGACCAAACGCAGCCCAGCCCGTTTCCTGGGTCCATGAAAAGGCAAGTAAGCCGCGCCTGGGTAACCGGGGCACTAAGTAGGAGTTCGAATGGGACGTCCAGTCAGCCGGTCAGTGAACCGGGAGCTAGCGCAGGGCCTGACCGATGGCAGCTATAAGCAGATCGTGAAGGACCGTGGCGGCATTGTCGAGAGTTCGACATACGAGGCCCGCAAGAACCTCTCTGTTCCGCTCTACGGCATTGTGGAGAAGGAAGAGAAGGAGCTTGGCGACGCCGTTGGCCCGGTGCGTACCCCGTACTGCGTTGACGCGCCGAAGCCGGGCATCCTGGTGACCGACCAGGACCGGTAATGAGTGCGCAAGATAGCCTGAACCAACAGCAGTTTCTGGACTTGTATCACCACACAAGCCCAGAGGCTGCTCAGGCGATCTATGCGACCGGACGCATGAAGAACATCCACAACGATTCTCGTCAGGCAGCATTCTTTACGACCGATCCGGGCAGTGAGTACGCGTCAGCCTTCGGGTCTGGTGTTGTGCATGCACGTGTGCCCGATCATATTGCGGAACTAGATGACGAGTTTCCGTCCGGGGAGCAGCACTACGCGGTGCCCCTGAACAAGCTGAGGCCCGAGCACCTAGTGCGTGATTAGCTTTTGACTTCGGCGCAACGAATGGACTAGCCTGAGGTGCAGGCATAAATGGAGTAACAGAGGGAGAACCATGACCATCGACCGCAAAGTCCAGTACGGGTCAACCGTCACCGCCCTGACCGGGCTGGCGACCTGGCTGCTCGTGACGTACGCGTTCCATGGCAGCATCCCGCCGGACCTCGCGAACGCGCTCCCCGTGCTCATCGCGACGGTCCTCGGCGCGGTCAGCGCTTACTGGACCAAGCACGCGCCGAAGGATCTTGTTCGCGGGGTAGACGTGGTTAAGTCGGACGTCCGTGTGTCTCAGATGGCACTGGGTGTGCTTTCCGCGCACGCACCCACTGCCGTTGGCACTGGCGGGAGTTCCGCGCCGGTCGCCGGTAACTCCGGTTCCTGCGGCGGTTGTGGTGGCGGTGGTGCGGCCCCTTTCCCCCCGATCCCGACCGCCGCAATGCCAGCCCGAACTGAGCCCGCGTCGGAAGTGGAGAAGCTGTAATGGCCGGAAAGCGGGTACGCCTCTTGGTGTGTCCCAAGTGCGAGACCGTCGAGCCCATCGAATGGTGTGCCACGGAGCCCGGGGCGAACCCGGAATGCGGCCACGCTCAGTGCGCCGACCTCCTGCATTACCGGGTTATCCCGCACACCGCCATGCTGGCCGATGGCCGCGTCTACCACAGCAACCTCCTGCTGACCGACGTCGCGCAGGAAGACTGGAACCGGCTTTCCACGCGCAAGGACATCCTGAAGAACTTCACCGCCCCCGGTGATGCGACCCCTTACGGTGCAGAACTATACGCCATCAAGGGGACCTACCAGGAAGACGCCATGACGTGCTGGAAGCAGCACAACCGCACGAAAGACTGCGGTGAATGGCGGCACTCCTCAAAGCGCCTGGTTGACCAGCGTGAGGAGACAAAGGATCTCCGCAAGGAGCTGAACCTGGAGACCCGCTCGAAGCACCGTCCGACCATGACCTACCTCTGTGATTACTGCCCGATGCGGAGCATCAAAGAGGATAAGGTCAACGCAGCCAAGTACGGCTACCACACTTCATAGGAGGACTCGTGGTTACCACCATCATTCTCGCGGCGGTTGCCGCAGCGGCGTTCATCGGCCTGATTGTCGTCGTGCTGTACGTCGACAAGAAGCGCCGGTTCGCTGAGTACGTTCTGGACGAGGTTAACAAGTCCAAGGACGCACTCGCGGGTGAATACCTGAAGGTCGTGGAGAAGTACGAGCGCGTGCAGCACGGGTACGACCAGGGCGTCCTGGAGGGCACGCGGCAGGGCTACGTGAACGTCCGCGCCGCGCTGGCCGACCAGCTATTCTTGGGTGGTGGCCTGAACCCGATCGAGCTGGCGAAGGTGCGCGGTTTCCTCGTGCCCCTGCTCACGGACCTGGGCCAGAACGAGACCAGGATTCTGGACAAGATGAAGGGCAATACTCAGGCGCGCTCGGAATTCGAGAAGCACCTGACCGACACCGACGCCATTAACATGTTCGTCGGGAACAACGCGCCGCAGCGCGCGGTCCCCGTCGAGCGTGAATTCAAGTACACCACCGCCGAGGGACAGACCATCGCGCTCCCCGGTTTCAAGGACACAGAGGAGAACTGACATGGATGTTCCAGAGCTTGGTCATTCGGCCGCACGCGTTCGCCAGGAGAAGGACCAGTTGCCACCGCGTGACGACGAGGCCCCGCTGCCCCCGGCCCCGGAAGTCATTAGCGCCGAGACGGCATTCATCGTCTACCGGCTCGAAGACGGCCAGGTTATCCTGGACGCGAACCTGAATGCCCCCGTCTCCGTCCGCCGGGCCCCCCTGAGCCACGATGTCATCGGAATGGCGCACTGCGTCATCGAGGACATCCGGCTCATGGGCACCATACCGGCTATCGCGAATGCGGCGGCGGAAGAGGTGGTCGCGAAGGTCGAGCAGAAGCAGCAGGAGCAGATGAAGCAGTTCCAGGATCAGCAGATCCTCGCTCAGCTCCAGCAGCAGAACCAAAAGGCTCCCGGCGGGAACGACCGGGTTCAATTCAAAGGGAGGCACGGATGACCAGCGAAGAGATGCGGCTCCAGCGCGCGTTCGAGCGGCTTCAGAAAGCTAACGTCAATGACGTCAGCGCTGAGGTCACGTACGGCCAGGCCTACCAGGTTCTGGTCCACATGGGCCTGCGCCCGCAGATCCGCCGGAAGTACCGGGGCTGATTGTGACCGATCCGAATTTCACTGAGCGGGCGGCATCGGGGCTGCCCGCTCCCAGTACGTCGGCTGGCGCGTCGAGCTATTTCTCCCAGCCTGAGCAGACACTAGACCCGAACCTATTCCACGGTGAGTACATTCGCCCAGAAGTACGGGAGCGCATCCTTACCCCGCTTGAGCACTGGCTGGCCAGTAATCACCTGAATGTGGCCCATGGTGATATTCGCGCGTGGCTGGCTGGCAGCGGTATTACGTACCAGTGGGCGGCGAGCCGTGGCAATGGAGACCTGGACGTCATGGTCTCATTTGACGTCACCACATTCGAGCAGAAGAATCCGGCGTGGCGCGGGTGGAGTGAGGTCGACCTTGCAGGCGACCTGAACGACGCCATGAAAGCAGGCCTCTGGCCGTCGACCTCCGCAACCCAGCTCGGTAACCAGCTATACGATATCACGTACTTCTGGAATCCCGGCACTAAGGATGACATCAGGCACATTCACCCGTACGCCGCGTTCGACGTCATCCACGACACTTGGGTAGTACGCCCTCCACGGCTCGGAGAGCGTCCTGGAGACGCGTTCCCTAAATCCTGGTACAACCAGGCGTCACAAGACTCAGAGTCCGCTGAGCGGCTTACTGGGGCCTACAATCACTATTTGTCACGGCTCTCGGCAAGCTCCCCCGGATCATCGGACCACCATAACGCCGGAGCGGCCCTGAATGCCATCGTGGCAGAGGCAGGGAACCTCTTCACTGACCTGCATACTGGCCGCCGCGCCGCGTTCAGCGCGCAGGGGCAGGGCTACGGTGACTACGCGAACTTCCGGTGGCAGCACGGGAAGCTCACGGGCGCGGTCCAGGCCCTGCATGAGATCGCCCAGGTCGGCGTAGAGGCGCGCAAGGCCCAGGAGACTGAGCAATGGGGCGCACCTATTGACGGGGCAGAGATTGCCCTGCGGCGTGCGGCCCAGCAGTACCGTGGGCGAGGCACGCGGTGAGCATTCTGCTGGCGGTGACGCTGACGTTCTGGATTGTCCTCCTCGTCGCCGTCATCATTGCGCACAAGAACGGGCGGCTATGAAGTGATCTGCCTCGGATGTGACCAGATACTTGATGGTTACGAGGAGAACTGGCCATTCTGCTCGGACTCCTGCTATGACATGTGGCTTGACTTGGAGGAGTCACGATGAAGCGCACGTTCGTCATCACCTTTAGCGGGGTAGTTCGCAAGATCTTTGACGAGCAGCCTATCGTGCAGATGGTCGACATGCTGCGTACGCTCGGCGGGGACACGACGTTCATCTACCTGGCTGACGATCCGGCCGATAAGATCGAGGAGTGGCTGGACCTTCACGGGCTGCCGCACGTTCTAGTTCTCGGCAAGGACAAGAATTGCGTACAGCAGATGCACCGGATTACGCACGAGTGGGGATACCACGTCGACTTCGTTATCGAGCCCGATCCCGCTCGCGTTGTCAGCCTGGTTAACGCGGGCTTCCCCGTGCTCGGTTACTTCCACCCGTACTACGCCAAGAATTCCTGGCGGCCGGATCACCAGTTCAGTATTACGCCTTGGGACGAGATCAAGGATAGTATCGCAAAGCAGCAGTCGATGCGTGCTAACGATCACCGGAGCGATGAAGAGTAATGTGGGACGAATGGTGGGCCACGCTAAAGGATCAGGTAATTGAGTGCCGCGATAAGGTCGACGGCATCAGTGACTCGCGGTGGTCAGCCTACGAACTCGTGCTTGAGATGATGGCGGAACTGGAGCAGGGATAATGCACCTGTACCTAGCGGGTACGGAGAATAACGAGTGGCGTAACTTCTTGCAGGAGCAGGGAGTAGAGTACGTCTCGATGTCATTCGTCGGCCTGTCGAAGCGCGTCAAGGGCACCGGCAAGTGGTCAGTCGCGAGTCACTTCGAGGGCCAGCATGTCCTGCTCGACGCGGGCGGCTACTCGTTCAACAAGACAGACTCCAAGGCCACCGAAGAAGAGGCCATGGACACCGCGACCGCCTACATGGCATTCGTCTCCGCGAACATCGACGCGGTTGACCTCGTGACCGAATTCGACGCGAACATACTCGGCCGCGACTGGCTGCTCGCGATGCGAGAGGATTTCTATGACGACCTCGGAGACAAGTTCTGTCCCGTTTGGCATGACGACACCGGAACCAGCGAGCTTGAGCGCCTGGCCTCTAAATATGGGCATGTCGGAATTCTGGCGGCAGGCATGGACGAACACCTTGTCCCCATCCTCAACAGCTTGGTGTCGCGTTACGGGGTGAAGTTCCACGGCCTCGGTATCACCGCGACCAAGGTGTCTCTCTGCCAGTCGGTGAAGTGGGACTCCATCGGCTCCAAGAGCTGGATCTCACCGTCCATCGACGGGGACACGATCATCTGGACAGGGAATGAGCTGAAGCGATACCCGGCTAGGCTCAAGGACCAGTCCAGGAAGCGCCACAAGGGCTATCTGGAGCGTCAGGGCTTTGACGCGGACAAGATACTAGGGGATGACCGCAAGGAGGTTCTACGGCTCTCTGTGTGGTCCTGGCAGCAATTCATGGGCTCGCTTGACCGCGCCCGCGTCTTTAATCCGTTCGGAGGCGGCTCCGGAGTTACTCCCCAAGGTAGCTTTGGCGATAGTGATTCCACGGAACCGACCCCCTCAGCGGTTGATCTCCCCCCCACCTCCCCGGAGAACGGCGGGTTGCTCCCCGTACCGGTCGAACATCGTGATCCGGTGCTCATTCCTATCATGGGAATTGAGGTCGTAACAACTAAGTCGGAGGACGAGAACGGCGAGGATTTCGAGGAGCGGCTAGTCACAACGCCCTCAAATGCATCTCTCTTGCAATGCAATACCTGCCACATTCGGGAGTTCTGTCCCAAGGCTAAGGCGAACGCCTCGTGCGCCTACGAGATCCCGATTCAGGTCACCAGCAAGAACCAGATGCGTCGGCTGCAGGATGCCCTGATCGAGATGCAATTCCAGCGTACCGCGCGGATGCTGATGTTCGAGCAGGCTCAGGGCGGCTATTCAGACCAGAACGCTTCGGCTGAGATTGACCGGCTGCAGAAGCTTATCAACGCCAAGCGCGACGGCGAGAAGTCCGGCTTCACGCTCACGGTGTCAGCAAGTGATGACAAGGGCGTGGGAGTCATGAGCCGCGTGTTCGGCCGCGACGCGGGAGACGCCGTGACGGCGCTGCCTGAGGCGGTCGACGCACAGGACTTCATCGACGCCGAGATCATCGAAGACACGGAAGAGAGTTAATCCCCAAAGGTGAAGATTCAGTATTCTGGTCCCCCGTCCGGACCGCCGCAGGTCTGCCCGCGTTGCAAGGGTGACGGCTACGACGACGAGTACGAGGCTGAGGTGTGCTTCACCTGCCTCGGTGAGGGTGAGGTGCCGATGCTCCCTGTCTGGGGTGACCGGCCAAGCCACCTGGACGACTCATGTGACGGAGACCACACAAGCTAGTCCCGTTCCGTCTTGCCCGAACGTCGCACCTCCGGCTAGACTGGGGTTGTAAGGCCAAGGGAGGGGCACCATGACCGACACACTTAGCACCACCACCGCAGCGCAGGACGAGCGCTGGACCTGGCACCTGAACGACGCCGAGCTTGCCGAGACCACCGAGAAGATCCGGAAGCTCAACGAGCGGGCCGCCAAGCGCGGTCTCTCCGGCCTGGTGACGCTGGACATCAAGCGCGCTGAGCGCATGGAGACGCTGCCCAGCGGCTACACGGTCACCAAGGGCTACTGGTCAGTCGAGATCCTCGGCACCGCCCCTAAGTACGCGGGCTGGTCGTTCATCGCCACGCTGGACTTCGACCCTGAGGCTGGCCTGATCACCAAGACCGTCCCGAACTTCAAGGGCGTCGTTGACCGCAGCGGGCTCCGCGCGAACTGGTGCGACCACTGCAAGACCAACCGGTTCCGCCGGTTCGGCTACCTCCTGGAGAACGAGTCGGGCGCGCGGGTGCAGGTCGGCAGCTCGTGCATCAAGGACTTTCTCGGCCAGGACGTCCGCCCCGTGTTCCATGACGCGGACGCCGTGCGCGACTCGGTTTGCTACGGCGGCTTCGATGACTACGACGTCAGCCCTCTTGACGCCATCGCCATCGCGTGGGCAGCGGTCCAGGAGTTCGGATTCGTCCGGGCCAGCGAATACGACAACGTACCGACCAAGGTCCGCATGGAGCAGGTCATTTACCCGCGCACCCGGCCGGACGAGGCAGCGCTCGCGGACCGTGCGGTTGGCGACAAGCTTCGCCCCCTGGCCGCCAAGGCAGCCGAGCAGGCCAAGCTGATCCGGGACTTCATCCTCAGCGACGAGTTCTCCGGTGACAGCGAGTACGTCCAGAACCTCAAGAACATCGTCGGGGCAGAGCGGGTCGGCCGGAGGTTCTTCGGTCTCCTGGCCAGCGCCCCGCAGGCGTGGGCCAAGGCAGTCGAGCGGGATCTGCGTCGCCAGGCCGAAAAGGCAGAGATCACGAACGAGTTCTTTGGCAGCGTCAAGGACCGCATTGAGCTTACGGTTCGCGTCAAGAGCATCCGCTACTTCGACGGGGACTTCGGGACCACCACCATTTACACGCTGGTGACTGACGATGGTCACCCGGCCCAGTGGTGGGCATCTAACTCCGCACTAGGGAATGAGGTCACCAATCACAGCTACCTAGTCAAGGCCACAATCAAGGGCCACGAAGAGTACCAGGGAACCAAGTACACAAAGCTCACGCGGGTGACAGTTCTAGAAGATCACCCCGGAGAGGAATCCGCATGACGACGAATCAGGCCACAGACAGCCGGTACGCTTACCGGCTGGTCTGCGGATGTATCGGTCTTGGCCCTAAGGGCCTAACGGAGCAAAACCGCCTTTCCTGCCAGCTCCACGATGGTCAGCTTATCGCTGGCTTCGGGATCAGGTGGGCAAAGCTCCAGGCCGAAGCAGCCGGACCCGCACTCGTCCCCTCTCCCTCCCAGGAGGTGAAGACCACCGTGCCCTACGAGTCTCTTCAGTACCAAGGTCGTGCCGCCTAGCTAGGAGGTGATCAGTCATCTCGCTCGGTCGATAGCGTTATTTCGACACCCGAGCTGGCCCCCGGTAAACTGGGGGTCAGCTCACTTATATTTACGGAAGAGGGAGACCACATGGCGCAAGCGAAGAAAAAGGTCACGTCGAAGCCCGTTGTCACCTGCTGGAAATGCGGGCATGAAGATGCGTCGAAGACCATGGCCAAGGACGTGTACGCCCCGTCCGTCAGCCCTTGGAAGTGTCAGAACGCGGACGAGTGTGCCCGCCGGAGACAGGGACTATAAGGAGATCACATGACACAAGAGCAGCGCAAGTCAACCAGCAAGGCCACGGAAGAGACTGAGGACACCACCGCCGCGTCTGAGAAGGACGAGAAGCTTTCGGCCGACGTCGACTCCATCCTGGACGAGATAGACGATGTGCTCGAAGAGAACGCGGAGGAGTTCGTGTCGCAATACATTCAAAGAGGAGGGGAATAACCTCACGCAGAAGGGGGGAATCCCAGCACTTGTACATCAAGATTAAGGACGGTAAGGAAGTGCGTCAGTGCAAGCAATGCGCCAAGGATCGCGCAGCCAAGCGTCGGAAGCGTGGTGGGCAGTAGGAATGATTACCCAACCGGCACCAGGCACAATCGGACTCACGCCTATTGACGGGCAAATCGGCAAGGCAATCCACGTAGCCCAATGGCTCGCGGATAATCCCTTCCGTAACTGGTTCAAGAAGAACACTGACCCGAACTATGAGCACGTCGTGCTCTACCTCGGCCCGACCGCTCGCTATCTAGAGGGCGCGATCCTTGAGGCTGAGCCAGGAGGATCGCGCATCCGCTCGGTCACCGAGTACCAGGAGATCTACTGGTGCGTGAACATCGCCTGGCACTTCCTTAGCGCTCTCCCGGCAATCGTGGCGGACGCACAGGATGACACCGGCATACCGTACTCGTTCCTTGACTACCTGGCCCTGACGGTCCGGAGGCTGCATCTCTGGGTCCCGGGACTTCGCACGTACCTCAAGGCGCTCGGACATCAGATCTGCTCGCAGCTCGCCGTCTGGGAGTACGCCAAGCACGGTGCGTTCATCTTCGGGGATGAATGGACCGGTGACGTTATGCCAATCGACATCTACCACCTGGAGCAGGCACTACCACTGCCAGCATAAACGGAATAGGACAATGGTAATACTAGACTGGAGCAATCAGGGGAAAGGGACGATCGGAAGCTACGTTCGTTTCCGCCCCGGACCGATATCCCTGGCGGCTGCGTCAAACCACGGGGTGATATTCTATTACGGGAGCAATACCCTGACCGGCTACGTCTCCCAGGAGCCATCAAATGCCCTGGCGATCGAGCTTATACCGGGCTTGGACAAGATTCAGGACACCAGCAAGAACATGATCCTGGCAAAATTCCCCCATTCCATGGATGACCAGGAGCGAGAGCTTGTCTGGTTCGCACTACAGGCAGGTCGCCGTGACAAGCACTGATCAGGATCTTGACGACGCCATAGAAGAGTCCATTGCTGCGGAGTATCCCGAAGATGCGCAAGCCGCCGCTGCCGCGTGGGGCATGGCTATGTACCACATGCCCCCGCCGACCCCCGGCCCGCCCAGTGAGAAGCGCAAGATATTCTGCTGGCAGTGCGGGGAGCTAGTGCTGGAGACCCACGCGTATATGAGTACGTACACGTGCAAGCTCTGTGACTGCGCGGGGAAGTGCAGCGAGGCGTTCGGCCGTGTCGAATTCACCAGGCCGGGTGCGAAGTACAAGTTCCGGCCGGTGGCCCACGAGCCCGTGCTTGAGCCGTACATCGATTTCGGACCCCCGTCGTCCGCTACCCTCTGGTGCAGCAGCCCGGCCTGACCCAGGACGTGAGAGAGCCCTCTCTGCGCCGTGCAGAGGGGGCTCTGGCGTACCTGGCTTACGTGGTCCGGCGAGACGCCTCCACGCGTTGGCCACGCTCGTTCGTGGCGTGACCGTAGCCTAGCTGCTTGAACAGGGCGTTCGCCGTGTCGGTGACGTCGGTGCGCTCGCGGGAAAGCATGGTCACTTCTGGCGAGTGCAGCGTGGTCATGAGGACGTAGGCCACGCTGTCGGCCTCGCGTGGTGTGAGGCTCAGGTGGATGGTCTCACTGTTCGGCATGCTGTCTCCTCAGAAGGGGTGATAGGGGTCGTCGGGCTCGTTCGCGCCGCGCTCCTCGTACCAGCGTTCTACGCGAAGCTCAGCCAGGTACTCGGCGTGAGCGTCATCGGCCGCCTGCTGCTCGTAGGCCGCGTACTCGTCCGCCGACAGGATCTCGCCACAATCGCGGGTGAAGCCAACGGCGGCCGGGATGTAGCTCGCGTGGTAATCGCGGCTGATGGAGTAGCAGGAGCGGACGCCAGCCACGGTCTCGTGCTTGTGCATGCTCCCGTCGATGTTCCGGTTCCCGCAGGTGATCACCAGGGCCGCCTGAGGTAGGTCTCCACGGCGCTCAGGGCCTGCTCACGCACGTCCCCCGTCAGCGAGTGTGCCCGCTGTGGGTCCTGCACGTGTCCCCAGAACCGGTGCCGGTCGAAGAAGCCGTCAGCCGTGACCACGGCCACGGTGTGGTGCGTGTCGGTGTCCCGCACGGTGTAGATGGTCTCGCCAGTGAAGCGGACGACGTTCGTGACAGCAAGCATGGTGTCCTCCCTAGGTCTCCTAGTACCCAGACTACCCGCCAAAAATCCCTGCGTCAACACGGGAAATTTTGCGTGGTGAGGGCGGGCGAGGGGTATCATGGATACATGCCCACGGACACCGACTGGCACCACCGACACCACATGATTGCCTGCCCGGCATGTCATGTGCTGCACTGTTTGTGCCAGTGCCCGCTAGACCGCTGGAACGTTCGTATCGCGGTCCGGCGCACAGCTAAGGGCTTGCAGTACTGGGACTCTACTGAGTACGCCTGGGCGGACGTCATCGGGTCTAAGCACGAGTTTGATTGGAAGCGGGCACTTGAGCGGAGACGAGCACCTGATCAGCGATAGCGTGATGAAGCGCGTCACCCTGTGTAACATGATGGGTGACCTCCCGTTACGCAAGCTCCAGTTCATTGTCGGCTACATGGTTTACCGGAACCCCGACCTGGCGACCGACGCGATGGCTGCGCTGATCACCACCAGAGTAAATCTGGAGGATAAATGAGCGCCATCGAGAATATAAGTCCCGAGCAGTTCGGACACCATTACCTAAAGCATGCTGCGCACACAGTCCATGTCAAGGAACAGAGTGTTTCCCGTGCACTTGGAAATCAGGCCATGAAGGCTTTGGACGCGCTTGAGGGCCCGCACGACCCCGATAACTGGAATGACCACCCGCGTGATATCGGGGAGATATCTTGAGCGCTCAGGACAATATCAGCGGAGTGCAATTCAAGATTCACCATGAGTCATTCGGCGGTGGCCACTGGGATGATGCCCCGGAGAATGCGGATCAGCCGTACGCGCACAAGGAGTACGTGGAGCACCCGCCCGAGCAGCAGTCCCACATGATCACCGCGAGCACCGGCAATAACAAGCCGCTCGGCCACCTGACCTGGGACAAGGGCACGATACAGAACGTCGAGGTGTATGATCCCGGGAAATGGGGTCGCAAGGGAATGGCCACCCAGATGTACCAGAAAGCCCGTGAGATCACCCCCGACCTGAAGCACAGCGATAACCGCACCCCGATGGGGGAGCAATGGGCAAGTAAGGTCGGCGGGGACAAGCCAGAACGAATGCAAGACCATCCGGAGTGGTTCAGGTGACTAACGACCCCTGCCCAGCGTGCAACGAGGCTGACCTAGTTCCATTCGGTGCGAAGCACCGCTGCCCTAAGTGCGGGTATCTCCAGCCCTGCTGCAATCCATGAAGACATATACTTGGGGGGACGAGGTGAAGCATGGCAGCCACAGAGAACCTGAATTCACAGCAGTTCTACCACGGTACTGACCGTGATATCGAGGGCGACATGATAACCCCCGGGCACGCGCGCCATTCTAAGTTCACCAGTAAGCCAGCGACGCACGTGTTCTTCACAGATAACCGCGCCGAGGCAGAGGGCTGGGGACCACAGGGACGTACCTTCCAGGTAGAGCCTACGGGGGACTATGAACTGCGGGGGACAGGGCCAGGGGAAGCGTTCCGTAACTACGCCTCACCGCACCCCCTGCGCATAGTGAAGGACGTAACCACCGAGAAGTAATTTTGGGCGGGGCGGGAGCCAGGAGGAACACCGTCCAGTACATAGACGCAGAGAGAGGGCCTGGTACTCGTTACCAGGCCCTCTTGCTGTCTAGTAGCTAAAGAGCTTGTGCTCTGCGGTGATGTTCTGCACAGACAGGGTTAGCTGCTCAAGGAACAGGGCATTCGAGCCCGCGTCCAGGTCCGAGTAATCGAGTCGCCTGGGCTTAGCCCCGTGAAGCTTGAAGGTTATACCCTTATCCTCAGACGACAGGGCACGCGACCCGGCGGATACCAGGACGTCCAGCTCCTCTTGCGTCTGAAGCCAGTCCGTTAGCACCCTGTCAACAGGCCGGAATGCCCGTGACATGACGATCCGGTTATTCGTGAGTACAGGCTGCGGCTGTGCGGTCAGGGCTAGCCCGGAGACACTCATGAAGTCCACGACACGCCTCGGGTCTTCGGGATGATTCGGCAGGATAATGACCTGGAACTTATGCGACCGCATTAGCCCCGTGTCCTCCTCGAACGCCTGCATCGACTCCTGCAGCGCCTTGAGCTTCTTGTTAGCTGATGTCACTGACCCTCCAAGGGTACTGGCGTACCACGGTGGCACGCACTGGACACCACAATGATACCCGCGAGCACCACATGGTCAAAATGAATTCGGGCGGGGGAGATAGGACAGGGATAGCGCCATACACATAGAGCATACACACCACGCACCACACTACAGGGTGAGTTTCTGCACCAGGTATACCCTCCCTCACCTACCTACTCCCCATGACCCGTACCCTGTCTCATCCTGGCAGCGTAAATGTGCAAAGCACATAATACGCAATCCAGTGGCCTTAGTGGCCTCGAATTCGGGGATTTATCCCCGTATTCGGCCTGATACACGCGATAAATCGCGCGTATGTTCGAAGACGCCCTTGTAATTACTAATATGCTTCGCTAATTAGTAATTACCAATGCATGCCCTGGACTTGGCCACTACGTGGCTAAGCCCTGGACATAAATAGATTTTGGCGGCCAGGCTGGGGACCAGGCTATGCGCCTGTCAGTGGTATAGGTACAGCATGCCATTCCGCGCTCCGCGCGTAATTGTCATGTAATTCCGAGGGGGGGTACCATTAACGCAATCCTGCGTGGTTTTGCGCGGCCAGGAAACTCGGATGAATGGACAGGCGGAACCCAGAACAGTGGCTACAGCCGGGAGCCGGAATCACGAATCTCAAGCAGTGGCCCCGGGAGGCCCGTTAAGACCGCCTCGCTTCGTCGGCATGCCCCCTAATTCGGAATTTGGGCGTCCTGGACGGTTTTGACGCCCCGCGAGGGACCCTGCTAGGGTTAGGGGGCTGGGAAGCCCGGATGGCCCGGGGAAGCCAGCTTAGGAGAATCATGGCAGAGTTCAAGGTTCAGCACGCCGAGGACGGCAAGATCACGAGGCTCTCGTACGAGGGGTCCCGTATGGTCCTTATCGACATGCCGGGCGGATTCCAGCTCCAGGTCTGCCGGAGCGTGGTCTGCCTGAAGGACACCAGGACGAACTTCGTCCCCGGGTCCCTCCCGGTTCCGGGGCAACCCGGTCAGTACACCGTGACCGGGACGCACGACGGGACCGTCCAGTCGTTCCGGTACGACCCGGAGGACCCGGCGGCATACCACGGGTACGTCTTCGGGCCTGTCGTGCCCGCGTAATTAGGAATTTCGGAGGAATCATGATCGCTTACAAGCTCACCGGGTCGTTCTACGAGTCCGTTGGCTGCCCGCCGGAAGTCCGCCTGTTCTACATGCCGGGGCTAGTCCTGCACGCTCAGCCGCACGAGGAGCACTTCCGGTTCCCGGACGGCAGGCTCTACTTCTTCCGTGACCGGGGGTACGCCTGGGACTTCCTTCAGGACCACATCCGGGGCCAGTGGGGCTTCTACGAGCACATGATGGAGTGCGAGGTCCCGGACGATTCCGAGGAGTACTCACGGCACATCGTGGTCGCTAAGGAGTGCAAGGTTATCCAGGAGATTTACGTCCCCTGATCCCGCTGGTATCCGGAATACGCGGGGACTCGCTTTGCCTCACCCCGGGGGGCTCGGCTATGATCGGGGCAGTCAGAATGGCGACAGGCGATAAGGAGCCTAGAATGAAGTTCACGCGGTACGAGGTCCAGGCCAGGGTCATGCCCAGTGACCCCTGGCACACGCTGCCGGTCCGGGGGGAGCCGAGGCAGTACGCGACGATCGAGGGCGCGAGCACGTCCCTGACGTCCGAGATCCAGCGGGGGAAGTACGCCGAGGATAACCTCCGTATCCGGAAGGTCAACGTCCAGGAGACCTACTCGACGGTCGGCGGGAACACCTGGACCGACAGCCTTCCGGAGGTCACCGTCACCCTGAAGCTACGGGACGGGGGCCAGGGTAACGGCGTCCAGCGGTACTGGGTCGACGGGTCGAGGGCCGGGATGGTCACGATGTTCGAGGTCCCGGTCGACGCGATCGTCACGCCGGAATACGGCACGGATAACGACACCCTGGCGGTCACGGTTATCCGGGGCGGGCGAAAGGACGTCTTCTACCCCCGCAGGGGCCAGGACGGGCTTACGATCCACCTGACGCCCCTGAAGGGCGAGAAGTTCCCGGAGGAGCAGCAGTACTTCCACGTCGGCAGCCGGGTTATCTCGAAGAACACCGGACGCCACGGGAAGGTCACCTCGGTCGACTACATCGGCGCAGCAAACGGGTACCTGTCAATTCGCTTCGATGACGACCCGGGCTACGCCAGCCCTGGCCTGTTTGCGAAGAACTACAAGCTCGAAAGGTAATTCCGCAGCAGGGGCCCGTTCGGTTCGACACCGGCCGGGCCCTTTTGCTATGATCGGTGAATGACTAATCCGAGCGGTTACACGCTATCCCAGTACATGAAAGAGACCGCCCAGCCCTGGTGGAAGCTCGTGGCGGCGGACGACTTCACTATCCCGGCTCCCACTGGGTCCTGGGGGACGTCCACGACGGACGTCATATACACCGGGGACCATGGCACGAAATGGCTCGTATACCCGGACGGCTGGCCGAGCACCTACACTAACGGCAGGCCGGGATACGCCCCGTCGAAAGTTCTCTCCGTCCACGACAGCGTTCTCGACTACAGCCTCGCGAACATAAACGGTTTCGCGATGGGCGCTAACCCGACCCCGGTCCTTAATTCCGGGAGCCAGTACCAGGCCTACGGGAAGTACGCCCTCCGCGCGAACTTCGGGGCGGTACCCGGGTACCACGCGGCGTTCCTTCTCTGGCCGCCGATGGACTCCGACTACCAGGCCTGCGAGTCCGACTACCCGGAATTCGACCTCGGAACCCCCTCGGTCTACGCGTTCGCCCACTACGGCGGGTCCGGGGCCCAGGACTACTACACCGCGCCGGTATCCTCTGGTAAATGGCACACGTTCGAGCAGGTCTGGAAGCCGGGGCTCCGGAGCTACTACCTTGACGGGGCCCTTCTCGGCACGTCCCGGAATTCCGTCTGGTTGCAGGGGCAGCGGTGGCAGCTCCAGCTTGAGCCGGGAGCGCACGCGCCGGGAGGGACGGGCCACGTCCTGGTTGACTGGATCGCCGTCTACGGGTATACCCCCTGACCTCACTGTTTAAGTTACCCGCCGGTACCGGGGTACCCTTGAATTGGTATAATCGACCGGATGGGAGCAGCTTATGCCGCTCAGCCAGGCCGAGGCCGTAGCTATGGCCGCAATCGCAATCTGCGGGATCGGGTGCAGGCCGGTTCAGGACGCGAAGAGACGCAAGGTCCAGGAGTGCCTTGAGGCCTTATGGGTCGCCGGGTACAACAACGGGTACCGTGACGGGCACGTCGCGGGGGACACCGGGTTTGACGTGGAGCCGCCCAGGGACTAGCCTGTAGGGGAGGAGGTACCACCATGAGGAATAACCGGCCCGCGCAGGCGGGAACCGAGACCGAGGTCTGGGTTTTCTACGAGGACATGCGGGGGAAGCTCCGTCGCTGGTCCCGGCACACGGCCGAGAACGCGGACTCACCGTACTTCCTTGAGGCGACGCTAAAGGACGCGGCCCGGCTCCAGCCCGCGAAGCGGTGGGGGACCCAGCGGGTTCAGGTCACCCTGGAGCCCGTTACCGGTATCCAGTGGGAGGAATAGTGAACGTTCTCAAGCGCGACCGCGCGGTTAATTCCGCCGTCTCCGAGATCTTCTACCTAAAGCCGGTGCCGACGCGTTATGACGTCGCCCGGATCATCCGCGAGGTCTACAATCACGCCGAGTCCGAGGGCTTCATGTCGGCGGTCAAGGAGATGTCCGACGCGGTTATCGCCAGGAACATAAGGGAGAGCGACGATGCACATCGGGGTAACGATCAGTGAGCAGCACGTCTATCACCAGCAGTACGGGAACTACAGCCTGAAGTCCCAGGAACTCGGTACTGACATCGCGGACGCGCTCACCCGGGCCCTGGACGCGGTTCAGGACGGGGCGCTGAAGATCTCCGTCCCCGTCCGGAACTACGGCGACCAGACCGGCGTCCTGTCCCTGGACATGGAACCATAATCCCGGGCCCCGGTGGTTTCGCCGCGCAGCGGGTAGGGTACTGTGTAGTTAGGGAGGAACCATGAGCATCAGCAGGCAGCAGGCACACGAGCTTTCCGAGGTCCACCACGAAATCTTCCTGGCCCACGCCCGGGTTTTCCGCGTCCTTGAGACGCTCCCGGCCGGGGACCGGAGTCACGAGGGGCTCCTTGAGGTCCAGCTCACCCTGGGCGCGGTTCTGGCGGACCTGGTCGAGTACATTGACCGGGAGGAAGAGTGAGCTTCGACTTGACCCGCTCCGCGAGCCAGGGTTACGGCGACGGCGAGTACGACGGCTCAGCCGGGTACCCGCGCGAGCCGGAGGCCCTGATCGGGGACGCCGAGTCCGAGATCGAGTACGCCGAGGCCTACGAGCGCGGATACCGTTCCGGCCGGGCCGAACGGCAGCGGCGGCTCGGGGGGAACTCATGATCACCTGGCGAGACTTCTTTCTCGGCGTGGTCCTGCCGACGTTCCTGATGCTCGGCGGGCTGACCCTGCTTATCTTCCTGGCGCACGGGTGCAGTACGCCCTAATTACAGTTCTTAAACGGAGGTTCCCTCCGGTTACAATGCGTAATTACGAATATTTCTCGCGGGGGGCTGCGCCTTGATTATCCCAGAGTACGTCCAGCCGGTACCTGACCGGCTCCTGTACCATATCGGGCACCGGGTGAACCTCTACGGGAACTCAGACATTGAGGATCTTATCCAGGAGGCCAGGATTCACGTCTGGCAGCTCTGGCAGGACATCGCCTGGTCCCGGAATAAGTCCGAGCCAGGTAACCCGGTGGCATTTTACGCTAAGGTCGCGCAGCGGAAAATGCAGTCTGTCTGCTACGGGAAGCAGCAGTTCTTCGGCGGCGTGAACCGGCGGGGGTACCAGGATGCCCTGTACCGGGCTGACCGGGACATCGATGACCCGGAGTCGTTCCGGGAGCCCTCTTACGAGGTCCCGTACGAGGCCCTGGACCAGTTCCCGGCGGAACTTATCGCGTACGCAAGGTAGTTTGACGGGCCCGGCAGCGGGCACTAGACTGACAGCGACACTAGGAGGAAACCATGGGAGAGAACGACTGGGACGACACCCCCAGGAGCCAGGGCGCGTCTGACGCGTACGACCGGGGCTGGGAATCCAAGCGCAACCAGCTCGCCCGGATTCTCACGGCGTCCCGGATCGGTCATACCGACGAGGGGTACCTCAAGGCCCTGGACGAGATCGCAGAGGCGAGCGGCCTCTCGCGGCGCGAGACCGTCGAGTACGTCACCAGCTAGGGGGAATTGCCATGACCGACCGAATCCACGCTCTGAACACCGCCGAGAAGCTCCTTTTCGGGGACCGGATCAGCAACTTCCAGGCCAACGTGCTGGAAGACCTGTACAACAAGGGCATTCAGGCGGGCCGCCAGGACCGTCCAGAGCCGGAAATGAACGTCCTGGCGTTCACGAGGCGCGAGCCGGGCATTCAGTCGGCCGAAGCAGAGGCCGCGCGGATCTACGGCAGGGGAATCGAGGGCGCGTGAACGTCCGTATCCCGCAGCAGCGGACCGCCGAGGGACGGAAACCGGGCTTCGAGGTTGAAATCCTGCCCGCGTATGAGCCCGACGTCCCCTGTCAGTGCCGCTGGTACCGCCCTACGTCCGGGAAGTACGAGGAGTGCGGGCGTCCGTCGTGCGTCCGGCTGCGTATTGACTGCGCAGCGGGGCACTCGTACACCACGTTTAACTGCCAGAGCTGCTATGACACCTGGCGTATCAGCGGAAACGTGACCTGCCGGGACTGTAACGCCCCGCTGGACGGCTGGAACGCCACGTAGAGCTGGTTTGACAGGTCCCTGGACCCCGACTAGGGTGGGAAGCTCAAGCACCACAGGACGAGTGAGAGGAGATTTCCAGTGTTCGCCCTGATCCCGGTACTTTTTATGGACCATTCGAGTACAACCCTTCAACTCCAGGCCCAGCATAATCTCCGACCGGCCGTGACCCGCGTGGTCACCCTGCCGACACCGCTCAGTAAGTTCGTCGTCCACGCGGCCCCGAAGCACAAGAGGGCCCCTGTACGGCCCGCAGCGCGACACACAGCGACTCGCGCCCCGAAGGTGACCGTTTCCCTGCCGACCGGCCCGATGCAGCACGAGAGCGCTATCTACGGCGCGCTGAGGGGCATGGGCCTCTCCCCCGTAGCGGCGGCCGGAGTCGAAGGGAACCTCTACCAGGAGTCCCACGGGGACCCCCACATCTACAGCCCGGTCGGCGGCGGCCTGTTCGGTCTCACGAACGAGAACGGTGGCTCCCCGAATGGCGGCTCGCTGCCGTACGAGCTTCACAAGCTGAACGTCTACATCGCCCAGAACGGCTCCATCGCGGACGTGAACGCGCACGCCACCGGCAGCACGCCGGAAGCGCAGGCGGCGTCGGCCGCCAGGGACTTCGTGCTCCGCTACGAGCGCGCTGGCATCCCCGCTGCGGACACCCGCATGCAGGCGGCTGTGCATTTCGTGCAGTCGCAGGGGCACCTGTAAGGGAGGAACCATGATCTACCACAGTGAACCGTTGCTCACACCGTGCCAGTGTTACCCGCTGGCACATGACGGGCACGGCATCCGTCGATGGAACTGCGGTGACCCTCACTGCTATCTGCCGGTGCGCCCCACGCTGCGTACCTGGCTTCGTACGCGCCTTTTGAAGGGGGCACAATGAGCAGCAAGCTAGTCCGCCGGGCACCGGGGGAGAAGCAGTTCGAGCCCGTGCGGAACATCGACGGGGAGATCATTTACTTCTACGACAACGAAAGTGCCCGGACGTACGCTCAGCAGGTCGGGACCCTGACCGGCGAGTACCTGGTGTACTGGGTCGACGGTAACCCGCCGGTCCCGTACCTTGAGCGCGTCACCCCCACGGAGGCGTAATGCGCTGGTCCTTTACGAACTACGTCATGCAGGAGCAGCTTGCCGAAGCGCGCCAGCGCGATCTTGCCCGGCGGCTGGAAAGGGCCCGCGACGAGGCGGAAAACCCGCCGGTCGAAGCGGAGCAGAGTGAGGAGTCCGAATGATCAGGAAAGACGTCACGACCGGAGTCGTTTACGCTTACTGCGCGGGACGCCTCACCAACGCGCACGGCAACTACGGGAATACCGTCCGGCCGCTGGTGGTCCTGAGCACCACCGTCAGCAGCTACGACAAGAACGGGCTGCACGACGCGCCGGAGGGACGCCCGATGCGGCGCGGGACGTGGAATGCTCCGTCAGCGGGATTCCCGGCCATCATCCTGAGCGGCCCGGACAAGGCTGCGGCGGCGCTTCACCTCTGGCGGCCGGAGGAATTCTCGGTCGGCCGCCGACTGGACCTGGAAGATGGCAGCGAGCCGGTCGGCTCCTACGTGCTGGTCACGAGTTCCGGATACCTCCACGGTGACTATACCGAGGTCATGGCTGACCGGGCTAAGGCTAACGCGGCCCGGGAAGCGGAGCAGCGCCAGAGGAACGCGTGGCGGGCGAAGCAGAAGGAAACGTACGTGGACCTCCGGACGCGCCTCAGCGATCTCGGCATCGATATTCCGGAGGGAAGGGACTACCCGGTCCAGACCAAGCTCGAATTGAACTGGGAGCAGGCTGAGAAACTGATCGGCCTGGCCGAGAGCTTCAAGCACTTCTGGGGGAACACGGTATGAGCCTGCGATTCGATGGACGACGGACCATCTCCGGCATCTCCGTCGAACTCTACAAGTCCACCGGTGATGACCGGCTCTGGCGCGAGATGTACCCAACCGAGAATCTCGACCCGGAGCAGGAAGTCATCGTCGGAAGCGGGAACCCGACGCTAGCGCGCGAGTACGCGGCGCTGCGGCTCCCCGGGGGAACGCCGTTCCTGCCCGCCATCGCGGCCCTGATGCCTGTCTACATCCTGGCCGAGAAGGAGGCGGTGCCCATCCCTCAGGACTGATAACCGGCTGCATCACCGCACCCCGTGAACCCTACCCCCGGTTCGCGGGGTGCCCCCTTGTCAGGGGCCCGGACGGGGAGTAAGGTGGGGAGGGACAGAGGAGGACTATATGCCACGCAAGCGCACCGACTACAGGAGCCAGGTCGGCCAGGACGGCTCCGAGATCCACGTCATCCCCGGCGTGAGCCACCGGCTGGTCAGGATAGGCTCCTCCTGGGCCCACACGCGGTACCAGGACCGAGTTCTCACTCTCCGCGAGTCATTGACCCCGGACGAGGCTGAGGCCCTCCTAGCGGCCTCTAGGGCCCGGGGAGACAGTATCCAGGGCCCGGCGAAGCCAGAGTGGGACATTCCTGTCTTCATCATCAGGGAGAACTCATGAGGCACACTGAGGCCTGGTACTGGCACCTGGCTGAGAAGCTAGGGCACCGGGGGTACGTCACCCTGGCCGAGATTCGCAAGGCGGAATCCGAGGAGAAGTCATGACCGACTACGCGGACACGGTGATCACGAACGCGGTTCAGCAGCTTCCCGATGCGCTGAGGGTCGGTGCGATACGGAGCCTGTTCGGGGACGTCTACGACGCCGGGCGCGACTACGAGAGGCAGACCGTGGCCCTGGCCCGGCAGCTCAAGTGCGGCACGGTGTTCGTACACAAGCACTTCCTCGCGGAGGGGGTCCGCGCGCAGGACGTCAGGCAGGACCCTGAGAACGACGAGTTCTACGCGCGGTTCGAGGTCACCGCCGTCCGCAAGGGCCGGGTGTACTACCGGTTCGCGGACAGCCCGGACGCGCGGTCCTGGAGCTTCTTTGACAGGGACCGTTGCGCCGACTACGTTCGTCGTGTACTCTGAGAGGTACCAGACCACAAGGGGGAATCATGGTAACCGTCACCGAGATCATGACCTCCG
>Ga0265336_10000054_pt1 | contig 112835 bp, 89 predicted proteins | sample 42119metaG_FD_193583 | JGI IMG/M metagenome (GOLD analysis project Ga0265336, IMG submission 193583) | Rhizosphere microbial communities from Carex aquatilis grown in University of Washington, Seatle, WA, United States - 4-21-19 metaG | ecosystem: Host-associated > Plants > Roots > Rhizosphere... | reverse complement strand
CCTTGGGAATCGTCGGCAACGCGGCCGTCTTAGCGGCGATCGCCGCATTCTTCGTCTTCGTCTTGCTTGGCATACATGTTCCTGGTCGTCATGTTATGCCCCGCACACAAAATTCCTGACAGGCTCCACCGGCGCTGAAGCACAGTCGGACGCTGGACCGCCCAAAAAATGATCAGTCGCAACCAACCGTACCTGGCCGATACCCCGGTCGTTAGTCCAGGGTGGTCGCCTCCGAAGGCGACCACTGCAAGCGCCAGTTCCTAGCCGACAAGAGCCCCAGGAAGCCACCGGTCGGCCGCGCGCAAGATTTCGAGTTGTTCAGAGCATCCCTAAATCTCTGCAGCGAATGCCGCTCGATACTTGACGAAGCCGCGCTTGGTCGACCCCGAATATCCGCAGCGCTCGAAGAATGAATGAGCGCGCTCGCGATTCGCAGAGCTGAGCAGCATGATCTTGGAACAATCCGCTGCCGTACAGAAGACCTCTACGGCGTACAAGAGGCGCTCTCCGATGCGCAGACCGCGCGCAGCCGAGTCGACGACAACATTCTCGACCACCGCGAACGGCCGTCGACCAAACATGACGTCGGCACATAGCGAGACGAGGACCGTGCCGAGAACGGCCTCGCCGTCCTCGAAAACGAATAGCGCCGTGTTCGGGTCACTGGCGACCTCTGCCAGGCGCTGCGGCATCACGTGCACGGACGAATTGGAGACAAGCATCGCGTAGAGGCGAGCAATCTCAGGCGCGTCCAATTCAGTGGCTTGCCGGACCAAACCGGCGGCGGTGGCAAGTCTATCGGGGGGCATGCCTCATTGTCGCCGCACTGGCACCCGGATCACGCGACTCCCGGCCCGACCGCGCCGTCACCGTGCGCGTTGCCTACGTGTACCACACTCACTGCGCACACATGAGCTTAGACACGTCCGGCACTTCCGATCCGAGCGCCGAGGCTATAACGTGATCGGCTCATCCGGCGGCGTTCAACGTCGCCGCTTCGCCACTTCTGCTGGAGTTCATGTGCTCAAGTTCGTCCTCTACGCGCTCGCCGCGGTCGTCGCGCTCATTCTGATCGGCGCGGGTACCGCATGGCTCCTGCTGCGTGCGCCTGACCTGACTGCAAGCGAGCTCGAGTCGGGCCTGGTCGACGCCAACGATCATTTCATCGAACTGCGCCCGGGCTTGCGCCTGCACTACCGGGAGGAAGGCGGCGCCGACAAGCCGGTCATCCTGCTGTTGCACGGGTACGGCGACTCGTATGCGACCTGGGCCGGCTGGGCGCAGGTGCTGGCACCGGACTACCGCGTGATCAGTCTCGACCTGCCCGGACATGGGCTCACAGCGGCGCCCGAAGACTTCGTGCTCGACGGCCAGGCATTCACCCAGATCGTGATCGACTTCGCCGACCGCCTGCATCTGCCACCGTTCGTGCTTGCCGGCAACTCCATGGGGGGCGGTGTGTCCTGGAAAGTCGCCCTGGCCGAACCGCAGAGGCTGCGTGGATTGGTGCTCGTCGATGCTGCGGGTTGGCCCAACGAGGCCGTCACCGGGGCCAACAGTCCTTCGCTTGCCTTCCGCATCCTTCAATATCCGCTCGGGCGCGCGTTGCTGGCCAGCATCGACAACCGCCCGCTGATCAAGCAGGGCCTGACGGCCCAGGTGCATGACAAGTCGCTGATCACCGACGCGGTGATCGATCGCTGGGCCCTGTACCAGCGCTACCCGGGCCATCGGCGCATCCTGATGTCGGCCGCGCCGACCAGCCAACCCACGGCCACTCCCGAGCAACTCGCCGGGCTGAAAGTGCCGACGCTGGCGCTGCACGGCATCGATGACCCCTTGATACCGGTGGAGCACTCGCGTCGCTTCGCCAGCAGCATTCCGAACGCCCGACTGATCGTCTATCCGGACGTGGGCCACATGCCCCAGCGCGAGATCCCGGAGCGTTCCGCCAGGGACGTCGCCAACTTCGTCGCCACGTTGCCCTGAGTTCGCCGACACTGTCGGGGAACGGATGCGGCCGGCACGATGCGATCACGGCCGCGCCGGCGCCGCATGCGACCGGTCGCTGCCGTGCACGCATGGGGGCTGACTCCCTGAACCCGCCCTGCGCCACGCAGCGGCATTGGAGCAAGACATGCCAAGGCCTGGCCCGTTGAACCTGATCACCGACATCGACGGACTGACTGTCGGCCACGCCACCGACGAGGAGGCTCGCAGCGGCGTCACCGTCGTGCTGCTCGACAGCGCCTGGGCCGCGAGCATCGACGTTCGCGGCGGTGGGCCGGGGGTGCGCGAAAGCGAGACGCTTCAGCCGGGCAACCTGGTCGGCCGCGCCCACGCGATCGCGCTCGCGGGCGGTTCGGTCTTCGGCCTCGCGGCGGCCGACGGCGTGGCCGCCGCCCTGTCGACACGCGGAATCGGCCTGCACCTGCGCCCGGGCACTCCGGCGATCCCCATCGTTCCGGCCGCCGTGTTGCACGACCTGGCCAATGGTGGCAACAAGCACTGGGGGGAAGACCCGCCCTATCGGCGCCTGGGCCAGGCGGCCCTGGCTGCCGCCGGCCGCAGCTTCGTGCTCGGCGCGACGGGGGCCGGGCGGGGGGCCATGGCCGGCACCTTGCCGGGCGGCCTGGGCTCGGCGTCGATCGACCTCGGCGACGGCCTCGTGGTGGGCGCGCTGGTCGCCGCCAATCCGATCGGCTCGGTATTCATGCCGGACGGGCGAACCTTCTGGTCCTGGCCCTTCGAGATCGATGGCGAATTCGGTGGTCGGCGGCCTGCGCAGGACGCCCCGCCGACGGTCGAGCCGCTGCCCGAGCACTGCAGGCTTGCCGAGCTGGGCCGTACCCAGGCTGGCGCCAACACGACGCTGGCCGTCGTCGCCTGCAGCGCCGACCTCGACTCGGTCGAGTGCCACCGCATCGCCATGATGGCCCACGACGGCATGGCGCGTGCCGTACGGCCTGCCCACACGCCCTTCGACGGCGACACGGTCTTCGCGCTCGCCGCGGGCCGCTTCGCGGCGGGCACGGGCAATGCGCGCCAGGTGCAGATCGGGCGCATCGGTTCGGCTGCCGCCGACTGCCTGGCCCGAGCGATCGCGCGTGGCGTCCACGCCAACGGTGGCGTGCGCTGAGTTCGCCAGCCTGGTTCGCGCTGTCCTGGAACGGCCCTCCCCTCGCATGACATCCCGGGGGTGCAATCAGGCGAGCGTCGTTGCGGTGGCACTTTCTTGCGCCCGCTGCGCCAGCGCGCGCGCCAGGTCGGGCGTGGCATCGATCAGGGCGCGCGTGACAGCATGCCGCGGCGCGGCGAACACCTCCGCAGTCGGCCCCGACTCGACGAGTCTGCCTTGCGCCATGACATAGACGCGGTCGGTGATGGCCCGGACGACCGACATGTCGTGCGAGACGAACAGGTAGCACACGCCCAGGTCGTCCGACAGCTGTGCCAGCAACGCGAGGATCTGGCCCCGGATAGTCACGTCCAGCGCTGAAAGCGCCTCGTCGAGCACGACGATCGCCGGCTCGGTGATCAGCGCCCGTGCGATGGCGATGCGCTGCCGCTGGCCGCCGGAAAACTCATGGGCATGTCGATCGGCGTCGGCCGGCGCCAGGCCGACACGCGCGAGCATGGCCTCCACGCGAGCGCGTCGTTCGGTCGGCGTCGGCGGTCGCTCGAGCAGATGGAAAGGCTCGCTGACCAACTGCTCGACGCGCCAGCGCGGGTCGAAGCTGCCGTAGGGGTCCTGGAACACGATCTGGATCTGGCGGCGCAGGCGCTGCTGCTGCCGCGCAGTGCCGGCGAAGCGCTCGCCGCGCACCCACACTTCGCCGGCTTGGGGAGCCTCCAGGCCCAGCAGCGCGCGCAGCAACGTGGACTTGCCGCACCCCGACTCGCCCACGAGTCCGACGTTCTCGCCCACATGCACGCTCAGGCTCGCCTCGTCGACAGCGCGCAGGCGCTGTGCGCGCCCGAACCAGGCGCCACCCTGGCGATACTCGCGCACGATGCCCCGCGCCTCGAGCAGGGGCGTGGCAACCGCGTCCTGCGGGCGCGGCGGTCGCACCCGGATGCTCGAGTCGCGCACCAGGGCCTGCGTGCAGGCGGCCTGCGGCGCGCCCAGCACCGCGGCAACCGCACCCTGTTCCACCAGCCGGCCGGACTGCAATACGGCGACCTCGTCGGCCAATTCGGCCACGACAGCCAGGTCGTGGGTGACCAGCAACAGGCCGCAGCCCTCTTCGCGCACCAGCTCGCGCAGCAGGTCGAGGATTTGCGCCTGCGTGGTCACGTCCAATGCAGTCGTTGGCTCGTCGGCGATCAGCAGGCGGGGCCGCAGCGCAATGGCCATCGCGATCGCCACGCGCTGGCGTTGCCCTCCTGACAGTTCGTGCGGATGCCGATCGAGACCAAAGCGCGCGGCCGGCAGGCCGACGCGGTCGAGCGCGGCACGCGCCACACCCAGCGCATCGCGGCGCGAGACCCGTCGATGCAGGCGCACCGCTTCCGCGACCTGCTCGCCGATCCCCAGCAGCGGGTTGAGTGCGGTCATCGGCTCCTGAAAGATCATGCCGACGTCGCGACCGCGCACGGCGGTCAGCGCGCGCTCGTCGAGCGCCGCCAGGTCTCGCCCATCGAGCAGCACGCGGCCCGTGCGCAGCGCGCCCTCCGGCAGCAACCCCGGCACCGAGAGCGCCGTCATCGACTTGCCGGAACCCGACTCGCCCACGAGGCCCAGGATTCGGCCGGGGCCCAAGCTCAGGGACAGGTCGTGCAACAGGGTTCGCGCGCCGAGGCGAACACTCAGGTTGTCGATCTGCAGCAGCGGGGAGCTCATGGCCGAACCCCCGCGCCTTGCAGCCGGGGGTCGAGACGGTCGCGCAAGCCGTCACCCAACAGGTGCAGCCCAAGGACGGCGAGCACCACGGCGATGCCAGTGAACACCGCCAAGGTGGGTGCCAGCACCGTCAGCGTCTGCGCATCGGCCAGCATGCGGCCCCAGCTCGGCCGCGGCGGCTGCGTACCCAGGCCGATGTAGGACAGGCCTGTCTCGGCGACGATGCCCAGCGACAGCTGGATGCTGAGCTGGACCCACAGCAGGCCGGCCAGATTGGGCAGCACATGCTCGTACGAGATGCGCGCTTGCCCCTTGCCGGCGACGTGCGCGGCAAGAACGAAGTCGCGGGTCCACAGTCCCAGCGCACTGCCGCGCACCACGCGTGCGAATACGGGAATGTTGAAGATGCCGATGGCCAGCATCGCGTTGACGGCACCGGGGCCGAGGAAAGTGGTCATGAGGATGGCCAGCAGCAGTGCGGGAAAGGCGAAGATCACGTCGTTGGCGCGCATCAGCAGCTCGTCGACCCAGCCACCGCGGGCGGCACCCCACAGGCCCAGCGGAACGCCGACACCGGCGCCGACCAGCACCGCAACGCACGCCACGCCGATGGACGCCGTGGCGCCCTTCATCAGCATGGACAGCAGGTCGCGGCCCAGGGCGTCCGTGCCCAGCCAATGCTGCAGGCCCGGTGGCCGCAGTCGGCCCTGCACGCTGATGACGCCGGTATCCCAGGGTGTCCAGAAAGGCGCGACGAGGGCCACGACGATGAACAGGGCCGTGATCGCGGCGCCCAGCGCGAGCGCAACGCCGATTCGCCGCCGCCCCGGTGCAGCGGCGGTCGTCAGGGGAAGTAGTGGTGCGCTCATGGAGTCCGCCTGGCAGGGGGCGCCGAACGCCATTTGTGCCGCTTCATGTCGACAGACTCCGGTCCAGGCGCGGATCCACCGTGCGATAGGCCACTTCCACCAGGAAGGACACCAGCGCCATGGCCAATGCGAGCAGGAGAACCACGCTCTGCAGCAGCATCAGGTCGCGCTGCGCGACGGCCTGGAACAGGAGCCGGCCGAGCCCGGGCAGAAAGAACACGTTCTCGATGATGACGCCACCGGCGAGCAGGAAGGAGAACTGCATGCCCAGGATGGTCAACACCGGCACCAGGGCGTTGGGCAGCGCATGGCGCCACAGCGCGCGCCAGCCGCTGACGCCCTTGGCGCGTGCGGTGCGCAGGTAGTCTTCATGCAACGTGTCGACCAGCGCACCGCGAAGCACGCGCGCCAGGATGGCGGCCTGTGGCACGCCCAGGGCGAAGGCGGGCAGAACCAGGCTGCGCAGGCCGGGGAGCCACCCGTGATCCCAGCCGGCGAATCCGCCGGCGGGCAGCCAGCGCAGGCCGACCGCGAAGACCAGGGACAACAGGATGCCGAACCAGAAATTGGGAATCGCCACGCCTAGCTGGGTCAGCGCACCCAGCGTGTGATCCAGCCAGCGGCCGCGCCGTGCCGCGCTCAGCAGGCCGAGAGGCAGCGCGATCGCCACGGCCAGCAGCATCGAGAACAAGGCCAGCGGCAGCGTGACCTGCAGTCGCTCACGCAGCAGGTCGACGATGGGCACCCGGTAGGTATAGCTGATGCCGAAGTCGCCCTGCGCCATGCCGGCGATCCAGTGCGCATAGCGCTGCAAGGCGGGCGCGTCCAGTCCGAGTTGATGGCGCAGGTTGGCCACCGCCTGGGGATCTGCATCCATTCCCATCATGACCCGCGCAGGATCGCCCGGCGCGATCTGCACCAGGCCGAACACCACGCCGCTGGCGAGCAGCACGGTCAGCGCCAACCCGAGGAGCCGGTGCGCCAGCCACGTCGGTGGGCAACGTCGCGCGGCCGCCACCACGAAGCGCATGGCCAGGGCCAAGGCGACGAGGGCCGCCGTCCACCCCAGGACAGGGCGTGCCAGGCCGGGCGTACCGGTCGACGCCGAGGCACCGGCTGCAGTGTCGAGCCAGGCGCCGGCCAGCGGCAGGCCGCCGACGACCGGGGCCTGGGGCAGGCCGCGCAGGTGGGCGTCGCGCACGGTCAGGCGCGGATACTGGAACAGGAACCCGTTGACCGCGTCCTCGGCGATGCGTCGCTGCAGGTCCTGTAGCAGCGTGATGCGCTGCGCCGGATCGACCGTCTCCTCGAGCCGCGCCAGCTGCGCCCGGGCCTCCGGACTGCGATACCCGAAGTAGTAGTCGTCGCGGCCATAGATCGCATAGTCCAGTGCCTCGGCGTGGACGATCACCGACAAGTCGAAGTCGTGTCGCGTGTAGACCTGGTCCAGCCATTGCGCCCATTCCAGGTTTTCCACCACCACGTGAATACCGACCGCGCCGAGCTGCGCGGCAATGATCTCGCCGCTGCGCCGAGCGTAGGGGGTCGGAGGCAGCTTCATGCGCAACGGACGCACGGGCTGCGCGCCGGCGGCGACCAGCAGCGAGCGTGCGGCAGCAGGGTCGTGGGGATAGCGACCGGTGAGATCGACGAAGGCCGCGTTGCCGGGCGCGAAGTGACTGCCGATGGGCACGCCATAGCCGAACATCGCACCGTCGATGATCGCGCGCCGATCGAGCGCGTAGGCAATGGCGCGTCGCACGTCGAGCCGATCCAGTGGCGCGCGCTGGTTGTTGATCGCCAGGATGGCCTTGCCCTCGGAGCCCCCCACGTCGACCTGGAAACGCGGGTCGGCCTTGAACTGCGCCAGATTTTCCGGGGCGGGGAAGTTCGGGAAAAGGTCGACATCGCCCGCCATGAGCGCGGCATAGGCCGCGGATGGATCGGCGATGAACTTGTAGACGACCGTCTGCGGACGTGCCGGCGCGCCGTGATAGCCGTCGAAGCGTGCGAGCATCACGGAATCGCCACGATTCCACGCGACGAAGCGGAACGGGCCGGTGCCCACCGGATGCGTGCGATCGTCGTCGGCACTCGCCGGCGACACCATAGCCAGCGAGGCCATGCCCAGGGTCTGCAGCAAGCTGCCGGCGCGCCGGCTCAGCACGACACGCACGGTGAGGGCATCCACGACCTCGACGCGGACGATCGCTGCCAGCGCGGATTTCAGCGGGTTGACCGAAGCCGCATCGCGGGCGCGGTCGAGCGCGAAGCGCACCGACCTGGCATCAAAGGGCGTGCCGTCGTGGAAACGGACGTCCGGCAACAGGCTGAACACGTAGACCAGCCCGTCATCGGAGATCGTCCAGGCCCGCGCGAGGGCCGGCCGCGGCACGCCGTCGGCGCCCAGATCCACGAGGCCTTCATAGATGCTGCCGTAGCTCACCTCGGCGATGGGTGCTGCCGCGCCCGCGGTCGGGTCGAGGATGGGGGGCTCCAGCTGGACGCCGATGTGCAGGGTCACACCTGCCGGTGCGCCGGCCGGCATGGCCTGGATCGGCGCCATCAAGAGCGTCAGCGCGACGAGGACTCGCAGCGCCTCGAGCGGCGCCCACCCAGGGCGCACGCTCACCCTTCGCATGCGGTCGCGGGCACCAGTGCCGCATGCGCCCGCTCACGCGCCTGCGTCGCCAACCCGGGCAAATCCAGGGCCGCGTAGACGTCGGCCAGCGCCAGGTTCACGGGTACGTTCTCGGGATCGACGTTGCGGCGCAATTCGAGATCCTGCTGCACCGCCACCAGGCGGCCGCTGCGGCGCGCCGCCGACAGTTGGAGCTGGTTGAAGAGGTCGCGCTGGGCGTGGCTGCCGCCGATGCCGACCAGGCCTGGCAACGCCGCGGTGAGCCCCCGCCAGGCGCCCTCGAAATCGCCGCGCGCATGGGCCAGAACGCCACGCGCCGCCGGCACGGTCACATCGTGCCAGACCGCTCGGCTGTGCTCCGGGGCCTCGTCGGCGCGTCGTTCGATGGCAGCCAACAGAACGTCGGCCTCGGGGCGTCCCGCTCGCCCGAGGCCGTAGAGGTAGAGCAGGCTCAGGAACGGCTGCTCCGTATCGGCGCCGCGTGCGGCGATGTGCGCGGCGACGTCCTGCCAGCGCGGGCCGACGTCGTGGCCATCGAGTTCGATGCGGGCCAGCAACTGGACGGCGCCGACCTGATCCTGCGAATAGGACTTGGCGACGCCCCAGACATGCTGGTCGTAGATGGCCAGCACGTCGCGCAGGCGCCCGCGCGCCAGGTGGAAAACAGCCAGATGCCACCAGTTGTGGGTGAGCATGAACGAAGTTAGGTCGACCCAGGTGTCGCGGACGCTTTCGAGGAAGGCGGTGCCCTCGCGGATACGCCCCTGGGTCAGGAGCACGTGGGCGAGTGCATGCTGGGCCCAAGGCTCCTTGCGCTTGAGCGCGATCGCGCGACGCGCCGCCTGTTCGGCTTCGGCCAGCAGGTGGCACTGCTCGTAGGCGAACGCGGCCAGTCCCTGCGCCCAGGCGACCTCGCGATTGGCGTCCAGCACCTTGAGAATGGCACGCAGCATCTGCGGCGAATTGCCACGGTTGAATTCCAGGTATTGCTGCAGCTTGACGATGGCCAGGTCCCGCGGGTGGTCGTCGGTGATCGCATCGGCCAGCCGCAGTGCCCCTGGAATGTCGTCGGCGATCCATGCGCGAAGAAGTTCGACGTGAAGCTGCTCGCGCGAGCCCGCCGAGGCCTGGACGCGCGCCGCCGCCTCCAGATAGCGCTGTGCCTGCGTCGGCCCGGCCGGCGACTCGAGAAACAGCCAGACGAATCCCGCGTAGACGTTCAGCAGGATTTCGTTCGGATGTGCGTCCGCCGCGGGCAGGACCCGCTCGATGCGGGTCTCGTAGCCGAGAAAGCCGGCGACGAAATCGTCGATGGCCGCCACCACCTCCAGCGCCGCGCCTGCCAAGGCGTTGCCCAGCAGGTCGTGCGCAGGCGCAGAGGCAGGTGCGGTGCTCATCAGAAGGCGTAGGTCACGACGGCACCGAAGGCGCGGCCTTCGCCGGCGGCCGCCACGTTCAGGTCGTCCTGCGTGCCGCCACTGCGGTTGCCGAAGAAGTTGCGCGTCAGGTCGTACTGCTTGTCGAACACGTTGTGCACCCACAGCGACACCTGCCATGGCGAGCCCGCCTTCGAGACTTCCACCCGGGCATTGGCCAGCCAGTAGGACGAGGTGTCGTAGACATGGCCCCCGTCCGGATTGAGCAGGTTGAGCCACGACGGATACTTGTCATGGTAGCTGTAGTCGGCGGCTGCCTTGAGGAACACCTCGCCCGCCTTCCAGGCATAGGCGACGTCGCCGCCGTAGCTCAGCTTGGGCAGGAACTGGTCCTTGCCCGACAGGTTGCCGAGCAGCGGCGAATCGAAGGTCTTGAAGACCGCATGCTTGTAGCCGACCGACTGGCCGATGGTGAGGCCCGCCGCCGGCACCCATTGGAGTTCGACCTCGCCGCCGTCCACCGCGGACTTCGGGATGTTGATGATCTTGCCGATCAACGCCCCCGACGGGCCGGTCGTGACGTCCTGGAACTGCTGGTCGCGGTAGTCGTAGTGGAATACCGCTCCGTTGACACGCAGGCTGCTGCTGAGGTCGGACTTGAAGCCCGCTTCGTAGGAGGTCAGGCGCTCGGGTTGGAACGGGGTCAGCGCGAACTCGTTGAAGGTGTTGTGCGCAGTGATCCCGCCGGACTTGGTGCCGCGGCTGATCGAAGCGTACAGCAGGTTGCCGCGCGCGGGCACGTATTCCAGGCCGATCTTGCCCGACGTGTCGTTGCTGGCGAGCGATTCGTGCGCGCCGGCCACCGACGCAAAGGCCGCCACCGGCGTGGTCGAGGTGCTGAAATCGTGGACGCCGCGCGTCTCGTGCTCCTGGCGCAGGCCCAGGATGCCTTTCAGGCCGGGCGCCAACGCGTAGTCGGCCTGCCCGAACAAGGCCTCCGTGCGGCCTTGCTGCTTGTACTTCGTGCGCGTGATCACGCCGTAGTCGCGGGTGAAGTCGGTATACCAGTCCTCGTCCAGCCTTTCATCGGCGTAGTAGGCGCCGGCGACCCAGTTCAACGGGCCAGGACGATTGGAGGCCAGGCGAAGTTCCTGCGAGAAGATGCGGGCCTTGTCCTTCCAGAAGACGTCGGAGTTGTTGACCGAGGTGCCGTCCCAGTCGCCGAGTTCCTGGCGATGGAAGTCCTGGTAGGCGCTGATGCTGGTGAGCTTGGCCGCCCCCAGGTCCCAGTTGACGGTGGCGTTGAAGCTGGCGCTGCGGTTGTCGACATGCGGCTTGGCGGTCTGAGCGACACCGATCAGGCTGGCAAAACCCGACGTCAGGCCCCAGCCCGTGGCGGTGTGGTCGGTGTCCGCCGCGAAGCCGTAGTGGGGCCGAGCGGTGAACAAGTACAGGCCCTGCACGTCGGACTTGTCCTGCGAGAGATTGGCCGACAGGTTGATCTTGAGGTCGCGCGTCGCGTCGATCTCGAGCTGGCCGCGGCCGGCAAGGATGTTCTTGGCGCCGAGCTTTTGGCCAGTCTCGCGGTTATGCTGCCAGGCGCCGCCTTCCTCGCTGGCCAGTGACAGGCGCCCGCGCACCGAATCGCTCAGCGAACCCGAGACAACTCCCTGCAGGGTCGCGGCATTGTGCGAGCCGTAGCCCGCCGAGATCCAGCCTTCGAATTCCTTGGTTGGCTTGCGGGCCAGGAAGTTGATGGCACCGCCGGTGGTGTTCTTTCCGTACAGGGTGCCCTGGGGGCCGCGCAGTACCTCGACGCGGTCGAGATCGAACAACAGCCCCTGGGTCTGCACCGGGAAAGCGAACGCGACGTCGTCGAGGTACACACTGACCGGCGAGGCGTTGTTGCTGCCGTAGTCCTGGAAGCCGATGCCACGGATGCGGAACTGCGCCTGCCCGCTGCCGAAGGCCGGTTCGACCTCCAGGCTGGGGACTTCGTTCTGCAGCTTGTTGACGCTGTCGACGCCGCGCGCATCGAGCTCGCTGCCGGACAACACCGATATCGCCACGCCCACGTCCTGCGCGGATTCAGGCCGGCGCTGCGCCGTCACGACGACCGTTTGCAACGTCGTCGCCTGCGCTGCGGGAACGGCCGCCGCCACATCGGCGGCCTGCGCACCCATGGCGCCACCGGCCAACGCTGCCACGCCAACGGTCGCCTTCACGATTGCATTCTTCATTGTTCCCTCGTTGATTTCTTCGACTGCGTTCTTGAATTCCGGCTGGCGCGTGATGCACTCACAAGGCCAGGGACTGACTGCACTCTAAGCAGGGCGCGACCTCGCGCCAACTATGCATTCGTCCTATGCATATCTGTTGCGCTTCGGCTTCAGAACAATGCCTTGGCCTTCAGCAGGTCGCTCCAGTCCGGCTCGAAGACCTGCGACTCGATCTACCTCGAGACGAAGTCGACGCGTTCGTGCGCGACGTGGCGAAGGGCCTGTACTTCGACCCGCACCGGCTTCACGTGCTGAACCATCGCGGCGAGCACCTCTCGGTGCGCAGACCGCTGAACATCGCGCGGCCGCCGCAGGGCTGCCCGGTTCTGGTGCAGGCGGGCTCGTCGGACGTCGGCCGCCAGTTCGCGGCGGAGACGGTGGAAGCGCTCTTCGCGGCGCCCGGTTCGCTGCCTATGGGCAAGAGCTTCTACGCCGACGTGAATTCCTAGAACAGGCGGTGAGGTCGCGTGAAGCGATGCGTCAAAGCCTTTCCAACCCGTCGCGGTCGACCCGTGACCGTGCCGGCTTCGACATGCGAATCGCTTCGTCTCGCCGAGGGGTTCATTTGCCGCGAAGGCGCCATGCGCCGGGCGATCGTCAGCCGAATCCGGTCGAGCTCCCCATCGGAGGACGCCTGCGGCTCGGAGCACGGTCGACACTCGATATCAAGCCGTTCATCTGATGCAACGCCACTCTTCAGAGAGGCGCTCGCGATCCGGCGCTCGTCCAGCTCCGTGCGGAGAGCGTCGACCTCACGGTCGCTGTAACTCCAGTCACCTGGATTCTCTGTCGCAGCCCGCTCCGCCAGCGCTTCCTGGAGATGTGCGCGGAGCGAGTTGATATCTGCTCGCTTCCAACTCGTGGGCATGTCTTCTCTCTGCGTCCATTCGCGAAGGACTGCGCGCACGGCTCCCGTTCGCGCATCCATCGCCGATCCTTCGCGACGCTGATGACGCCGTCCCGGCCAATGCCTCGCCCGACTCTTGGTCGACCGCGGAACAACGACAGTTCAGGGTCGCTGTACGGAACAATGTTAAGGACGATCCAAGTCTCAAACAACGCCGCAATGCTTTTATGGATACCTGATTGCTGCATCAATCCAGTTCGGAAGTTGGCGTCCGCGCGCTGACCTGTCGACAGGGAAATCACCTCGTCAGGTCGATGGCAGCGACCTCGACAGCGCAATCCGACCGTCCCACCACCGGCCAGGGCATGCCTAGTCGACCAGAATGCTGTCGATGTACTTTCTGGCTGCCTTCAGTGCCCGCGCCTGGGCGTCGCCGGACAGCGTCTCGACAATGGCCGCGCCCGGCGTCGCCCGCTCCGGCTGGCCGGCCGGCGTGACGAACGAGCGTGCGGCGAACCTGCCTTCCGAAATCTGGAATTCGCAGATGACCCGGATGGGCCAGCCATGGTAAGAATGAAAATGCGTCTCGATCGTGTCGCTCGTCATTTCAACCCCCTTGATCTGCGGCGAAGACCCGCCCTGCTCGACCATCCCGCAGGCGCTTCGAGCGGCCGAGTCGGTAGCCGATCCGCAGCATGCCAGACCATCATGCACGCCTTGATGCGTCAGATCAACGCCTTGGATCCGCTCGGCCATGGGTTGCCATCGCGTGGCACCCGGTTGCGCTCTGACGCGCGCATGACGGCCCAGGAAGCGAAGGCGCACAGTGCAACCACGCCGATGCCGAGACGCAGTGCGCTCATGGGGTTTGATTCGAATCAGCATGGGTCGCGGGGCGGTCGCCCGACATCGCGGATTGTCAGTCGGTGACTGCATGTCGGTATGCGGCCCGTCAGCTGGCCTTTGCGACTTCTCGCTGCTACGCTGAATTGGACGGACGCACGCCGGCGTTCACCCGTATGGAGCACATCAACATGCCCGATGCCATTGCTGATCGCACGCCAGATCATCCGATCGACCCGCTCTTCACACGCCGGTGGTCGCCTCGCTCGTTCACCGGCGAGACTCTCGACGACACGACGCTGTTTCGTTTCTTCGAGGCGGCCCGCTGGGCACCCTCGGGCTTCAATGCGCAGCCTTGGCGGTTCATCTACGCACGTGCCGGCAGCTCGTCGTGGGCCCCGCTGTTCGTGACGCTGTCCGAACAGAACCAGAGCTGGGCACGCCGCGCGTCTGCCCTGGTCCTGGTGCTGTCGCGCAGGCTGTGGGCAGCGCCGGGCAAGCTGGAACTGCAGCCGAACATCACCCACGCCTTCGACGCGGGTGCGGCCTGGGCCCACCTCGCCCTGCAGGTCGAATTGGCCGGGTGGCACGCGCACGCGATCGGCGGATTCGACCGCGATCAGGCACGACGCGTATTCAGCATCCCTGCCGATCACGAGCTTCATGCAGTGATCGCGATCGGGCGCCGCGGTGCAAAGGAGGTCCTGCCGCAAGCGCTCCAGGCCCGCGAGGTGCCCAACCAGCGCCTGCCGCTCAAGGCCATCGTCGCGGAAGGACGGTTCGCGTTCGATTCGTGACGACGACTCCAGGATGCCCCGACGCCACACTCCCAGGCCATCGGGCCTGTGGACTGGGGGGCCAGCACAGCGATGCTCGGTTTATCGGCGACGGCTCATCGGCGCCTGGACGTCGTGGCCAATGTACCGAGGCGGCGGTTTGCGCCGCGCCTCGCCTCGCGCAAGTCACGTCGACCTGGTGTGCGGTTCCATTTCCTCCAGGAGTTGCTCGGGCGAACTCGCCACGTGGTCAGCCGTCGGCAGTTCGCTGCGGGCAATCAGCGTCGACAGCGGAAGTCCGAGGGCGCGAGCGATCTTCTCGGCGGTCGCCAGCGTCGGAATGGCTCTCGCCCGCTCGATCTCGCCGATGTACGAGCGGTTGATGGCCGCGTCCGCTGCCAGGCGTTCCTGCGACCATCCCCGAGACTCACGCAAATCCCGGATCACCGCGCCGAAGCGCTCCGCCACCCCTGTCTTCATAGGACGCGCCCTCGGACATCGATGCGAAGGGAAGGCAGTGGCGTCACTTGCTCGCTCCGGCAGGGTCGGGCGACCGGTCTTTGACGGCGTTCGCCTGCGTGATCTGGCTGCCCGCGGCGACGCTGTGCGTCAACCAGACGTTGCCGCCGATCGATGCGCCCTGCCCGATGGTGATCCGTCCCAGCACCGTGGCTCCGGCGTAGATGACGACGTCGTCTTCCAGGATCGGATGACGGGCGCCGCCCTTCTCCAACTGGCCGTCCGCATCGGTGGCGAAACGCATTGCGCCCAGCGTCACCGCCTGATAGAGGCGCACGTTGCGCCCGATGACCGCGGTCTCGCCGATCACGACGCCCGTTCCATGGTCGATGAAGAAGTGCGAGCCGATCTGGGCACCCGGGTGGATGTCGATGCCGGTCGCGCCATGGGCCAGTTCCGACGCGATCCGGGCCAGCAGAGGAACTCCGAGGCCGTACAGGCGATGCGCGAGGCGATGGTGGATGATGGCGTGCAGGCCGGGGTAGCACAGGAGTACTTCGTCGACGCTGCGCGCTGCCGGATCGCCTCGATAGGCGGCCAGCACATCGGTATCGAGCAATTCCCGGATCCCGGGGAATGCGTGGCCGAAATTGCGCACGACGGCTTGAGCGCGGGCATCGACATCGCCGGGGGAACCGCCAACGGTGCGGGCCTGGTGGACGAGTTCCAGTCTCACCTGGAGGGTCAGCGCCTGAAGCGCGATGTTCAGCGTGTGGCCGACGAAGTAGTCTTCATTTTCCTGGCGCAGGTCCGGCGGCCCGAGTCGCATCGGAAACAGGGCCGCACGCAGACTTTCCATGATCTGAGCGAGAGCCTCCCGGGACGGCAACTCGCGACCACTCGTTTCACGGTGTCTGGCCTGCAGGGTTCGCCATCGCTCGCGCGCTTGCCGCAACTGACCGACCACTTCAGGGAGGCTCAAGGCCGACGCCGACGCCGACGATACGGGCGACGTGCAGGAGCCGGGTTCCTGTGGCGATGCAGACTTCGTTTCGTCGGTGCTCATCTGGGCGCTCAAGGAGATGGAACGAAGCCAAGGTCCGATCAGTCGTGAATCCAGGTCGATCCGCGCAGCCAAGGCTGCCCTTTTACACCGCGGGGCGGCGGGTCGTCCATTGCCTCTCGCAACCTTCGAAGATCTTGCCCTCGCCTTGGAAGCCGATCCGTGTCGCCTCTCCGGATGGCGAATTCGCCCGGCGCCGGCTATCCAGCCATCGACCTGGCGCCATCCGCCGGAACGAGCCTTGCCCCGACTCTGCTCCGCAGCCTCCGGCACGCGCAGCAGTCTCAACCCCGCCCCTTCCAGGGAACGAACCGGCGCTCGATGGCCCGCATCAGGAGGTCGAACGCGAAGGCCACGGCGCCGATCACCAGGATGCCCATGACGACGATGTCGGTGCGCAGGAAGTTCGACGCATTGAGCACCATCTGTCCGAGCCCCACGTTGGCAGCCACCATCTCGGCGGCGACCAGCGTGGTCCAGCCGAAGCCGATCGAGATGCGCATGCCCACCAGGATGTCCGGCAGCGCCGCAGGCACGATCACGTGCACGAGGGCCTGCCAGCGGGACGCGCCCATCGAAGCTGCCGCGTGCAGCTGCTCCCGTGTGGCGGCCTGCGCGGCGGCGCGCGACGCGAGGGCCAGCGGAGCCAGGCAACTCAGGAAGATCAGCAGCACCTTGGGCGTCTCGTCGATTCCGAACCAGATGATGATCAGCGGCAGGTAGGCCAGCGGCGGCAACGGCCGGTAGAACTCGAGCACCGGATCGAAGATGCCGCGCGCGACGCGAGACACGCCCATGGCGAGCCCGACCGGGATGCCCACGAGGCACGCCAGCGCGAATGCCGAGAACACGCGCAGCAGGCTCGCCGCGGCATGCTGGAGCAGGGAGCGGTCGTTGGCCTGGCCGGTGAGGTAGGCCACGAACTGCTGCCAGACCGCCTGCGGCGACGGCAGGAACAGCGGCTTGATCCATCCACCGTTGGTGGCCACCGCCCAGAGCAGCAGCAACACGACGACGGTCACGACGCTGATCAGCGTGCTCGATCCCTCGCCGGGCGCGCGGAACGCGCTCGTGCTCGGCGCCTGATGCGCAGGCGGAATGACGGATTCGATGATCGCCATCTCGTCGGCAGCCGTCGGCAGGAGCAGGTCAGACATGGACGACCTCGCCGATCGTGCCACGCTCGCGGATCAGGTCGAGCACGTCCTCGCGCAGCGCAATGAACTCGGGCAGCGACTTGAGGCGCCGTGCTTCACCTTCCTGCAGGAAGCGGCGCGAGAACGGCAAATCCTCGTAGACCCGGACGATGCGCCCCGGACCGGGACTCATGACGACGAGCCGCGTGGCCAGGAACAGCGCCTCCTCCACCGAATGGGTGATGAAGAAGATCATCTTGCGCGTTCTGGCCCAGGCTCGCAGCAGGATCTCCTGGACCTGTTCGCGGGTGAAGGCATCGAGTGCGCCCAGCGGCTCGTCCATCAGCAGCACGGCCGGATCGTTGGCGAGCGCGCGCGCGATTCCGACACGCTGCTGCATGCCGCCCGACAGCTCCCAGGTCGCATTGCGCGCGCTGTCCGCCAGTCCGACGAGCGCCAGCGTTCGCTCGGCGATCTCGCGCCGACTCGCGGCGTCCAGGCCGCGCAGGCGCAGGCCGAGCGCCACGTTGTCTGCCACGTTCAACCACGGCATCAGGGCATGACGCTGGAAGACGACGCCGCGCTCGGCGCCCGGCCCGCGAATGCGCCGTCCGTCCAGCACGATCTCACCCTCCGAAGGCGGAAGAAAGCCGGCCATGCAGTTCAGCAGCGTCGTCTTGCCGCACCCGGAGGCGCCGAGCGCGACCACGAAGTCTTCGCCTTGCAGGCGCAAGTCGATGCGATCGAGCGCGGTCACCGCGCCCTTGCGCCCGGCATAGCGCACCGTCAATCCGAGAACGTCGAGTTCGGCCAAGCGCGTCCTTCAGCGCTGGAGCGCCTTGCGCGCGTAGACGTCGGTGACGAAGGCCGCATAGTCCGGCTTGACCTCCTGAACGCGCCCCTGCTCCTTCAGGAATTGCGCCGTGTTGCCCAGCGCCTTGGCAGCGCCACCGCCCAACCAGGTCGGCGAGATCTGCTGCTGCAGGGTTGGAAAGCGGTAGAGCGCGATCGCGGCAGGAACGTCCTTGGGATCGGCCTTGCTCCACTTCGCGATCGCCTTGACAGGCGCGGAGTCGGCCGTCCACTTCGCTGCATCCTTGCGGTAGGCGTCGTCCGCGTGCGCGACGGCCTTCACGAGCGCTACGAGGAATGCCTCGTTGTCAGCCGCCCACCTGGCATTGACCACCAGCCCGTCGAAGGTCGGATGCCCTGCGCGACCGATGTCGCCGGAGGTGGCGATCACCTTGCCATTGGCCTTGATCTTCGCCAGCGCAGGATCCCAGACGAACGCACCGTCGATGTCCCCACGCTCCCATGCCGCGGCGATCTCCTGGGGCCGCAGGTTGACGACATTGACGTCGCGCGCGTCGACACCGGCCGCCTTCAGCCCCACGAGCAACTGGTAGTGCGACGTGGAGACGAATGGCGTGGCCACCTTGTGCCCCTTCAGGTCCTTCCACCCGTTGATGCCGCTCCCGTTGCGCACCACGAGCGCCTCCGCATCCGCGATGTCGTCCAGGATCCAGAACAGGCGAACGTCCTGGCCCTGGCTGGCCGCGGCGGCGATCGGGCTGGAACCGGCCTCGCCGAGTTGCACATCGCCGGACGACATCGCACGGATGACGTCGCCGCCACCGCCGAACTGGCGCCAGTTGATCTTGTAGCCGGTGGTCTTTTCCAGTTCCCCGGAATCGATCACGGTTCTCAGCGGAACAAGCATGTCCTGGTAGGCGAAGGTCACTTCCTTCGTCTGGGGAAAAGTCGACGTGCACACGCCGATCAGGGCGACGGCAAGCCAGCGCGGCAGCTGTTGCATGTTCACCTGAAATCCTCTTCGCAACATGGATGCAGCGGGATGGCAGGAAACAGCGCGCCCGCGGCGAACAACGCATTGCTCGCTTCGATATCTGATTGCCGCCGATCCGGCGAACGGGGATGGCGTTCCGAAAGGCGCCACGGGATCGAGCGCCACGGCACCTCGCCCCTCCATTGCCTCGGGCCTGCGTCGGTGGACGCCATTGGCTTCAAGCGGGCCGCCGGCGTGCAGCGGCTCGGCCGTCGGCACGCCGGACGGCGTCCTGGCTTGCCGGACGCAACATCCGGCGATTCCGGACTTCCTCCAGGATCGCGGCGAGGTCGTGCCCGCTGTAGCTGCACTTCTCGACGACGTCTCTCGTCTCGCGCTCGGCGATCGCCGCCTGCAGATGCTCGCGCAGTTCGTTGTCGTCGGCACGTTTCCAATGGGTCGGCATCTTCTCTCCTTGCTCGACGCAGACCGGCTTGCGGCACCACGTCGACTCAACCGCGCAGGGGTCGTCGAATCCTGGTGCGGGCGGGCCCCTGAAGGCGGGCACCGCAACCAGCCAGGCCGATGCTACGGCCCGGGTACAGCCGGATGAACGACGGTTTGGTCGCATCCATATTCGCTGGCGGTGCCCGGGTGCGCGACAGCGGACGAATCCGCCGAATCGCGAATCACACCAGGTAGTACGTGCCCTCCGGTTGGACATTCGGCACGTCGCCGCCCGCGCGGTTCGCGCGCAACGCATGGGCCCGCCGGATCGCCTTCAATGTGGCCGACAGGTCTTCCTCCTCCTCGGGAAAGATGCGATCGGCAGGCAGTACCTGCGACAGGTTGAATCGATGCAATGCGGCCAGCAGGTCCTGGCGAACGCCGGCAAGGAAGACCGTCAGTCCCGCAGTTCGCGCGTCATGCAGGAACTTGTCCAGCACTTCGAGGCCGACCGCATCCGCATTGCGCAGGCGCTTGACCCGCAGGATCAGCTGGGTCACGCCACGGCTGCGAACGCTTTGCGCGGCGCGTTGGAGGTGGCTTTCGAACTCCGGGGCGGCACCGAAGAACAGTTCGCCCTCGATGTCCAGGATGAGCAGGTCGGGGCTGTCGGGATCGCCCGGCAGCCGCTCGCGCACCACGCGTTCCGGGGTGACGATGAGTTCGGCGGTGCGCAGCTTCGCGGCGCGCGGCATGTAGCCGAGCAAGGACACCGCGACGCCGATGAGGATGGCCAGTTCGATGTCGATGAACACGCCCGCCGCTGCAGTCGCCGTCAGCAGAACCGCGTCGTAGCGCGAGCCGCGGAAGATGTATCGCAGGCGCTCGACGTCGATAAGACGCACGGCCGCGACGATCAGCAGTCCGGCCAGGGCCGCCTTCGGGATGTACGCCGTCAGCGAGCCCAGCGTCAGCACGACGGCCGCGACGATGACGGCGGTGAAGACGCCGGAGAAGCGCGTCAGCGCGCCGGCCTGGTAGTTGATGGCGGTGCGCGACAGCGAGCCGGCACCCGGCATGCAATGGAAGAAGCCGCCGACCAGATTTCCCACGCCCTCGGCGAGGATCTGCCGGTTGTAGTCGAGGTGCTGCCCGGACTTGTGCGCAATGGCCTTGGCGATCGCCAGCGCCTCCAGCAAGCCGAGCACCGCGATGGCCACCGCACTGCCCGACATGTCGATGAACCAGTGCCACTGGATGACGGGGATATGGAAGCCGGGCAGGCTCGCCGGCACGGCCTCGATCAGCGAGACCGCCGGCTTGACCGCACCGCCGTGGTCCGACCAGCCCGCCGCCCAGGCCGCGATCGACACGACGACGAGCACGACGAACATGTCGAGCTGCGGCAGGCGATAGCGACGCACGAGCGGCCGGGCCACCACGGCGAGGACGATCGCACCCCCGCTGATCGACACGGCGCGCAGGTTGGGCGCCGCGTTCTGCGTCAGGGTCAGCCACAGGCGCCACAGCACATGCTGGTGGCCAGTGCCCTGGGCCTTGAGACCGAGGGCGTTGGCGACCTGGCCGATGACGGTCAGCGACGCCGCACCGACGATGAACCCGGTGACGACCGACTCGGAGATGTAGCGGGTGAGGTCGCCGAGCTTGAGCACCGCGATGGCGATCTGCACGGTGCCGATCAATGCCGCGAGCAGGAACAGGGCCTCGTAGGCGTCGACGCGTGCGTCGGGATCGATGAACGCAAGCGCGGAGAACACGACGAGCGAGACCGCGCCCGTCGGCCCATTGACGAGGTGTTTCGACGACCCCAGCAATCCGGCGACGGCCGTGAAGACGATGGCCGCGTAGAGCCCGAAGCGCGGGTCGACCCCCGCGATGAGTGCATAGGCGATGCTCTGCGGCAGCGAGATGGCGGCCACTGTCAGGCCGGCGACGAAGTCGGCACGTGCAGTCGCCCACGGGTAGCTCAAGCGCGCGGACCACCCGGCCGCCGCAAGCTCAGGCCGGATCGGTACGTCGTCGAGCGCCGCGTCTGTCATGAACTCGTTCTCTCGGTTGGGCAAAGGGAATGCCGCGCCGGTTCAGCGCGGCTTCGGCCGGTAGACCGTATCGATGATGGCGTTGTCGGCGAAGAATTTCTCCTGCGCGTCGCCCCAGTCGCGGGCGATCGCCGTCACGTCGAACAGCGTCAACGGCGGCAGCGTGTCCGCGTGCCGCGCGAGGACGCGCGCATCGGCCGGGCGGTAGCCGTTGCGCGCGATCGTCTCCTGCGCTTCGTCGGAATACAGGTATTGCAGGTACGCACGCGCCAGCGCCTCGGTGCCATGGCGGGCGACGTTCGCGTCGACCCACGCCACCGAGGGCTCGGCGAGGATGCTCACCGGCGGATAGACGATCTGCAGCCCGCCCCGCGATTCGTCGACCTCGCGCAGGGCTTCGTTCTCCCAGGCGACGTGCACGTCGCCGAGCTTCTCCACGGCGAACGCGGTGCCGGCCTCGCGCGCTGCGACGACGAGGAACGGGGCATGCTCGTACAGGGATTTCAGGTAGTCCCGCGCCTGCTCCTCGGTGCCGCCCCGGGTGACGACCGCACCCCAGGCCGCCAGGGCGGTCAGCTTGCCGTTGCCGGAGGTCTTGGGGTCCGGCGTGATGACTTCGACACCGGGACGGATCAGGTCCGGCCAGTCGTGGATCGCGTGCGGGTTGCCGCGCCTCACCACGAACACGATCGTCGAGGTGTAGGGCCGCGAGCCGTTGGGCAGGCGCGCCACCCAGCCTGCGGCCACGAGGCCGCGCTTGCGCAGCGCCTCCACGTCGGAAGGCAGGCCCAGCGTGACGACATCGGGCTGCAGGTCGCCGGCGATCGCCAGGCGCGCCTGGCGCGACGAGCCGCCATGGGACTGGAGGATCTCCACATGCGGACGACCGGCCCGGTCCTGGTCGGCGACGAACGCCGCGTCGATGTCGCGATAGAGCTCGCGCGTCGGGTCGTAGGACACGTTGAGCAGGCGCTGCCCGACGCGACCGTGCACGTTCCCGACCACCAGCAGCGAGGCTGCAAGCAACACGCCGGCCAGGGCTGCGACGTTCAGCCAGGGAATGCTTCGACCGGCCATCGCCTCTACCCGTAGTTGGACCGAGGCACGAGTCTGCGGCACGGCACTCGTCTTGCCGAGCGACGAAAACGCACATGGATATGAGCGGTTCGCGCACGCGCCCAGTCTCGACTAACCAAACGCGAAAACCTTCGGATCTTCGCTGATGCCTGATCCGTACCCTCGGAGGCCCCGCTTCGGGTTCGCACGAAAGGAAATTCGATGTCAGTACTTCCGGAAATTCTGAGGGCCAACGACGCCTATGCAGCCAGCTTCGGCGACAAGTCGACGTTGCCGCTGCCTCCCGCACGCCGCTTCGCGATCCTGACCTGCATGGATGCCCGCCTCGACCCCGCCAAGTACGCGGGGCTGGCCGAAGGCGACGCGCACGTCATTCGCAACGCAGGCGGCCGAGCGAGCGACGACGCCATCCGCTCGCTGGTGATCTCGCACAAGCTGCTCGGGACCATCGAGACCTTCGTGGTGCACCACACAGACTGCGGCATGCTCCTCTTCACCGACGACATCATTTCCGGGCTGCTCGAACGGAGCCTGGAGACGGCCGTGATCGACGAGCATGGCTGGCACGACGTGGGCGAAGGCCCGGGTGCGCCCGACGGACGCTACGTGCGCTGGCTGACGATCGCGGACCCCTACAAGGCGGTGCTCGAGGACGTGCAGCGCATCCGCAGGCATCCGCTGATCGCCCCGGATGTCCCGATACACGGCTATATCTACGACGTGCGTTCCGGCCACCTGCTGGAAGTGCCGGGCGCACGCGAGGCGGGGCGAGCGACGGCGAAGCCGCGCTGAGCGATTCGAGCCAGGCTCGTGTCGAAGAGGGCGGGGCTGATTCCTTCACCCCTGGCCTGGGTGGCTGGGCATCACATGGAGTGCGACGGTGGCCCACACTTGGCAGGCCGATTTGCCCCACTTTTGCCACACCAGCGCCGAACGCGCCATGAAAAAAGCACTTAGCGTTTCCGCTAAGTGCTTGATTCTAAAGGTCATTTCCTACCAAATTTGGTAGGCGCGATTGGACTCGAACCAACGACCCCCACCATGTCAAGGTGGTGCTCTAACCAGCTGAGCTACGCGCCTGCAAGACCGCTATTCTAGCATGCATTTTCGCGACCATACAAGTCCCCGCGCGTCAGGGGCACCGGCTGCGGATACGGGCGGGCGTCGGGGCGGCGCGACGCCAGGATCTGGTAGATCGCCGTGCCGCCCGATTCGAACTCCAGCGCGCTGGCGGCCATGTACAGGCGCCACACGCGGTAGGTGGCCTCGCTGACGTGGCGCGTGGCCTCGTCGTGGTGGGCCTCCAGGCGCGCGACCCAGTGGCGCAGGGTCCGCGCGTAATGGATGCGCAGGTTCTCGACGTCCTGGATCTCGAACTGCGCGCGCTCCATGCCGGCCTGGATGCTGCTGACGCGATCGAGCTCGCCGTCCGGGAACACGTAGCGGTTGATGAACTCGGTGTCGACGGTGCGGTGCCAGCCCTCTTCCTCGTGCGTGATGCCGTGGTTCAGGAACAGGCCGTTGGGCTTGAGGACTCGGTGCACGGTGGCGTGGTACCGGGGCAGGTTGGCCAGGCCAACGTGCTCGAACATCCCCACGCTGGAGACCTTGTCGTAGACGCCCTCGCCCTCCAGCGCCCGGTAGTCGCGCAGCTCCAACGTGACGCGGTCCTGCAGGCCCGCGGCCGCGATGCGTCGCGTCGCCTCGTCGAGCTGCGCCTGGCTCAGCGTGATGCCGTGCGCGCGCACGCCGTAGTGCTGCGCAGCCCAGATCACCAGCGCGCCCCAGCCGCAACCGATGTCGAGGAAGCGCTCGCCGGGCTGCAGGCGCAGCTTGCGGCAGATGTGGTCGAGCTTCTGGCGCTGCGCCGCCTCCAGCGTGTCGTCGGCGGCGTGGAAGTAGGCGCACGAATACACCATGCGTTCGTCGAGGAACAGCTTGTAGAAGTCGTTGGAGACGTCGTAGTGATGCGAGATGGCGGCGCGGTCGCTCTCGGGCGTGTGGTCGTGGGTGAACTGGCGGGTCGTCGGCGCGAAGCCCGCCGGCGCGATCTTGCGGGCCGGCATGAACGCCAGGCGCAGCGCGTCCAGCATCAGGCTGGCGCGTTCGCGGCCCGTCAGCGACAGGTTCTGGAAGTGGCGCTTGAGGTCCAGCGCGGCGTACAGGTCGCCCTCGACATCGAGGCGGCCATGGAAGTAGGCGTCGGCCAGCGGGATCGGCCCGCGCTTGAGCACCAGGTCGCGCAACACCGCCGGGTCGCGCAGCACCAGCGTGAAGCTGGGTGCCTTGTGGCCGGCGAGCTTGCCGAACGAATGGGTGACGTCGTTCCACAGCCGCAGCGCCAGCGCGCCGTCGAACGGACTCAGCAGCTTGTGGATGATGCGGGTCGCGGCCTCGGTGAGGCCGGGATGGGCGCTGGTCGAGGGCAGCGTCGAGGACGTTGAACGGGCCATGGTTCCTCCGGTCGACGAAACGCAGGTTCGGGGGGGCCGACGAAGCGGCGGACAAGCTCGCCGGCAACGCGCGTGCCTCCACGAGGATTCCGCGCACCGATCGTAGCGCCGACGGCAATCTCGTGCCGTTTCCGAGGACTTGGCGCGCCGACCGGCCGCCCATCGGTGGAACAACCCATCGCCGCCGGCGCGGACTCGGATAGCATCGCCAGCGAATCGACGGGACGATCCATGACGACAGACCGCCTCGCGGCCATCCGGCTGGCCGAGGCACTCGGGCTCGCCTCGGCGGCCGCCGGTGCCGCCGCGGTGCCGCCGCCGGCGGCGAACCCAGCGGCCGATCCCGCGCGCGCGGACGGCACGCCCGCCACCATCCGCATCAACTGGACCCTGCCATGACACGGCTGAACGCACACCGCCTGCGCCGCGCGCTCGCCGTCGGCCTGCTGGCGATCGCGCCCGCGCTGGGCCTGGCCGCGAGCGACGCGGCGCCCCCGACCCCGCCGCGGCCCCGATGCCCGTCGGCGTCACCTCGCCGATCGCCGACACCGCGGCCGAGACACTGTGGTGGGGCGACTTCGACAGCCTGGAGGCGCAGTACCGGGCCGTGCGCCTGTCCACCGAGCGCGTGGACGGCGGCACGGTGCGCCTGCAGTGGTTCCGCAGCGGCCTGGCCCGTGTCTTCGGCGAGAGCGATGCGACCGACCCGTACTTCGCGCAGCTGGAAGCGCTGACCTACGCCTGGGCCGTCGAGCGCCCGGGCTCCGCGCTGGCGCAATTGCTCTACGCCCGCGCGCTGTACGCCCGCGCCTGGTCGTTCCGCGGCGACGACTACGCCAGCAAGGTTCCGGCCGCCGCGATGGGCGAGTACCAGCGCTACATCAAGCTCGCGCTGGAGCAGTTGACGACCCATGCCGAGCTGCTGAAGGGCGAGAGCACCGCGAGCACCTACCTGGCGATGATCGGCCGCAATCTGGGCTGGAACTACGAGACCCTGCACGCGCTGGCGCTGGAGGCGCTGGCCCGCAACCCCGCCGACGAGGGCGCCTTCCAGGAACTGGCCAACGCCAGCGTGCCCAAGTGGGGCGGCAACGCACGCCGCTTCGACGCAGTCGTGCGCGAGGCCACCCGGCGCGTGCTGCCCGACGCCGGCATGGCGATGTACGCCTTCCTCTACGACGATGCCGCGGAGGCCTTCGACGGCGAACTGTTCTCTGCATCGGACGTCGACTGGCCGACGATGCGGCGCGGCTTCAACGACTGGCTGGCGCGCTGGCCCAGCGAATACATGCTCAACCGCTTCGCGCTGGACGCGTGCCGCGCGCAGGACAAGCCCACCACCGTCGAGCTGCTCGACCGCGTCGGCGCCAAGCCGCTGGCGCGCGCCTGGGGCAACCGCTTCGAGGCCTGCCGGCGCTGGGCGCGCTCGCCCTGACCCGGGGCGACGCCCGCCTCAGCGCCGGCGCGCCGAATCCACGCCCGCGACCTTGGACACCAGGCCCAGCACCTGGCCCAGGCGCTCGGCGTTGTCGATCTCGACGGTGAAGGTCATGAAGGCGCGGCGGTCGCCGATGCCCTTGGTCGACTGCGAGCTCACGCCGATCACGTTGACCTTCTGCTTGGCCAGCACGTCGGAGATGTCGCGCAGCAGGCCCTGGCGATCCTGCGCCTCGACGACGACGTCGACCGCGTAGACGCTGCGGTCGGGCCGCCCCTGGTCGCCCTGCTGGCCCCACTCCACCGGGATCACGCGCTCGGGCGTCGTCGACGCCATGTGGCGGAAATTGGTGCAGTCGAGCCGGTGCACCGCCACGCCCTTGCCGCGCGTGACGTAGCCGCCGATCGCGTCGGGCGGCGCCGGGCGGCAGCAGGTGGCCAGCGTGGTCAGCAGCGAGTCGATGCCCACCACCAGCACGCCACCGGCCGCGCCGCCGGTGCGCGGGCGCTTCAGCTGGATGATCTCGTCGGGCGGCGGCGGCTCGGCCGGGCGCAGCAGGTTCTCGATGTTGCGCAGCGAGTACTCGTCCTTGCCGATCACCTCGAACAAGGCCTCGGCGCCGTCGAATCCGAGCTTGCCGGCCAGCTCCTCCAGGCTGGTGGCGGTGCGGCCCTCGCGCTGCAGCAGCCTTTCCACCAGCTCGCGGCCGCGCGCCACCGTCTGCGCGTGCTGCAGCGCGTTGAACCAGGCGCGCACCTTGGCGCGGGCGCGCGGGCTCTGCAGGAAGTGCAGTTCGGGGTTGAGCCAGTCCATCGACGGCCCGCCTTCGCGCACGGTGACGATCTCCACCGTCTGGCCGTTGCGCAGCGGGGTCTGCAGCGGCACCATCGTGCCGTCCACGCGCGCGCCGCGGCAGCGGTGGCCGACGTCGGTGTGCAGCGCATAGGCGAAGTCCACCGGCGTGCCGCCGGCGGGCAGCTCGATGACGCTGGCCTGTGGCGTGAACACGTAGATGCGGTCCTCGAACGCCGGCGCCTCGGCCTGCGCGGCGTCGGGCTCGGCGACGAAGTCGCGCTCCCACGCGAGCAGCTGGCGCAGCACCGCCTTGCGCGCCTGCGCCACCTGGTCCTCGAACGCGCCAGCCGCGCTGACGCCGGCATAGCCCTTGGTGCCGGCCTCCTTGTAGGCCCAGTGCGCGGCGACGCCGTGCTCGGCGTGTTCGTGCATCTCGCGCGTGCGGATCTGCACCTCGACCGCCCGGCCGGCATCGTCCTGGACGACGGTGTGCAGCGACTGGTAGCCGTTGGCCTTCGGCCGCGCGATGTAGTCGTCGAACTCGCCGTCGACCGCGCGATAGCGCTCGTTGACGCGTCCGAGCACCGCGTAGCAGGCGGCGACGTCGTCGACGATCACGCGCACCGCGCGGACGTCGAACACGTGCTCGAAGTCGAGCTCCTTGCCGCGCATCTTCTTCCAGATGCTGTAGATGTGCTTGGGCCGGCCCTGGATGTCGGCGCGGATGCCGGCGGCGGCGAGCATCTCGACGAGCTGGGTGCGGAAGGCGACGATGCCGGCTTCGCGCTCGACGCGGCGCTCGTCCAGCAGCTTCGCGACGCGCCGGTATTCCTCGGGCTCCAGGAAGCGGAACGACAGGTCCTCCAGCTCCCACTTGATCTGCCAGATGCCCAGCCGGTTGGCCAGCGGCGCGAACACCTGCTGCGACTCGCGCGCCAGCTCGGGCGGGCACGGCGTGCGGCTTTGGGCGTGCCAGCGCAGCGTCTGCAGGCGCGAGGCCAGGCGCAGCAGCACCACGCGCAGGTCGCGCGAGAACGCCAGCAGCATCTTGCGCACGCGCTCGGTCTGCAGCGCGCGCTGTTCCTTGCCGATCTGCGCCTCGCGCGCGTTGCGCTGGATCTTGACCAGCTTGCGCGTCAGGTCCACCAGGCTCGCGTAGGACGGACCGAAGGCCTTGGTCACGACCTCGATCGGCCGCTGCAGGCCGTCGCCCGCGTAGACCAGGTAGGCCGCGGCCTGCATCGCCGGCGTCGCGCCGAGGTCGGCCAGGATCTGCGCCACGCCTTCGGCGTGCGACCAGGCCTGCTCGCCGCTGTCGAGGGTGCGCCCGACCAGCAGCGGCTCGGCGAACGCCCGCGCCCGTACCAGGGCGTGCACGCCCAGCGGATCGGCGTCGGCGGGTGCGCCGTCGGCGCCGCCGGCCGCCGCCGCCAGCGCCATGTCGGCCGCGGCCACGCGCACGATGGCCGGCGCGTCGTCGGCGCCCAGGTGGCTCGTCTGCGTCTTCACGGCGAGGCACCCACCAGGAAGTCGCGCACCACGGCCACCTGGTCGTCGTGCACCAGCATCGGCGCGTGGCCGACGCCGGCGAACTCGTGCAGGCGCGCGCGCGGGCCGCGTTGCGTCATCGCCTCGGCGGTGACCCGGGACAGCAGGTCGGAGTCGGCGCCGCGCAGCAGCAGCGTCGGGCACGCGAGCGCATCGTAGGCCCGCCACAACGCGCCTTCGCCGGCCGCGGCGAGCTCCGGGGTCACGGCGCGGAACGGCACCGCGATGGCGGGGTCGTAGTGCGACTTCCAGCCGTCGCCGTCGGCCACCAGTTGCGGACGCGTCAACGCCAGCCACTCCTCGCGCGTGAGCGGGCCGAAGCCCAGCGAGATCGCGCGCAATGCATCGGCGGCCTCCTCGACGGTGTTCCAGTGCGCGGGCTGGCCCAGGTAGCCGCCGATGCGCGCCAGCGCGGCGAACTCGATGGCCGGGCCGACGTCGTTGAGCACCAGCCGCGTGACCGGCGAGCCGGGCAGCGACGCCAGCCCCAGGCCGATCAAGCCGCCCATGGACGTGCCCACCCAGTGCACCTCGGCGGCGTCGAGGCGGGCCAGCAGCGTGACCATGTCTGCCACGTAGGACGGAATGCCGTACGACGCCGGGTTCTTCAGCCAGTCCGAGCGGCCGCGGCCGGCGACGTCGGGGCAGACCACCCGGTAGCGGCCGGCGAGCGCCCGCGCGAGCGTGTCGAAGTCGCGCCCCTGGCGCGACAGGCCGTGCACGCACACCAGCACCCGCGGGTTGGCCGCGTCGCCCCATTCCCAGTAGGCCATGCGATGCAGGCCCTCGGGGGCCAGGCATTGCACGTGGCGAAGGCGCGGTTCGGTCGTCGGGGTGGAGGCGGTCATGGGGGAATCGTAGCAAGCGCGGGCGGCCGAAGACGCCCGGGGCGACGAAATCCGCCTCGCGCTACCGATTACTTCAGCTGGACGCTGCCGTTGACGCTGGCCGTCACCGCGCCGGAGCCGGCCTCCACCGGCAACGCGTCGCCGGCGCTGGAGACGGCTGCCGCCCGCATCAGCACCGGTCGCGGCCGCGGCTGGCCGCTTTCCGTGTTGACGTTGGCCTCGCGCACCGTGAAGGTGGCGTAGCCGAACGCCTTGGCGTAGTCGGCGGCCTTGGCCCGGAAGCGCGCGATCGCCTGCGCGGCGACCTCGCCCTCCACCTTCTCGCGCGCCTCGCGCGAGACGCTGTAGTCGAGGCTGGCCACCGTCATCGTCTGCACGCGGCCGGCGAGTTCGGCGATCGTGCCCATGTCGCGTCCCTGCACCACCAGCGCGGTGTTGCCGGTCCAGCCGTTGACGATGCCCTTGGCATTGAAGCGCGGCTGCAGCGAGAAGCCGCCGCCCTGCACCTCCACGTGGCCGTCGGCCTTGGCCAGGGGACGGGCCAGCGCGAGCGCGGCGCCCAGGGCGTCCTTCAGCGCGGCCTGCACCGCGGCGGCGTCGGTGCCTTCGCGGGTGGTGCCGAACTGCACGGCGATCCAGTCGTTGGGCACCTGGACGGTCGCGCTGCTGGTCAGCGAGACGACGCCATCCGGATCCTTCTGGACGATGTTCGCCTGGGCCCCGGCCCCGGCGGGCAGCGCAGCGGCCAGGACACAGGCCGCGAGGAGGGCCAGCACTTTCTTGGTCATGGGATTGGTCATGAGTGGATGATGCCCATTGAACGCGCGAAAGTCCAAAAAGGGGTGGCCCGGAGCCGACGATCGTCGCGCCGACGAATTTGTAACAGAACTAAAAGTCCGGGCCCAAAAACGCGAAATTGCGGTTTCCACCCCGCAGAATCGGGCTTGTTACATATTTGGAGCCACCATGTCGGCCATTCCAGGCACCCGCCAAGACCGCATCGTCGTCCTCGATGACGACGCCCGTATCCGCGACCTGCTGCGCCGCTACCTGAGCCAGGAAGGCTTCGACGTCCTGCTGGCCGAGGACGGCAAGGCGCTGAACCGGCTGATGACGCGCGAGAACATCGACCTGATCGTGCTCGACCTGATGCTGCCGGGCGAGGACGGGCTGTCGATCTGCCGCCGGCTGCGCGCCGCCGGCGACCGCACGCCCATCATCATGCTCACCGCGAAGGTGGAGGACGTCGACCGCATCGTCGGCCTCGAGGTCGGCGCCGACGACTACCTGCCCAAGCCGTTCAACCCGCGCGAACTGCTGGCGCGCGTGCACGCCGTGCTGCGCCGCCGCCCGCCGCAGGAGGCGCCGGGCGCGCCCGCCAAGGATGCGCAGGTGGTGCAGTTCGGCGACTTCGAGTTCGACCTGTCGCTGCGCCGCCTGACCAAGGAAGGCGAGCCGATCGCGCTGACCACCGGCGAGTTCTCGATGCTCAAGGCGCTGGTGCGCCACCCGCGCCAGCCGCTGTCGCGCGACAAGCTCGCCCAGCTCGCCCGCGGCCGCGACTTCGAGCCCTTCGACCGCAGCCTGGACGTGCAGATCTCGCGCCTGCGCAAGATGATCGAGCCCGATCCGTCCAACCCGCGCTACATCCAGACGGTGTGGGGCGTGGGCTACGTGTTCGTGCCCAGCGAAACGGCCTGACGCGTCGAAGCCGAGGATGGATCGCAAGCTCCTGTCGCTGAGTCTGTTCTGGCGCACGTTCTTCCTGCTGTCGCTGCTGCTGACCGGCGGCGTGCTGGCCTGGGTTCAGACGCTGCGCCAGCTCGAGTTCGAGCCGCGCGCCGTCGTCGCCGCGCAGCAGATCGCCAGCCTGGTGAACCTGTCGCGCGGCGCGATGAAGAACGTCGACGGCATCACGCGCATCGCGCTGATGAAGTCGATGACCGACCAGGAGGCCGTGCGCGTGCTGCCGCGCGAGCCGAGCGACCGCTGGGAGCCCTACGAGGTCGACGCGTTCACGCGCCGCATCGCCGCCGAACTCCGCGTGCGCCTGGGCGAGGGCACGGTGGTGGCGCGCTCGGTCAACGGCCAGGACGCGCTGTGGGTGGGCTTCACGATCGACGACGACCGCTACTGGCTGCAGGCCGAGTCGGCGCGCGTCACGCCGCTGACCTCGAGCACCTGGTTCGTCTGGGTGGGCATCGCCATCCTGGCCACCATCATCGGCTCGGCGATGATCGCCGGCCTGATCAACCGCCCGCTCAAGGAGCTGTCGACCGCCGCGGCGCGCATCCGCGACGGCGAATACGACACCCGGCTGGACGAGCGCACCAGCACGACCGAGGTGCGCGCGGTCAACGTCGGCTTCAACCGAATGGCGCGCGAGCTCGCCAAGGTGGAACAGGATCGCACCGTGATGCTGGCCGGCATCTCGCATGACCTGCGCACGCCGCTGGCGCGCATCCGCCTCGAGGCCGAGATCAGCGTGCCCGACGAGGAGGCCCGCAGCCACATCGCCGACGACATCGACCAGCTCGACGCCATCATCGACAAGTTCATGGACTACGCGCGCCCGGGCGTCACCCGGCTCGAGCCGGTGCCGCTGGCCGCGGTGGTCGAGCGCGAGGCACTGGCCTTCCGCGACGCGAGCCAGATCCGCATCGCGATCCAGCTGTCCCCGGTGTCGCGCGTGCTGGGCGACCCGATCGAGCTGGGCCGCGTGTTCGCCAACCTGTTCGAGAACGCGCGCCGCTACGGCCGCGCCTCCGAGACCACGCCCGCCGAGGTGCAGGTAGGGCAGCTGCAGGCCGGCCCGTGGATCATCGTGACGGTGCGCGACCGCGGCCCCGGCGTGCCGGTGGAAAAGCTCACGCAGCTGACCACGCCGTTCTTCCGCGGCGACTCCGCGCGCACCTCGGCCACCGGCGCCGGGCTGGGCCTGGCGGTGGTCAAGAAGTCGATCCAGCGCATGGGCGGCAGCCTGGAGATGACCAACGGCGCCGAGGGCGGCCTGGTGGCGCACGTTCGACTGCGGCGCGTCGAGGCGACCTGAAGCGCGCCCCGCGCGGCGTCGTCGGGCGGCGCCGCCGCGACGACGAAGCCGCATCGGCTCAGACCGACGTGGGCACGAACACGCCCGGGGCGAACCAGCTCATGCTGATGTACACGCCACGACCGCGGTCGACGGCGCGCAGGACGGCGCTGGAGACCTCGAGGAAGATCTTCACCACGCCCAGGAACGGCCGGATCACCGACGGCAGCACCGCCGAGATCGCGCCGATGAACTGGTCCAGCCCGTCGAAGACGTTGAGGATCTGCGTCACGTCGTCATGGCTGATCTGGATGTTGAATCCCCACCAGAAGGCGTGGGCCGAGCTGCCGCCGCGCGTCGCGCGCGACACCAGCGAACGGTTGGCGGAGGCGGGGTCGAGCTGGACGGCGCCGCCGAACAGCGCGACCTGCGCGGACGTCGAATTGGCCTCGACAGCGCGCTGCAGGGCATCCGCGTCGATGCCGCTGCGCATCTGGGTGTCCAGCAGGGCGCGGACTTCGTCCCAGTTGCCGTTGACCTCGTCGTAGCCGAGGTTCGCGGTGGGAACGCTCGTGGTCGGGGACGGCGTGTCCAGGGGGATGGTGGTATCGGTGCTCATGGAAAACTCCTCGTTGGTGCGGGTTGGAAAGTGCTGCGCCGGGTGGCGACAGCACGGAAATGGACGCTGTCGCCGATCAGGCGAACAGGCTGTCCAACTCGATTCGCCGCGCCGGGGAGCCCAGCGTCAGCAGGTTCGGGATCTGGAACCGGGGCATCGCCGCACGGGCCGCGCGCATCGCGTCCAGGTAGGAGCCCCTGAAGCGGCCGCCCGCCCAGATACCCTTGAGGGTTCCGGTGAACAGGCCGTTGCGGTCGCCGTCCAGCGCGACCTGGTTGTCCTGGCAGGCAGCCATCAGCAGTCCTTCGCAGCGCGCGTCGGACGGCCCGGCACCCGCCGTCCGGGATCGGATGCGGCCGTAGGTGCGGTCGTGGTGGGCATAGACGGCGGCTGACAGCGCCGCGGGCATCGAGCGATCGATGCGTCCGGTCATCGCCCGATCCACCGTGCCGCTGTGGCAGCTGTCGGAGACCAGGATCAGGCGCACGCCGGGTTGCAGCCGCCTGATCGCGCTGTAGAGCTCGTCGTCGATGACCATGCGGTCGTGGAGGACCCAGGTCTCGTCGGCACCGTCGGCCTCGTCGCCGTTCATGTCCGGCACCTGGGAGCCATGGCCGGCGAACGTGATCAGCAGGCGGTCGCCGGCGCGCAGCGTGCCGCAGCGCGCCAGCAGGCCCATGAGCGCATCGCCGGTCGCGGCCTCGGTCAGCAGCAGCGTGGGCACGAATCCGGCGGCCTGGGCGATCGACGCCATGTCGGTCGCGTCATGCTCGCAGGCCGCGAGTTCGCCGCTCCAGCCGTCGTAATGGGCCGGGTCGACGGCATTGAGCCCCAGGTGGATGGACAGTGCAGTCATCGCATGCTCCGCGTCGTGTCGGCGCGGGCGGCATTGCCTGGCGCCACGGAGCCCGTTCAGGCTCCATGACGGGTTCAGCGCAATCGGACCTGTCCGCAGATCAAACGAGGGTGAAAATTCCTGCCTGCGGCCGCCCATCGCTCTTGCGACCCGTGGACGGTTGCGTTGAAATGCCGCTCAAGGTGCCGGAAGCGCCACGCGTTCCGGTACGCCCGGCAAGCGCGGGGCGGGCGACAGGGAGAACAGAGCGTGGACGAAACCGTCGATTCGTCGTTCGAGAACTACTACGCGCAACTGCTCGTGGTGGCCCGCGCGCGCTTGTCCAGGGAACAGGCCCCGATCTCCACGATCACCCTGGCCCACGAGCTGTACCTGAGCCTGGAGGGTCGCTCGGACCTGCGTTTCGGCTCCATGGAGCAGTTCCTGGGCTACGCGAGCCGCGCCATGCGTTCGCTGCTCGTGGACATGGCGCGCGAGCGCATCGCGCAGAAGCGCAGCGCCGAACTCCTGCCGCTGACGCTGGGGGGCGAGGTCGCGGATCGCAGCAGCGGCACCCCCGAGCAGATGCTGGCGCTCAACCAGGCCATCGAGCGCCTGGGCGAGGTCGATCCCCGGCTGCTGCGCGTGGCGGAGATGCGCGCGATCCTGGGCATGGAGATCCCGGCGATCGCCGCGGCCCTGGCGATGTCCGAGCCGACGATCAAGCGCGACTGGCAGCGCGCCAAGGCGTTCATGTTCGACCTGCTCGGCGAGGCCTCGTGAACGCCAGCCTCGTCCAGGACAGCGACCTCGACGCCCCCGCGCTCGAGTGGCTGGATCGCCTGCTGGACGCCGAGCCGCGCGAACGCGCCGAGGCGCTGGCCGGCCTCGCCGCGGCGCAGCCCGCGCTGCACCTGCGGCTGACCCGGCTGCTCGCGGCCGTCGAGGACCCCTTGGCGTCGCAGCGCGTGCACGACCCCTTCGCGGCCGCTTCGCCGGCGCCCGCGTTCGCGCAGGGCCTGGCAGCGGGTACGTCGATCGGCGGCTACCGGCTGATCCGCGAGCTGGGTCGGGGCGGCATGTCGGTGGTCTGGCTCGCGCAGCGCAGCGACGGCGTCGTCAAGCGCGAGGTGGCCGTCAAGCTGCCGCTGTTCACCCTGTCCTCGGGCGTGGACAAGGTGCGGTTCGACCGCGAGCGCGACGTCCTGGCGGCCCTCGGTCACCCGGGCATCGCGTCGCTGCTGGACGCCGGCGTGGTCGCCGGCGGGCAGCCCTTCATCGTGCTGGAGTTCGTCGACGGGGTCGCGCTCGACGTCGCCTGCAACGACCGCCGCCTCGGGCTGCGCGAACGGCTCTCGATGTTCACGCAGGTGCTGCGGGCGGTCGCCCACGCCCACCAGCACCTTGTCGTCCATCGCGACCTGAAGCCCTCCAACATCCTGGTCGATACGGCGGGCCGCGTCCGCCTGCTGGATTTCGGCGTCGCCAAGTTGCTGGACGAGCCCGGGCTGGCGCGGGACCAGGCGCACCTGACCCAGGTCGCTGGCTGCGGAGCCACGCCGCGCTACGCCGCGCCGGAGCAGGTGGGCAACGGCACGATCACCACGGCCACCGACGTGTATTCGCTGGGCGTGATCCTGTTCGAACTGCTGTGCGGCGTCTCTCCCTACGACGACTGCGCGTCGGATCCATTGCGCTGCCTGCAGGCGGTGACGCAGGCGCCGGCACCGCGACCGAGCCGCGTGGCCGACGCGGCCTTCCTGGGGCGCTCCGTCGCCGCCACCGAAGCGGCGCGCTGGCACCTCGCGTTGCAGGGCGACCTGGACAACATCGTGCTGAAGGCCCTGTCCAAGAGCCCATCCCGGCGCTACGCCTCGGTGGAACGCTTTCTCGACGACATCCAGTGCTTCCTGGACCACCGCCCGGTCGCCGCCCGCCGCCCCTCGCGCGCCCACCGGCTGCGGTTGTTCGTGCAGCGCCATGTCGGCGCCAGCGTGGCGACGGCGTGCGGATCGCTCGTGGCCATCGCCTTCGGCGGCGTCGCCATCTACCAGTACAACGAGGGCGTCGCCGCGCGGACGCGCACGGAGATCGTGCGCGACTTCATGTTCGACCTGGTCAACGATGCCGAGACCGACGACCGGCAGCCCGGCGCGGAACCCACCGGTCGCCAGATGGTCGGTGCAGCGATCGTCCGCGCGCGCGAGCGGTTCGCGACGCAGCCGCGCCTGCGCGGCGAGTTGCTGGCTGAACTCGGACGCATGCAGGGCCGCCTCGGCGACGATGCCGCGTCGGCGGCGTTGCTCGCGGAGGCCGTCGAGCTGCTGCGCCTCAACGCACCGCCCGGCGACGCGCCCTTGAACAAGGCGCGTGCCTACCTGGCGGCCGAGGACATGGGCAACGGCCACCCGGACACGGCCGCCGTGCTGGCACGCACCGTGCTCGCCGAGTGCGACGCCGGCACCGCCTGCGCCAAGGCCCGCTACTACGCCTGCACCGTGATGAGCCGCTACGAGTTGCAGCAGGGCCGGCTGGCCCAGGCCCTCGCCTGGAGCGTTCGCGGCGTGCGCGAGAGCGGGATCGGCTTTGGTCCGCAGCACACGGAGACGGCACTCGCCTTGCTCGCGCAGGCCGTGGTCGCGCGCCAGGCCGGCCAGCTGGAACTGTCCCGCCAGAGCCTGGACCAGGCCCTGGCCCAGAGCGAGACGGCGCGCCTGCGACTGTCCGACCGCATCTCCCTTTCAAGGACGCGCGCGGTGCTCAGCCTGGACTTCGGCGACTACGCGGACGCGCGCGATCGCCTGCGCAACATCCTGCCGCTGGCCCGCCTGGCCGGCGACCGCGCCGTGCTCTGGCGCCTGCTCGCCACGGTTCACCTGGCGCTCGGCGAAGCCGAGGACGCCCGCGACGCCGCGCAGGCCGCGGCCCGCGAGGCGGGCGGCCGCGGCGTCGAGGCGCTGCTCGCAAGCCAGGCGCACGCACGCGCCCTGGCCCTGCTGGAACCGGGCGCGGCGGCGGTCGCCGAACTCGATGGCGTGATCGATGGCTTGCGCCGCGCGGGCTACGCCGATCGGGCGATGGAGGTGCTGCGTGCACGACGCTATCGGGCCGAGGCGCAGATCCGCGCCGGCGAACGCCAGGCCGCCCTGGCCTCCCTGGTCGAACTCGTGGCCGACCAGCGACAGGCTTCCAAGGGCCAGGAAGTGGAGTTCGCCCAATCGCTCGATGCGCTGGGCATCGCCCGGCTCGCCGCCGGGCAGCCCGGCGAGGCCCTGGGGGCCCACGCGGAGGCGGCCCGACTCTATGCGCTCAAGCTGCCGCCCGGCCATCCGCTGGCGATCCGCAATGCGCTGTACGCCCACATCGCCGGCCGCGCGCTCGACCCGGCAATGCCGGTCGCGGACGATCTGGTGCGTGAGCTGCAGGACTATGCCGGCGCATCTTCCGCGCGCTCGCGCTGGCGCGCCGAGGCCGCCAGCGCCCTCGCCTGCCTGCGATCCGGTACGGCGACATGCGCGACCCTGTTCTAGGAATACATCATCGAAAGGTTGAGACATGCCCGACTCCACGCCCTCCCCGACCTCCTTGCGGAACCAGCGCGATCGACCCCTGCGACCCCGGCCGCCGGAGGAGACCCTGTCCCGACTCGCCACCTACCTGCAATCCATGGGCAACCTGTCCGCCTACGTCGACAGCCTCGAGGAGCCCGACGGCATCGCCCTGAAGACGTTCTCGGCCAACCCCGCCTGCAGCACGCTGCCCGTCCCGACCCTGCGCAACGTGGCCGTGGCGCAGGATCGGCTGGAGCGCGCCCGCCGCACGATCGAGATCCTGAACGAGACCACCGCGCGCGGTGACAAGGTGGCCTGGGCGCTGGTGTCGGCCGAGTGCCTGGACGCGCAGGGGCGCCCCGACGCCCGGCTGACGCGCGCGGTGGCATCCGCGCCGCCGATGCGCCACGAACCCGCCGCGGCGGGAGCGACGACGCTGCCGCGGCTGACACCCGCGCAGATCAAGGCGGGCATCGCATCCCGCCTGCGCGAGGGCGCAGACCTGGCGGCCTACTTCGTCGTCGACCCGCAGGGGTCGCTGCGGGTGCGAACCTTTCCGCCCAGCGGGAGCCTGCCGCCCGCCTGTCGGACGGGTCGGCCCGTGGACAAGAACCGCATCGGATTGCTGGGACAGGTGCTGCAGCAACTCAACGAGGCCCTGAAGACCGGCTCGACACCCGCGTTCGCGCTCCAGTGACGGCGATCGGGCCCCGGCGCGACCCGGGCCTGCCGATTGCCTGCCGAGTTGCACGATCGACAACGGAGAGTGCAATGAACACCCGAATCCTGAAGACAACGTTGGGCACGCTCGCCCTCGCCTGCTCCGGCATGGCGATGGCCGACGTCACCTTCTACGAGCATGACAACTACGCCGGCCGCGCGTTCACCGTGCACGATCCGATCGACAACTTCACGCGCATCGGCTTCAACGACCGCGCCTCGTCGGTGGTGGTCAACGGCCGCCCGTGGGAGGTCTGCGACGACGCGGGCTTCCGCGGCCACTGCTTCGTGCTGCGCCCGGGCAACTACCCGTCGCTGAGCTCGATGGGCCTGAACGACCGCGTCTCGTCGGCCCGCGAGACCGACCGCAACGGCCAGGTCCCCGACAACCGCTGGGCGCCCGCGCCGCTGCCGGGCCAGGTGACGTTCTACGAGCGCGACAACTTCCGCGGCCGCTCGTTCAGCACCACGTCCGACGTCGGCGACTTCCGCCGCTCCGGCTTCAACGACCGCGCCTCCTCGGTGACGGTGGTCGGCGACCGCTGGGAGGCCTGCGACGACGCCGGCTTCAGCGGCCACTGCGTGTTCCTGCGTCCCGGCAACTATCCCAGCCTGACGGCGATGGGCATGAACGACAGCATCTCGTCGGTGCGCCAGGTGCCCCCGGGCATGCCGGTGGCCGACAACCACTGGGCGCCCACGCCGCCGCCGGCCTACGACGCGCGACCGCGTCCGCAGGAGCAGCTGTTCCAGGCCCAGGTGATCGGCTCGCACGCGGTGTTCGGAACGCCGACGCAGAAGTGCTGGGTCGAGCAGACCGAGGTCAAGGACGAGCGCAACAAGGTGGGCGGCGCCGTGATCGGCGGCATCCTCGGCGGCATCCTGGGCCACCAGGTCGCGCGCGGCAACGGGGCCACCGTCGCCGGCGCGCTGGGCGGCGCGGTGGTGGGCGGGGCGATCGGCAACAGCAACGCCGGCACCCGCACGGAAGACGTCCAGCGCTGCCGCGACGTGCCGGCCTCGGGCCCGCCGCAATACTGGGACACGGTCTACACGTTCCAGGGCGTCGAGCACCACGTGCAGACCACGGCACCGGCCGGTGCGACGATCACCGTCAACCGCCAGGGTGAACCGCGGATCTGAGCGCGACGCAACCCCGACGACGGCGGCCACGGCCGCCGTCGTCCGTTTCAGCGCGCGTCCAGCGGCCGCTGGCGCGCGCCGCACAGCGCGCCCAGCGCCAGCACGACGGCCGAGCACAGGAAGCCGCGCTGCAGACCGCCCGGGCCATCGGCCAGCCGGCCCAGCAGGCTGGGGCCGAAGATCTGGCCCAGCGCGAACACGATCGTGAACGCGCCGATGCCGGACGCCCATGCGGTGGGCGCCAGGTTGTGGCGCACGAAGGCGGTCGTCGAGGCCACCACGGACAGGAAGGTGCAGCCGAACAGCAGGCACGACAGCGCCACCACCGCCGGCTGCGCGCCGAGCACCGGCAACAGGGTCGCGACCGCGAGGATGGCGTTGAGCAGGGCCAGCGCCTGGCCGCCGCGCACGCGGCGCAGCAGGCCGGCCCACAGCCAGGACGAGGCCACCACCCCGGCGCCCAGCAGGCCGTAGAACGCGGTGACCCATCCCGGGGCGATGCCCTGCTCGCGCAGCAGCGTGACGATGAAGGTCATGTAGCCGATGTAGCCGAGGCCGAACAGCAGGTAGCCCAGCAGCAGCATGGCCATCGGCCGCCAGGGCACGCGCACGCGGCCGGCCGCGGCGGTGCCGGCGCCGGTCTCGAGCAGGTCGGCCGACGCGCGCGTCACGCCGCAGGTGACGAGCGTGCACGCGAGCGACAGCGCGCCGAGCGCGATCCAGGCGGCGCGCCAGGGCAGCGGCGGCACGAGCGCCGTGGCGCCGAGGATGCCCAGCCCGGTGCCGCCGTAGTAGAGCCCGACGACCAGCCCCGGGTGCGCCGCGCGCGCCGACAGCCGCGTGGCCAGCAGCCCGCCGCCGACGAAGGTCGCGGCGCTGGCGACGCCCGCCAGGGTTCGCAATGCAAACAGCGCCGCATCGCTGGGTGCGAAGGCATGCGCCACGAGGATGGCCGCGGCGGCCAGGCCGCCGGCCACCAGCACGCGCAGCGCGTCGTGGCGCGCGAACCAGCGCGGCGCCAGCAGCGCGCCGCCCAGGTAGCCGGCCGCGTTGGCGGTGTTCATCGCGCCGGCGGTGAAATAGCTCCAGTGCAGCTCGACCCGCATCGGCGGCAGCAGCAGCGCGTAGGAAAACCGCGCCAGCCCCAGCGAGACGGCGGCGGCCAGCGCGAGGGCGCAGGCGAGGGGCAGCGGGCTGCGCGGCGGGGGCGTCGGGACGATCACGCGACGAGTATCCCGCCCGGCGCGGGGCGTGTCTGTCGGGAGTCGCCACGGTGGCGCGGCGAGGCCGCTGCCGCCCGGGTTCTTGGGACCGCGCCCATTTGCGCCGAGAATGGCGGGGTTTCCCGCATCCCGACCCTCGGCCTCGACATGACCACCATTCTCCAGAACCTGCCCGCCCAGCAAAAGGTCGGCATCGCTTTTTCCGGCGGCCTCGACACCAGCGCCGCGCTGCACTGGATGCGCCTGAAGGGCGCGATCCCCTACGCGTACACCGCCAACCTGGGCCAGCCCGACGAGCCGGACTACGACGAGATTCCCCGCAAGGCGATGCAGTACGGCGCCGAGAAGGCGCGCCTGATCGACTGCCGCGCACAGCTGGTGGCCGAGGGCATCGCCGCGCTGCAGAGCGGCGCGTTCCACATCACCACCGCCGGCAGCACGTACTTCAACACGACGCCGCTGGGGCGCGCCGTCACCGGCACGATGCTGGTGTCGGCCATGAAGGAGGACGACGTCAACATCTGGGGCGACGGCAGCACCTTCAAGGGCAACGACATCGAGCGCTTCTACCGCTACGGGCTGCTCGCCAACCCGTCGCTGAAGATCTACAAGCCCTGGCTGGACCAGCTGTTCATCGACGAGCTGGGCGGCCGCGCCGAGATGTCGGAGTTCCTGAACAAGGCGGGCTTCGGCTACAAGATGTCGACGGAGAAGGCCTACTCCACCGACTCCAACATGCTGGGCGCCACGCACGAAGCCAAGGATCTCGAGCACCTGAGCAGCGGCATGAAGATCGTCCAGCCCATCATGGGCGTGGCGTTCTGGCGCGACGACGTGGAGGTCCGGCGCGAGGAGGTGTCGGTGCGCTTCGAGCAGGGCATGCCCGTGGCGCTGAACGGCCAGACCTTCGACGACCCGGTGGCGCTGCTGCTGGAGGCCAACCGCATCGGCGGCCGCCACGGCCTGGGCATGAGCGACCAGATCGAGAACCGCATCATCGAGGCCAAGAGCCGCGGCATCTACGAGGCCCCGGGCCTGGCGCTGCTGTTCATCGCCTACGAGCGCCTGGTCACCGGCATCCACAACGAGGACACGATCGCGCAATACCGCGACAACGGCCGCGCGCTGGGCCGCCTGCTGTACCAGGGCCGCTGGTTCGACTCGCAGGCGTTGATGCTGCGCGAGACCGCGCAACGCTGGGTGGCCAGCGCCATCACCGGCGAGGTCACCCTCGAACTGCGCCGCGGCAACGACTGGTCGCTGCTCAATACCGAGTCGCCCAACCTCACCTACAAGCCGGAGCGCCTGACGATGGAAAAGGGCGCGCTGAGCTTCACGCCGGCCGACCGCATCGGCCAGCTGACCATGCGCAACCTCGACATCCAGGACACGCGCGAGAAGCTGCTGAACTACGCCAAGAACGGGCTGCTCGGCTCGGGCACCGGCACCGCGATGCTGCGGCTGGGCGACCAGGCCGAGGACTGAACCGAGGCGCTCCGCCGGCGCGAGGTCGACGGCCGCGCGCCGCGGGGCTCAGTGGTAAATCTGGGCGTTGGCCACCGAGGTGTAGCTGTCCGAGTTGCCGCCCACGACGAGTACGGTGCCATCACCCAGCAGCGTTGCCGTGAATTCAGAGGAGGCAATGGGAAGCGCGCCGGTGACGCTGAACGTTCCGGACGTCGCATCGAACAATTCGTTCGTTGCACCCAGCACCAACACCCTTCCATCGCCGAGCGTCACAATTGCATCCCGCTCGCTGTGATGGCCTGTGAGCAACGATCCCACCGCGGTGTAGCCGTTCGTTGCAGGATCGAAGACCGCGGCGTTGAAGGCATCTTGAAAGCCGCTGATTTCGCCACCCGCAACAAGAACGCGTCCATCGGCAAGGCGCGACGCCAGGTAGAAGATCGTCGCCACCGGCGGCGCTCCCGTCGCGACGGCATTGCTTCCGGAAGAATCGAAGATCCCGGACGCCCTAACCTGGAAATGCCCCAGGTCTTCGTTGTACATGGCACCCGGCACCAGCACCTGCCCGCCATTCAATCCGATCGCTGTCTCACCAAGACCGCCTCCGAGCGGGTCCAGAGCGGAGGTGAAGGACCCGGCTAGGGGGTCATAGATTTCAACAGTGGTACTCACGGTCGAGCTGGCCCACGCCTCGCCACCGGCAATCAGGACATTCCCGTTCACGAGCCTGACTGCGGTATGGCGCCATCTCGAGCTCGACATTTGACCGGTGGCCGTGAATTGCCCAGTCACTGGATCGTAGAGCTCGGCCCCCGCGCTACCACCTCCGGCGATCAATACCCTTCCATCGGCCAGCAGCGTGGCTGTGTGAAGGGTGCGAGCCTGAAGCAACGACCCGGTCGCCTGGAACGACCCCGTCGCAGGGTCGTACAACTCCGCTTCCAGCACGTCGACGGCGCCCCCGGTCTGGGCGTGGCTGCCGCCCGCGATCAGCACCTTGCCGTTGGCCAGCAGCGTGGCCGTGTGGCCGGAGCGCGGGTGCACCATCGTGCCGCCCAGCGTGAAGAACCCGGAACTCAGCGTGACGGACGTCGTGGCGGTGGTCGCGCCACCCGCGTCGTTCGTGACGGTCAGCGTATAGGTCTGGTTGGCGGCAGGGCTCACGCTGACGCTGCCGCCCGACACGATGGCCAGGTTGCCCGGCGTGATGACCCCCGAGCCGCCCGCGAAGGCCGCCGACAGCGTGGCACTGCCGCCGCCGGAGATGCTGGCGGGCGTCGCCGTGAACGACGAGATCACCGGCACCGCATCCACCGCCACCGCCACGGTGGCCGTGGCCGTCGTGCCAGCGGGGTTGGTGGCCGACAGGGTGTACTGCGTCGAGGCCGTGGGCGAGACCGTCTTGCTGGTGGCCGTGCCGACGTCGCCGACGCCATGGTCGATCGTGACCGTCGTCGCGCCCGTGGTCGTCCAGCGCAGCACGGTGCTCTGGCCCGCGGTGATCGCGCTCGTGTCGACCGCGAAGCTCGTGATGGCGGGAACCGCGTTGATCGTGGATTGCGCCGTGCCGGCCGGCGACGCGTGGCCCGCGGCGTCGGTGGCGACCACGCTCAGGCCGACCACGCCGGTGGCACCCGCGGTGAACACCACGGTCGCGCCCTGGCCACCGGAGGTGATGACCCCGCCGTTGATGGTCCAGGCATAGGTCCATCCGGACTGGGCCGGGACCGTGGCGACATAGCCCGCCCCGCCGGCCGTCACGTTCGCGGGGGCGCTGACGGTCGGGGCCGCGGGCCCTCCGCCGCCGCCGCCACCGCCGCCGCAGGCGGCCAACAGGAGCGCCAGCCCGCCAGACAGGCAGGCGCGGACGAACCCCATTCGTCGAATGTTCATTCTGACTTCTCCCTGTCGATTCTCTTGTGCCGGCACGGTGCGCCCTGGCATCTCGATGCTACCCGACCAGCAGGTGCAAAGGTCAGCGCGACCCGACCCGCTGCAGCAGGCACACCGCCCGCGTCTCGATGGCCCGGCCCTCGCCCACCGGCCCCATCTTCTCGGCCGTCTTCGCCTTCACGTTGACCTGGTCCACCTCGACGCCCAGCGCCACCGCGATCCGCAGGCACATCGCGGCGATGTGCGGCGCCATCTTCGGCGCCTGGGCGACGATGGTCGAGTCCACGTTGACCGGCTCCCAGCCGGCCGCGCGCACGCGGCGGGCGGCTTCGGCGAGCAACGCGATGGAGTCGGCGCCCTTGAAGGCCTCGTCGGTGTCGGGGAAGTGGCGGCCGATGTCGCCCAGGCCGGCGCCGCCCAGCAGCGCGTCGGTGATGGCGTGGCACAGCGCGTCGGCGTCGGAGTGGCCCAGCAGGCCGGCCACGTGCGGGATGGTGACGCCGCCCAGGATCAGCGGGCGGCCGGCGTGCAGCTGGTGGGTGTCCCAGCCCTCGCCGATGCGGAACGGTGCGGTCATGGCGTCACTTTCGGAGGGGCGAAGGAACGGGTGCGCAGCAGGCGCTCGGCGAGCGCGAAGTCCTCGGGCCAGGTCACCTTGATGTTCTCGAAGTCGCCACGTACCAGGCGCGGCGCGTGGCCCGCGCCTTCCATCGCGCTGGCCTCGTCGGTGATCGCCAGGTCGGGCCGGGCGAAGGCGGCGCGCAGGGCGTCGCGCAGCATGCCGATGCGGAACATCTGCGGTGTCTGCGCGGCCCACATCGCCTCGCGCGGCACGGTGGCGGCCACGCGATCGGCGGCGTCGGCGCGCTTGAGCGTGTCGGGCAGCGGCATCGCCAGCAGGCCGCCCACCGCGTCGTCGCGGCAGGCATCGACCAGCCGGCGGACCGACTCGGGGTGGATCAGGCAGCGGGCCGCGTCGTGCACCAGCACCCAGTCGCGGGCATGGGCGCCGCGGCCGAGCAGGTCGTGCAGGCCGGCGTAGACGGTCTCGGCACGCGTGCGGCCGCCGACCTTGGCCGACCAGCAGGCGCCAGCGGCCTCGGCATCGCCCTCGGCCGCGAGCGCGTCGAACTGCGTGTCGCCGGGCGACAGCACCACCAGCGTGGCGTCGAGTTCCTTCACGCGCGCGAGCGCCTCCAGCGTCCACAGCACCAGGGCGCGGCCGGCCAGGGACTCGTACTGCTTGGGACCGGCGGCGCCGGAGCGCGTGCCGAAGCCGGCGCACGGCACCAGGGCGAAGAAGCGGGGGACGGACGCGAGGGAATCACCTCGCTGCGGGCTTGTCATGGGGCCTGATTCTAGAATCCCCTCCACTGCCGCTCGATTCAGCGAGCTTCACGCCTTGCCGGCGCACCGGTTGCCCTCCCTCCGCGGAGCCCACCGACGCGTCCAAGGCGTGTCCTCATTTCAACGCCCCCATGCAACTGCCTTCGCTCGTTCCCGGACAACGCTACACGCTGCCCCGCCCGCCCGGCGCGGCCGACGCGCTGCTGATCGCCCACCTGGCGTCCGCGCGCGCGGCGCAAGGCCAGCTGACGCTGGTGGTGTGCGCCGAGCCGGCCGACAGCCAGCGCCTGGCCGACGAGCTGCCCTTCTTCGCGCCGCACCTGCGCATCGCCGTGTTCCCCGACTGGGAGACGCTGCCGTACGACCAGTTCTCGCCGCACCAGGACCTGGTCTCGGAACGCCTGGCCACGCTGTGGCGCCTGTACCGAAAGAGCCAGGGCCTGGGCAGCGCCAATACCGGCGTGCCGGTGGCCGCGGCGCGCGGCAAGGCGGCACCGGATCCGACCAAGAGCGTGAACGCGAACAAGGAGGACGACGAAGGCGTCGACGTCGTCATCCTGCCGGCCAGCACCGCGCTGACCCGCCTCGCGCCGCCGTCGTTCCTGGCCGCCACCACGTTCAACTTCAAGCAGAAGTCGCGCCTGGACGAGGCGGCGCTGCGGGCCCAGCTGACCCTGGCCGGCTACTCGCACGTCAGCTCGGTGGTGTCGCCGGGCGAGTACGCGGTGCGCGGTGGCCTGATCGACCTGTTCCCGATGGGCTCCAACGTGCCCTACCGCGTGGACCTGTTCGACAACGAGGTCGACTCGATCCGCACCTTCGACCCCGACACCCAGCGCAGCCTCTACCCGGTGCCGCAGGTGCGCCTGCTGCCGGGCCGCGAGTTCGCGCTCGACGAGGCCTCGCGCAAGGCGTTCCGCGTGCGCTGGCGCGAGCGCATCGAGGGCGACCCGACCAAGGCGCGGCTGTACAAGGACATGGGCAACGGCATCGCCGGCGGCGGCATCGAGTACTACCTGCCGCTGTTCTTCGACGAGACCGCGACGATCTTCGACTACCTGCCCGGCTCCGCCACGCTGGTGCTGCACGGCGCCGTCGACGACGCGCTCCAGCGCTTCTGGACCGACACGCGCGACCGCCATCGCTTCCTGAAGGCCGACCCCGACCGACCGATCCTGCCGCCCGAGGACATCTTCCTGAAGAGCGAGCAGTTCTTCGACGCGACACGCGCCTTCGGAACGCTGTCGCTGCGCCCCGCCGTCCCGCCGGTCGCAGGTCCGACCTGGCTCTCGGGAGGCGAGGATCACATCCGAGCCGAACCGAGCTCCCCCTCGGGGGGCAGCGACGGGATGAGCGTGGGGGCAGATACCTCTTGGGCACGGCCGCTGCCGGACGTCAGCGTCGAACGCGGCGCCACCGCCCCGCTGGCCCGCCTGCAGCGCCACGTCGACACGACTTCGTACCGCATCCTGCTGGTGGCCGACAGCGAAGGCCGGCGCGAGACGCTGCTGGACATGCTGCGCGACCACGCGATCGAACCGATCAGCGTGGGCACGCTGGCCGAGTTCGAGGCCAGCGAGGAGAAGGTGGCGATCACCGCAGCGCCGATCAGCGAGGGCTTCTTCTGGTTCGAGCCCGACGCGGCCGTGCCGCGCACGATCCAGTTCATCACCGAGAACGAGCTGTTCGCCACCGGCACCACGCCGCGCCGGCGCCGCCGCGGACAGGAGCAGGTCAGCAGCGTCGACGCGCTGATCAAGGACCTGTCGGAGCTCAAGCTGGGCGACCCGGTCGTCCACGCCGCGCACGGCATCGGCCGCTACATGGGCCTGATCAACATCGACCTGGGCGAGGGCCCCAGCGAATTCCTGCACCTGGAATATGCCGACAAGGCCACGCTGTACGTGCCGGTCGCCCAGCTCGCGCTGATCAGCCGCTACACCGGCGTCTCGGCCGAGGAGGCGCCGCTGCACAAGCTGGGCTCGGGCCAGTGGGACAAGGCGCGCCGCAAGGCCGCCGAGCAGGTGCGCGACGCCGCGGCCGAGCTGCTGAACCTGTACGCGCGCCGCGCCGCGCGCGACGGCTACTCGCACCGCTTCTCGCCGCACGACTACGAAGCCTTCGCCGCCAGCTTCGGCTTCGAGGAAACGCCCGACCAGCGCGCCGCCATCCACGCGGTGATCCAGGACCTGGTCAGCCCCAAGCCGATGGACCGGCTGGTCTGCGGCGACGTCGGCTTCGGCAAGACCGAGGTCGCGCTGCGCGCGGCCTTCGTCGCGGTGCACGGCGGCAAGCAGGTGGCGCTGCTGGCGCCCACCACGCTGCTGGCCGAGCAGCACTTCCAGACCATCAGCAGCCGCTTCGGCCAGTGGCCGGTGAAGGTGGCCGAGATGTCGCGCTTCCGCACCGCCAAGGAGGTGGCGGCCGCGATGAAGGGGCTGGAGGACGGCAGCATCGACATCATCGTCGGCACCCACAAGCTGCTCTCGGGCGACGTGAAGTTCAAGCGCCTGGGGCTGCTGATCGTTGACGAGGAACACCGCTTCGGCGTGCGCCACAAGGAGGCGATGAAGGCGCTGCGCGCCGAGGTGGACGTGCTCACCCTCACCGCCACGCCGATCCCGCGCACGCTGGGCATGGCGCTGGAAGGCCTGCGCGACCTGTCGGTGATCGCCACCGCGCCGCAGCGCCGGCTGGCCATCAAGACCTTCGTGCGCAACGAGAGCCAGGGCACCATCCGCGAGGCGGTGCTGCGCGAGCTCAAGCGCGGCGGCCAGTGCTACTTCCTGCACAACGAGGTCGAGACGATCCGCAACCGGCTCGAGAAGCTGCAGGAGCTGATCCCCGAGGCGCGCATCGCGATCGCCCACGGCCAGATGCCCGAGCGCGAGCTGGAGGCCGTGATGCGCGACTTCGTCGCCCAGCGCATCAACGTGCTGCTGTGCTCCACCATCATCGAGACGGGCATCGACGTGCCCACCGCCAACACCATCGTCATCAGCCGCGCCGACAAGTTCGGCCTGGCGCAGCTGCACCAGCTGCGCGGCCGCGTCGGCCGCTCCCACCACCAGGCCTACGCCTACCTGATGGTGCCCGACGTGGAGGGCCTGACCAAGCAGGCGGCGCAGCGCCTGGACGCGATCCAGGCGATGGAGGAGCTCGGCTCGGGCTTCTACCTGGCCATGCACGACCTGGAGATCCGCGGCGCCGGCGAGGTGCTGGGCGAGAACCAGAGCGGCAACATGATGGAGGTCGGCTTCCAGCTGTACAACGACATGCTGTCCGAGGCGGTGCGCGCGCTGAAGTCGGGCCGCGAGCCCGACCTGCTGTCGCCCACCGGCGCCTTCGGCGGCGGCATCGACATCAAGCTGCACGCCCCCGCCCTGCTGCCCGACGCCTACTGCGGAGACGTGCAGACCCGGCTGTCGCTGTACAAGCGCCTGGCCACCGCCGAGCGTCCCGAGACGCTGGACAACCTGCTCGAGGAGATCACCGACCGCTTCGGCAAGCTCCCCGCCCAGGGCCAGACGCTGTTCGACACCCACCGCCTGCGCGTGCTCGCGAAGAGCTACGGCGTGCTGAAGGTGGACGCCAACCCCAAGGTCATGAACATCACCTTCCGGCCCAACCCGCCGATCGACCCGATGCGCATCATCGAGCTGGTGCAGAAGAACCGCAGCGTCAAGCTGGCCGGCAACGACCGGTTGCGCATCGATCGCGAGATCGCCGAGCCGCACGACCGGGCCCAGTACGTGCGCGACCTCCTGCGCTCGCTCGGCCCGCCGAAGGCGCCCGAGGCCTGAGCGGGGCGCCGCGCTGGCGCACCGGGTGAGCCCGTGCCCGGGCGACAATGGACGCCATGAACCCGGTCTCCAGCTCCCTGCTCGTCGTCTTCGCCCTGCTCTTCATCGTCGCGCTGGTCGTCGGCCTGGCCGTCGGCCTGCGACTGGCGCGCGCCCGGGCGCAGTCGCAGGTCGACGCCGCGCTGGCACAGGCCGGCGGCGCCGCCCAGGTGGAGCTCGCCCAGGCCCGCGAGCGGCTGCGCGCGGGCGAGCAGGCGCTGGCCGCGCTGCAGGCCGACCTGGCGCGCGCCCGCGCCGAGGCCGACAGCGTGCGCGCCGACGTGCTGAGGGTGTCCGCCAGCGAAGCCCAGAAGCACCAGCACGCCGCTTCGCTCGCCGAACGCGTGGCCGAACTGGAAACCCGGGCGCGCGAGGCGGCCGCCCTGCTCGAGAACCGCAACGCGGCACTGCAGACGGCCCACGCCGAGCTCGCCCACGCCCGCACGCGCGCCGACGCGGACCGCGCGAGCGCGCAGGAGAAGCTGCAGCTGCTCACCGACGCGAAGACGGCGCTGTCGGACCAGTTCAAGACGCTGGCCACCGAGATCCTCGAGGAGAAGTCCAGGCGCTTCGCCGAGCAGAACCAGCAGAACCTGGGCACCCTGCTCGACCCGCTGCGCACGCAGCTCAGCGAGTTCAAGGGCAAGGTCGAGGAGGTCTACGTCAAGGAAGGCCAGGAGCGCTTCGCGCTGACCGAGCAGGTCAAGCAACTGATGGAGCTGAACAAGACCCTCAGCCGCGACGCCACCAACCTGACCAACGCGCTCAAGGGCTCCGCCAAGACCCAGGGCAACTGGGGCGAGCTGATCCTCGAGCGGGTGCTGGAGGCCTCGGGCCTGGAGAAGGGCCGCGTCTACCACGTGCAGGTGAGCCAGCGCGACGCCGAGGGCAACCTGCAGCAGCCCGACGTCGTCATCGACCTGCCGCAGGAGCGCAAGCTGGTGGTCGACGCCAAGGTCTCGCTGGTGGCCTACGACCGCTTCGCCTCGGCGTCCGGCGACGAGGAACGCGCGCTGGCCGTGCGCCAGCACCTGGACTCGGTGCGCGCGCACATCAAGGGCCTGTCGGCCAAGAACTACCAGGCCCTGTACGGCGTGAAGTCGCTGGACATGGTGGTGATGTTCGTGCCGATCGAACCCGCGTTCATGCTGGCCGTCACCAGCGACGAGGCGCTGTTCATGGAGGCCTGGCAGCGCAACGTGCTGCTGGTGAGCCCGTCCACGCTGCTGTTCGTGGTGCGCACCATCGCCCACCTGTGGCGCCAGGAGGCGCAGACGCGCAACGCGCAGGACATCGCCAAGCGCGGCACCGAGCTCTACGACAAGCTGGCCGCGTTCGTGGCCGACCTGCAGAAGGTGGGCGCCAAGCTGAAGGACGCGCAGTCGGCCTACGAGGAGGCCGAGAAGAAGCTGTCCACCGGAAAGGGCAACGTGATCCGGCAGGCCGAGATGCTCAAGGGCCTGGGCCTGAAGACCAGCAAGACGCTGCCGCCCACGCTGGTCGACGCGTCGCACGACGGCGACGGCCTGCCGGCGATCGCCGGCGAGGCCGGGACCCCGCCGCCCTCGCTGTTCGACGGCCTCGAGGGCCTCGAAGGCCTCCAGGGCGAAGCCTAGCGGGCCAGCACGCCGCCTCAGGCGACGCGGCCGCCGACCCGTCCCAGCCAGTACACCGCCTGCGCCATCGCCCGCTCCGCGCCGGGCCGACCCTCGGCCAGCAGCGCCAGCGCGTCCGAGATCAGCTGCTCGATGCGCGGGGCACCCAGCGTCAACGCCGCGGTGCGGCAGGCGTCGGCCTTCTGCGTGAAGACCGTCCGGGCCTGCGGGCCGGCGTCCGGCGCCGCCAGTTGCAGCGCGAGCGCGGCCAGGCCCTGCACCTGCTGCATGAAGGCGCCCACGTAGCGGGCATGGCGCGCGGCGTCGACGCGCAGCCGGGCCGTCGCGGCATCGACCGGTTCCAGGATGCCGGCGTCGAGCTGCGCCAGCACGCGCAGGATGCGGATCACCGTGTCCGGGCCGACCGGCTTGACGAGAAAGCCCTGCAGGTCGGCACGCGTCGCGTCCAGCACGGTGGCGCGGTCGGCGGTGGAGGTGATCAGCATCGCCGGCACGCGCTTCAACGCGGGCGCGGCCCGCAGGCGCGCGACCAGCGCCAGGCCGTCGGGCGGCGGCATGCGCACGTCCAGGCAGACCAGGTCGAAGCAGCGTTCGGTGTCCAGCGCCGCCCACGCGGCGGCGCCGTCCTCGGCGAACACGATCTCCGGGTTGCCGCACTGGCGCAGCACGTCCTCCATCGCAAGGCGCGAGACGAGGTCGTCGTCGGCGACCAGGATGCGCATGGCCGGCCTCCCTGATTCTGCTGTCGGCATCGCGGGCATCAGTGGGCGGTCATCCAGTCGTCGATGCTTTCCTGCAGGGCGGCCCAGTGGCGCTCGACGCCCGCGTCGTCCGCGCCGTCGCAGGCCTCCTCGAGGCCACCGGCGTCCTCGGCCATCTGCTCGCTGTGGATGTAGTAGGCACTGCCCTTGATGTTGTGGGCGATGCGCGCCGCGCGCGGGAAGTCGCGCTGCGCGATCGCCTCGCCGAGATCGGCCAGCAGGCGCGGCGTCTCGCTGCGGAAGGCATCGGCCAGGCGCTCGGACAGCGAACGCACGGCCGGCGCGGCGGGCGGCGCCGGCGGCGGCTTGGCCGCGGCATCGGCCAGCGCGGCCTCGGCGGCGTCGACTGACGCCGCGTCGGGTTCGCCGTCGAGGAACAGCGCGTCGAGCGCGGCGGTGGAGCCGCCGGCCATGGCCATCGTGTCGAGCACCGGCCGCAGCTCGCGGCCGCGGGCACGCAGCGCCTCCACCGCCCGGTGCAGCGCCTGGGCCAGCAGGCGCTCGTCCAGGGGCTTGGACAGGAAGTCGTCCATGCCGGCGGCCAGGCACAGCTCGCGGTCGTTGCCGGTGGCGTTGGCGGTCAGCGCGATCATGCGGATGCCCGGATCGAGCACCCAGGTCTCGCCGATGCCGCCGGCGCGGATCGCGCGCGCCGCCGCGAGGCCGTCCATGACGGGCATGCGACCGTCCATCAGGATGACGTCGAAGTTCTCCTCCGCGCAGCGCTGGACGGCCTGCAGGCCGTTCTCGACGAAGCTGACGTCGTGGCCCAGCCCCTGCACGAAGGCCTGCACGATCACGCGGTTGGTGTGGCCGTCCTCGGCGCACAGCACGTTCAGCCGGCAGTCGAACGGCGGCACCGGCTCCTCGCGCACGGTGCTCACCGGCGCGCCGATGGCCACCGGCAGCGCGACGCGGAAGGTGCTGCCGACGCCCGGCGCGCTGCGCAGCGTGATCTCGCCGGCCATGCCCTCGACCAGGGCCCGCGTGATGGTCAGGCCCAGGCCGGTGCCGCCGTACTTGCGCGTGGTGGTGACGTCGGCCTGCTCGAAGCTGCTGAACAGGCGCTGCTGGGCCTCGTGCGAGATGCCGATGCCGGTGTCCTCGACCTCGATCTCCAGCAGCAGCCGGCCCGTCTCCGTCGAACCACAGCCCACGCGCAGCTCCACGGTGCCGACCTCGGTGAACTTGAGCGCGTTGCCGATAAGGTTGAGCAGGATCTGGCGCAGCCGCATCGGGTCGCCGCGCAGCCACTGCGGCACGTTCGGGTCGATGTCGCTCAGCAGCGAGAGGCCCTCCTCCTGGGCCCGCAGGTCCAGCAGCTCGACCAGCGACTGCACCAAGTCGCGCAGGTCGAAGTCCACCGTCTCGAAGCCCATCTTGCCGGCCTCGATCTTGGAGTAGTCGAGGATGTCGTTGATGATGGCCAGCAAGGCCTCGGCGTTGCCCAGCGCCAGCGACACGCGCGAGCGCGACGCTGGCGGCATCGGCTCGCGCAACCCCAGCTGCAGCATGCCGATGATGCCCGACAGCGGCGTGCGCAGCTCGTGGCTCATGGTGGCCAGGAACAGCGACTTGGCGCGCGTGGCCTCCTCGGCCTTGTCGCGGGCCTGGCGCAGCGCTTCTTCCTGGCGCTTGTGGGCCCGCGCGTCGCGCATGAACGCCGTGGCGGCCCAGCCGCGATCGTTGCGGTAGGCGGTCAGCGACAGCTCCACCGGCAGCGCCCGGCCGCCGGAGTCGACCGCGTCGAACTCGATGACCGCGCCCGAGAACATCTCGTCGCCCGCGTCGCACAGCGCCGCGATGCCGTCGGTGGCGGCCACGAGCCTGGGCAGTGGCAGCACTTCGCTGACCGGCCGCCCCAGTGCCTGCGCCGCGCTGCGGCCGAACAGCCGTTCGGCGGCCGGGTTCCAGTACGACAGCGCGCCGCGCTCGTCGAAGCTGATCACCGCGTCGGTGGCCGCCTGCAGCATCAGCTCGACGCGCTCCTGCTGGGCGCGAAACGCGAGCTCGCCGGCCAGCCGGCGCTGCTGCTGGACGACGACGTTGACGATCAGCGTCAGCGACGACACGCTGAGCAGGAACAGGAACAGCGACGCCATGTGCGTGGCCGGATCGGCACTGGCGCTGCCGGGCGCGGTCAGCTGCAGCGTGATCGTGATGAGCCCGCAGACCATCACCGCCGAGTGCACGAACAGCGGCGGGAACTTGATGGCCGCCCACACCAGCAACGGCAGGGCCACGAAGCCCACCACGTGCACCGGCACGTTCCAGACCCGGGTGATGGACCAGCCCAGCACGCTGGCGCCCAGGGCGCAGGCCATGAACCAGAGCTGTTCCTGCGACAGCTGAATCACGCGCGGCAGCAACGACTCGGTGCGCACCGGCAAGCGTGCGGCGGCCGGGCGCGGCAGGCGCGGCACCCGGCGGCGCTCGGGCACGCCCGGCTGCGGCAGGGCGCGCACGCCCGGGTGGAAGCGCGCCTCGAGCCAGCGCGCCCACGAGAGCAGCGCCGGCATGCAGATCAGGCAGCCGAAGACGTCGCCGATCATCGACTGCATCCAGTAGCCGGACCAGCCGTAGGCGATGCAGCGCCGGGTGCCGGCCATGCCGCAATAGCCGGCGGTGGCACCGGCGCCGTTGACGAAGGCGAACAGCACGCCCAGGCCCATCATCATCATGACGGCACGCACCGTGTCGAGGCGGCCGCTGAAATGCACGCGCCGGGCGGTCCAGTGCACGGCGGCGGCCGCGACGAGCATGGACAGCGGCTCGACGAACGCCCACCGATCGTGCGTCCAGTCGTGGATGCTGCCGTCGACGAAGTCGTAGGCGATGTAGATGGCCGCGCCGAGCAGGCAGCGCGGGCCGTAGAGGATGCCGGCCACGCAGGCCACGGCGGCCGGCGGCCACACGGGCGTCAGGTAGCCGTTGTCGTTGAAGACGAAGCCCAGCCGCGCCGCCAGCCAGAACAGCAGCGTGACGCCCAGCATCAGGATCAGGTCGCGACGGGATTTCCGGGACAGCACGCGCAGGGGCTTTCAAAAGACCGGTCGGTGCGCCGCATGCAGCCATGGCATGCGGCAACGCGTCCGGATTGTCCTGCGGATTTCACGTCGAGTGGCATGAAATGCGAGCAAAACGCGCAATGACGAAGCCTGGGGCGCCGGGAAGTGAAGCGTCGCGCCTCCGCGCCGCCATAAAATAGCGGGCTATCCACCGCCTGCATCCCATGAGCCTCGATCTCCCGAGCGGCCTCGTCGTCCGCGGCTTCAACCCGCCGTTGCGCCTCGCCGACTTCCGCCTGGCGGCGTTCGACATGGATTCGACGCTGATCGACATCGAATGCGTCGACGAGATCGCCGCCGCCGTGGGCCTGAAGGCCGAGGTCGCCGCCATCACCGAGGCGACGATGCGCGGCGAGATCGCCGATTTCAAGGAAAGCCTGCGCCGCCGCGTGGCGCTGCTGGCCGGCGTGCGCGAGGAAGCCCTCCACGAGATCTGGACGAACACGCTGCACCTGAATCCCGGCGTCGAGAACTTCCTGGCCACCCTGCGCGAGGCGGGGCTGAAGACCTTGCTCGTGTCCGGCGGGTTCACCTTCTTCAGCGACCGCGTGGCGCAGCGCCTGGCCATGGACTACACCCGCGCCAACGTGCTGGAGATGGTGGATGGCGCCCTCACCGGCCGCGTGCTCGCCCAGCCCTGGGGCGACATCGTCGACGGCCTGGAAAAGCGCCGCACGCTGCTGCAGACCTGCGAGCACCTGGGCATCCCGCCGAGCCAGGCCATCGCGGTGGGCGACGGCGCCAACGACCTGCCGATGATGGCCGCGGCCGGGTTGTCGATCGCGTACCACGCCAAGCCGGCGGTGCGCGCGCAGGCCATGCTGGCCATCAACGAGGGCGGGATGGACGACGCCCTGGCCGTCCTCCGGTAGGGCTCAGGCGGCGCTGGCGACCAGCGGGCGGGCGTCGACGCTGGAGAACCAGTCGGCGTAGGGCGAATTCTTGGCCAGGGTGCGGTTGTAGTCCGGCGCACCGTCCTTCCACCACACCTTGCCGCGTTCGCCGAGTCCGACCTGGGCGGCGGCGATGAGCTGGCGGGCCGCCGCGATGGCGTCCTCGTCGCCGGCGGCCTTGGCCGACTTCAGCGCGCGCCGGCCGTTGAGCAGTTCGCGGATGTAGCGCACCTTCGCAGCGGCCGCCAGCGACGGATTGGCGGCGCGCCAGAGGCGGCCCTGGATCACGGTGTAGCGCCCGTCCGGTGTCGTCAGCTCGGAAGTCATCCGGCAATGTAGACGAGCGTTCAGGGGGGATTGATGCGAAAAGCTACCGGAATACCCCCTTCCGATACAGCTTGATACATGAAAGGCCGGCCCGGCCTAGCGGCTCAGCTGTTCCCAGGCCTTGTCCAGCCGCTTGACGCTCACCGGCTGCGGCGTGCGCAGTTCCTGCGCGAACAGGCTCACCCGCAATTCCTCCAGCAGCCAGCGGTATTCGGCCAGGCGCGCGTCGACGGCGCCCTTGCGGTCGGCCAGCGCCCGCAGGTAGCGCTGCTCCACCGGGCGCAGCTCGGCCAGGCGCTGGGCGTCGCGCGCGGGCTCGGCGCGCAGCTTGTCCAGGCGCAGCGCGATGCCCTTGAGGTAGCGCGGCAGGTGCTGCAGCTGCGCCCACGGCGTCGTGGCGACGAAGCGCCGCGGCATCAGGCGCTGGAGCTGCGCCTGCACGTCGTCGACGACCTCCCTGGGCGCGCGGGCATCCTTGAGCTTGCGCGTGGCGGCGGCGTACTCCACCAGCACCGCGTGCGCCTGGCGCGCCACCTCCTGCGCGATGAGGTTCAGGCGGCTGCGGCCGACCTCGAGGCGGCGGCGGAAGTCGACCTCGTCGGCGGGCAGGGGCTCCTCGAGGAATGCGCGGTCGATGGCGACGTCGACGATCTGCTCGCGCAGTTCCTCGGCCGTGCCCAGGGGCATGAAGTACACCGACATCTTCACCAGGTCGGGGATGTTGCGCTCGAGGAACTTGAGCGGCTCCTTCAGCGACAGCGCCAGCAGCCGGCGCAGCCCGGCGCGGTGCCTGGCGGCCGCCACGTCGGGCTCGTCGAACACCTCGATCTCGACGTGCGAGCCCTTGTCGATCAGCGCGGGAAAGCCGATCAGCGTCTGGCCGCCCTTGGCGATCTCCATCAGCTCGGGCAGTTGGCCGAAGGTCCAGGCCGTGTACCTGGCCGCGACGACCGGGGCCGCGGGCGCCGACGCCGGCGGCGACTCCGCGCGGGCGCCGACGCCCCGGCCTGCCGGCGCGGGCGCGGGCGCCGGGGCCGCGACGGCCGGCGCAGCGGACGGCAGCTTCAACGCCGCCAGCGCCTGGAACGCCGACCGCGCCTGGCCGCCCAGCTCGGACTTCAGCGTCGCCAGGTTGCGCCCCATGCCCAGCTGGCGGCCGTGCTCGTCGACCACGCGGAAGTTCATGAAGTGGTGCGGCGACAGCGTCTCCAGCTTGAAGTCGTTGCGCTGCACGGCGATCTGGGTGCGCTCCCTGACCGCCTTGAGCAGCACCTCCAGCAGCTCGCCCTGCGCGAAGTCGTGCGTGGCGACGAACTCGGCGACGTAGTCGGGCAACGGCACCAGGCGCGAGCGCGGCCGCTGGTGCAGGCTCTTGACCAGCGCCAGCACCTTGGCCTCCAGCATGCCCGGCACCAACCAGTCGACGCGCTCGGCGTTGACCTGGTTGAGCGCGTAGATGGGCACCGTCACCGTCAGGCCGTCCTTGGCGTCGCCCGGCTCGTGCAGATAGACCACCGCGCAGTCGACGCCGCCCAGGCGGATCGTCTTCGGGAACGATGCCGTGGTGATGCCCGCGGCCTCGTGGCGCATCAGCTCGTCGCGCGTGAGCATCAGCAGCTTCGGTTGCTTGCGCTGTTCCTCGCGGTACCACTTCTCGAACGTGGCGCCGCTGACCACGCCGGCGGGCACCTGCTGGTCGTAGAAGGCGTAGATCAGCTCGTCGTCCACCAGCACGTCCTGGCGGCGCGACTTGTGCTCGAGATCCTGCACCTGGGCGATCATCTTCTGGTTGTGGGCGAGGAACGGCAGGCGCGTGTCCCATTCGCCGTGCACGAGGGCCTCGCGCAGGAAGATCTCGCGTGCGACCACCGGGTCGACGAGGCCGAAGTTCACGCGCTTGTTCTGGTACAGCACGATGCCGTACAGCGTGGCGCGCTCCAGCGCGATGACCTCGGCGGCCTTCTTCTCCCAGTGCGGCTCGAGCAGCTGCGTCTTCAGCAGGTGGCCGGCGATGCCGGGAATCCACTGCGGGTCGATCGCGGCGATGCCGCGGCCGTACAGGCGTGTCGTCTCCACCAGTTCGGCGGTGACGATCCAGCGGCCCGGCTTCTTCGACAGGTGGGCGCCGGGATGGCGCCAGAAGCGGATGCCGCGCGCGCCCAGGTACCACTCGTCGTCGTCGCTCTTCTGCCCGATGTTGCCCAGCAGCCCGGCCAGCATCGCCAGGTGGACCTGGTCGTAGTCGGCGGCCACCGTGTTGAGCTGCCAGCCGTGGTCGGCGACCACCGTCAGCAGCTGCGAATGGATGTCGCGCCACTCGCGCACGCGGCGCACGCTGACGAAGTTCTCGCGCAGCAACTGCTCGTGGCGGCGGTGGCTCAGCTTGTGCGTGGCCGGCACGGCGGGCGTGCCCGCCTGCGCGCCGCCGTACCGCGCCTGCGCGGAGGCGCCGCGCGCGGGCCGCGGGCCAAGCGGTGCCGCGGCGAGATCGACGCCCTCGGACTGGCCGCCGCGCGACAGGTCCAGCCACTTCCAGAGCTTGAGGTAGCCCATGAACTCCGAGCGCTCGTCGTCGAACTTCTTGTGCTTCTCGTCGGCCGCCTGGGCCTGCTCCATCGGCCGGTCGCGCACGTCCTGGCCCGACAGCGCCGAGGCGATGACCAGCACCTCGGTCAGGCAGTGGCGCTCGCGCGCCTCCAGGATCATGCGGCCCACGCGCGGGTCGAGCGGCAGGCGCGCGAGCTCGGTGCCGATCGGCGTGAGCTCGTTGAAGTCGTCCACCGCGTTGAGCTCGCCCAGCAGCGCGTAGCCGTCGGCGATCGCCTTGCGCGGCGGCTCCTCCAGGAACGGGAAATCCTCCACCGCGCCGAAGCGCAGGCTCTTCATGCGCAGGATGACGCCGGCCAGCGACGAGCGCAGGATCTCGGGGTCGGTGAACTTCGGGCGCCCGGCGAAGTCCTTCTCGTCGAACAGCCGGATGCAGGTGCCGTTGGCGACGCGGCCGCAGCGGCCGGCGCGCTGGTTGCACGCCGCCTGGCTGATCGGCTCGATCTGCAGCTGCTCGACCTTGTTGCGGTAGCTGTAGCGCTTGACGCGCGCCAGGCCGCTGTCGATCACGTAGCGGATGCCCGGCACGGTCAGCGAGGTCTCGGCCACGTTGGTGGTGAGCACGATGCGCGGCGCGGCGCCGGTCTCGAACACGCGGTCCTGCTCGGCCTGCGACAGGCGGGCGAACAGCGGCAGGATCTCCACGCCCGGCGGATGGTGCTTGCGCAGCGTCTCCGCGGCCTCGCGGATCTCGCGCTCGCCGGGCAGGAACACGAGCACGTCGCCCGGGCCGCCGCGCCAGAGCTCGTCGACCGCGTCGGCGATGGCCTCGTTCAGCCCGTACTCGCGCGATTCCTCGAACGGCCGCCAGCGCTGCTCGACCGGGAACAGGCGGCCGCTGACGGTGATGACCGGGGCCGGCCCCGCGGCCGACTCGAAATGCTTCGCGAAGCGGTCGGCATCGATCGTCGCCGAAGTGACGATCACCTTCAGGTCGGGCCGGCGCGGCAGGATCTGGCGCAGGTAGCCCAGCAGGAAGTCGATGTTGAGGCTGCGCTCGTGCGCCTCGTCGATGATGATGGTGTCGTAGGCGCGCAGCAGCGGGTCGGACTGGGTCTCGGCCAGCAGGATGCCGTCGGTCATCAGCTTGACCGACGCACCGGGCTGGAACTTGTCCTGGAAGCGCACCCGGTAGCCCACGACCTCGCCCAGCGGCGAGTTCAGCTCGAAGGCGATGCGCTTGGCGACGCTGGACGCGGCGATGCGGCGCGGCTGGGTGTGGCCGATCAGCCCGCCGCCGTTGGCGCGCCCGCGGCCCAGCTCCAGCACGATCTTGGGCAGCTGGGTCGTCTTGCCAGAGCCCGTCTCGCCGCAGACGATCACCACCTGGTGCTCGCGCAGCGCGCGCGCGATGTCCTCGCGCCGGCTGGAGACCGGCAGCGATTCGGGGTAGGAGATCTTCGGCAGCGGATTGGCCGGCGCCGGCGCGGCGCGCGGCGGACGCTCGGGGCGATCCGGGCGCGGCGGTCGGGGAGCGGCGGGCGGGCGCGGCGCGGATGCGGGAGGACGGGTAGGCGAATTCACGAGCCGACGATTATCTCGCGTGCGCAGTCCCCTTCCTTTGGCGCCTTTGCCAAACTCCAGCGACAATGCCGATCGCCCACCGTTTCCGCCGCCGGCGCTCACTCGTTGGAAAGCGCCCCCAAGCTCCCGGGAAGCGAGGATCACATCCGAGCCGATCCGGGCTCCCCCTCGGGGGGCAGCGACCAGCGGGAGCGTGGGGGCCAACATTTCATGAGTCTCGACCTGGTCTTCCCCCACACGTTCGTGCCCTGGTTCCGCGCCGTGGCACCGCATATCCATGCGTACCACGGCAAGACCTTCGTCGTGGCGATCGCCGGCGAGATGATCGCGGCCGGCAAGCTCAACGCATTGGTGCAGGACCTGGCCATCCTGCACGCGATGGGCATGAAGCTGGTGCTGGTGCACGGGTTCCGGCCGCAGGTCAACGACCAGCTCAAGGCCAAGAACCATCCGGGGCGCTACAGCCACGGCATCCGCGTCACCGACGAGGTGGCGCTCGACTGCGCGCAGGAGGCGGCCGGCCAGCTGCGCTTCGAGATCGAGGCCGCGTTCTCGCAGGGGTTGCCCAACACGCCGATGGCCAACGCGACCGTGCGGGTGGTGTCCGGCAACTTCCTCACCGCCCGTCCGGTGGGCATCGTCGACGGCGTCGACTTCATGCACAGCGGCGTGGTGCGCAAGGTCGACGCGGCGGCCATCCGCAGCGCGATCGACATCGGCGCCGTGGTGCTGCTGTCGCCGTTCGGCTTCTCGCCCACCGGCGAAGCGTTCAACCTGACGATGGAAGAGGTCGCCACCTCCACCGCGGTCGCGCTGCAGGCCGACAAGCTGCTGTTCCTGACCGAGGTGCCCGGCATCCACGAGAACCCCGCCGACCCCGATACGCCGATCGACACAGAGCTCGCGCTGGCCGACGCGGCCCGCCTGGTGGCGAGCCTGCCGGTGCCCACCAGCCCGCTCGACACCGCGTTCTACCTCCAGCACTGCGTCAAGGCCTGCCAGGGCGGCGTCGAGCGCTCGCACATCCTGCCGTTCGCGGTCGACGGCGCGCTGCTGATGGAGGTCTTCACCCACGACGGCATCGGCACCATGGTCGTCGACGAGAAGCTCGAGAGCCTGCGCGAAGCCACCTCCGACGACGTCGGCGGCATCCTGCAATTGATCGAGCCGTTCGAGCGCGACGGTACGCTGGTCAAGCGCAGCCGCACGGAAATCGAACGCGACGTCGCCACCTATACCGTCATCGAACACGACGGAATCATTTTCGGCTGCGCCGCGCTGTATCCGTATCCGGAGGCCGCCACCGCCGAATTGGCCGCGCTCACGGTATCGCCGCAGGTCCAGGGCCAGGGCGACGGCGATCGAATTCTCAAGCGAATCGAGCATCGGGCCAAGGCGCTGGGCGTGAAGTCGATATTCGTGCTCACCACGCGGACGATGCACTGGTTCATCAAACGCGGGTTCGAGCAGGTCGATCCCGAATGGTTGCCGGATGCCCGCAAGAAGAAATACAACTGGGACCGGCGCTCGCAGGTACTCGTGAAGAAACTGCCCTGAACGCGGCCCCGCGAGGCCACCCCGAAATCCCCCCGGCCGCGCCGACCCGGCGCCGGCCCTTTCCCGTATCAACAGGAGTTCCCATGGCACGCACTGTCCAATGCGTCTACCTCAAGCGCGAGGCCGAAGGCCTCGACCATTCCGTCTACCCGGGCGAACTCGGCCAGCGAATCTACGACAACGTCAGCAAGGAAGCCTTCGAGGCCTGGAAGAAGCACCAGACCATGCTCGTCAACGAGAATCGCCTGAACCTCGCCGACGCCCGTTCGCGTCAATATCTGGCGCGTCAAATGGAAAGCTTCTTCTTCGGCGGCGGTGCCGAACAACCTGCCGGCTACGTTCCGCCGGCGCCCTGAACGAGACTTTTCTCATCCTCAGCTTGCGTTCATGTTGGCGTGATCGCAATATTCCTGGCGGCCCCGGTGTATATTCTCACCAATCCGCCGGGCACATGAAAAGTGTCACGCGCGACTTCTCCATTGAGTTTCTTTTTGCGTATTTCGCGATAAGATGTTTCAATAGTCGAATTGACACGAGGATTTGAGACATGTCTTCCCTGCAGGATCTCCTGGCCCAGAAGGCCGAAATCGACCGCCAGATTTCCGAGGCGCGCCGGCAGGAGCGCAACGAAGCCATTTCGAAGGTGCGCGCACTGATGGCCGAGCACGGCCTGACCGCCTCCGACCTCGTGGCCAAGAGCACCGGGCCGCGCGCCAGCACCAGCGGCCGCAAGGTCGCGGCCAAGTACCGCGACCCGGCCAGCGGCCAGACCTGGACCGGCCGCGGACTCAAGCCCAAGTGGCTGTCCGCCGCGCTGGAAGCGGGCAAGCAGCTGACCGATTTCGCCGTCTGACCGGTTTCCGCACGGGCCACGACGGCCCGCGCCAGTTCCGAGCGCCTGCGGGCGCTCGTTTCGTTTCCGGACCGACCGTCCCACGCCCTAAACTGCACCGGTGATCCCAGGCCAATTCGTCCAAGACCTTCTTGCCCGCGTCGACATCGTCGAACTGGTCGGCCGCACCGTCACGCTGAAGAAGGCGGGCATCAACTACAAGGGGCTGTGCCCCTTCCACGGCGAGAAGTCGCCCAGCTTCATCGTCAGCCCCACGCGCCAGACCTACCACTGCTTCGGCTGCGGCGTGCACGGCGACGCGATCCGCTTCCTGTGCGAGCACCACGGCATGGGTTTCGTCGACGCGGTCACCGACCTGGCGCAGCAGGTGGGCATGCCGGTGCCCGAGGATTCGTCCTCCGCCGAGGAACGGGCCGAGGCCGCGCGCAAGAAGGCGCAGAGCACCACGCTGTCGGACATCCTGGCCAAGGCCGCCGACCACTACAAGCAACAGTTGAAGGCGTCGCCGCGCGCCATCGCCTACCTGAAGGGGCGCGGCCTGAGCGGCGAGATCGCGGCGCGCTTCGCGCTCGGCTGGTCGCCCGAGGGCTGGCGCACGCTGGCCAGCGCGTTCCCACGCTACGACGATCCGCTGCTGGTGGAGTCCGGCATGGTGATCGTCACGGGCGACGACCCGGCCACCCAGAAGCGCTACGACCGCTTCCGCGAGCGCATCATGTTCCCGATCCGCAATGTCAAGGGCGAGGTGATCGCGTTCGGTGGCCGCGTGCTCGACAAGAGCGAACCGAAGTACCTCAACTCGCCGGAGACGCCCATCTTCAGCAAGGGGCGCGAGCTGTACGGCCTGTTCGAGGCCCGCCAGGGGCTGCGCGACAAGGGCTACGTGCTGGTCACCGAGGGCTACATGGACGTCGTGGCCCTGGCGCAGCTGGGCTTTCCCAACGCCGTCGCCACGCTGGGTACCGCCTGCACCGCCGAGCATGTGCACAAGCTGCTGCGCTTCACGGAGAAGGTGATCTTCAGCTTCGACGGCGACGCCGCCGGTCGCCGCGCAGCCGGCCGCGCGCTCGAGGCGGCGCTCCCCCACGCCACCGATACACGCAGCTTCCGCTTTCTTTTCCTGCCCAAGGAGCACGATCCGGACAGCTACGTGCGCGAACACGGCACCAAGGCGTTCGAGCAGCATGTGCAGAACGCGCTGCCGCTGTCGCAGCAGCTGATCGAGGTGGCCCAGCACGATTGCGACATGGGCACCGCCGAGGGCCGCGCCCGCATGCTGGCCCAGGCCAGGCCGCTGTGGGGCGCGCTGCCCGAGGGCGCGCTGCAGCGCCAGCTGCTGGGCGAGCTCGCCTCCAAGGCCAACCTGCCGCTGGAGGACCTCCACGCGCTGTGGAAGACCGGCGCCGGCCGCGCCGGCAGTGCCCGGTCGGCGCGCGGCGGCGACGAGGCGCCCTTCGACGGCCCGCCCGCCGACGCCGGCCACCCCGGCGACGGCCCGGGACGTCCGCGCTCGGGCGACGGCGCGGGCGGCCGGTCCGGCGGCCGTTTCGGCGGCCGGCCGTCGAACCCGAAATACGCGGCGCGCGACCGCGAGGCGGCCGAGCTGGCGGCGATGCGCCGGGTGCCGCGCTCGGCGCCCAAGACACCCGACAGCCGCGTCGTGCAGATGCTCTACGGCCATCCCGAATACTGGGACCAGCTGTCCACCGACGAGCACGAGCTGCTGCACGCCCTGCCCGCCCCGTACGGCCCGCTGGTGGCGTGGCTGGAGCGCGACCATTCGGAGCACGGGCCGCGGCCCTGGGCGATCCTCAGCCACGCGCTGCGCGACGACCCGGCGCTCGGCGAGGAGGCGCTGGCCATCGCCGACGGCGACGCCGACCCGGACGCCACCTACGCCGACTTCCGGCGCGCGGTGGACACCATCCTCGACCGCGAGCTGCGGGCTCAGGCCCAGTCGCTGATCGCCCGGGCGGCGGCCGAGCCGGCCGCGCTCGTGCGCTACCGCGAGGTCTATCGCCACTGGGAGGAAGTCAAGGCGAGGCTCTCGGCGCAACGCGCGGAAGAGTGATTTTCATTCGGGATTGAGGTATAATCCGATATCCCACTCAGCGGCAACTTGTGACGTGCAGTGAGAGCAGCTGACTCCGGGCCCCGGCCACCCTCGTCAAGGGCATCCCCACCGGCCACCTTCTTCCCGCAAGAGCTGCTCATTCGAACCACGTTCACGCCAACTTGCCTGCCGGTGTCCCGTCGCGTCGCACGCGATGGGAAAATCATTGCTCGCCTTTCTTTCTCGGTGCTTGCCCGCATATTCCACGGGCCAGCCGAAATTGACGCGGGCGGTATTGCCGGGCGGCGTGGGGCTACATTCATTCAAGGAAACGCATGACTGCCAAGAAGAGCGCTGATACTGCCAAGACGACGACCGCCGCCGCGAAGACGGCCGCCGACAAGCCCGTCGTCGACAAGAAGGCGGTGTCCGCTGCGGCGACCAAGGCGGGCGCCAAGCCTTCCGCAGGCAAGGCCGAGAAGGCCGCCCCGGCCGCCAAGACGCCGGCCAAGGGCGCGAAGGCCGCCAAGGCCGCCCCCGCGCCGGCGCCCGAACCCAAGGGCAAGAAGGGCAAGAAGGAAGAGGTCGTCAAGACCCCCGCGTTCGAGGAAGACGCCGACGTCGAGGCCGACCTCGAGGGCGAGGTCGAGATCGTCGAGGAAGTGGTCGAGGAAGTCGGCGAGGTCAAGGCCAAGGTCAAGCCGCTGCGCATGAAGGTGTCGCGGGCCAAGGAACGCGCGCTGATGCGCGAATTCGGCCTCGACGAGACCCAGCTGACCGAAGAGGAAGTCGCCAAGCGCCGCCACGAGCTGAAGACGCTCATCAAGATGGGCAAGACGCGCGGCTTCCTGACCCACCAGGAAATCAACGATCACCTGCCCGAGAAGCTGGTCGACAACGAGATCCTCGAAGCCATCGTGTCGATGCTCAACGACATGGGCATCGCCGTCTACGAGCAGGCGCCCGACGCCGCCACGCTGCTGATCTCCGGCCAGACCCAGTCCGGTGCCACGGAAGAGGAAGCCGAAGAGGCGGCCGAGGCCGCGCTGTCGACCGTCGACTCCGAGTTCGGCCGCACCACCGACCCCGTGCGCATGTACATGCGCGAGATGGGCTCGGTCGAGCTGCTCACGCGCGAAGGCGAGATCGAGATCGCCAAGCGCATCGAAGGCGGCCTGCAGTCGATGATGCAGGCCATCTCGGCCTCGCCCACCACGATCGCCGAGATCCTGGCCGTGGCCGACCGCATCGCCAAGGGCGAGATGCAGATCTCCGAGGCCGTCGACGGCTTCGTGTCGACGAACGAGGCGGACGACTACGTCGCGGAAGAAGATTTCGACGAATTCGACGAGGAAGACGACGACGACGGCGCCGGCGGCTCCAAGGCCCTGACCAAGAAGCTCGAGGAGCTCAAGGCGCAGGCGCTGGTCAAGTTCGGCGAGCTCAACCTGCACTTCGACAAGATGCGCAAGGCGTTCGAGAAGGACGGCTACCGCTCGCCCTCGTACGACAAGGCCCAGGCCGCGCTCACCGACGACCTGATGAAGATCCGCTTCACGGTCAAGACCATCGAGCGCCTGTGCCAGATCCTGCGCGGCCAGGTCGACGACGTCCGCCGCTACGAGCGCGAGATCCGCAAGATCGTGGTCGACAAGTGCGGCATGCCGCAGGAACACTTCATCAAGACGTTCCCGTCGAACTCGCTGAACCTGCACTGGGCCGAGAAGGAAATCTCCGCCAATCGCGCCTACAGCGTGATCATGGGGCGCAACCTGCCGGCGATCCAGGAACTCCAGCAGAAGCTGATCGACCTGCAGGCGCGCGCCGTGGTGCCCATCGAGCACCTCAAGGAAATCAACCGCAAGATGAACGAGGGCGAAAAGGCCTCGCGCGACGCGAAGAAGGAAATGATCGAAGCCAACCTGCGCCTCGTGATCTCCATCGCCAAGAAGTACACCAATCGCGGCCTGCAGTTCCTCGACCTGATCCAGGAAGGCAACATCGGCCTGATGAAGGCGGTCGACAAGTTCGAATACCGGCGCGGCTACAAGTTCTCCACGTACGCCACGTGGTGGATCCGCCAGGCCATCACCCGCTCGATCGCCGACCAGGCGCGCACGATCCGCATCCCGGTCCACATGATCGAGACGATCAACAAGATGAACCGCATCTCGCGCCAGCATCTGCAGGAGTTCGGCTTCGAGCCGGACGCACCGACGCTCGCCGAGAAGATGGAGATGCCCGAGGACAAGATCCGCAAGATCATGAAGATCGCCAAGGAGCCGATCTCCATGGAAACGCCGATCGGGGACGACGACGACTCCCACCTGGGCGACTTCATCGAGGACACCAACAACCTCGCGCCGGTCGAGGCCGCGATGCACGCCGGCCTGCGCGACGTGGTCAAGGACATCCTCGACAGCCTGACGCCGCGCGAGGCCAAGGTGCTGCGCATGCGCTTCGGCATCGAGATGTCCACCGACCACACGCTGGAAGAAGTGGGCAAGCAGTTCGACGTCACGCGCGAGCGCATCCGCCAGATCGAGGCGAAGGCGATCCGCAAGCTCAAGCACCCGAGCCGGTCGGACAAGCTGCGCACCTACCTGGACAACCTCTAAATCAATGACCGCCCCCAGGTCGTTTCACTCCCGGCCCCCGAGGGGCGCTCAGGCCGCTACGGGCGGCCGGGCGCTGGCCTGAGAAGAGCAAGGCCCGCATGTCCGCCATCCAGCGTCGTGCCGTCGTCTTCGCCGACCTTCGTGGCAGCACCGCGCTGTACGAACTGCTCGGCAACACCGACGCGTCCCAGATCGTCACCGAAACCGTCGACTCGATCGCGCGGCGCGTGCCGGCCACCGGTGGCGTCGTCGTCAAGACGTTGGGCGACGGCCTGATGGCCGTCTTCCCCACCGCCGCGCAGGCGGTGGAAGCGGCCGACCAGATGCACGAGGAGATCGACATCGTGATGCGGCGGCGCGACGCGCTGACCGGCTTCACGGAGGCGCGCCTGCAGTTGCAGGTGTGCATCGCGCTCGGCGAGACGGTGGAGGTCAGCGGCGACTACTTCGGCGACGCCGTCAACGTGGCCGCGCGCCTGCTGGACCACGCGGGCGACAACGAGACGCTGGTCACGGTGGAGGTGCTGCGCGCCCTGCCCGTCGACTCGCGCGACATGTTCCGCAGCCTGGACCTGGTGCGCCTGCGCGGGCGCGTGGAGCCGGTGGAAGTGCACCTGCTGTCACGCCGCGGCATGGACACCGCGCCCACGCTGGTGGGCGGCGGCCCTGCGATGGGACTGGTCGGCCCCGAGGCCGTCATCCTCACCTGGGGCAACAAGGTGCGCCGCTTCACCGCCGCCAACATGCCGGTGGTCATCGGCCGCGCCGCGGCCTCCGACATGCAGGTGGACGACGCGCGCGTGTCGCGCTCGCACTGCCGCATCGACTGGATCGGCGCCACGCTGCAGCTGTCCGACCTGAGCATCAACGGCACCTTCGTGCGCTTCTCGAGCGAGGACGAGGTCGTGAGCCTGCGCCGCGGCAGCTGCACGCTGCACGGCAGCGGCGAGGTGGGCCTGAGCGGTTCGCCCGAGGATCCGGGCGTCGCCGCGATGCAGTTCGAAGTGCTGCACGCGCCCATCCGCCGCGACGACGAGTACGACCTGCTGACGCCGGCCCCGACCCCGTCGCGCCGATGAACAGCACGCCGCGCGAATACGCGCACGACAGCGCCGAGAAGGTGGGCGTGCTGCTGGTCAACCTCGGCACGCCCGACGAGCCGACCGCACCCGCGCTGCGGCGCTACCTGGCGCAATTCCTGTCCGACCCGCGCGTCGTCGAGATCCCGCGCGCGCTGTGGTGGCTGATCCTGCACGGCGTCATCCTGCGCCTGCGGCCCGCCGGCTCGGCCCGCAAGTACAAGAAGGTCTGGCTGCGCGAAGGTTCGCCGCTGGCCGTGTGGACGGCGCGCCAGGCCAACATGCTGCGCAGCTACATCGGCGAGCGCGGCGCGCTGGTGGAGGTGCGCTGGGCGATGCGCTACGGCAAGCCGGCGATCGCCGCCGAGCTCGACGCGCTGTGCGCCGAGGGCGCGACGCGCATCCTCGTGTTCCCCGCCTACCCGCAGTACTCGGCGGCCACCACCGCCAGCGTGCTCGACGACGTCAGCGACTGGATCAAGCGCACCCGCCGCCTGCCCGAGCTGCGCTTCGTCAACCACTACCACGACGACCCCGGCTACATCGAGGCCCTGGCCGCCCAGGTGCGCAAGCACTGGCAGCGCGAGGGCCGCGGCCGCAAGCTCGTGATGAGCTTCCACGGCATGCCCGCGCGCACGCTGCAGCTGGGCGACCCCTACCACTGCGAGTGCCTGAAGACCGGCCGGCTGCTGGCCGAGAAGCTGCAGCTCGAGCCGGGCGACTGGCGCGTCACCTTCCAGAGCCGCTTCGGCCGCGCCGAGTGGCTGCAACCCTACACCGAGCCCACGCTCAAGGCCCTGGCCCAGGGCGGCGCCGAAGGCGTGGACGTGATCTGCCCGGGCTTCGCCGCCGACTGCCTCGAGACGCTGGAGGAGATCGCCATCGAGGCCCGGGCCGCCTTCCTGTCGGCCGGCGGCAAGACCTTCCACTACATCCCGTGCCTGAACAACAGCCCGGAAGGCATGAAGGCGATGAGCGGCGTCGCGCTGCGCCACTTGCAGGGCTGGAACACCGCCCCCATGTCGAAGGAAGCACTCCAGCAACGCCAGGCCCGCGCGATCGCGCACGGCGCCTCCGAATGACGATGCCCCGCCACGCCGCCGCCCCGCCCTCCGCCGCTCCCGCCGCCGCCGCCGACATGCGCCTCGACAAGTGGCTGTGGGTGGCGCGCTTCTACAAGACCCGCGGGCTGGCCGCCGACGAGGTGGAAAAGGGCCGCGTGCAGGTCAACGGCCAGGCGGCCAAGCCGGCGCGCCCGGTGCGCGTCAACGACCTGATCGCGATCCGCCAGCCCGGGTCGGTCCGCGAATTGCTCGTGGTCGGGCTGGACGCGATGCGGGGGCCGGCGACGGTGGCCCGCACGCTCTACCGGGAGACCGAAGCCAGCCTCCTGGCGCAGCAGCAGGCCGCCGAGGCGCGCCGCTTCGGGGTCGAGCCGGCGCACGCCCAGGAGCTCGGGCGGCCGACCAAGCGCGACCGGCGCGAGCTGGTCGACTGGGAACGCTGGAGCGCCTCGGTCGACAACGACCATTGAACCTGGCGACGGGAGATTCCGTCCGCCCGAAAAAGTTTCGTGCGGCCTCTTGAAATCGAGGGAGCCGCCTCCAGCTCAACGCCCAACGCGAACGCCAAACCAAGCACACCCATGAATCCGGAAGACCAAACCCCGCAAGCGCCGCTGCAATCGCCCGTCGAGAACGGCTCGGCCGACATCGAGGTCGGCCTCGGCGGCGACGCCGCCCGCATCGCCGCGCTGGAGGCCCAGGTGGCCGAGCTGACCGACGCGCACCTGCGCGCCAAGGCCGAGACGGAAAACGCGCGCCGCCGCGCCGACGAGGAAGTCGCCAAGGCCCGCAAGTACGCCGTCGAGGGCTTCGCCGACAGCCTGCTGCCGGTCAAGGACAGCCTGGAGGCCGCCATCGCCACCCCCGGCGCCGCCGTGGAACAGGTGCTCGAGGGCGTGCACGCCACGCTGCGCCAGCTGGTGGCCGCGCTGGAGCGCAACAAGGTCAGCCAGATCAACCCGCCGGCGGGCACCAAGTTCGACCCGCACCAGCACCAGGCCATCTCGATGGTGCCGGCCGAACAGGAAGCCAACACGATCGTGGCCGTGCTGCAGAAGGGCTACCTGATCGCCGACCGCGTGCTGCGGCCGGCGCTCGTCACGGTGGCCGCGCCGAAATGAGGCCGGAACCGGGCCTTCCGGCACCGGTTTCGCGCCGAAACGCGGTCAAGAGCGCATTTCGCCCTTGAATAAGACGTCCCCAGCCGCATCTCGAATACAACACCAAATCAGCTTCAACCGCTTTGCAGGAGAAACAAGTCATGGGAAGAATCATCGGCATTGACCTGGGCACCACGAACTCGTGCGTGTCGGTCATGGAAGGCAACACCACCAAGGTGATCGAGAACTCGGAAGGTGCCCGCACCACGCCGTCGATCATTGCCTACCAGGAAGACGGCGAAGTGCTGGTCGGCGCGTCCGCCAAGCGCCAGGCCGTCACCAATCCGAAGAACACCCTGTACGCGGTCAAGCGCCTGATCGGTCGCAAGTTCACCGAGAAGGAAGTGCAGAAGGACATCAACCTGATGCCCTACCAGATCCTGGCCGCCGACAACGGCGACGCCTGGGTGAGCGTGCGCGGCAAGAAGCTCGCGCCGCAGCAGGTCAGCGCCGAAGTGCTGCGCAAGATGAAGAAGACCGCCGAGGACTACCTCGGCGAGGAAGTGACCGAGGCCGTCATCACGGTGCCGGCCTACTTCAACGACAGCCAGCGCCAGGCCACCAAGGACGCGGGCCGCATCGCCGGTCTCGACGTCAAGCGCATCATCAACGAACCGACCGCCGCGGCGCTCGCGTTCGGCCTCGACAAGCACGGCAAGGGCGACCGCAAGATCGCCGTCTATGACCTGGGCGGCGGCACGTTCGACATCTCGATCATCGAGATCGCCGATGTCGACGGCGAGATGCAGTTCGAGGTGCTGTCCACCAACGGCGACACGTTCCTGGGCGGCGAGGACTTCGACCAGCGCATCATCGACTACATCGTGGCCGAGTTCAAGAAGGAACAGGGCGTCGACCTGACCAAGGACGTCCTGGCCCTGCAGCGCCTGAAGGAAGCCGCGGAAAAGGCCAAGATCGAGCTCTCGAGCCAGACCCAGACCGACATCAACCTGCCCTACATCACGGCCGACGCGTCGGGCCCGAAGCACCTGAACATCAAGCTGACCCGCGCCAAGCTCGAATCGCTGGTCGAAGAGCTGATCGACCGCACGATGGCCCCCTGCCAGACGGCCATCAAGGACGCCGGCGTCAAGGTCTCCGACATCGACGACATCATCCTGGTCGGCGGCATGACCCGCATGCCCAAGGTGCAGGACAAGGTCAAGGAACTGTTCGGCAAGGAGCCGCGCAAGGACGTGAACCCGGACGAGGCCGTGGCCGTCGGCGCCGCGATCCAGGGCCAGGTGCTCTCGGGCGACCGCAAGGACGTGCTGCTGCTCGACGTCACCCCGCTGTCGCTGGGCATCGAGACGCTGGGCGGCGTGATGACCAAGATGATCAAGAAGAACACCACGATCCCGACCAAGTTCAGCCAGGTGTTCTCGACCGCCGACGACAACCAGCCGGCCGTCACGATCAAGGTGTACCAGGGCGAGCGCGAGCTGGCCGCGGGCAACAAGAGCCTGGGCGAGTTCAACCTCGAGGGCATCCCGCCGTCGGCCCGCGGCACGCCGCAGATCGAGGTCACCTTCGACATCGACGCCAACGGCATCCTGCACGTCGGCGCCAAGGACAAGGCCACCGGCAAGGAAAACAAGATCACCATCAAGGCGAACTCCGGCCTGACCGAGGACGAGATCCAGAAGATGGTGCGCGACGCGGAGGTCAACGCCAGCGAGGACGCCAAGAAGGTGGAACTCGTGTCGGCGCGCAACCAGGCCGACGCCATGGTGCACTCGGTTCGCAAGAGCCTGGGCGAGCACGGCGAGAAGCTGCAGCCGGCCGAGAAGGAAGCCATCGAGACGGCGCTCAAGGACGCCGAGGAAGCCATCAAGGGCGACGACAAGGCCGCCATCGAGGCCAAGACGGAAGCCTTGATGACCGCCAGCCAGAAGCTCGGCGAGAAGGTGTACGCCGACCAGCAGGCGGCCCAGGCCGCGGCCGGTGCCGCGGGCGCGGGCGCGGGCGCGGGCGAGCATGCGCAGCAGGCCGAACCGCAGGCGGCCCATGCCGCCGACGACAACGTCGTCGACGCCGACTTCAAGGAAGTCAAGAAGAGCTGAAGCACCGCTTCAGGCTCTGGCCGGTGACTTGCTTGTGCCCCTGCACGAGCAGGCCGCCGGCCTTTCTCGCTAGATAAAGGCGCCCGCAGATGCATTCGTGCACGCATCCGGCGCACGACCTGCCGGTTCATCCGCGCGCAGAACAGACAATTGCCCCATGAGCAAACGCGATTACTACGAAGTCCTCGGCCTGAAGAAGGGTGCGTCCGACGACGACATCAAGAAGGCCTATCGCAAGCTCGCGATGAAGCACCACCCGGACCGCAACCAGGGTGACGGTGCCAAGGTGTCCGAAGAGAAGTTCAAGGAGGCCAAGGAGGCCTACGAGATGCTCTCGGATCCGCAGAAGAAGGCGGCCTACGACCAGTACGGCCACGCCGGGGTCGACCCCAACATGGGCCACGGCGCCGGCGCCGAAGGCTTCGGCGGCTTCGCCGAGGCGTTCGGCGACATCTTCGGCGACATCTTCGGCGGCGCCGGCGGCCAGCGCCGCGGCCCCGGCGGCAAGCAGGTGTACCGCGGCAACGATCTCAGCTACGCGATGGAGATCACGCTGGAGGAGGCCGCCGCCGGCAAGGACACCCAGATCCGGGTGCCGAGCTGGGAGAACTGCGAGACCTGCAAGGGCAGCGGCGCGAAGCCGGGCACCTCGCCCAAGACCTGCACAACCTGTTCGGGCGCGGGCACGGTGCACATGCGCCAGGGCTTCTTCTCGATCCAGCAGACCTGCCCCAACTGCCACGGCACCGGCAAGATCATCCCCGAGCCCTGCCCCACCTGCAGCGGCCAGGGCCGCATCAAGAAGACCAAGACGCTCGAAGTCAAGATCCCGGCCGGCATCAACGAAGGCATGCGCATCCGCTCGTCGGGCAACGGCGAACCGGGCCCCAATGGCGGCCCGCCGGGCGATCTCTACATCGAGATCCGCATCAAGCAGCACGACATCTTCGAGCGCGACGGCGACGACCTGCATTGCACCGTGCCGGTGCCGATGACGCAGGCGGCCCTCGGCGGCTCGATCGAGGTGCCCACGCTGAGCGGCAAGGTGGAGATCGAGCTCCCCGAAGGCACCCAGCACGGCAAGACCTTCCGCCTGCGGGGCAAGGGCATCAAGGGCATCCGCTCCAGCTACCCGGGCGACCTGTACTGCCACATCACGCTCGAGACCCCGATCAAGCTCACGGAGCACCAGCGCAAGCTGCTCAAGGAGCTCGACGAGTCGCTGCGCAAGGGCGGCGACAAGCATTCGCCCAACTCCAAGAGCTGGACCGACCGGGTCAAGGACCTGTTCAAGTAGTTTCCTGCCAGCCGCCTCCGGGCGGCTTTTTTTCGTCCTCGCTTCCCGGCCGCGGCAGGCTTCAAGTCCGGAGCCCGAGCGGCCGATAACCACAGGACGGGCGTCCATCCGGAGCCCAGGAACGGGTAACTCGTGTCATGAAGAGTGTGCAGTCGGAGATGAAGCCAGGCCTGCCGGCCGCCCTCGGAGGGGGCGGCGCGCGGTTCGACCCGGACATCATGAATTGCCGCGCCCTGGTCATCGACGCCAATCCGACGGCCCGCAGCATCCAGGCGGCGCAGCTGCGCGACCTGGGCGTGGGCACCATCGTCCAGTGCGGCCGCGTGCAGGACGCGCGCCGCCAGCTCGAGGCGCGCGAGTTCGACATCGTGCTGTGCGAGCAGGATTTCCACGGCGGCAACTACTCCGGACAGGACCTGCTCAACGACCTGCGCCGCGCCCAGTTGCTGCCGTTCTCCACCGTCTTCGTGATGGTGACCTCGGAGGCCAGCTACGCCGCCGTCGCCGAGGCCGCCGAGTCGGCCCTCGACAGCTACCTGCTCAAGCCGCACACTGCGCACGCGCTGTCGGAGCGCATCCAGCAGTCGCGCCAGCGCAAGAAGATCCTCAAGGACATCTTCATCGCCATCGACGACGGCCAGTTCGAGCTCGCGGCCGCGCTGTGCGTGCGCCGCTTCGAGGTCAAGGCCGCCTACTGGCTGTACGCCGCGCGCATCGGCGCCGAGCTGCTGCTGCGCCTGGGCCAGCACGACCAGGCCCGCGTGCTGTACGAGGCGGTGATCGCCACGCAGGCCCTGCCCTGGGCGCGCCTGGGCGTGGCCCGCGCGCAGATCGAGGCCGGGTCCGGACCGGCCGGCAAGCGCACGCTCGAGAGCCTGATCGCCGACCAGCCCGGCTTCGCGGACGCCTACGACGTGATGGGCCGCGTGCAGGTCGACCTGGGCCAGTTCGCCGAGGCGCTGGCCACGTACCGCACCGCCACCCAGCTGACGCCGGGCTCGATCTCGCGCCTGCAGCGCCAGGGCATGCTGGCGTTCTACCTGGGCGAGAAGGAAGAGGCCAAGAAGGCGCTGGAGCGCGCGACGCTGCTGGGCATCAGCTCCAAGATGTTCGACTACCAGACCATCGTGCTGCTGGCGGTCACGCGCTTCGTCGACCGCGACTCCAAGGGCCTGCAGCGCTGCCTGGACAACATGAACCACGCGCTGGAGAAGGCGCCCAAGAGCGTGCGGCTGCAGCGCTTCACCAGCGTCATCACCATCTTCAACCTGATGCTGCAGCGCCAGGTGGCCCAGGTGGTGGCGGAAGTCCGGTCCATGGCCAAGGAGATCAAGGAAGCCAACTTCGACTTCGAGGCGGCGTCCAACATGGTGGCCATGCTGGCCTACCTGACCGCGGCGGAACTGCAGCTCGATGCAGCCGAAGGCTGGATCGACACCCTCTCGCTGCGCTTCTGCACCACGCGCAGCCTGTCGGAGCTGCTGGCGCGCGCCGGCCAGGTGCACGAGCCCTACGCCACGCGCATCCGCGAGCAGCACAACGCGATCACCGCGCTCGCCGAACAGGCGATGTCGCACAGCCTGGCCGGCGAGCCGCGCGCGGCCGCGAAGTCGCTGCTGAGCGCCGGGGCGCGCACGATGAACGCCAAGCTGATCGACATGGCCCGCATGGTGCTGCAACGCCATGCCGACAAGATCGCCGACGCGCAGGACCTGCTGGGCATGGCCGACGAGCTCAAGCAGCGCTACGCCGGTGGCCCGCCGGTGGCGCCGCTGGCCGCCGACAATGGCCGGCAATCGGGCGGGCTGGTGCTGCGGGCACGCGAGAATGCGCCGGCCGACGGCGGTGCGCCTGCCGCACCCGCCGCCCCCGCGGCAGCGCCGCCGGTCGCGGGCAAGGCCGCGTAGAACGGCCACGGACGGCGTGCGACGTCCGCGCGCCGCGTTGGCTCGCCAGGATTCAAAACAGGCTCCCCTGTCCGGCCGCGTCGGCCCCGCGCGAGGCCGCAGCGGCGCGCAGCGGCGGCGCCGGCCGCACGAACTGCGACATGTCCAGTGGATGGCGCTCGCGGCTGAAACCCAGGCGCGTGACGGCCAGCTCGAAGCGATCGCGCAGCAACTGCGCCCAGGCCCCGGTGCCGCGCATGCGCTGGCCGAAGCGGGCGTCGTAGTCCTTGCCGCCCCGCATGTCGCGAACGCGCGCCATCACGCGCGCCGCGCGATCGGGGAAGTGCGCCTCCAGCCATTGCTGGAACAGCGGGTTGACCTCCCAGGGCAACCGCAGCACCGTGCAGAACGCGCTGCTGGCGCCGGCATCGCGCGCCGCGGCCAGGATGCGCTCCAGCTCGGGTTCGTTGATGAACGGGATCATGGGCGACGCGCTCACGCCCACCGGCACGCCCGCGCGCGCGAGGGCCTCAATGGTGCGCAGGCGCCGGTGCGGCGCCGCCGCCCGCGGCTCCATGATGCGCGACAGCGTGCTGTCGAGCGTGGTGACCGACATGTAGACCACCGCCAGGCCGGCGCGGCCCATCTCGCCCAGCAGGTCCAGGTCGCGTTCGACGCCGGAGGACTTGGTGACGATCGCGAACGCGTGCCGGCACTCCGCCAGCACCTCGATGACGCCGCGGGTGACGCGCAGCCGGCGCTCGACCGGCTGGTAGGCATCGGTGGCCGAGCCGATGTTGATGTGCGAGGGCTGGTAGCCGGGCCGGGCGAGCGTCTCGCGCAGACGTTGCGCCGCGTTGACCTTGGCGATGATGCGGGTCTCGAAGTCGAGGCCGGGCGACAGGTTCAGGTAGCTGTGGGTGGGGCGCGCGAAGCAATAGATGCAGCCATGCTCGCAGCCTCGGTACGGATTGATCGCGACGTCGAACGGGATATCGGGCGAATCGTTGGTGCTCAGGATGCGCCCCGCCTGCTCCTCGATCACGGTCGTGCCCGGCGCGACATGCTCCTCGCGGGCCTCCTGGTCCAGCGAGCCCCAGCCGTCGTCGGCGGCTTCGCGCGCGTCCTTCTCGAAGCGGTGGGCGATGGCCCAGGCGGTGCCGCGGCCCTTGAGCACGGCCGCCGGTCCCGTGGCTGAACCGGCGCCGGCGTCGGCCGCATCGACCACGCGAAAGCCGGCCCCGGCAGGCGCCAACGGCAAGGGGGCGATCGGAATCGTGCGGCGCTCGGGCATGCTGTAAATATATACAGTCCTTCTTTTCGACGCAATGGATTTCTGCCGTTCGTGCAGTCTTGGGGGGTCGGTACATCGCTTGCCGCATTGCCTACGCTTGACCACTTCCAATCCCTCTCCTCCCGGCGGACTACCGTCGCCCGGTCGACTCTTCCGTGATCGCCGGGCGCTGCCACGGCCCGAGACGGGCGTCGCGCCCCGTTCCGAGGCGGACCTGCCGTGGGTCCGGGCGTTGCGCGGCCACTGGCCGGAGTACGCCGTCGAGGCCGGTTTCCTGGCGCTGTTCGTCCTCGCGGCGGGCCTCGTCTCGGCCTGGATGGAGGCGCCGTCCACCGTCTTCCCCGGCGCGCCCCAGGAGCCCGCCCTGCGCCGCCTGCTCGCCGGCGTCGCCATGGGCCTGGCCCTGATGGCGATGATCTATTCGCCGTGGGGCCGCCGCTCCGGGACCCACCTCAATCCGGCGCTCACCCTCGCCTACTTGCGCCTCGGCAAGATCGGCCGCCCCGACGCCCTGTTCTACATCCTGGCGCAGATCGCCGGCGCCACCGTCGCGGTGACCCTGCTGCGCTGGGGCGCCCTGATGCCTGCGGCGGCGCAGCCGGCGCTGCTGGCAAGCTCGATCGGGCCGAGCGACGAGCGGGTGGCGTTCGCCACCGCACTGGTGCTCGCGGCCACGGCGATGTGGCTGATCCTGTACACCAGCAACCACGCGCGCTGGTACCGGTGGACCGGCGTGCTGGTCGGCCTGCTGTTCATGCTGGTGGTCGCCTGCGCGGCCCCGCTGTCCGGCTTCGGCATCAACGTGGCGCGCCTGCTCGCGGTCGACGCGACGGCCGGCATCACGGCCGCGCACTGGGTCAACCTCGTTCCGCCCCTGCTTGGCATGCAGCTCGCGGTCGAGGGCTGGCGGCTGGCCAGCCGGCGGCCGCAGGTGCTGTGCGCCAAGCTCGCGCACAACACCCACGGCCGCTGCATCTTCCGCTGCCAGCATCCGTACCAGAGCCGCGCGCTGGCGCTGGAGGCCTTGCGGCGCAGCACGGCGAGCACCGGGCGCGGCTGAGGGACCGGCACGCGCCGCACCAGGCGCCCGCCCTGTCGGCGCCGGCCGGATCGAATCGTCGCCGGCCGTCGGGCTCCGACGGAAATACACTGCAGTTCGAGCATCCGGCATCGACCGCCACTTCCCCGGGCACCGGCAGGGACGCGACGGCCCGATGTCCTGTGCCCGGGGCGGGCGTCCGAACGCCTCGCCCGTCGCCGCGCAGAGACCCCCCCGAACTGGAGATCCGACATGACCCGTTTGAAGACCCTGGCTGCTGCCGTGGCGGCTGCGCTGCTGGCCGCCGCCGCCCCCGTCCGTGCCCAGGACGTGGTGCGGCTGGGCAACCTGAAGCTCGCCCACTTCGGCGCCGTCTCGTACATGCAGGAGATCGGGCCCAGGTGCGGCCTGAAGATCGACGTGCGCATCTTCGCCAAGGGCCTGGACGTGATGCAGGCCATCATCGCCGGCGAGCTCGACGCGGGCGCGACCGCGTCGGAAGCCGCGATTTCCGCACGCGCCAGCGGCGTGCCGATCTATGTCGTGGCCGGATTCGCCACCGGAGGCGCCCGCCTGCTGGCCCGCCCCGATGCCGGCGTCAAGCGCGTGGCCGACCTCAAGGGCAAGCGCGTGGCCGTCACCCGCGGCAGCATCCAGGAGATCCTGCTGGCCACCGAACTGGGCAAGGCCGGCCTGAGCTTCTCGGACCAGCCGGGCAAGGACGTGCAGATCACCTACCTGGGCTACCCCGACCTGAACCAGGCCCTGCTGACGAACAACGTCGACGTCATCATGCAGACCGAGCCGCAGTCGTCCCAGGCCATCAACAAGGGCTTCGGCGTCGAGGTGCTCAAGCCCTACGACACGCCCATCGGCAGCCCGGTGCGCACGCTGGTGATGACCGAGAAGTTCTACAAGGACAAGCCCCAGGTCGCCGAGAAGTTCATGCGCTGCTTCGTGATGGCCACCAAGGCCTTCATCGACGATCCCAAGCTCGCCTCGCGCTACGTGCGCGAGACGCTGTTCAAGGGCCAGATCACCGAAGCGGATTTCGACGCCGCGATCGGCAACTCGCCCTACAGCTACGACATCACTCCGGAGCACCTGCAGACGACCGCCGACCTGATGGCCAGGTACGGCATCGGCAAGTTCCCGCAGGCCCCGCGTGCGACGGACTACGTCAAGGTCGACCTGCTGCAGGCGGCCAAGAAATCGCTGAACGTCCAGTGAACGCCGTGCGCATCCACCTCGCGCGCTGGCTGGAGGGCGCGGCGGTGCCGGTGCTGCTGCTGGCCTTGTGGCAGGCCGTGGCGATGCTGGGCTGGGTCAACCCGCAGGTGCTGCCGTCCCCGGTGGCGGTGGCGGTGCGCTGGTGGCAGTACCTCTCGCCCACGCAGGCCTGGGACCCCACCCAGGGCAGCCAACTCGCCTGGCTGTTCTCGGGCGAACTGCTGCGCGACGCCGCCGGCAGCCTCTACCGCGTGCTCACGGGCTTCTTCCTCGGCTCCGTCCTCGGGCTGCCGCTGGGCCTGCTGATGGGCGCCAACGAGCGGGTCTTCAAGCTGATGAACCCGCTGCTGCAGGTCCTGCGGCCGATCCCGCCGATCGCCTACATCCCGCTGGCCATCCTGTGGTTCGGCCTGGGCAATCCGCCGGCGATCTTCCTCATCGTGATCGGCGCGTTCTTTCCGGTGCTGATGAACACCATCGCCGGTGTGCGCCACGTCGACGGCATCTACCTGCGGGCCGCGCGCAACCTGGGCGCCAGCCAGATGACGGTGTTCCGGCGCGTGATGCTGCCGGCGGCCACGCCCTACATCCTCACCGGCATGCGCATCGCGATCGGCACGGCGTTCATCGTCGTGATCGTCTCGGAGATGATCGCGGTCAACAACGGGCTGGGCTACCGCATCCTAGAGGCCCGGGAGTACTTCTGGTCCGACAAGATCATCGCCGGCATGTTCACCATCGGGCTGCTCGGACTGGGCATCGACCTGGTGATGAGCCGCATCAACAACCACCTGCTGCGCTGGCACCGCGGCCTGGAGCAGTGACATGACCACCGCGTCCATCTCCGTGCAGGGCGTGCACAAGCGCTTTCCCACCGCCGGCGGCGCCGACGTCGTGGCGCTGGCCGGCATCGACCTGGAGATCGCGCCGGGCGAGTTCGTCTGCCTGCTCGGCCCCTCGGGTTGCGGCAAGTCCACGCTGCTCAATGCCATCTCGGGCTTCTCGCCGCCGAGCTCGGGCCGCATCGAGGTCTCGGGCCGGCCGGTGCTCGGCCCGGGCCCAGACCGCGGCATGGTCTTCCAGGAGTACGCGCTGTTCCCGTGGATGACCGTGGCGCAGAACATCGCCTTCGGCCTGGAGATCAAGGGCCTGTCGAAGGCGGAGATCGCGGCGAACGTGGAGCGCTGGCTGCAGTTGCTGCGCCTGGGCGAGTTCCGCGACCGCTTCCCGAAGGACCTGTCGGGCGGCATGCGCCAGCGCGTGGCCATCGCCCGCGTGCTGGCCATCGACCCGCCGGTGCTGCTGATGGACGAGCCCTTCGGCGCGCTGGACGCCCTGTCGCGCCGGGCGCTGCAGGACGAGCTCACGAAGATCTGGGCCGAGCTCGGCAAGACCATCGTGTTCGTCACCCACAGCATCGAGGAGGCCATCTACCTGGCCGACCGCATCGTCGTGATGACCTACCGCCCGGGCACGATCAAGGCCGACGTGCGGGTGGACGTGCCGCGCCCGCGCGATTCCAGCGACGCCACGTTCAATGCGCTCAAGCGCGAGATCGGCGCGATGGTGATGGCCGAGCAGGCGCGCCACGACGAGGCCGAGCGCAGTGGCCTCACGATGGACTGAGGCCCGCATGAGCTTCCACGATCCGCTCGTCCTCGCGGTCGCGCCCAACGGGGCCTACAAGCAGAAGGCCGACCACCCCGCGGTGCCGCTGACGGCCGCGGAACTCGGCGCCGAGGCGCGGCGCTGCCTGGACGCGGGCGCGGCGATGATCCACCTGCACGTGCGCACGCCCGCGGGCCGGCACCTGCTGGACGCCGGTGCCTACCGCGACGCCACGCAGGCGATCCGCGCCGCGGTCGGCCAGGCGCTGGTCGTGCAGGTCACCACCGAGTCGGGCCGCGTCTACGCCCCGCCGCAGCAGATGGCGGTGGTGCGCGAACTCGTGCCGGAGGCCGTCTCGGTGGCGGTGCGCGAGCTGGTCCCCGACCCGTCGCACGAGCGCGAGGCCGCCGGGTTCTTCGCGTGGCTGGCACAGGCCGGGATCATGACCCAGGTGATCCTCTACGACGCCGCGGACGTGCTGCGCTGGCGCTCGCTGCGCGAGCGCGGCGTCGTCCCCGACGCCCCGTGGTTCCTGCTGTTCGTGCTCGGGCGCTACAGCGCCGGCCAGCGCAGCGCGCCGGTCGACCTGCTGCCGTTCCTGGCCGCGCACGACGGGCCCGAGCCCTGGGCGGTCTGCGCGTTCGGCCCACAGGAGAACGCCTGCATGATGGCCGCCGCCGCCTTCGGCGGGCACCTGCGCGTGGGCTTCGAGAACAACCTGCTGCTGCCCGACGGCAGCGTGGCCGCCGACAACGCGGCGCTGGTGCGGCGGGCCGCCGACGGCGTGCGGGCGATGGGCCGCGCGCTGGCCGACGCCGCCGCCCTTCGCCAGGGACGGGCCTGAGCCGGCGGGCCGGTCTCAGTACTCGCTGCTCAGGTGCTCCGGCGCGAGGTTGTCGAACTTCGTCCACTGCCGCAGGAAGGTGAGCTTGGTCGTGCCCACCGGGCCGTTCCGCTGCTTGGCGATGATGATCTCCGCCACGCCCGGTTCCTTCGATTCCTTGTTGTAGTACTCGTCGCGGTAGATGAACATGATGATGTCGGCGTCCTGCTCGATGGCGCCGGACTCGCGCAGGTCGGACATCATCGGCCGCTTGTCGGGCCGCGTCTCCACGCTGCGATTGAGCTGCGACAGCGCGATCACCGGGCAGTGCAGTTCCTTGGCCAGCGCCTTCAGGCCGCGCGAGATCTCGCCGATCTCGGTGGCGCGGTTCTCGCCGTCGCCGCCCGAGCCGCTCATCAGCTGCAGGTAGTCGATCACGATCAGGCCCAGGCGACCGCACTGGCGCGCCTGGCGCCGCGCGCGGGCGCGCAGTTCCGGGCCCGTGAGCGCAGGGGTCTCGTCGATGAACACCGACGACTTCGACAGCCGCTCCACCGCCTCGGTGAGCCGGCCCCACTCGTCGTTGTCGAGGCGGCCGGTGCGCAGGTGCTGCTGGTCGATGCGGCCCTGCGAGCCGACCATCCGCAGCGCGAGCTGCGAGGCGCCCATTTCCATCGAGAACACGACGACCGGCAGGCCCTCGTTGACGGAGACGTTCTCGGCGATGTTGAGCGCGAAGGCGGTCTTGCCCATCGACGGCCGGGCGGCCAGGATGATCAGGTCGCCCGGCTGCAGCCCGGCGGTGTTGCGGTCGAGGTCGTAGAAGCCGGTGCGCACGCCAGTGACGTCCTCGGCGCCGTTCTCGGCAAGCTCGGTGACGCGATCGATCAGCTGCACCGCGAGCACGTCCATGCTCTGGAAGCCCTGCTTGTTGCGGTTGCCTTCCTCGCCGATCTTGAAGATCTTGCCCTCGGCCTCGTCCAGGATCTGGGTGACCGCGCGGCCCTGCGGGTTGAACGCGTTGGTGGCGATCTCGTCGCTGGCGGCGATCAGCTTGCGCAGGATCGCGCGCTCGCGCACGATCTCGGCGTAGCGCCGCATGTTGGCGGCGCTAGGCACGCTCTGCGCGAGGGCGTTCAGGTAGGCCAGACCGCCCGAGTCCTCGGCCTTGCCGGCCATCTGCAGGTGCTCGTAGACGGTGATGACGTCGGCGGGCTTGCTGGCACCGATCAGCGCGCCGATGGCGCCGAAGATCAGCTTGTGCTCGAAGCGGTAGAAGTCGGCCTCGGTGACGACGTCGGCGGCGCGATCCCATGCGCCGTTGTCGAGCAGCAGGCCGCCGAGCACGCTCTGCTCGGCCTCGATGGATTGGGGCGGCACGCGCAGGCGCGCGACGTCGTCGTCGCGGGACTCGCCGCGGCTGGGCAGCGCGGAATCGAAGATGGTCGTCATGTGTCGTCGATCTTAAGGGGCGAGGCGCCGGTCGCCTGTGGACAAGGTTGTGGACAGCCTGGGGGCGGGCCGGGACAACTGCCTTTTTTTCGTGGCGCCAATGAAAAAGGGCCGACTCGCGTCGGCCCTTTCGAGCGGCAGGCGGGCACGCGGCCCGCGCGGCGGCATCAGTCTTGCTCGGGCACCACTTGCACGGTGACTTCGACCACGACGTCGGTGTGCGCGGCCACGGAGACGGCGTGCTCGCCGACCGTCTTCAGCGGACCGTTGGGCAGGCGGATCTGCGCCTTGGCCACTTCGAAGCCGTTCTTCGTCAGCGCCTCGGCGATGTCGGCGTTGGTGACCGAACCGAACAGGCGACCGTCGACGCCGGCCTTCTGCGAGATGCGGACGGTCTTGCCGGCCAGCTTCTCGCCGAACGCCTGCGCGGTGGCCAGCTTCTCGGCGGCGGCCTTCTCGAGCTCGGCGCGCTTGACTTCGAATTCCTTGATCGCGGTCGCGGTGGCACGGCGTGCCATGCGGGTCGGGATCAGGAAGTTGCGGGCGTAGCCGTCCTTGACCTTGACGACGTCGCCCAGGTTACCGAGGTTGGCGACCTTTTCCAGCAGGATGATTTGCATGGGTGGTTACTCCTCAGACCTTGTGTTGATCGCTGTACGGCAGCAGCGCCAGGAAGCGCGCGCGCTTGATGGCGGTGGTCAGCTGACGCTGGTAGAACGCGCGCGTGCCCGTCAGGCGAGCCGGCGTGATCTTGCCGTTCTCGCCGATGAAGTCACGCAGGACGTCGACGTCCTTGTAGTCGATCTGTTCGACCTTGGCGACCGTGAAGCGGCAGAAGCGCTTGCGGCGGAACAGCAGCGATTGCTGGTTGCGCTTCGGACGCTTGTCCTTGGAAAACCGGGATTTTGGCGGGGGCATGTGATGACCTCTGAAATGTGTTCCGACGAAATGGAAATGGGGGACGTGCTGTCAGGCGGCGACTTCGGTCACGTGGAAGACAAGGCCTTTCGCATTGCGAGAGGGAGCGATGAAGCCGGCGTAGCTGGCGACCTGTCCCAGGGGAAGGGTCGCGATCTTGCGCGTGATCTCACCGATCGCCACCGCGCGCATCGTCAGGACGACCTTGCGCGGCTGCTTGTCTTCGACCACCTCGGATTCGTGCTTCAGGCTCAGGTCGAGCGCTGGAAGTCCGGCCGGGGTGTACCGGGTCGCGCCGCGTTCCACCAGTTCGGCAGAGAGAATCAATCGATTCATCGCTGCGACGCCTCCTTCGAGGCCCTGGCGGGGCGCGGCATCTGCCTTCAGGCCGTCGCCTCCTGCGACGATGCCGACTTGCGGGCTTCTTCCTTCTCCACGGCCTTCATCATGACGGACGGGGCGGTGTCGGCCTTGTCGCGCAGCACCGTGAGGTGGCGCAGGACGGCATCGTTGAAGCGGAAGCCGGTTTCCAGCTCCTTCAGGGCTTCATTACCGCATTCGATGTTGATGCAGATGTAATGCGCCTTGGCGAGCTTCTGGATCGTGTAGGCCAGCTGGCGGCGGCCCCAGTCTTCCAGTCGGATCACCTTGCCACCGGAATTGGTGACGAGGGCCTTGTAGCGTTCCAGCATGGCCGGAACTTGTTCGCTTTGATCCGGATGGATCAGCAGAACGATTTCATAGTGACGCATGGACACTCCTTGTGGATTTCCGGCCGAAGCCGGATGAAGCCGCCCCGAAAGCGTCAACTACGGTGCTCGACCGGAAACCGGCAAAGCACCCACGGGTGCGGCAAGGAAAGCCTGCGATCATAGCACAACGCCTCCGGCTGGAGGCGCTGTTCGAGCGGAAAACACGCGTCTGCCCGCCGTCGGGCAGACAGACAGGTACTTACTTGCGTGCCGAGAGGGCCGTCCAGGTCTCGACCACCGAATCGGGATTCAGCGAGATCGACACGATCCCCTCGTCGGCCAGCCAGGCCGCGAAGTCGGGGTGGTCGCTGGGGCCCTGGCCGCAGATGCCCACGTACTTGCCGGTGGCGCGGCAGGCGTTGATGGCGCGCGAGATCAGGGCCTTGACGGCCGGGTCGCGCTCGTCGAAGTCCTCGGCCAGCTGGGCCAGGCCCGAGTCGCGATCCAGGCCCAGGGTGAGCTGGGTCAGGTCGTTGGAGCCGATCGACATGCCGTCGAAGTGCTCCAGGAACTGGTCGGCCAGGATCGCGTTGCTGGGCACCTCGCACATCATGATCACCCGCAGACCGTCGACGCCTCGCTTGAGGCCGCGTTCGGCGAGCATGGTCACCACGCGTTCGGCCTGGCGCACCGTGCGCACGAAGGGCACCATGATCTCGACGTTGGTCAGGCCCATGTCGTGGCGCACGCGCTTGAGCGCCTCGCATTCCATCGCGAAGGCATCCTGGAACTCGCCGCTGATGTAGCGCGACGCGCCGCGGAAGCCCAGCATCGGGTTTTCCTCGTCCGGCTCGTAGCGCGAGCCGCCGATCAGCTTCTTGTACTCGTTGGACTTGAAGTCCGACAGGCGCACGATGACCGGCTTGGGCCAGAACGCGGCGGCGATCGTGGCGACGCCTTCGGCGAGCTTGTCGACGTAGAACGCGCGCGGCGAGGCGTGGCCGCGGGCCACCGATTCGACCGCCTTCTTCAGGTCGGGGTCGATGTTGGGATAGTCGAGGATCGCCTTCGGGTGGACGCCGATGTTGTTGTTGATGATGAACTCGAGGCGGGCCAGTCCGACCCCCGAGTTGGGCAGCTGCGAGAAGTTGAAGGCGAGCTGCGGGTTGCCCACGTTCATCATGATCTTGATGGCGCTGTAGGGCATCTCGCCGCGCACCACCTCGCTGACCTCGGTCTCCAGCAGGCCGTCGTAGACGAAGCCGGTGTCGCCCTCGGAGCACACCACAGTGACCAGCGCCCCGTCGTGCAGCAGGTCGGTGGCGTCGCCGCAGCCGACCACGGCCGGGATGCCCAGCTCGCGCGCGATGATGGCGGCATGGCAGGTGCGCCCGCCGCGGTTGGTGACGATGGCGCCGGCGCGCTTCATCACCGGCTCCCAGTTCGGGTCGGTCATGTCGGCGACGAGCACGTCGCCCGGCTGCACCTGGTCCATCTCGGAGATGTTGCGGCACACGCGCACCGGGCCGGTGCCGATCTTCTGGCCGATCGCGCGGCCTTCGACCAGCACCGTGCCCGAGCCCTTGAGCTTGTAGCGGTGCTCGGCCTGATTGCCGGCGTTGCTCTTGACCGTCTCCGGGCGCGCCTGGAGGATGTAGAGCAGGCCGTCGCCGCCGTCCTTGCCCCACTCGATGTCCATCGCGCGGCCATAGTGCTTCTCGATGATCACGGCATACCTGGCCAGCTCGGTCACGTCGGCGTCGTTCAGCGAGTAGCGGTTGCGCTGCTCCGGCGGCGTGTCGACCGTGCGCACCAGCTTGCCGTCCCTGGCCTTTTCTTCCGGCGTGGCGAATTCCATGCGGATCAGCTTGGAACCCAGGCTGCGGCGGATGACCGCGACCTTGCCCGCGGCCAGCGCCGGCTTGTGCACGTAGAACTCGTCGGGGTTGACCGCGCCCTGCACCACCGTCTCGCCCAGGCCGTAGCTGGAGGTGATGAAGACGACGTCGGTGAAGCCGCTCTCGGTGTCGAGCGTGAACATCACGCCGGCGGCGCCGAGGTCGGAGCGCACCATGCGCTGCACGCCGGCGGACAGCGCCACCTCGGTGTCGGCATAGCCCTTGTGGACGCGGTAGCTGATCGCGCGGTCGTTGTAGAGCGAGGCGAAGACTTCCTTCATCTTGCGCAGCACGTCCTCGATGCCGACCACGTTCAGGAAGGTCTCCTGCTGGCCGGCGAAGGACGCGTCGGGCATGTCCTCGGCGGTGGCCGAGGAGCGCACGGCGAACGACGCGTTGGCGTCGCTGGCCGACAGGCGCGCGAATTCGGCGCGCACGCCGGCCTCGAGCTCGGGCGGGAACGGCGCGTCGCCGATCCAGTGGCGGATCTCGGTGCCGGCCTCGGCCAGCGCGCGCACGTCGTCCGTGTCCAGCGACTTCAGCCGGGCGGCGATGCGCTCGGTCAGGCCGCCGAACTTCAGGAATTCACGGAAGGCGTGCGCGGTCGTGGCGAAGCCGCCGGGCACGCGGACGCCCGTGGCAGCCAGCTGGCTGATCATTTCGCCGAGGCTGGCGTTCTTGCCACCGACGACGTCGACGTCGGTCATCCTCAGTTCTTCGAAGGGAACGACTAGTCGGGTGGCCAGCGTGGGGTTGGACATGGGAAAGCTCCTTGATGATGAAAAACCGGGCTCCGCACGCTCTTGACCCCAGGCGCTTCGACGCTTTTGAATTGGACTTGTGGTTCGAAGCGGGCCATGGCGAAAAAGGCGGTCGGAAAGATTTAGGACTGAGTTGACCGGGATTCTACGGAGGATCTGCCTATGATCGGGTAGGACATATGCCCTAACCCGACCCCCGACATGCCCAATCGAACCGTTTTCTTCGTCTCGGACGGTACCGGGATCACTGCCGAGACCTTCGGCAGCTCGATACTGGCGCAGTTTTCCGTCAAGCCCCGGAAGGTGCGACGCCCCTTCATCGACACCGTCGAGAAGGCCCGCGGCGTGGTCGAGGAGATCAACCGCACGACCCTGCTCGAGGGCAAGAAGCCCATCGTCTTCATAACGATGGCCACCGAGGACGTGCGCGCGGTCATCACCGCCCCGGACTGCACCGGAATGGTGATGGACATGTTCCGCACCTTCGTCGAGCCCCTCGAGCACGAATTCGAGATGAAGTCCAACCACCGCGTGGGCCGCTTCTCGGACGCCGCCAAGAGCGAGGAATACAACGAGCGCATCGAGGCGATCAACTTCTCGCTGGCGCACGACGACGGCCAGTCGGCCAAGAACCTGGCGTCGGCCGACGTCATCCTGGTGGGCGTCAGCCGCTGCGGCAAGACGCCCACGACGCTGTACCTGGCGATGCAGCACGGCATCAAGGCCGCCAACTACCCGCTGATCCCCGAGGATTTCGAGCGCGGCCAGTTCCCCTCCACGCTGGCACCCTACAAGGCCAAGTGCTTCGGCCTGACGATCGACCCCGAGCGCCTGACCCAGATCCGCAACGAGCGCCGTCCGCAGAGCAAGTACGCCGCGCTGGACAACTGCCGCTACGAGGTGCGCGAGGCCGAGGCGATGATGAAGCGCAACGGCATTTCCTGGCTGTCGTCCACGCACAAGTCGATCGAGGAGATCGCGGCGACCATCCTGCGCGACATCCGGCCGGACAAGCTGATCTACTGAGTTCCGGCCGGCGCCCCCCCCGATTGACGCCACGCCAGCTCGGCAGGACACTCGGGCCATGGAGCGATCCGCACGCGCGGCGCCCGGTCGCGGCCCGCCGCCGCCGGAGCCCGCCGGCGCGCCGACCGCGACCCTGACCCGTCACGATCCTGGGAGCCCCGCCTTGCGTTCACCGAATCCGCCCGCGATGACTGCGCGCCTGCGCGAGCAGTGCATCAAGGCATCGCAGCAGGTGCAGGCGCTGCTGGCGCGTTCGCGCCTGGAGGCCGGCCGCAACCCGCTCACAGACGAGGCGATCGCCAGCCTGCGCACCGAGGGCGTCTACGTGACGACCGTGGAGCGCCTGCTGGGCCCCGCCGCGCCGGCTTGCCGCGCGACGATGGCCGAAGCCCTGTCGCTGCTGCAGTCCGACGGCGTGAGCTGGCAGGACCGCGGCGCCTCGACCGACCTCGCGCCCGCAGACCTCCTGGCCCGCCTGCCCGGCCTGTTCCTGTTCGGCCTCCAGGCGACCGTGCTCGCCATCGTCGAACAGTACCTGCGCGTCCCGGTGGCCTACCACGGCGCCGTCTACCGGCATTCGGCGGTCGACGGCCGCCAGGTCGGCCCGCGCCTCTGGCATCGGGACGCGGAGGATCACCGCGTGCTGCGCACCGTGATGTACCTCAACGACGTCGAGGAGGACGGCGGGCCCTTCGAATACGCGCCGCGCTCCGTGCCGGCGGCCGCCACGAAGGCCCTGGCCATGCTCGGTCAATGCGATGACGACACGATGGCCCTGCACGTGCCGCGCGACCGGTGGAAGCGCTGCATCGGGCCGGCCGGCACCGTGGTGATGTCCGATTCGGCCCAGGTGTTCCACCACGAATCGCTGCAGCGGCGCACCGGGCGCTCGGTCGTGATGATGGGCCACTCGTCGCGTCGCCCGAAGAACCGGCCGCTGGCCGAAGCCCACTTTCCCGTGCACCAGCACCTGCCCGCGCTGGCCGGCATCACGCGGCCCGAGCATCGCGGGCTCGTGTTCGACTGGCGCGACCTCGATGTCCGCGCGACCGAGGCCCACGTCATCGCGACGCCCGCCGGCGATTTCGTCCTCGGCTGACGGGCGCGGCGCCGCGCGCGTCGTCGGCTTCCTCAGCGCGCGGCCGAGGCGGCCTGCCGGCTCGATTCGTACAGGCACATCGCCGCCGCCGCCGCCACGTTGAGGGACTCCTCGCCCCCGGGCTGCGCGATGCGCACGCGCAGCGTGCAGGCCGCGCCCACGGCGTCGCTCATGCCCTGCCCTTCGTGGCCGAACACCCAGGCCAGCGGACGCGGCAGCGTCGTCTCGTGCAGCCACTGCGCTTCGCGCAGGTGAGTGCCGACGATGGGCAAGCCCAGCGCCGCGACGTCGGCGATTGCCGCGCCCTCGACCAGCGCCAGCGCGAAATGGGCGCCCATGCCGGCGCGCAGCACCTTGGGCGACCACAGCGCCACGCTGCCCTTGAGCGCGATGACCTGCGCGAAGCCCATGGCCGCGGCGGTGCGCAGGATGCTGCCCACGTTGCCCGGATCCTGCAGGCGGTCCAGCACCACGCTGTCGATGCCCGCGCGCGGCGCGACGCCCTGCTCCGCCTCGATCAGGAAGCCGATCGGCGCCGGCGACTCCAGCCCGCTCAGCTCGCGCATCAGCGCGTCGGGAATGCAGACCACCTCCGGCGCGTTGCGCGCCAGCGCCTCGAACGCCGGCATCGCCCAGCCGGACTCGGTGACGATCGCGCGCAGCGGCGCGCGCCCGCGCGCCAGCAGCGCGCGACACAGGTGGTCGCCCTCCAGCCACACGCGGCCGAGCTTGCGGTAGGCGGTCGGCTCGGCCAGCAGCCGGCGCAGGTCCTTGAACAGCTCGTTGTGGCGCGACGTGACCTGGCGGACGATCGTCATCCGGATTCGGCGCAGGCGCGCCGCAGGGCGGCCAGGCGGACCGGCTCGAACGAGCGGCGGTGCCAGGCGCAGGGGCCGTGCTCGTCGAGCGCGGCCAGGTGCGCCGCGGTGCCGTAGCCCTTGTGGGTGGCGAAGCCGTACTGCGGGTAGTGCAGCTCGTGCTCGACGCAGATGCGGTCGCGCGTGACCTTGGCCAGGATGGATGCCGCGGAGATGGCGGCGACGCTGGCGTCGCCGCCGACGATCGCCTCGGCGCGGATGCGGATCTGGGGCAGCCGGTTGCCGTCGACCAGCACCTTGTGCGGCGGCAGGCGCAGGCCCTCGACCGCCCGCTTCATGGCCAGCATCGTGGCGTGCAGGATGTTGAGCTCGTCGATCTCGGCGACGCTGGCCTCGGCGACGCAGAACGCCAGCGCGTGGGCCCGGATCTCGTCGAACAGGCGCTCGCGCTTGAGCGGCGTCAGCAGCTTGGAGTCGTTGAGCCCCTTGATCCGCTTCATGTCGTCGAGGATCACGGCGGCGGCCACGACCGGACCGGCCAGCGGGCCGCGGCCGGCTTCGTCGACGCCGGCCACGAGGCCGTCATTGCTGTCGAATCGCAAGGAGATCTGCTCAGGCTTTGACAACTTGCGCGATGGCATCGGCGGACTCCCGCACCGTGTCGCGGCGCAGCAGGTGGTGTAGTTCGTTGAAACGCACGCGCACCTTCTCGCGGCGCGCCTCGTCGTCCAGCCACTCGATTGTCGCTCGCGCGAGCGCCTGCGGCGTGGCGGCCTCCTGCAGCAGTTCGGGCACCACGAAGTCGCGGCAGAGCACGTTGGGCAGCCCTACCCACGGCTGCAGGCGCAGGCGCTTCATGCGCAGCGCGTTGAGCCAGCTCACGACGTAGGTGATGACCATCGGCCGCTTGAACAGCGCGGCCTCCAGCGTGGCGGTGCCGCTGGCGACGATCGCGACGTCGCAGGCGGCCAGCGCGTCGTGCGAGCGGCCGTCGAGCAGGTCCACCGGCACGCCCGGCGCATGGCGCAGCAACAGCGGCTCGACCAGCGCGCGCATGCCGGGGGCCACCGGCAGCACGAAGCGCACGCCCGGACGCTCGCGGTGCAGCGTCGCCGCCGCCGCGAGCACGCGCGGCGCGATCAGCCGGATCTCGGAGCGCCGGCTGCCCGGCAGCAGCGCCACCACCTGCGCCGTCTCGGGCAGGCCCAGGGCGACGCGCGCCGCCGCACGATCGGGCTCCAGGGGGATCACCTGGGCCAGCGGATGGCCCACGTACGTGGCCTTGATGCCGTGCGCGCGCAGCAGCTCGGGCTCGAACGGGAACAGGCACAGCACGTGGTCGGCCGAGGCCGCCAGCGTGTGCACGCGGTCGCCGCGCCAGGCCCAGATCGACGGGCAGACGAAGTGCACGGTCTTGATGCCGGCCGCGCGCAGCCGCTTCTCGAGGCCGAAGTTGAAGTCGGGCGCGTCGACGCCCACGAAGACGTCGGGGCGCTCGGCGATCAGCCGGTCGCCCAGCGCATTGCGGATGCCCACCAGTTCGCGGTAGTTCAGCAGCACGTCGACATAGCCGAACAGCGACAGCTTGTCGGCCGGCCACCAGGCGTCGAAGCCGCGCGCCACCATCTTCGGACCGCCGATGCCGCCGGCGGCGAGCACCGGCCAGCGCGCCTTCAACCCGTCCAGCAGCAGGCTGGCCAGCAGGTCGCCCGAGGCCTCGCCGGCGACCATGCCCAGGCGCAGGGCTTGGGGGTCGGGCAGGATCGTGCGTGCAGGCTCGGGGCTCATCGAGCGCGTGGTCAGCGGACCAGGCCCCGGGTGCCGGACGCGATGAAGTTCAGCATCGTGTCGATGTCGCCGTTGACGCGCGCGTCGTCGCCGCGCATGGCCTCGATCTCGGCCTTCGCGAGTTCCAGCGGCTGGCTCTTGCGGTACAGGGCCTTGTGCATGTTGCGGATGGCCGTGATTTGCTCGGCGGTGAAATCGCGGCGCTTGAGGCCCGTCATGTTGACGGTGCGCAACGCCATCGGGTTGCCCTCGGCGAGCATGAACGGCGGCACGTCCTGGCTGACGTGGGCCTGGAAGCCGATCATCGCGTGGGCGCCGATGTGCACGAACTGGTGCACCCCCGACAGCCCGCCGACGAACGCCCAGTCGCCAATGTGCACGTGGCCGGCCAGGGTCACGCCGTTGGCCAGCACGGTGCGGTCGCCCACGCGCGAATCGTGCGCGACGTGCACGTAGGCCATGATCCAGTTGTCGCTGCCGATGCGGGTGACGCCCTCTTCCTTGTAGGTGCCGGTGTTGAGCGTGCAGAACTCGCGGATCGTGTTGCGGTCGCCGATGCGCAGTTCGGTCAGCTCGCCCTTGTGGCTCATGTCCTGCGGCATCGCGCCGATGGAGCCGAACTGGTAGAAGGTGTTGTCGCGGCCGATGGTGGTGCGGCCCTCGATCACGCAATGCGGGCCCACCTGCGTGCCGGCGCCGATGCGCACGTGCGGCCCGATGACGGCATACGCGCCGACGCTCACCGAGGAGTCGAGCTCGGCGGCCGGATCGACCAGCGCCGTCGGGTGGATGTTGGTCATGCCCACTGCCCGCCAGGCCTCAGGGCGCGACGTCGCGCACGGTGCACATCAGCGTGGCTTCCACCGCCAGCTCGTCGCCCACCGTGGCGCGCACCGAGTACTTGTAGATGCCCGACTTCTTGCGCTCGATGCGCGACTCGAGGATGAGCTGGTCGCCCGGCTCGACCACGCGCTTGAAGCGCGCGCCGTCGATGCCCACGAAGTAGTACAGCCGCTCGCCGTTGGACTCCTCGCCTTCGGACGAGAACGACAGCAGCGCCGAGGCCTGCGCCAGCGCCTCCAGCATCAGCACGCCGGGCATCACCGGGCGGTTGGGGAAGTGGCCCTGGAAGAACGGCTCGTTGATGGTGACGTTCTTCAGCGCCTTGATGCGCACGTCCTTCTCGAACTCGACGACGCGGTCGACGAGCAGGAACGGATAGCGGTGCGGCAGCTTCTTGATGATCTGGTGGATGTCCATCAGCATGGGAGTCTCAGTCTTTCTTTTGGGCCTTCTCCAGGGCTCTGACGCGCTCCCGGAGGGCATACAGGTTGCGCAGCGTGACTGCGTTCTTTTCCCAGCTGGCGTGCTCGTCGATCGGGAAGATGGCGGTGTAGACGCCCTTCTTGCGCAACGAGTGCATCACCATCGTGGAGGCCGACACCGTGACGCCGTCGGCGATCTCGATGTGGCCCTGGATCATCGCCGCTCCGCCGATCATCACGTTGCGGCCGACCCGCGTGCTGCCGGCGATGCCCACGCACGCCGCCATCACCGTGTGGGCGCCGATGTGGCAGTTGTGGCCGATCTGGATCTGGTTGTCCAGCTTGACCCCGTCTTCCAGCACGGTGTCGTCGAGGGCGCCGCGGTCCACGCAGGTGTTGGCGCCGATGTCGACGTCGTTGCCGATGCGCACGCCGCCCAGTTGCTCGATGCGTTCCCAGCGGCCCTGCGTCGGCGCGATGCCGAAGCCGTCCCCGCCGATGATCGCGCCGCTCTGGAACACGCAGCGTTCGCCCACGCTGCAGCCCGCGGCGACGGTCACGCGCGGGTGCAGCAGGCTGTCGGCGCCGATGCGCGAGCCCGCGCCGACGACGCAGTGGGCGCCCAGTTGCACGCGCTCGCCGATGACGGCGCCCGACTCGATCACCACCATCGGTCCGACGACCGCGCTGGCCGCGACGCTGGCGTCGGCGGCGACGACCGCGGACGGGTGCACGCCGGCGGCCGGCGCCGGACGCAGCCGCCGGGCCCACCACTGGGTCAGGCGGGCGAAATACAGGTAGGGATCGTCGGTGACCACCAGCGGGCGGTCGGCGGGCGCGGCGGGCACCAGCGCGGGCGCGAGCACGATCGCGCCGGCCGCGCTGGCTTCCAGCAGGCTGCGCAGCCGGGACTGCGCGATGAACGTGATCGCGTCGGCGCCGGCCGACTCCAGCGGGCCGATGCGCCCGATCAGGCGGTCGCCGTCGCCTCGCAGTTCTCCGCCCAGCGCCGCAACGATCTCACCCAGGCGAACTGAGTTCATGTCGCGGGGCCCGGACGGTCTACTTGGCGGAATTGAGCGCGTCGATGACCTTCTTGGTCAGGTCGACACGGCCGCTGAAATAGATGACCAGCTGGTCCTGCAGGATGATGTCGTAGTGCTCGGCGTCGCCGATCGCCTTGATCGCGCGATTGGCGCGCTCGGCCACGCTCGACAGTTCCTCGTTCTTGCGCTGGGTGAGGTCTTCCTGGAACTCGCGGTGCTTGCGCTGCAGGTCGCGGTCGAGCTCGACGAGCTCGCGTTGGCGGCGCGTCTTCTCGGCTTCCGACAGCGTCGGCGAGTCGCGATCCAGCTTCTCGGCCTGGGCGCGCAGCGACGCGTTCTGGTCGTTGAGGTCCTTCTCGCGCTTGCCGAACTCGGCTTCCAGCTTCGCCTGGGCGCGCTTGGCCGGCTCGGCCTCGCGCAGCACGCGCTCGCTGTTCACGTAGCCGATCTTCAATTCTTGGGCCTGGGCCGAGACCGCGATCGACGAGACACAGGCCAGCATCAGGGCGAAAATCAATTTCATGGAACGGGCTTTCATCAAAACGCGGTACCGACTTGGAACTGGAACCGTTGAATTCTATCGGTCTTCTCGTACTTCACCGGCAGGCCGTAGCTCAGCTTGAACGGGCCCACCGGGGAGGTCCAGCTCAGGCCCAGGCCGGCCGAGACGCGCAGCGATCCAAGGGCGATGTGGTGCGTGTCGGTCCAGACGTTGCCGGCGTCGACGAACGCGAACATGCGCAGGCTCTTGTCCTTGTCGGCGCCCGGCACCGGGATGTAGAGCTCGTTGTTGATGTTCATCTTCTTCGAGCCCCCGATGAAGGCGCCGGTCACGTCGACCGTGCCCTGGCCCAGCGAGCCCTGCTCGAACACGCGCACGGAGCCCAGGCCGCCGCCGTAGAAGTTCTTGAACACCGGGTATTCCTTGCCGTTCAGGCCGGTGCCGTAGCCCACTTCGCCGTTGACGCCCAGCGAGAAGTGGTTGCCCAGGTCGAGGTACTGCGTCACCTGGGCGTTCAGGCGCGCGTACTGCACGTCGCCGAACAGCGAGAAGTCGGTGTTGATGCGCGCGTAGCGACCCGACGTCGGCGAGACGCCGCTGTCGCGCTCGTCGCGCGCCCAGCCCGCCGTGATCGGGAAGGAGTTGGCGTAGGAGCCGAACTCGCCCACGAAGCGGTAATAGCTGTTGGGCACACCCTCGAGCGAGCCGATGTGCGTCTGCTCGGCGCCGATGCCCACGAACACCGTGTCGAACTCGGAGTACGGCAGGCCGAAGCGGATGTCGGCGCCCGGCGTCGCCACCGCGTAGGCGTTGCCCGAGCTGTTGAGCGGGCGCGACGTGCGGTAGTAGATGTCGAACGTGCGCGAGATGCCGTCGTCCGTGAAGTACGGGTTGGTCTCGCTGATCGACAGGTTCTTGTTGGTGTGGGCCGTGCTCACGTCGAGCGCGATGTAGTTGCCCGAGCCGAACACGTTCTCCTTCTTGATCGAGCCCGTCAGCGAGATCTTGTCGGCCTGCGAATAGCCGGCCGCCAGCGTCAGGTTGCCGGTGGGCTTCTCGACGACGGTGACGGTCAGGTCGACCTGGTCGGGCGCGCCGGGCACGTCGTTGGTGTCGACATCGACGCTGCTGAAGAAGCCCAGGCGGTCGACGCGGTCACGCGACAGCTTGATCTTGGAGCCGTCGTACCACGCCGACTCGAACTGGCGGAACTCGCGGCGGATCACTTCGTCGCGCGTGATGGTGTTGCCCGACAGGTTGACGCGGCGCACGTAGGCGCGGCGACCCGGGTCGGCCGCCAGCACGACGACGACCTGGCCGGTCTTGCGGTCGATCTCGGGGTGCGGCTCGACGTGCGCGAACGCGTAGCCGTAGGTGCCGAACAGGTCGGTGAACGCGCGCGTGGTGGCGGTGACGTCGTCGCCGTGGTATTCGGCGCCGGGCTTGAGCTGCACCAGGTTCTTGAACTGCGCGTCGCGGCCGAGGTAGTTGCCCTCCAGGCGCACGGCCGTCACCACGTAGGGCTGGCCCTCGGTGACGGTGATGGAGACGGTGATCGTCTGCTTGTCCGGCGAGATCGTGACCTGGGTCGACGTGATGTCGAACTCGAGGTAGCCCTTGTTCAGGTAGAACGCGCGCAGCTTCTCGAGGTCGGCGTTGAGCTTGGTGCGCGAGTAGCGGTCGGACTTCGTGTACCAGGTGAGCCAGCCGCCGGTGGTCAGGTCCATCTGGTCGATCAGCTTGGACTCGGAAAACGCCTTGGCGCCGATGATGTGGATGTCGCGGATGTGCGCGACGTCGCCTTCGGAGACCTTGAACGTGACGTTGACGCGGTTGCGTTCCAGCGGCGTGACCGTGGTGACGACCTCGGCCGCGTACAGGCTGTGGCCCAGGTACTGGCGCTTGATCTCCTGCTCGGCGCGGTCGACGATGGCCTTGTCGAAAGGCAGGCCCTCGCCGATGCCGGCGTCCTTCAGGGCCTTGACCAGCGTGTCCTTGTCGAACTCCTTGGTGCCCAGGAAGTTCACCGAGGCGATGGTGGCGCGTTCGTCGACGATGACCACGACCACGTCGCCTTCGACGTCAATGCGCACGTCCTTGAACAGGCCCGTGGCGAACAGCGCGCGCAGCGCAGCCGCGGCCTTCTCGTCGCTGTAGCCGTCGCCGACCCGGAACGGCAGCACCGAGAACACGCTGCCCGGGTCCGTGCGTTGCAGGCCTTCGACGCGGATGTCGCGGATCTGGAAAGGTTCGATCGCCTGTGCTGCCAGGGGCAGCACAGCGCCCGCGAAGATCACGCAGGCAGCAACAGGGCGCATCAGGCTCGGGAAGAGTGAAGACATCAGGTGTTTATTGCGGGCCCAGGAAGCGGGCCACGTCGTTGGAAAGGGCGAGAGTCATCAGCAGCAGGAGTATCAGAGCCCCGCCGCGCTGCAGCCAGATTTGCCACAGTTCGGAGACCGGGCGACCGGTCGCACCCTCGAACAGATAATACAGCAGCATCCCCCCATCGAGCATGGGGATGGGCAGCAGGTTGAGCACGCCCAGCGCGAGGCTGACCATGGCCAGGAAGCTCACGAATTGCGTGAATCCCTGCTGAGCGGAAGCGCTCGCCGCGACCGCGATCGTGCCCGGTCCGCCGATGGCCTTCGTGGACGCGCGGCCGGTCAGCATGAGGCCGAACATGCGCAGCGACGACCTCGCCTCGCGCCAGGACTGTGCCGCGCCGAGGGCCAGGGCCTCGAGCGGCGCCGCGCGCACCACCTCGTGCGGGAACGCGATGCCGGCGCGCGCCACCGGCACGCCGTCCGAGGCATCCATGCGGGCCGTGACCGCGATCGTCAGCACCTGGCCGGCGCGCTCCACGTCCCACCGCATGGGCCGCGGCGTGCCGCCGTCGCCGCTGGCCTGGATCGCGGCGCGCAGCGCTGCCGCGTTGTCCACGGCCACGCCGTCGACGCGCAGCACCAGGTCGCCGGCCCGCAGGCCGGCCGCCGCGGCCGCACCGCCCGGCACGACGTCGCCGACCTGTGCCAATAGGCCCAGTCCGAGTTCCTTCGCACCGGGCTTGGGCGCGCTGAACGGGTCGATGGTGTCGACGGCCGCCGTCAGCGTGCGGGCGACCGTGCCGCCGTCGCGCGTGACGCGCAGCTGCAGCGGCTCGCGCTCGAGCAGCGCGCCCTTGATCGCGCGCGACACGTCCTCGGCCGAGCGCGCCGGCTGGAAGTCCGAGTCGGCGACGTCGGCGCCCTGCGCCGTGGCCACGATGCGGTCGCCGGCCTGCAGGCCGGCGTCGGCCATCACGCTGCCGGCGGCCGGCTTGCCCACGATGGGCAGCGGCAGGTCCTGGCCGTACCACTGCACGAAGCCGTAGAGCAGCACCGCCAGCGCCAGGTTGGCCGCCGGGCCCGCAGCCACGACCAGCGCGCGCTGGTACAGCGGGCGCCGGTTGAACGCGCGCGGCAGGTCGGCCGCGGGCACGTCGCCCTCGCGCTCGTCGAGCATCTTCACGTAGCCGCCCAGCGGGATCATGCTCAGCGCGAATTCGGTGCGATCGGCGCCGACGTTGCGGCGCAGCAGCACGCGTCCGAAGCCGACCGAGAAGCGCAGCACCTTGACCCCGCACGCGCGCGCCACCCGGTAGTGGCCGTACTCGTGGATCGGGATCAGGATCGCCAGCGTGATCAGGAACCAGAAGACCTGCTGCAGGTGGATCATCGGACGCCCTTGTCCAGTGCCTTCGCGTGCGCGCGGGCCGCGTCGCGGGCGCGCGCGTCGAGCGCGATCAAGGCGTCGATGGAACGCGCGTCGCTGGCCGCGGGCAGCACGCGCTCGAGCGCCTGCGCGTTCACGCGATGGATGTCGTCGAAGCGCAGCCGACCGGCCAGGAAGGCCTCGACGGCGACCTCGTTGGCGGCGTTGAGCACGGCCGTCGAGCCTGGCGCGGCGCGCAGCGCGGCCCACGACAGGTGGAGGCCGGGAAAACGCACGGCGTCGGCCTGCTCGAAGGTGAGCGTGGCCATTGTCGTGAAGTCGAGCGCCGCGCAGCCCGAGGTCATGCGCGCGGGCCACGACATGCCGAAGGCGATCGGCCCCTTCATGTCGGGCGTGCCCAGTTGGGCGAGCACCGCGCCGTCACGCGCGACCACCATCGAGTGGATGATGCTCTGCGGATGGATGACCACCTTGATGCGCTCGGGCGCGAGGTCGAACAGCCAGCGCGCCTCGATCACCTCGAGCGCCTTGTTCATCATCGTGGCCGAGTCGACCGAGATCTTGCGGCCCATCACCCAGTTCGGATGCGCGCAGGCCTGGTCGGGCGTGACGCTGGCCAGCGTGGCCGGGTCGCGGGTGCGGAACGGCCCGCCCGAGGCGGTCAGCACGATGTGGTCGACCGCGGCATCCCACGCCGCCGGGTCGGCGGGCAGGCACTGGAAGATCGCCGAGTGCTCGCTGTCGATCGGGATCAGCGTGGCGCCGCCGGCGCGCACGGCGTCGACGAACAGCTGCCCGCCCACCACCAGCGCCTCCTTGTTGGCCAGCAGCAGCCGCTTGCCGGCGCGCGCCGCTGCCAGGCAGGCCGGCAGGCCGGCCGCGCCGACGATGGCGGCCATCACCTGGTCGACGTCCGGGTGCGCGGCCAGTTCCTCCAGCGCCCGGGCACCGGCGAGCACCTCGGTGGCGATGCCGGCCGACCGGACGCGGGCGCGCAGGTCGTTGGCGGCCGCGACATCGGGCACGGCCGCGAAGCGCGGGCGCCAGCGCACGATTTGCGCGAACAGGTCGTCGATGCGGCGCTGGCCGGTGAGCGCGAACACCTCGAACGCGTCGGGGTGCAGCGCGATCACGTCCAGCGTGCTGGTGCCGATCGAGCCGGTGGAGCCGAGGATGCAGACGCGTTGGCGTGTCGACGAGGAAGTCATGGCCGTCCCGCTCAGAAGTTCATCACCAGCGCGAGCGCCGCGGGAAACACGGGCAGCAGCGCGTCGACGCGATCGAGCACGCCGCCGTGGCCGGGCAGCAGGCCGCTGGAATCCTTGGCGCCGGCCGCCCGCTTGACGAGCGACTCGACGAGGTCGCCGACGATGGCCAGCGCGACCAGCGCGACCAGCGCGGCGATCAGGCCGACGAAGCCGAAGCGGTCGTGCAGCAGCGCGAACAGGTTGCCGTGCGGATGCACCGTGACGATGACGACGATGGAGGCCAGCACCACGACCGCCAGCAGGCCGCAGAGTGCGCCCTCCCAGCTCTTGCCGGGGCTGATGCTCGGCGCGAGCTTGCGCTTGCCGAACGCGCGGCCGCCGAAATACGCGAAGATGTCCGCGGCCCAGACCAGCCCGCAGACCGTGGCCAGGTAGGCCAGCCCGCGCTCGCGCGAGGCGATCAGCGCGGCCCAGGCGGCGCCGATCAGCACCCAGCCGACGACGAAGCGCAGCACCGGGTTCAGGCTGCGGAAACCGTCGGGGCCGGCGCGCAGCGCCAGCGCGCCGCCGACGACCCACAGCAGCGCGATGGCACCCCAGGCCTCGGCGGGCACCTCGACCTGCCACAGCAGGCCGATGCAGGCGCAGCCGGCGCCCAGCGCCACGCCGGAGGCGATGGCCGCGGCGCGCGGCAGGCCGCACAGGCGTGCCCATTCCCAGCCGGCGGCGGAGATCAGGATCAAGGTGAGCAAGGCGAACGGCAGCGGCGAGGCGGACATCACCGCCGGTATCAGCAGCGCCAGCAGCACCAGCGCGGTGATCACGCGTTCACGCAGCATCGGGACTCCCGGCCAGCACGGCCGCTTCGGGTTTGACGCCGCCGAAACGGCGGTCGCGCGTGGCGTAGACCCGGAATGCGCGATCGAGTTCCGTCTCGTCGAAGTCGGGCCACAGGCACTCGGTGAAATGCAGCTCGGAGTACGCCACCTGCCACAGCAGGAAGTTGCTGATGCGCACCTCGCCGCCGGTGCGGATGAACAGGTCCGGGTCCGGCGCCTCGCGCTGCGCCATGTAGCGCGACAGCGTGTCCTCGGTGACTTCGTCGGCGGGCACGCCCTCGCGGATCGCCCGCTGGCAGGCCTGCACGATGTCCCAGCGGCCGCCGTAGTTGAAGGCAACCCACACGGTAATGCGCGTGTTGTGCGCCGTGGTGCTCTCGGCACGCTCCCACGCATTGCGCACCGTCTGCGACACCGCGGCGCGGTCGCCGATGATGCGCACGCGCACGCCGTCGCCGGCGATCTTGGTGAGGTAGCGCGTCATCGCGCTGAGCACCAGGCCCATCAGGCCCGAGACTTCCTCCTCGGGGCGCTTCCAGTTCTCGGACGAGAACGCGAACACGGTCAGGTGCTCGACGCCGCGGTTGGCGCAGGCATTGATCGTGTTGACGAGCGCGTCGACCCCGTGCTTGTGGCCGAAGATGCGCGGCATGAAGCGCTTCTTGGCCCAGCGGCCGTTGCCGTCCATGACGATGGCCACGTGGCGCGGCACGTTGGGGTCGCGCGTCGAGGCCCCGAAGGTGGACACGGGCGAGTTCACGGCGCGCTTCAAACCGCGAGGATCTCGGCGTCCTTGGCCTGCACGAGCTTGTCGATCTCGCCGATGGTGCGATCGGTCAGCTTCTGGATGTCATCGACCAGGCGACGCTCGTCGTCCTCGGTGATTTCCTTGTCCTTGAGCAGCTTCTTGCCGTGCTCGTTGGCCTCGCGGCGCAGGTTGCGCACCGCCACCTTGCAGTCCTCGCCCAGGCCCTTGACGACCTTGGTCAGGTCGCGCCGGCGCTCCTCGGTGAGGGCGGGCATCGGCACGCGGATGATGTCGCCGGTGGTCGACGGGTTCAGGCCCAGGTCCGATTCGCGGATGGCCTTCTCGACCTTGGAGATCATCGGCTTTTCCCACGGCTGGACGCCGATGGTGCGCGCGTCGAGCAGCGACAGCTGCGCGACCTGGCTCAGCGGCACCGGCGAGCCGTAGTAGTCGACGTGGATCTGGTCCAGCATGCCCGGGTGGGCGCGGCCGGTGCGGATCTTCTGCAGTTCGCCCTTGAACGAATCGACGGATCGGCCCATCTTCGTCTCGGCGGTCTTCTTGATGTCGGCGGTACTCATGATCTCTCGTCACTCCTCACTGGCACGCGCGCGCCGCGTGCGGGCGTCGCGCTTCGAACGGGCATTGCAGCTCAAGTCAGACGTGCACCAACGTGCCTTCGTCCTCGCCGAGGACGACGCGCTTGAGCGCGCCCGGCTTGAAGATGCTGAACACCTTGATGGGCAGGTTCTGGTCGCGGCACAGCGCGAACGCGGTGGCGTCCATCACCTGCAGGTTCTTGCCGATCGCCTCGTCGAAGGTGATCGACGTGTAGCGCGTGGCATCGGGCACCTTCTTCGGGTCGGCGCTGTAGACGCCGTCCACCTTCGTGGCCTTCAGGACGATCTCGACGCCCATCTCGGCGCCGCGCAGCGCGGCCGCGGTATCCGTCGTGAAGAACGGGTTGCCGGTGCCGGCGGCGAAGATGACGACCTTGCCTTCTTCGAGGTACTGCAGCGCCTTCGGTCGCACGTAGGGCTCGACCACCTGCTCGATGGAGATCGCCGACATCACGCGGGCGACCATGCCCTCCTGGCGCATCGTGTCGGCCAGGGCGAGCGAATTCATCACGGTGGCCAGCATGCCCATGTAGTCGGCCGTGGCGCGGTCCATGCCCACCGAACCGCCCGCGACGCCGCGGAAGATGTTGCCGCCGCCGATGACGACGGCCACCTCGGTGCCCAGGCGCGTGACTTCCTGCACCTCCTGCACCATGCGGACGATCGTGGCCCGGTTGATGCCGTAGGCGTCGTCGCCCATCAGCGCTTCGCCGGAGAGTTTCAGAAGGATGCGCTTGTACGCCGGCATGGATGAGGGCTCCCGAAGGCGCTGGGTTGGGTTGGAGGGTCTTGCAGTGTAAGCCGGGGCCCGCAGGCCCCGGCTCGTGCTGGCGTGCTGCCGTGCAGCTTTACTGGCCGCGGGCGGCGGCGACCTGGGCGGCCACTTCGTCGGCGAAGTTGTCGACCTTCTTCTCGATGCCCTCGCCCACCACGTAGAGCGTGAAGCCCTTGATGGTCGTGTTGGCGGCCTTGAGCATCTGCTCGACGGTCTGCTTGTCGTTCTTGACGAAGGTCTGGTTCAGCAGCGAGACCTCCTTGAGGTACTTCGCGATCGAGCCTTCGACCATCTTGGCGACGATGTCGGCGGGCTTGCCCGACTCGGCGGCCTTGGCGCTGGCCACCGAACGCTCGGTCTCGACCAGGTGCGCCGGCACGTCGGCCGACGACAGCGCCTTCGGCTTCATGGCCGCGACGTGCATCGCCACGTCCTTGGCGGCCGTGTCGTCGCCTTCGAACTGGACGACCACGCCGATGCGCGTGCCGTGCAGGTAGTGGGCGAGCTGGGCGTTCTCGACGCGCTGGAAGCGGCGGATCGACATGTTCTCGCCGATCTTGCCCACCAGGGCCAGGCGCACGGCCTCGACAGTGGAGCCCTCGAACTCGAGCGCCGACAGGGCGGCCACGTCGGCCGGGTTCTTCTCGGCGACCAGCTTGGCCAGCTTGTTGGCGAATCCGATGAAGTCGTCGTTCTTGGTGACGAAGTCGGTCTCGCAGTTGACTTCGATCATCGCGCCCACGCCGTTGCCGACGTAGGTGGCGACCACGCCTTCGGAGGTGACGCGCGAACCGGCGCCGGCGGCCTTGGTGCCGAGCTTGACGCGCAGCAGCTCCTCGGCCTTGACGGCGTCGCCGTCGGCTTCGGTCAGGGCCTTCTTGCACATCATCATCGGCGCGTCGGTCTTCGCGCGCAGTTCAGCAACCATGCTTGCGGTAATCGCGGGCATCTTCAAACTCCATCTTCTGCGCCGGCCAGGATATTGGCCGACAGTGAACAAAATGCTTCCAAGCTGTGAAAAGGGGGCCACGAAGCCCCCTTGAACACAGACCCGCCTCGCGGCGGGCAAGGGGATCAGCCTTCGGCGCCGACTTCGACGAATTCGTCGCCCGAGGCCGCGACCTGCTGCACGACGTCGCTGGTGGCGTTGGCCTTGCCTTCGAGCACGGCGTCGGCCACGGCCTTGGCGTACAGCGCCACGGCCTTGGCCGAGTCGTCGTTGCCCGGGATGACGTAGTCGATGCCCAGCGGCGAGTGGTTGGTGTCGACGACGCCGATGACCGGGATGCCCAGCTTGTTGGCTTCGAGGATGGCGATCTTGTGGTAGCCGACGTCGATGACGAAGATGGCGTCCGGCAGGGCAGCCATGTCCTGGATGCCGCCGATGTCCTTCTCGAGCTTGGTCAGCTCGCGCTCGAACATCAGCGCTTCCTTCTTGATCACGGCCAGGGTGCCGGAATCCTTCTGGGCCTGCATGTCCTTGAGCTTCTTGAGCGAACCCTTGACCGTCTTGAAGTTGGTCAGCATGCCGCCGAGCCAGCGCTGGTCGACGTAGGGCATGCCGCAACGCGCGGCTTCCATCGCGATCACCTCGCGCGCCTGGCGCTTCGTGCCGACCATCAGCACCGTGCCGCGCTTGGAGCTCAGCTGGCGGATGAACTTCAGGGCATTCTCGAACGCGGGCAGCGTCTTCTCGAGATTGATGATGTGGATCTTGTTGCGATGGCCGTAGATGTACGGGGCCATCTTGGGGTTCCAGAAGCGGGTCTGGTGTCCGAAATGGACGCCGGCTTCCAGCATTTCGCGCATGGATACAGACATGGAGTACTCCAAAGGTTGGGTCTAGAATCCCGGCATACATTGCATCGAGTCACAGGACTTACGGTTTCTAACCCGCTCTTGTCCTGCTTCGCTCGACCACAACACCTTGATTGCCGGGTTCGCGTGTTTGGGATCGATCGACCTTGATCGACCCCGTTCTCACCGGGCACCGCGCGGGGTTGCGGGGTTATGAACCTCACCCACCGAATGGCTACCCAGAAAAACCCAAAGAGTATAGCAGGACGCGCGCCGTCCTGCACCATTTCCTCCGCCGCCAGCGTCATTCCGGAGGGGGCCCGATGAAGATCGCGGTGATCGGCGCCGGCATGGCCGGCGTCGCGGCCGCCCAGGCGCTGGCGACCGACGGCCACGACGTGACGGTGATCGAACGCCGCTCCAGCGTCGCCGAGGAGACCAGCTTCGCCCCCGCGGGCATCGCCGCCGCGGGCCTGGCCGCGCCGTGGCTGCCCGCGCCCGGCCGGCTGCAGGCGCTGGCCGGCCATGCCGACGAGGCGGGCCGCGTGCGCGGCATCGGCACGGCGTTCGCCATCCCCGGCCTGTTCGGCGCGGGCGACGCTGCCGAGGCCGCGCGCCGCGCCGAGCGCGCGCGGGCCCTGCACGTCCTGTTGGCGTCGGGCATCGCGCGCATCGACGCCCTCGCCCAGGCGCTGGCGCTCGATTTCGAACGCGGCGACGGCCTGTTGCTGACGCTGGCCGACGCCGCCACCGCGGCGCAGGCCGAGGCCGCCGTGGCCTGGCTGCAGCAGGCCGGCGCCCGGGTGGAATGGGCCGACGTCGCGCGCCAGCGCCAGGTCGAGCCCGGCCGCGCGGTAGCTGACGACGCGCCGCGCGCCGTCTACCTGCCCGATGCGCGCGTGGGCAACACCCGCGAATGGACGCAACTGCTGCGCGCCCATGCGCAGCACCTGGGCGTGCGCTTCCTGTTCCAGCACGAGGTGGCGCAGGTCAGCGCCGGGCCGCAGCCGGGCGTGCGCTTCGCGACGGGCGACGCGCCGGCGCGCGAGGCCCGCTTCGACGCCGTCGTGGTGTGCGCGGCCCTCGAGTCCGCGCGCCTGCTGGCGCCGCTGGGCGTCAAGCTGCCGTGGCAGCCGATCCGCGGCTGCTCGGTGACGGTGGCGCAGCACGTGCGCGAGGCCGCGCCGGACGGCGGCCCGCGCGCGGCGCTGCTGGACGTGCGCAGCGGCATCTCGATCAGCCGGCTGGGCGCCCGCGTGCGGGTGGCCGGCGGCCACGCCAGCGCGCCGGCCACGCCGGCCGCGCCCGCGGCCCCCGGCCGCAAGGTGCTGCAGCCGCTCTACGACGCCGTCGACGCCAGCTTCCCCGGGGCCGTCAACTGGCAGCAGGCGCAGGTCTGGCAGGCCACGCGCGCCGCGCTGGCCGACGGGCTGCCGGCCGTCGGCGCCAGCGGGGTGCCGGGCGTCTGGCTCAACGTCGGCCACGCGCACCACGGCTGGGCGCTGAGCCAGGCCGCGGCCGGCCTGCTATGCGCGATGATGGCTGGCGAGGCGGTGCCGGCGGAGGCCGGCGCCCTCGCCCCGCAACGCCTGCGCTGACCGCGCCGGAGAGCCCTCGATGACCGCGCCCCGCCGCCTGCTCCGCTGCCCCGAGCCCGTGCCGCTGTTCGACGACGCGACGGCGCGCCGCATGGAACGGCGTGCCGCGGCGAGCCTGCCCGCGCACGCGCTGATGGGGCGCGCGGGCGTCGCGCTGCTGCGCCTGGCGCGCGCGATCGCGCCGCACGCGCGGGTGGCCTGGATCGCCGCCGGACCGGGCAACAACGGCGGCGATGGCCTGGTGCTGGCGACATGGCTGCGACGCGCCGGCGTCGACGTCAGCGTCACGCTGGTGGGCCACGCCGCCGACCGCCCGCTGCCGGTCGACGCGGCCTGGGCCCTGGACGAAGCCCGCGCCGCCGGGGTCACGCTGCGCACCGACCTGCCGCAGGCCGACGAACGCGCGCGCATCGACCTCGCGGTCGACGCGCTGCTGGGCCTCGGGCAGGCGCGCGCGCCGGCGGGCGCGCTGGCCGCGGCCATCGCCGCGCTGAACGCCATCGCCGCGCCGTTGCTGAGCGTGGACGTGCCCACCGGCCTGTCCTCCGAAACCGGCGCCACGCTGGGCGAGGCGACCGTGCGCGCCACGCACACGCTGACCCTGCTGGCCGCCAAGCCCGGCCTGTTCACCGGCAGCGGCCGCGAGTTCGCCGGCGAGATCTGGTTCCACGACCTCGGCGTCACCGCCGAAGCCGACGAGCCGCCGGTGGCCACGCTCACCGGCGCCGACGCCGCGGCGGCCGTGCTGCCGCGCCGACGCCACCTGGCCAACAAGGGCAGCTTCGGCGACGTCCACGTCGCCGGCGGCGCCGCCGGCATGGTCGGCGCGTCGCTGCTGGCCGCCCACGCGGCGTCGCTGGCCGGCGCCGGCCGCGTGCTGGTGCACGCGCACTCGAGCGACGCCGGCGGCGTGCTGCCGGTGGACGTGCGCCATCCCGAGCTGATGCTGCGGCCGGTGGCCGAGCTGCAGGCGGCGCTGCGCGACAACCGCCAGGCCACGGTGGTCGCCGGCTGCGGCGGCGGCGACGACGTGGTCGCCGAGCTGCCGGGCTGCCTGTCGAACGCCGGCCGGCTGGTGCTCGATGCCGACGCGCTCAACGCGATCGCGCGCGACACGAGCCTGCGCGCGCAGTTGCGCGCCCGCGCGACGCGCGCGGCGCCCACCCTCCTCACGCCGCATCCGCTGGAGGCCGCGCGCCTGCTGGGCACCACCGCGGCCGAGGTGCAGGCCGACCGCTTCGCCGCCGCGCGCCGCCTGGCGGCCGACACCGGCGCCGTCGTCGTGCTCAAGGGGTCGGGCACGCTGGTAGCGTGCCCCGACGGCCGCCTGGCCGTCAATCCGAGCGGCGACGCGCGCCTGGCCAGCGCCGGCACCGGCGACGTGCTGGCCGGCTGGATCGGCGGCCTGTGGTCGGCCCAGCCGCCCACCGACGCCGCCGCCGACCTGGCGTTCGCCGTCGCGCAGGCCGCGGCCTGGCTGCACGGCCGCGCCTGCGACTTCGCCCCGGGCGACCGCCTGCCGCTGGTGGCCGGCGAGCTCGCCGCGCTCATGGCCCGCGCCACCCGGTCCCTCGCGGACTGACGCCACCTGCACACGCTGGTTAGCGCGCCGCCCCGGCGCGCCGCGCGGCCCTGCCCACGCGGCGTGAAATCGTGCGCGGCGTCGGGTCCCCGCCACAAGACGGCCGCTTTTGCGCTTCTTTTCGACACAAAGGAGCCGCCCTGTCGCGTCGATAGTTCTGCTGAAACCGGCAAAAGATCGCAAGCCCGACTCAAGGCTGCCCGTCCATCTGCCGACAAGCCCTGTTGGAACCGTCTCCTTTTTGCATCACCGATGACTCTCGCGACCCATGCCCTGCCGACCGCGACGCCCGCCCAGTGCGGCGTCTCGCGCAAGGCATGGGTCGCAGGAGCCCCTCGTCCCGATTCGACAGGCGCGGCCGTCCGCTGCCGACCGTCGCCTTGAAATCCACGTCCAGGAAAACAAATGTCCCTCATCACCTCGCTGTCGACCTCGCAGATCGCCGCCCTCACCACGACGACGATCTCGACCCTGGGAACGGCTGACTGGGCCGCCTTCGAGACGGCACAGATCCAGGCGCTGACGACGGCACAGGTCGGGGCCATTTCCAGTGCGGCGATATCGGCGATCGGCACGGCCCAGATCGCGGCGATGACCACCGCCGACTTCGCTGCGCTGACGACTTCCGGGCTGCACGGCCTGACGACCACGCAGATCAACGCGCTGGGCACCGCGCAGGTCAGCGCGCTGACGACCAGCCAGTTCTCCTCGCTGGCGACGGCGCAGGTCGCCGCGCTGACCACCAGCCAGGTGAGCGGCCTGACGACCGCCGAGGTGGGCGCGCTGACCACCGCGCAGACCTCCGCGCTCAGCTCCGCCCAGGTCACCGCGCTGACCACCTCCCAGGTCGCCGCGATCTCCACCGCCGACCTGCGCGCCATCGGCACGACCGCCTTCACGGCCCTGGGCTCGGATCAGCTCAACGCGCTGGGCACCAGCCAGATCATCGCGCTGACCTCCACGGAGATCACCGCGCTCACCACGAGCCAGATCGCCAACCTGGGCACGAGCACCCTGGACGTGCTCGCCACGGCCCAGATCGCCAGCCTGACGTCCAACCAGATCGGCGCCCTGACCACCACGCAGGTGGCCAGCCTCGGCACGCTGCAGGTCGCCGCGCTCACCAGCGCGCAGATCGGCATGCTGTCGACGGCACAGGTGTCGTCGCTGACCACCAGCGAGATCCTCGCCTTCGCCACGCAGCAGGCGGTCGCGCTGACGACCGCGCAGATCGCGTCGCTGACCACCGACCAGGTGCACGCGCTGTCGTCGAGCGACCTGCGCGCGCTCGGCACCAATGCCATCGACGCGCTGTCGTCCACGCAGCTCAACGCCTTGTCCACCGACCAGGTCGCCGCCCTGACGACCGCCCAGGTCGCGGCGCTGACGACCGCGCAGATCGCCAACCTGGCCACCGCCAGCCTCGACGCGCTGGTCACGGCCCAGTTCGCCGCGCTGACCACCACCCAGGTCGCCGCGCTCACCACCGCCCAGGTCGCCGCGCTCGAGTCGGCCGACCTGGCCGCGCTGAGCAGCAACCAGATCCGCGCGTTCAACACGGCCGACGTCGTCGCCCTGACCACCGGCGAGATCGTCGCGCTGACGACCGCCCAGGCCGCCGCGCTGACCACCGCCCAGGTCGCGGTGCTGAGCACCGACCAGGTCGCCATCCTCACGACCGCGGACATCGCCGTCCTGGGCAGCGCCGTCGTCGGCGCGCTGACCACGACGCAGCTGAACGCCCTGGGCACCGGCCAGATGGCCGCGTTCACCACGGCGCAGGTCGCCGCGATGACGACGACCCAGATCGCCAGCCTGAGCACGACCAACTTCGACGCCTTCAGCACCTCGCGCTTCGCCGCGCTCACCACCGCGCAGGTCGCGGCGCTGACCACCGACCAGGTGGCCGCGCTCGAGACGGCCGACCTCGTCGCGCTGGGTACCAGCCAGATCCGCGCGTTCGGCAGCGCCGACATCGCCGCCCTGACCACCGCCGAAGCCGCCGTCCTGACCACCGCGCAGGTCAACGCGCTGTCGACTGCCCAGATCGCCGCGCTGACCACCGACCAGGTCGCCGTCCTCTCCAGCACGGACCTGCGCGCGCTCGGCACCACCGCCGTCGACGCCTTCTCGTCGAACCAGCTCAACGCCCTGACGACCAGCCAGGTCGCCGCGCTGACGACCGCGCAGGTCGCCGCGCTGACCACGGCGCAGGTCGCCAGCCTGGCCACCGCCAGCCTGGATGCGCTGACCACCGCGCAGTTCGCCGCGCTGACCACCAGCCAGATCGGCGCGCTGACCACCGACCAGGTCGTCGCACTGACCACCGCCGAGATCGGCGCACTGACCACCACGCAGGCCGCGGCCCTGAAGACGGCCGAGATCGCCGTCCTGACCACCGACCAGCTCGCCGTCCTGTCCACCACCGACCTGCGCGCGCTCGGCACCGCCGCGATCGACGCGCTCGGCTCGGCCCAGCTGAATGCGCTCTCGACGGCCCAGATGGCCGCGCTGACCACCGCGCAGGTGGCCGGACTGACCACCGCCCAGCTCGCCGCGCTGACCACCACCAACCTCGACGCGCTGAGCACCGCGCAGGTGGCCGCGCTGACCACCACGCAGCTCGCCAACCTGACCACCGACCAGGTCGCCAACCTGACGACCGCCGACCTCGCCGCGCTGGGCACCGCCCAGATCCGCGCGCTGAGCAGCGCCGAGATCCAGGCGCTGACGACCACCGAGGTCGCCGCCCTCACCACCGCCGCCGCCAATGCGCTGGGCACCGCGCAGATCGCCGCGCTGACCACCGATCAGGTCGCCGTGCTGTCCACCGCCGACCTGCGCGCGCTGGGCACCGCCGCCGTCGACGCATTCTCGACGGCCCAGCTCGCCGCGCTGTCGACGACGCAGGTCGCCGCCCTCACCACCGCGCAGGTCGCGGCCCTGACGACCACCCAGGTCGCCAGCCTGAGCACCACCAACCTCGACGCGCTGACCACCACGCAGGTCGCCGCGCTGACCACCACCCAGGTGGCCAACCTGACGACCGACCAGGTCGCCAACCTCACGACCGCCGACCTGGCCGCGCTGACCACCAGCCAGATCCGCGCGCTCGGCTCCGCCGAGATCCAGGCGCTGACGACCACCGAGGTCGCCGCCCTCACGACCACCGCCGCCGCCACGCTGTCGACCGCGCAGATCGCCGCGCTGACCACCGACCAGGTCGCAGCGCTGTCGACCGCCGACCTGCGCGCCCTGGGCACCACCGCCGTGGACGCGCTGACGTCGACCCAGCTCAATTCGCTGACCACCACCCAGGTGGCCGCCTTCACGACCGCGCAAGTGGCCGCCCTGACCACCGCGCAGATCGCCAGCCTGGCGACGGCCAGCCTCGATGCGCTGACCACGGCGCAGTTCGCCGCGCTCACCACGGCCCAGGTCGGCGCGCTGACCACCGACCAGGTCGTGGCCCTGACCACCACCGAGATCGGCGCCCTGACCACGGCGCAGACCGCCGCGCTCAAGACGGGCGAAGTCGCCGCCCTGACCACCGACGAGCTCGCCGCGCTGTCGACGGCCGACCTGCGCGCGCTGGGCACCGCTGCCATCGACGCGCTGGGCACCAGCCAGCTCGACGCGCTGTCGACCGCGCAGATGGCCGCGCTGACCACCGCCCAGGTCGCGGGCCTGACCACGACCCAGGTCGCCGCGCTCACGACCACCAACCTCGATGCGCTGACCACCACGCAGGTCGCCGCGCTGACGACCACGCAGCTTGCCAACCTGACGACGGACCAGGTCTCCAACCTGACGACCGCCGATCTGGCCGCGCTCAGTTCCAACCAGGTGCACGCCTTGACCACTTCCCTGATCCAGGCCCTGTCGACCGCCCAGGTCGCCGCGCTGACGACCGCCACGATCAACGCGCTGACCACCGCGCAGATCGCCTCGTTCAGCACCGCCCAGGTGGTCGCGCTGTCGACCGCCGACCTGCATGTGCTCAACACCACGTCCCTGGATGCCCTGACGTCGAGCCAGCTCAATGCGCTGACGACGGATCAGCTCGCCTCGCTGACGACCAGCGAGATCGCCGCGCTCACCACGGCCCAGGTCGCCAACCTGTCGACCACGAGCCTGGATGCGCTGTCGACGGCGCAGATCGCCGCCCTGACGACCAGCCAGGTGGCGCAGCTGACCACCGTCCAGGTCGCCAACCTGACCACCACCGACCTCGCGGCGCTGACTTCCAACCAGGTCCGCTCGATCAGCACCACCGGCCTCGCGGCCTTGACCACGGACGAAGTCGCCGCGCTGACGACGACGCAGGCCAACGCGCTGACCACCAGCCAGGTCGCCTCGCTGGGCACCGACCAGGTCGCCGCACTGTCCACCGCCGACCTGCGCGCCCTCGGCACCGCGGCCGTCGATGCGCTGACCTCGAACCAGCTCAACGCCCTGAGCACCGACCAGATCGTCGCGCTCACCACCGCGCAGGTCGCGGCGCTGACCACCACGCAGCTGTCGCACATCGGCACCACGAACGTCGATGCGCTGACCACGGCGCAGTTCGCCGCGCTGACCAGCACCCAGATCGCCGCCCTGACCACCGCGCAGGTCACGGCGCCGCTGACGACCGCCCAGATCGCCGCGATGACGACGGCCCAGGCCGCCGCGCTGACGACCGTGCAGGTCGCCAACCTGACGACCGACCTGGTCGCCGCCCTGACGACCGCCGACCTGCGCGCGCTCGGCACGGCCGCGGTCGACGCCTTCGGCAGCGCCCAGCTCAACGCCCTGTCGACCACGCAGATGGCCGCGCTGACGACCGCCCAGGTCGCCGGCCTGACCACCACGCAGGTCGCCGCCCTGAGCACCACCAACCTCGATGCGCTGACGACCTCGCAGGTCGCCGCGCTGACCACGAACGAGGTCGCGGCGCTGACGACCGCCCAGGTCGCGGCGCTGGAGACGGCCGACCTGGCCGCGCTGACCACCAGCCAGATCCGCGCCCTCG